>Ga0209002_10002468_pt1 | contig 14914 bp, 8 predicted proteins | sample Rifsed16ft2_FD_184010 | JGI IMG/M metagenome (GOLD analysis project Ga0209002, IMG submission 184010) | Soil microbial communities from Rifle, Colorado, USA - sediment 16ft 2 (version 2) | ecosystem: Environmental > Terrestrial > Deep subsurface > Rock core/Sediment | place: Rifle, Colorado...
CCGCCTTCTCGGCTTCGACGGAAAAACCGCCATCCACCCGAGCCAGGTGTCGACCCTCAACCGGGTGTTCTCGCCGACCCTCGAGGAAATTGAGCGCGCCCGTGGAATCGTCGAGGTCATGGACAAGGCCGCCGCCGAGGGACGGAACGTCGCGACTCTTGGAAACGAGATGGTCGAGGCGCTCCACCTGGCGGAGGCGAAAAGGATTCTGGCCCGCGCGAGGCCGTAGAACGCGGCGACTGACGCAGAAAGACAAATGCTAGGGGATATGGGGATAGAAGGGGATTGGGAGATAACGGAATGCTGCTTTTGGAGACGAACCCTCTGGCTATCTCCCTATCCCCTCCATCTCCCCATCCCCCTTCTTACACTCTCTAGTTCTCGAGGCGTAGCTCGCGAAGCGTCCCACGTGTGAGAGAGCGAACCCCCGGATGAAGTCGGGGCCGGTCTCGGTCTCATTTGCTCGTGGCGAGCTCATCACGACGTATCAGAAGGGAGAATGAGCTTTCTGGCGGTGAGTTCGGGTTTGGCAAAATCCGTGTGACAATACAGCATGCCTTTCAAGCCGGGCACACGGGTCGATCAGTACGAGATTCTCGCTCCACTCGGTTCCGGCGGCATGGGCGAGGTCTATCGAGCCAAGGACCTGAAGCTCGGTCGCGAGGTGGCCATCAAGGTTCTGAGGGCGGAGTGGGCCTCGGACCCGGAACGCTTGAAACGCTTCGCGCTCGAGGCGCGTTCGGCCTCCGCTCTCAATCATCCCAACCTCATCACCATTTACGACATCGGACAGGTCGAGTCGACTCCCTATATCGCGATGGAGTTCGTCGAGGGAAAGACCCTTCGGGAGCTCCTCGCGTCCGAGCCGCTCCAGACGCGAAGGATACTCCAGTGGGCCGCTCAGGCGGCCGACGGTCTCGCCAAGGCTCACAGCTCGGGGATCGTTCACAGGGATCTGAAGCCCGAGAACCTGATGGTCTCCAACGACGGATTCATCAAGATCCTGGATTTCGGGCTGGCCAAGCTTGTGCCGCAGAAGGACGCGGTTTCCGAATCCTTGGCGACCGCGGCGCTGACCGAGCCTGGTGTGCTATTGGGAACCGTGGGCTACATGTCGCCCGAGCAAGCGGCTGGCCGCGCCGTGGATCACCGCTCGGACCAGTTCTCCTTCGGCGCCATCCTCTACGAGATGGCGACCAGAGAACACGCGTTTCAGCGGGAGACCGCGGTCCAGACTCTAACGGCGATTCTAGAGGCCGAGCCAGAACCGCTCGCCAACCTAAATCCCACGCTTCCCGCGCCTTTCCGCTGGATCGTGGAGCGCTGTCTAGCGAAGGACCCGCAAGAGCGCTATGGTTCAAGTCGCGACCTGGCCCGCGAACTTCGAGATCTTCGGGATCACCTCGCCGAGGTCGCCTCGACGCCGTCCAGGGATTTCGCGCCCCGAGCGCGAGGGCGGCGACGCGCGGGTGTCATCACCCTTCTGGGAGCGCTGGCCGCGCTCGTGGTCGTCCTCTTTTGGAACGTAGAGGGGTTGCGGGAGCGGATCCTGGGCCGAGCTTCTCCCGCGCGAGTCGAATCGCTGGCGGTGCTGCCCCTGGAAAATCTCTCGGGCGATCCGGAGGAGGAGTACTTTGCCGACGGGATGACCGAAGCGTTGATTTCCGATCTGGCCAAGATATCGGCGCTCAAAGTGATTTCACGGACCTCGGTGATGCAGTACAAGGGCGTGAGAAAGCCACTGCCGGAGATTGCCCGAGAGTTGAAGGTCGACGCGGTGGTGGAGGGCTCTGTGATGCGCTCGGGAGACAGAGTGCGGATCACGGCGCAGTTGATTCAGGCGACGACGGACCGGCATCTCTGGGCCGAGAGCTACGAGCGCGATTTGCAGGACGTCCTGGGGTTACAGAGCGAGCTTGCTCGGACGATTGCGGGGGAGATACAGATCAAGCTTACGCCGCGAGACGAGGCCCGCCTCGCCGGCGCCGGGACAGTCAACCCCCAGGCCTACGAGGCTTACCTCAAGGGCCTCTACCACTGGAACAAGTTGACCGAAGAAGGGACGAGGAAGGGCTTCGAGTATTTCCACCAGGCCCTCCAATCCGATCCCAACTACGCGCCGGCTCACGCTCGGTTGGCTTACACCTTCCTGCTGGCAGCGAGAGCAGGCTTCGCTCCGCCCAAGGAGGCCTACCCGAAAGCGAAAGAGGCGGCGCTCAAGGCTCTCGAGCTGGATGAGACCCTCGCCGAAGCTCACGCGGCGCTCGGGCGCGTGAAGTTCCTTTTCGATTGGGACTGGGCCGGAGCCGAACGTGAGCTGAAGCGCGCCATCGAGCTGGACTCGAACAATGCGACCGCTCACCAGGTGTATGCGCTCTATCTGAGCGGGATGGGGCGCGGCGATGAAGCCATCGCCGAGATCCAACGAGCCCAGGAGCTCGATCCGCTCTCACTGGTCACGAGCTTGAGCGTGGCCAACATCTTTCTCAGCGCTCGCCGCTACGAAAGGGCGATCGACGTGTTTCGGAATACGCTCGAGATGGACTCTAGCTTTGCTCCCGCTCATGTTGGTCTGGGCTACGCTTATCAATTCCAGGGAGACTACAACGAAGCCGTCGCCGCCTTTCAGAGGGCGGCCAGGCTTTCACCAGCCGACCCCGTCGTCATCAACGGCCTGGCAACCGTCTATGCGAAATCGGGCCGGAGGGAAGAGGCTCAGAAGCTCCTCGACGAGTTGAAAGAGATGTCCCGGCGAAGGTTCGTCGCTCCGGTCTACGTTGGAACCGTCTACGCCGGCTTGGGGGATAACAACGAGGCGATGGCGTGGCTGGAAAGGGCGTATGAGGAGCGCGACGACAATCTCGCCGGCGCCAGGGGCGGCCTCTGGTTCGACGGTCTGCGAACTGACCCAAGGTTTCGAGATTTGATGCGGCGCATGGGGCTTCCGCCCTGAGCACGCCGAGGTCCATGGCGAGCGCTGGAATGCGTGCCAAAAGAAGATCTATCTCCTTATCTACTGCATCTCCACATCCCCCTTCTTACACTCTCTAGTTCTCGAAGCGTAGCTCGCGCGAGACCGGGGACAGGCACCGGGTGTCGTCGCAAGCCTGGTAGACGAGCGTCACCGCCGTCGCGTGACGGTCGGCTTCGAGCTCGATCTCGACCTCGCCGTCGTAGACCGAAAGCGGCTCTTTCGGGAACGCGAAGGTCATCGATTTGCCGGGAGGGTACGAGACGTTTCGCACCTCGCCCTGAATCTCCGTCGGGATCAAATAAGGAGAAGAAGCCGGGTTGGCGTTGATATGCCAGCCCCCTTTTACCGTCAGGAGCACTCGAAAGCCCGGCGACGTCGTCTCGATCCGGGCCACCACGACCGAAGCGGCGAGCGCCTCGAGGGAGGTCGCGGGACCCGCGTGGTACCGCTCGACCGCGAGCGCGAGCGTCATGGCGCCCTGGGGATATTGTTCGAGGTCGGGTGCGAAGGCGCGTAGGGCGTCCTCCGCCCGCTCGCGATACGTCGCCTTCCCCGTGAGCTCGAAGAGCTCGAGCAGCACGGAAGTCGCGATCCCGTTCCCGGAGGCGATCGCTCCGTCGTTCACCGGCTTCGATTGAACCAGCAGGTAGGGCTTCTGCGTGGACTGGTAGTAGCCGCCCCGCGGGTCGCGAAGCTCCTTCTCCATCTCCTCCACGAGGCGCTCCGCCTCTTCGAGCCACCGCTTCTCCCCGCTCTCGCCGTGGAGGACGAGGAGCCCCCGGGCGACGAAGGCGTAGTCGTCGAGGAACGCCCCGACCCTCGCCTTCCCGTCCCGCCAGACGTGAAGGAGCGTTCCCTGCTCGCTCCGGAGCTCGTCGAGGAGAAACGCGGCGGCCCTCTTCGCCGCCCGCTCGTATCGCGGCTCGCGAAAAGCCGTCCCGGCCTTCGCCATCGCCGCGACCATCATCCCGTTCCAGTCCGCGAGGACTTTGTCGTCGACCAGGGGATAGGGGCGCGCCTCACGGGCCTTCCGGAGCTTCTCGAGCGCTGGTTCCGTCTCGGCGCGAAGCCCCTCTCCGAGAGGAGACGCGAGGTAGAGAGTATGTTCGCGTCCTTCGAAGTTGGGGGGCCGGTCGAGCCCGAAAGCCGGAGCGAGGAGCTCGAGCTCCGAAGTCGTCAGGAGCTTCTCGATCTCTTCGCCGGTCCAGACGTAATAGGCGCCTTCTCGTCCCTCGCTCTGGGCGTCGACTGCGGAAAGGAATCCGCCCCCCTCCCCCGTGAGCTTCTCGAGCACGAAATCGAGGGTGCCGCGGGCGAGCCGTTCGAGCTCCGGATCGGAAGTAAGTCGGTAGGTATCGACGAGGATCTCGGCGAGAGCGGCGTTGTCGTAGAGCATCTTCTCGAAGTGGGGGACGCGCCACTCGCGATCGGTCGCGTAGCGATGGAAGCCTCCCCCGAGATGGTCGTAGAGAGCGCCCTCGCCCATGCCCTTCAGCGTCCGAAGGAGCATCCGCAGAGCGTCCTCGCTACCGACGGAGGCCAGCGAGTGGAGGAGGTAGAGGTTCGCCGGGGAGGGGAACTTCGGGGCCGGACCGAAACCGCCCCACTCCTCATCGAAGCTCCGCGCGAGCGCTTCGAACGCCGGGCTCGTGGCGCCTGCCGCAGGGACGTCGGGGGCAGCCTCGCTCGCGGAGGCGATGACCTCCTCGAGGCCCCGGGCGACGTTTCTCGCCGCGTCCTCGAGCTTCGCCCGATCCGTCCGCCACATCTCCTGGACGCGGCGGAGGATGGTGGGAAAGCCGACGACCCCTTGCCGGTCCTCGGGCGGGAAATACGTTCCGGCGAAAAACGGTTTCAGATCCGGCGTCAGGAAAAGATTGTTCGGCCACCCGCCGCCTCGGGTCAGGAGCTGGGTCGCGGTCATGTAGATCTCGTCGAGCTCCGGCCTCTCCTCGCGGTCGACCTTGATGTTGATGAAAGCCTCGTTCATCAGCGCGGCGATTTCGGGATTCTCGAACACGTCCTCTTCCATCCGGTGGCACCAGTAGCAGGTGGAGTAGCCGATGGAGAGGAAGATCGGCCGGTCGAGCTTTCGCGCGAGCTCGATGGCTTCCTCGCCCCAGGGGTACCAGTCGACCGGGTTCCGCGCGTGCAGGAGAAGATAGGGGCTCGACTCGTGGATCAGGCGGTTCGTGCCCGGGGGACGCTCCTGGGAAGAGGAGCACACCGCGCTTGCGAGGGTGAGAGCGAAGAGGGTCGAGGAGCGCGGCCGCACCCTCCTACCTTATCGCGAGTCGGTGTAGACTCGCACCGATGAGGCACAACCTTCTGATCGCCATGGGCGTTCTCTCCGTCTCGACGTTCGAATCTCCCGCGATCTCGAAAGAGATTCGGCTTACCCTTCGGGAGGGAACGAACTTCGCCGCGGCGCAATCGTCCCTCGATGGAAGCTTCTTCCTCGATCTCCATGGAACGCTGTGGAGGCTTCCCGCGGCCGGCGGCAAAGCGACGGCGATGACGGATGGCCTTGGAGACGATCGCCTCCCCGACGTCTCTCGCGACGGAAGCCGCATCGTCTTCCAGTCGTACCGCAGCGGCACCTGGGACATCTGGTCGATGAATGCGGACGGCTCTTCGGCGGCGGCTCTGACCGAGGGTCCCTCGGACGATCGCGAGCCGGTGCTCTCGCCCGACGGAAGCCGAGTCGCTTTTTCTTCGGATCGATCCGGGAACTACGACGTATGGATTCTGGATCTCGCGACCTCCGAGCTGAAACCGCTGACGACTGACGCCGCGCAGGACTACATGCCCGCTTGGTCTCCCGCGGGCGACGAGATCGTGTTCGTCTCCGAAAGCACCCCCAACCGAACGCCCGGTCTGCTTCGGATGAAGGCGAGCGGCGAGGGCGAGGCGGTTCCCGTCGCCGAGCTCGAGGGTGCCGTCTCCTCGCCCTCGGTCAGCCCGGACGGAAAGCTCGTCGCGTTCCGGGTGCTCACGCTCGGAGCCACGGGCGCCGACGCCATGGGGCGCGCGGCCCAGGCGAGTCGGCTCGCGGTCGTTCCCCTGGGAGGAGGCGAGCCCAGGTTCCTCGACACTCCGGAGGATGTCTTTCCGTTCCGCCCCCAGTGGTCGGGGACGAAAGAGATCGTCTACACCGCCTTCGGCTCTCTCTGGCGCCAGGGTCTCGAGGCCCGCAGTGAAGCGGTGAAGGTTCCCTTCGAGGCTGAGGTCGTACTCGATCGGCCCCTCTACCGAAGGCGTCCCGTCGATTTTCCCAAGAGCCGGGAGCGCCGGCCCGTGCGCGGAATGGTGCGTCCGGTCGTCTCACCGGATCAATCGCTCATCGTCTACGCCGCGCTCGGCGATCTGTGGCTGGTGTCGACCGAGGGAGGCGATCCCAAACCCCTGACTCGTGACGAGCCCCTCGACACCGACCCTCACTGGGCGCCCGATAGCCGCTCCATCGTGTTCGCGAGCGATCGCGCGGGGACGATGGATCTATGGACCAAGGACGTTGAAGCGCCCCCGAGTGAAGGAGAACGGCGGCTCACGACGTCGCTCGGGGCCGAGATCTCGCCGGCGTGGTCTCCCGACGGCAAGACCATCGCTTACGTCGATCACGATTCGAGGCTGCACGTCGTCGACATCCACGGCGAGGAAGACCGCGTTCTCACCGAGTCGCGGCGCGGAGTTGGCATCCCAACCTGGTCGAGCGATTCGAGGCACCTGGCGCTTTCGGTTCACGTTCCTCTCTCCTTGAGATTTCGGGAGGGCTACAACCGTATCCTCGTGGTCGACACGGCCACGGGCGAGTCACATCACCTTCCGGAGCCCGACCGCAGCATCGGGGTCCGGGACGGAGAGGGTCCGGTCTGGCGGCCGGACGGGGGCGCACTCGCCTTCGCCATGGACGGGGGCCTCTGGACCTTGCCGGTGACGCCCGACGGCCAGACGGCGGGCCGACCCAAGCAGGTCGCGGGCGAAGTCGTGGACTTCCCGAGCTGGTCCGGCGACGGGAAGAAGATCTTCTTCCTCGGCGCGGGCGGTCTCGCCGACGTCGAGGTCGCGAGTGGTGTCACTCGAAAGATCACAGTCCATCACGAGCTCGAAGCCAGCTCCGCCGAGGGTCGTCTTCTCATCCAGAACGTTCGCGTTGTCGACGGCACGGGAGCGGCGGCGCGAGAGGGCATGGACGTCGCCATCGAGGGCGATCGCATCGCCCGGGTCGAGCCCACGGGGGGCGAGATCGCGGAGGACGTTCGCGTGGTGTCGGGACAGGGAAAGACGCTGATCCCGGGGCTCATCGAGATGCACACCCACCTGGGTCTTCCCGCCTGGGGAAGCCGGCAGGGCAAGGTGTGGCTCGCATACGGAATCACGTCTCTCCGAACCCCTGCGGACGCTCTCTACCGGGTCATCGAAGAGCGGGAGTCGATTCGAGCGGGCCGGCGCGTTGGCCCCCGTATCTTCTATACCGGTGCCACGCTCGACGGCGATCGCATCTACTACAACACTTCGCTCGCGCTCAACGACAGCGAGGAGCTCGAGCAGGAGATGGAGCGGGCCGTCGCCATGAGCTACGACCTGGTGAAAACCTACGTGCGGCTCCCCGACCCGCTCCAGAAGGAGACCATCGAGAAGGCGCACGCCGAAGGGATCTTCGTCACCTCGCACGAGGTCTATCCCGCGGTGGCCTTCGGCGTCGACGGCATCGAGCACTTGAGCGGGACCTCGAGACGCGGCTTCTCGCCCAAGCTCACCGAGCTCCGGCGGACGTACGACGACGTCGCAGAGCTCATCGCCCGCTCCGGCGTCTACTTCACTCCGACGGTTCTCATTCAAGGAGGGTACACCCTCGCTCTAGCGCGAGAGCCGGGCCTTCTGGACGAGGCCCGTTTCCAGGCGTTCTTCCCGCCGTTCGTGAAGGAGAGTCTTCGATCGAGGCCGGGCGCGGGCGACGCTTCCGCGTCGCGAGAAGTAGTGGCTCCGATGTTCGCCACCATCAATGAAATCCACCAGCGCGGCGGAAAGATCGTCGCCGGCACCGACTCTCCCATCGTTCCTTATGGGCTCAGCCTCGTTCTCGAGATCGAGGAGCTGTCGGAAGCGGGCCTCGGGCCCATGGCGGCCCTCGAGAGCGCCACCCGCGTCGCCGCCCAAGCCCTCGGCGCCGGCAACGACCTGGGAACAATCGAGCCGGGAAAGATCGCCGACCTGGTGCTCCTCGGCGCGGATCCCACGGAAGACATCAAGAACCTTCGCAAGACGGAGATGGTCGTCGTGAATGGAAGGCTTCTGACGATCGACCAGCTGCTCAAAGCGAGATAAGGAGGAAAGATGCTCCGCTCTCTCCAGGTCGTTCTAGTTCTCGCGTCGCTCGCGGCCCCGACGTGGGCCTCGGAGAACATCGCTTCACCCGCGAGCTTCTTCGGCTTCGAGCTCGGGACGGACGGGGAGATGGCTCGGTATCCCGCGGTCGTCGAGTACCTGAAGCAGATCGCGGCGACTTCCGATCGCGTCCTGTATCAGGAGATCGGGAAGACCACGCTCGGAAACGACTACGTCCTTCTCCAGATCTCGAGCCCCGACAATCTCAGCCGGCTCGATCGCCTGGTCGAGATCAACCGCCGGCTCGCGGATCCGCGCGGCGTCTCCGACGAAGAGGCCCGGGCCCTCGTCGAGGAGGGGCGGCCGTTCTACTTCCTCTACGCCACCATCCACTCGACCGAGGTGGGTAACGGTCAGGCGATTCCGCTCATCGTGCATCGGCTCGCGACCGAAGACTCTCCCGAGATCCAGGAGATCCTGGAGAATGCCGTTCTGCTTCTCGTGCCCTCGCAGAACCCCGACGGGCAGGTGATGGTCATCGACCACTGGTACAAGACCAAAGGGACCAAGCTCAACCGGGTCTACCCCGACCTCTACCACAAGTACGCGGGCCACGACGACAACCGCGACTGGTTCATGTTCACCCAGAAGGAGACGCGCCTCAACATCGAGAAGATCCAGAACGTCTTCAAGCCCACGGTCACCCACGACATGCACCAGATGGGATCGACGGGGGCGCGCATATTCGTTCCTCCGTTCCAGGATCCGTACGATCCCAACGTCCATCCTCTGCTCGTCTCCGGCCAGGCCCAGATCGGGCTCGCGATGGCGGGGGCGCTCGCCGCTTCGGCAAAGGAGGGCGTCTCCTACAACAGCCAGTACGATCTCTGGGCGCCGGCGCGGCAGTACATGGTCTACCACGGGCAGCCGCGGATCCTGACGGAGATCGCGAGCGCCAACCTCGCCGACCCGTTCCAGAGCCCGACGAACCAGCCGCTCGGTCCGCAGGAGTCGAGGTGGAATTTCCCGAGACCATACACCAAGTCCGATTGGCGCCTGTCGCAGATCATGGACTACGGGATGACCGCCGTCTTCTCTGGCCTGACCCACCTCGCGAAGTACCGGCGCGAGTGGCTCTCGAACTTCCATCGGGTCCATCGAGATTGGGTCGAGCGGAGCGAGCCCCCGTACGCGTTCGTGATTCCGAAAGAGCAGCGGGACCCACACGCCCTGAGGCAGCTTCTCGAGATCCTGGACTTCGGCGAGGTCGAGATCCATCGCGCCACGGCGGATTTCGCGGCGGGAGCAAAGAGCTATCCGGCCGGCTCGTTCGTCGTTCCGCTGAATCAGCCCTACGGCGCTTTCGCCAAGACCATGCTCGAGGTCCAGGTCTATCCCGATCTTCGCTACTACCCCGGCGGACCCCCGATCCCGCCCTACGACGTGACCGGACATACCCTCGGGTACCTCATCGGGGTCGAGGTGGATCCAATCGGCGAGCCGCTCACGGTCGCGACCGAGCGAATCGAGACTCCGGCGCCCTCGATACAGCCGCTCCCGGCTCGGCCACGGTGGGCTTACGTGATCCCCGCCGAGACGAACGCGGGTTTTCTCGCGCTGAACCGTCTTTCAGCCGAACAAGTCCCCGTCTTCCGCGCCGGCGCGGCGTTCGAGAGCCGCGGCCGAAGCTTTCCACCGGGAGCATTCCTCGTGCCTCCACAGGCGAAGTCCCAGAAGATCCTCGAAGAGCTGAGGTTGACCTCGAGCCTCCCCGTCTTCGGAGCCGACTCCGCCCCGCCCGTCGAGGGATTTCGCATGAAGCGAGAGGCGCGCGTCGGGCTCTACAAGGCCGCGAACAACATGCCCGCGGGCTGGCTCCTGTGGCTCTTCGAAAGCTACGGCTTCCACCACGAGGTGATGTCGTCCGTGGATTTCGCCTCCGACCTCTCGAAAAAATACGACGTCATCGTGCTTCCCTCCGGCACCACGAAGAGCCGGATGATCCAGGGGTTGTCTCCCGAGCAGTATGACGAGTCGTGGCGCTGGGCTTACGGCATAGGCGATACCGGATGGGCGGAGCTGAAACGCTTCGTCACCCAGGGGGGGACGCTCGTCGCCATTGGAAGCGCCGTCGATACCGCGCGCGACCTCCTTTCGCTTCCCATAGAGCCGGTCCTCCCCGAAGCACCGTCGCGGTTCGGCCGCGGTGGACGGCGCGACGAAAGGCCGCCCGTGGCCGCCGACGAAGTGGAGCGCATGTTCAAGGAGTCGTTTCAGAGCCCGGCGGCGCTTCTGAAGGCCATCGAGTCGAGAGTGGTGGATCCGACCTCGGTCTTCTACTGCCCCGGCTCGCTCCTGAAGCAGGAGTTCGACGTCGCCCACCCCGTGGCCTTCGGAATGCCCGAGAGCTGGCCGGTGTTCTTCGCCTTCGATCAAGCCTACCGGCTAGAACCGAGCTTCGACGTTCAGGGGCGCGTGGTGTCGCGATATCCCGACGAAGAGAAGCAGGTCGCGAGCGGCTGGCTTCTGGGAGACGAGCTCCTGCGCAACCAGGCGAACGTCGTCTGGTTCCAGGTGGGAAAGGGAACCGCCGTCACTCTCGGAAGCCAGGTCGATTTCCGGACCCAGACGCCGGCGACGTTCAAGCTTCTCTTCAACGCGATGGTTCAAGGGCCGGCGACGAAGCTCACGGTTCCGGAGCTCGCTCGGCTGCGGTGAGGCAAGCAAAGCCTGATGGCTTCGGCTTCAGTCCGCCTTGGCGGGAACGAGCTCCTTCCCCTCCCGGTCGGCGTCTCGATAGAGAACGTCGAAGCTTCTTCCCGGCACCATGGGTAGCTCCTTGCAGAGGCGATCGTATTGCTCGAGGACCTTGGGAACGTAGTCGGCGGTCTCCGGTGTCGTCCGATGGCTTCCGGCCCGGTAGTAGCCCGCGTTGACGGGTCCGCCGTTGTACTCAGCGAGCACCATGCTGAGATCGTTGTACGTCGTGAACAGGACGTCCAGGTAGAGGGCCGCCATCTCGGTGTTGCGATCGGACTCGAAGAGCATCTCGTCGCTGTACTCCCAGTCGAGCATCCCCGCGAGCATTCGCCCGGTGGCAGGCCAGATTTGATACAGGCCGCGGGCGTTTGCGTGGCTGCGGGCGCGCGTATCGAACCCGCTCTCGACGGTGCCGATCGAGAGGAGAAGGAGAGGATCGACCGACGGATACTTGTCGGTGGCGTCCAGGAGAAGCTCGGCGTAGCGGTAGGCTTCACCGAGCCCGAGCCTTCCGTTCACCCTCAGGATCTCGTCCCGCATTCCGAGGAGAAGGCGCTGGCGCACGGAGTCGAACTGGATTCCGGCGTGAAGCTCCTGGAGACCAGCCTGCATCTGGCCCCGGGTAGTGGCGAGCTCTCGCTCGAGATCGGAGGCTCGCTGATAGGAGTGAAACCCGAGCCCGAGGGCGCCGACGACGAGCACCGACAGGCTGAAGAGCGCCGTCGATCGCCAGGCGGTCGAGCGCTTGCTTGGGCGTCGTCCGGGAGGGGCGGGGCGCACCGGTCGCCTTTTTGCGGGCCGGACGCGCGCCGTCTCCGATTCCTTTCGCGAGAAGCGCTCGATCTCGAGCGGTTCGGGCCTGGCGTTCCACATGGGGGTATCCTCCCTACGGACCTCGAATTCCAATGGAAACAGGGTTGTTTCAATCACTATGAGGCCCGGAGGGGGGTATCGCAACCGGCAAGCCTCGAAATCGGAGGGGCTCGTGGCCCGTCTCGCGGGGCTACGGTGAGGGGTGTTCTCGCCGGTTCCTATAGAGGCTGATGAGCCAGGCGAGCCCGGCGACCACGACGAGGAGCATCGTCCACCGCATCGCGCTCGCGAGGAACGAGCCGTCGAGCTCCGGCCAGTCGAACTGACCGAGCCGGGCTCCGCGCTCCACCATCCAGTGCCAGCCGGTGTGCGCCACGAGGGCTGAAAGGATCACCGTCCCCGTGCGCTCGGCGACCACGTGGCGGAAGAGGATCGAGAGGAACGGAAGCAGCAGCACGAGCACGAGAAGCTGTCCGAGCTCGACCCCGAGGTTGAACGCGAGAAGCGAAGTCAGGAGGTGCGATCCCGCGAACTGCAGCGTCTCGCGGAGAGCAAACGAAAAGCCGAATCCGTGGACCAGGCCGAAGCCGAATGTGATGAGCCAGCGCCTCCGCACTTTGCCGCCGACGATGTTCTCGATGGCCATGTAGACGATCGACGTCGCGATCAGGGTCTCGACCAGAGGCGGGAACCACAACGCGTCAGGGGCGACGCCGTAGGCGGAAGCGACGAGAGTCGTGGAGTGGGCCACCGTGAACGCGGTGGTAAGGAGTACCAGCTCGCGGAAGCGGCGGAACGGGATGATGAGGCAGAAGAGAAAGAGCAGGTGGTCCGTTCCTTCGAGGATGTGCCGGAACCCGAGCCGCACGAAGCTCCCGAACACGTGGTGCCACCGGGGGTCCAGCCGGATGAGACCGGGGTTGCCGGGAAAGTCGAAGGCCCGGACCGAGCCGTCCGGCTGGATGAAACGGAGGACGTTGACCACCGAAAGCCCGAGGCGCTCGAGGCCGGGGTGGATGGCGAACTCGGATTGGTCCGATTCGATCGGATACTCGAAGAGCACGTCGAGGAGCCCCTGCGCCCAGTAGATCTCGGTCTCCGGCGGAAGCGGAGGGCCCTGTACGTGGACCAGGGCGCTTTCGTAGTTGTCGAAGGAGCGGTCGGACGGAAGGGATACAAGCACTGCCACGATGGTCGGGTTCGCGAGGCGCTCGTCCCCCTCGTACAGCTCGACGTAGTCGGCGATCCAGAGGATGGCGGCGTCCCGAAGAACCGAGTCGACCCGCGTCAGATCGAGGTAGCCCAGAGGGTTCATGGGAACGGTCATGTCCCGCATCGCCGCCAGGGGAACCCGCACCAGGAGGCGCAGGCGATCTCCTTGCGGCTCGAGAAACGCCTGAACCTTGACGTCGGTCGGGATCTCGTGCGCGGCGGCGGTTCCCGCGAGCCCGAGCGCCAGGGCGGCCCCGAAGAGCCTCCGGATCATGTCCCGAAGCCTAGGGGATCGACGCCGCTCGCGCAAATGAGCTATACTCGCGCCCCAATTCGCGAGTTTTTTCGGAGGTAGAGAAGATGAGACCTTGGAAACGGAGATCGAACCTGCTGATCGGCGCGGCTTTCGTCGCCGTTCTCGTCGTGCTCGGCGTTGGCCAATTCATGCTGGAGGCGACTTTCGCCGCCCCCGCGGACGTCCAGGCTCCGGTCTTCGAGGTGGACCCGCTCTGGCCCAAGCCGCTTCCGAACCACTGGCTCCTGGGCTCGGCGATTGGAGTCACCGTCGATTCGCGCGATCACGTGTTCGTGATCCATCGGCAGGAGAGCTTCAACGAGCGGACGGAGATCAGCGCCGCGACCAAGCCAAAGACGGCGGTCGAGTGCTGCGTTCCCGCTCCCCCGATCCTCGAGTTCGATCCCGAGGGGAACCTGGTGGGCCACTGGGGAGGCAAGGCGCAAGGCTACGACTGGCCCAGCTCCAATCACGGAATTACCGCCGATCACAAAGACAACTTGTGGATCGGCGGTAACGGCGGCGACGATGCCCACATGCTGAAGTTCACCCGGGACGGAAAACTCCTCAGGCAGTTCGGAAAGCCCGGCGTTCACCGCGCCGCCAACTACACCGAGAAGGAGCCCAAGTGGGTCGGCGGGAGCCACGACAAGGAGAACTTCGGGCGGGTGGCCAAAGTCGCATTCGACGCCGCCGCCAACGAAGCCTATGTCTCCGACGGATACCTCAACAAACGGGTCGCGGTCGTCGACATGGACACGGGCGAGTTCAAGCGCTACTGGGGCGCCTACGGCAACAAGCCCGACGACGCCGACCTCGGCCGCTACGATCCCAAAGCGCCCCCCGCCCAGCAGTTCCGCAATCCGGTCCACTGCGCCGAACCCTCGAACGACGGGTTCGTCTACGTCTGCGACCGCCCGAACGATCGGCTCCAGGTGTTCAAGAAGGACGGCACGTTCGTGAAGGAGACCTTCATCGAGAGGGAGACCCTGGGCGACGGCTCGGTCTGGGACATCGCGTTCTCCAAGGACCCGCAGCAGAAGTACATTTACGTCGCCGACGGCAAGAACCAGAAGGTCTACGTCCTCGATCGGGCATCGCTCGAGATCCTGACGAGCTTCGGCGACGGCGGTCGCCAGCCCGGACAGTTTTTCGCGGTGCACAGCATCGCGACCGACTCCAAGGGCAACATCTACACCACGGAAACCTACGAGGGGAAGCGGGTGCAGAAGTTCGCCTACAAGGGGATCGGTCCGGTCAAGGCGAAGGACCAGGGAACGGTCTGGCCGAAGGCGACTTCCAAGTAGACATCCGCATTCCTAACCTGCCTTCGCCCTGCGGGCTTCGGCCAGGCTCGCCGCAGCTTCGCGGAGGCGGCCGGAGGGTGGGAAGGGCGCTTTTTCGCGGCTTTTTTCACTTCCAGGCTTGCTTATTGAAAGCAAGGTGACTAGAATAAGCGCCGGTTAGAGACACGGTCGAGGTCTTACTCAACAACGCAATTGATGAAGTACGGGCCGGAATCGCTCGCACGC
>Ga0209002_10002474_pt1 | contig 14900 bp, 16 predicted proteins | sample Rifsed16ft2_FD_184010 | JGI IMG/M metagenome (GOLD analysis project Ga0209002, IMG submission 184010) | Soil microbial communities from Rifle, Colorado, USA - sediment 16ft 2 (version 2) | ecosystem: Environmental > Terrestrial > Deep subsurface > Rock core/Sediment | place: Rifle, Colorado...
ACAATCAGTTGTTTGGGACGAAGCTGAAAACAGATTGCATGCACAAAAATCTCTGATGATTGCACTACTCCGAGTCTAACGTTTATAAGAGCTTTACCGAAATTTTTTGTGAAAGAGGTTAGTAAATGGCATATTCACAAATATTGCGTCGACTGCGTGACGAGAAGACCAATTATAGAAAAAGAAGAAATCTTCTCATGGGTAGACGAGACTTTATCACCGTACAGATTTCAAGTGAGAACACTTTGGTACAAATTCATAAGCCAGAGATGCAAGGTGACAAAGTGCTTGCATCAGCACATTCAAGATCCCTTCTTGGAAAGGGCTGGAAAGGCTCAAGAAAAAGTATACCGGCCGCATATCTAACAGGATACCTTGCTGGAAAAAAGGCACTCGCACATGGTGCTAAAGATGCGGTTCTTTACAGTGGAACAAGAAGATACACACAAAGAATGGCAGCAGCACTAAAAGGTGTAATTGATGCAGGTCTGCAAGTGCCGGCAGACAAGGAAACATTTCCAGATGAAGAAAGACTTGCAGGTAAACATCTTAAGGTTACAAATGATGTCAACAAAGTCAAGTCTGCAATAGACAGTGAGGTTAAAACTAAGTGAGTCAGACAGAACAAAAACTTAGGAGAGAACGAAGAGAACAAGAAGAGCAATGGATCCCAAGAACAAAACTTGGCACGATGGTAAATACTGGCAAGATTACCTCCATGAAAGAAATTTATGAAAACGGTTATAGAATTCAGGAAGCTGGAATAATCAAAAAACTTTTGCCAGGTATTAAAACGGAAGTAATTGATGTAGGAATTGTACAAAAACAGACAACCAACGGTGAATACACTAGATTCAAGGCGCTGGTTGCAGCTGGGGATGAAGGTGGATGGCTTGGGATCGGACAAGGAAAATCAAAACAAATGAGAATTGCAATTGAAAAAGCTACAAACGCAGCATATCTTGCTGTAAGTCCGGTGAAACTTGGTTGTGGAAGCTGGGAATGTAGATGCGACCAGCCACACTCTGTTCCATTTAAGGTAAGAGGTAGGGGAGGAAGTGTAACAGTTGAGATTATACCAGGACCAAGGGGTCTTGGACTGGTAGCTGGAGGAAACATTAGAAAACTCTTGAAACTTGCAGGACTAAAAGACGTATGGACAAAAAGTAAGGGTTCTACAAATACAATGAATTCTACATCTAAAGCTGTTCTTAACTGCCTAAGACAGACATTTAGTCAAGGTTGATTGAAATGGCAAACGCTTTCTTGGTAGTGCGGATGAGGGGAACAGTAAATGTGCCGCACTGGGCACGAACCACGCTTAAACTATTGCATCTAGACAAAAAATTTAGAGCGACAATAATTCCAGACAAGGAAAACACCAAAGGCATGTTGGATAAGATAAAGCACTATGTTTCTTGGCAGGAATTAGATTTGTCAACCACAAAAGAGCTTTTGGAAAAAAAGGCTCGAACAAGTGGATACAAAAAAATCACCGCAGAAGACATTGCAAAACTTGGATTCAAAAGCACAGATGAACTTGCCAAATCCTTAGTAGAAGGAACAACGTCATTATCAAAGCTAAAACCACTAAAACCGTGGTTTGCATTATCTCCACCAAAACATGGCTTTAAGCGAAATACAAAAAAGATGTACGGTGAAGGAGGAATTTTAGGTAGTCATAAGGAGCTTCTTGTACAAGTAAGGAACATGATGTAAAATGGCAACCAGATTAAGAAAGACAAGAAAATTCAGAGGGGGAAGAAACCATGGATGGGGACAGATTGGTCAACATAGAGCAAGTGGTCACAAGGGCGGTCTTGGCAGATCTGGTATGCACAAACACCATTTTATCAGAATGCTTCTAACAGATCCAAATCATTTTGGTCATGATTCTACTCACCCACCTCACCCAAATCTTGTAAAAAAATGGATTAGTGTAAGGGACCTAGACTCTTTCTATGCGAAATTTGGAAAACAAGAAGGAGGAAAAAAGGTAATAGATCTCAAAGGACTTGGTTACGATAAGCTTCTAGGGGGAGGCCAGACCGAGAATGCTTACACTATCAAAGTGGACAGATTTTCTGCTTCTGCAGAAGAAAAAATAAAACAAGCTGGGGGCGAGGTGCTTGCAGTGGCATGACTTTAGAAGGAACACCAACAAATCTTTTAAAAAGAATAATAGGAAAAGCTGAAATCTACATACCACAGGTTCCCAAACCAAAAAAGAAACTCTCCTTGCAGGTTCGCCTTGCGTGGTGTGGACTAGCACTTTTTATCTACATGATAATGTCTCAGACACCACTTTATGGAGCCACAACCCCTGCGTTTGATTTTCTTGCGTTTGCAAGAGTAATCTTTGCATCTCAACAGGGAACGCTTGTGGAACTGGGTATTGGTCCTATTGTTACTGCAGGACTTTTAATGCAGCTTTTAAAAGGTTCTGAAATCTTTAAGCTTGACTTTAAGAAACCAGAAGATCGAAGTCTGTTTCAGACTGCTACAAAGCTCGTAACGTATATTGTAATTGTTGCCGAGTCAGCATTGTACGGAATATCTGTTTATGGGCCAGGACTTCCATCACCAGAGGCAGGTTACATCCTGATTGGGCAGCTCATGGCAGCATCAGTTATAATCATGCTGTTAGACGAACTCATTCAAAAGGGATGGGGGCTTGGAAGTGGAATCAGTCTTTTCATAATGGCCGGTGTAACGCAACAAATACTATGGAGTTTATTTAGCCCAATTCCTGCTGGGGATGGAGGAACTGTAGGTGTAATACCATACCTAGGTACTTCGCTTGTACAGGGAGATATACTAGATGTACTTTTCAGGTCAAACCAACTACCAAGCATCTTCGGGCTGTTTCTGACAGCCGGAATTTTGTTGATTCTGGTTTACACACAGGGAATAAAGGTTGAGATCCCAATCATCTCTACAAAGTATAGAGGATTTTCTGCCGTTTATCCGATTAAAATGATGTATGTCTCTAACATTCCTGTTATTTTAGCATCTGCACTAACTGCAAACGCAGTGTTTATGGGCCAACTCTTCTGGGCAAACTACAATCCAGGTAATAACAACGCTTTTATGAATTTCATTGCAATGTTTGATCCAACAAGTCCATCTACTCCGATAGGAGGAATACTATACTACATTACCCCTCCACGTGGCCTTGATGTCGCAGCGTTGGATCCCATACGGGCAGTAGTATACGTCTTGTTTATGATAGGAATTGTGGTCTTGTTTGGTAAACTATGGGTAGAGCTTGGAGGATTATCGGCAAAGACAGCTGCAAAGAACCTTCTTGACGCCGATGTTCAAGTGCCTGGTTTTAGACGCTCAAACCAACCTGTAGAGAACCTACTGCAAAAGTACATTCCATCTGTTACTATAATTGGTTCTATGATTCTTGGCGTACTGGCAGGCGCCTCTGATGTTTTGGGAGTATTTGGATCTGGAATCGGGATGCTGCTGATGGTAGATATTTTGATAAACTATTACAACTTACTCATTAAAGAACAGGTAGAGACAGTAATGCCAAGGCTTGGTGCACTGCTTGGCAGAAAGTAAGAAAGTAATAATAGTTGGAATAGCTGGGGTTGGAAAGACCACAATAGTATCTAAGGTTGTAGAGATATTAAAGGCAAAAAAGATCAGCGTTAGTGTTTCTATCTTTGGAAGCATAATGTTTGAGGAGGCAAAGAAGAAAGGAATCACAAGCAGAGATGAGTTACGTAAACTATCTGTGCCAGAACAAAAGGAGCTTCAATCCATGGCTGCAAAAAAAATTTCTTCGTTGTCAGACGATGTTGTAATTGTAGATACTCATGCATTTATAGCAACAAAAGAGGGCTTTTACCCTGGACTGCCTCATAACGTCTTGGAAATTCTAATGCCTGATAGCTTTATCGTGATTAGTGCAAGGCCAGAAGAGATCTATAACCGAAGAATGAAAGACACAACACGTAATCGTGACATCATATCAATAGACGCAATCAAAAAAGAGCTTGATGTAACAAGTGCTATGCTTTCCACCTGTTCCATTTTATGTGGCTCGCCAATAAAGATGGTACTAAACTCTGAAGGAAAGGTTGATGAGGCTGCTAAAGGAATTGTAAATGCAATGGGGTACAACAATGGAGCCTAGTCTTATTTTTGAATTTTTAAATTCAATTTTACTACAGATTCCTGGTATTAGTAGTGGTCCACTTGGAAGTGCAGATCCGATAGTAAAAGGAATGATTCCGTCCGCAATAGGTATCGTTGGAATTGCAATTGCACTTAATTTGTTCAACTCTGCAATAAGAAAAAAAATGGTAGATCAAGACAAGCTCAGAAGACTAATAAAAGACACAAGAGCATGGCAAAAAGAAAGAATGACAGCATTTAGAGCAAAAGATCAAGAGAAGATAAACGAGTTGAACAAGAAATCCGCATACATGAACAAAATGAATATGGAATTGATGCAGATGAACATGCGACCTATGATGATCACCTTCATACCACTCATTCTGATCTTTTACTTTGTACTTCCTCCGCTGTTTGCATATACAGTAGCTGTATCACCAATATCACTTAATTTCATACCAGGGGATTGGTTCCAGCTTACTTGTACTGCAGAAAAAGTAGATGGAAATATATGCAAACATGAAAACGAGATATACTTTTGGGCGTGGTATTTTCTTGCATCTATTGCCTTTAGCGGCATAATAATGAGAGTCACCAAGACAACAATGGATCTAAACTGAGTTGCAAAAATCAGTAATTATTTCTGGTCCACCCGCCATCGGCAAGACTACAATAGCAAAAGGACTAGCAAAGGAGTTTGGTCTAAAATATCTCAGTGGTGGTGATGTGTTAAAAGAACTAGCAACAGAACAGGGATTTCACACAGGTGGTGATGATTGGTGGGATACATCAGAAGGTATGGAGTTTTTGAATCAGCGAAAAACAAATCCAGAGTTTGACAAAAAAGTTGATAGCAAACTAAAAGAACTGTTTTCCAAGGGCAGGGTGATTATAACAAGCTATACACTTCCATGGCTTGTCAAAGATGGGATCAAAATCTGGCTTGCAGGCTCACATGAAAACAGTGCAAAGCGAATGACTACAAGGGATAAACTCTCGTTAGAAAAGGCGCTTGAGATAGTAACAAAAAGATATGAAGAAAATAAACTGATCTACAAAAAACTTTACAACTTTGATTTTGGAGACGACCTATCAGTTTTTGATGAAATAATAAACACCGATGGTCTTGGAGCAGGTGAGGTACTTTCCATTGCAAAATCGGCGGTAAGAAAATTACTATGAAACTAAAACAGCTTCAAAATCTCAGAATAATAGATCAGGACATAACAAATGATGCCTATGGGACGTATTGTGACAAAAGAACAGTAGAACAGCTTCTAAAATATGGCTTGATACTTTTGGATAAGCCAAACGGTCCTACAAGCCATGAAACTGTAGCTTGGATAAAAAAAATCCTTAATGTTTCAAACGCAGGGCACAGTGGTACACTCGATCCTCCAGTCTCTGGTCTTTTACCAATAGGCCTTGGTGAAGCTACCAAAGCCTTGGGTGTTTTGTTGCTAGGTCCAAAGGAATATCATGCACTTGGAAGACTGCACGTGTTACCTTCACATGAAAATCTTGAATCTGTCTTGAAACAATTCCTTGGAAAAATTTACCAAAAACCACCACAACGTTCTTCAGTATCACGACAGACAAGGATTAGGAATATCTATGAGATTGAGGTGATTGAACAAAAAGAGAGACTCTTGCTTTTGCGAATATTGTGTGAAGCTGGAACCTACATTAGAAAAATTTTCTATGATATGGGAGAGATACTCAGTTCTGGTGCAACAATGATTGAACTGAGACGAACCCGCGTTGGACACTTTACAGAAGATTCTAACCTTGTTAAGATGCACGATCTTGTTGACGCATACGCATTATGGAAGGAAAAAGGTGATGATTCTAAACTCTTACGGCAAATAATGCCAATCGAACACGCATTAAGTGAGATAAAATCGGTTGTAATCAGGGATTCTGCAGTAGATGCATTATGTCATGGAGCGCAGCTTGCAATCCCTGGCATTTTGGAAATTTCGCCAAATATTGCAAAAGGGGATTTTGTGGGAATATACACACAAAAAGATGAAATAGTTGGACTTGCCGAGGCAATTTTGTCCGAATCTGAAATTGTAGAAAACACAAAGGGATTTGCATTTAAGATAAAGAGAATTATCATGGCACCAAACACATATCCTAAAAACTGGCGCTCAAAAACTGTTGTTAACAAATAAAAAGGAAGCAAATTTACTTTTTAGAGTTGATTCCAAAAGGAGCCATGATTGGACTTGGTGTAGGAGTTGTTGGTGCTATTGTGATAGGACTCTTTTTTGCAAACTTGGCTAACCAAGCTCCAACACTTGTGTACGTTGAAGGCTCATCTCTTTCCATCATAACGGAGAAGACAAATTTTGAGCTTGGTGAACCAATTAACATCAGAATAATAAACTCTGGAACCGAACCTCTGACATTCTCAGATTCTTCTTATGGGATGAAGATAGTTGGATTGGATAGCAGAATACTCTATTCACCACAATCCCTCCAGATAATCTCTGTACTTGAACCAAAAGAGGAAAAAATGTTTGTCTGGGATCAAACAAAGTCTGATGGTGATAAGATAATTGATGGCAGATACAAAATTGTTTCAAGTGCCATTGCAGGTGGCAAAAACGTCTTGACAAAATCGCTTACAATTAATGTACTCAAATAACGAAATTTGATTGTCTTTTTTACTAACTAAATAACGTAATTAATGAAGCCCCTATTGAAGAAAGCACCCCAACAAATTGTGTTACTATGTCATTTGGACTACCTCCCCGTTCCTTCTGTGGGGAAATCTCCTCAGTTAAGATAGCCACACTTTGAGGTTCTGCTTCAGAAAGTAGCAAACCTGATGAGGCACTTGCCTTTTCTTTGTTGTTTAACACAGTCACATACTGTGGATCAATTTCCAGGGCTTTGTCATAATATGATATTGCTTCTTGATAGTTACCAAGACTTGCAAGCGAGTTACCCTTGTTGTTTAAAGCAATCACATATTGTGGGTTAATTTCTAAGACTTTATCATAATACGATATTGCTTCTTGATAGTTGCCAAGGCTTGCAAGTGCTGATCCCTTATTAATTAATGCATGAATATTTTTTGGATTTAATTCCAAAGTCTGATCATAATAAGATATTGCATATTTATACTTGCAAAGGTGTGCAAAAGCAGGTCCTGGGCTATTATAATGTGAAATTACATCTTCGTAAGTACCCTTTTCACAATTTACACTACTATAAAAATATACCATGCTTTCATCTTTTTTATTTAGCTTATCATTTGCGTAATTGGTTTCAATTTTGTTAACTAGATCATCTAATACATCTAGTTTATCAGTTTTTGACTTTTTTGTTTCCAAAATCTTTTTTGGTGGTGTTGCTATGTTTGAAGAAGCTGTGTTTTGTGGACCTTGCTTTGATACCTCGATATAATCATTTAATGAATCTGCGACGAGTAAAACAAATGTCTTTTCAGAAATATTTCCTTCAAACAAGTCTTCAATCATAAACCCTAGCGAAGTTTCATTGTCTTCAATCCACTCTGCAAGCAAATCTTTGGAAATTGCAATATCACTAGTATTTATCAAATCTCTTTGCAGTAAATCTCTGAAAAATGACACTAATTCACTGTCGCTACCATCCAAATAATGCCATGCTGCCAATTTTTCCAGATCTGATTCTGAAAACAAGAAGGAATATGAAGTTGTTTCATCTATAACTGGCGACTGTATTTTTTCAACAAACTCTATAATGAGACTCTGTTTAGTCTCAGGACCTCCACATTGCGCTGTTATTAAATATGCTCCCTCAACTTTGAAATTTATCTTATATTTTGCCAAAAATGAAGTAGAAAAAGTTAGGTCAGGATTCACATCAACAAGATAAATTCCAGCTGGCATCCCAGAGGGATCAAAAATGGTTATGATCACCTGCGATTCAGAAAATGCAGATACTTTACCACTAATTGTAATTACATCCTCATCTTGATAGATTTCTTTGTATGATTCAAACGATACAATCTGAGGTGGTAATTCAGCATCCTCTTCGACCACAGGCGTATCATACTCTATTTCAAATAGATCATTTTCTATCTCAAAGATTGTTTCAGAATTCAGCTTTCCATACTCAGCTGTTATTTGATATATGCCAGGTTTTTCATAAAATGGAATATCAGCCATTATTGTTTTAGAGAATTGATTATTTTCATCCAACTCTACATTATACGCTCCAAGAATTTTTCTATCAGGATCGAAAATTCTTAGCGCCATCACAGGCATCTTTCTTTCTGTAATTTCACCTGAAATTATAATGGGTTCTTCAGGTTGATATGACAGCTTATCAGTTGAAACTAATATTATCCCTACAATGTTATCTTGCTCTTCTGCTGAAACCAGATCTAAACCTACTCCAAAAATTAGGATCGCAAATAAAAAAGCGCTGATTACTATTTTTTGGAGCACATGAGAGCGAATCGTTGTTTAATATTTAATAATTAAGTAGAAATCATACTGGTGATTAAAAGCTTATATTGAAATTAAAGCAGCGTCGAATGTCAATTCAAAGGACAATTTAGACACGCTGTAATCCCAAATAACGTAATATATAGTCAATAAAACGAAAATGAGTTTGGCGAAAAACAACTGCCGGGATCGCCTAGCCTGGTAGGGCGCGCGCCTGGAAATGAATTTACCATAAAGCGCGTACTCGCAAGGGTTCGAGAGTTCAAATCTCTCTCCCGGCGCTTTTTACATAACCCATTAAAAGATACGGAGCTAATTTGTAGACATTGACAAAATGCAATGTAGCAATAATTGGAGGAGGGATACTTGGAACCTCAATCTCATACTGGCTTTCCAGTCTTTATGATATCAAAATCTGCGTTATTGAAAAAGAGTCAGAAGTTGCAATGCATGCTAGCAGTCGCAATACCGGTGTTGTCCATTCACCATTTTATCTTGATCCACAAAAAAAGAAGACACTAGCCAAATCTGCTTTTCTCTCGCATGATTTGTGGAAAACACTTGCAGAGAAAAAGGGACTTGCATGGAAGATGGTTGGTACACTAGAGGTGGCTTTGGATGAAAACCAACACCAAAGCTTAGAAAAATACATGAGGTGGGGGGTTCAGAATGGTATCGCAGAGGACGATCTTGAACTACTTGAAGGAAACGACGTCTTAAAAAAAGAGCCAAACGTACGTTGTCATTCAGCCTTATTTTGTAGACGCGATGCCGCAGTTGACTATGGGATATTTACACAAGAACTTAAAAAAGAATCACAGAAAAACGGAACTGAATTTTTGTTAAAACACAAAGTTGAATCCATACAAAAAAACGAAAATGGTTCATTGATAACTTTTCAAAACAACGAACAGCTAAATGCTGATCTAATAATTAACTGTGCAGGAGGGCATTCACTTGATATTGCAAAAAAGTTTGGTGTTGCAAAAGAGTATTCTGATCTTCATTTTAGAGGAGAATACTGGATAGCACAAAAAGAATACGCTAACCTAGTAAAAACAAACATCTATTCAGTTGCTAGCTTTCCAGACTTTCCATTCCTTGACCCACACTGGATTCTTAGATCAGATGGTAGAAGTGAGGTTGGACCAAACGCTGTTCCAGTTCCAAGTTCAGAAACCTATTCAGGGTATATAGGTGATGTAGGCACCTTGGTCTCAAAACTGTCTGAAATAGTTACTGGTAGTGCAAGAAAACTACTTTTGAACCCTGACTTCATATCATTGATTTCAAAGGAATGGCTTAGCTCAATTTCAAAAACCGCAATGATTGAGCGTGTGCAACAATTCATACCAAAAATAAAGCCGATATTTTTCTCAGAACGTGGCACTGCCGGAATAAGATCATCTATCATAACCCCAGAAGGTACATTTCTACCCGATGTTATGGAGTTAGAGGGTCCAAACTCATATCATATGTTAAACTATAACTCACCTGGTGCAACAGGCGCGCCAGTCTATTCCGCATATATTGTTAAAAAATTGCAGGAAAAAGGATTCTTAAATTACACACAACATACAAAAGCATCCATTTGGAACTTTGAGAAAATCACAGCCCAAACTTAATATTTTGTCCTAATAGACAGAGCATGTTGTTACCGGAGCACTGCTCTATAAAAGAAAAAGGAAAGGACTGTCCCATGCCTCCAGAATTTATCGTATCTATCAAAGTAAAGGATGAAGAATACATGATTGGAATAACATGCACTGGACACAAAAACCCATTTTCTGAAAAATTGCAGAAATTGCAGACAGAGGGCAAGATCCCAAAGGGAGTAATACAATTTTCAGGATTAAAGGCAGTTGGCACAGATTGCATACGAATGGATCCAGACGACCTATTTCAACTTTGATTTTATAATTTATTTATGTGAAACTCACCTTACTCAAACATGTTAAATGAACTTTTATCTGATATATCAAAAATAAATGATATTTTATTTATTGTGCGAACTGGTGGTGCTATAATTGAGATGAGAAGCAATTCACTGAAATTAAGACAAAAGGACAACTGGATTACAATAGGAGATAATGATGGCCCTTGCCATATGCACCTGGATTCCAGTACCGTCTTAAATGCTCAGTTTGTCAAGGAACAAAAGGAAGACAGAACCAGTTACAGCATAAGATTCTTTGATAAAGACGGGCAGAAGTTAATGTCTGCCATTTTCTCAAAGATGTATGATGAGAAGATGAACATAAGACAAGAAAGAAAAAAGCTATATGATGATCTTTTCCAAAAACATGGTTCAAAAGAAACCATCATATTTTAGCATTTGAATTTACCGCATAAATTGGCCTTTTTCCAGAAAGTGAGAGTATAAGATTTTGAACAGTTATTTTCGACATTTCTCTTCTTGTCTCATTAGTAGAACTGCCTATGTGTGGTGTAACTACTACGTTTTCCATCTTTGCAAGTGGATGAGTTTTGTTGATCGGCTCATTTTGATAAACATCAAGTGCAGCTCCTGCAATAATCTTTTTCTTTAGAGCAAATACAAGATCTTTTTCATTTACAATTTTACCACGTGCAGTGTTGATCAAAAATGCTGTTCGCTTCATTTTTTTTAACAATTTTAAATTTACAAGACGATGTGTTTCCTTCGTATATGGCGCATGTATGCTTACAATATCGCTAGTCATGAATAGACAATCTAGACTAACATATTTTACTCCAAGGCTCTTTTCTTTTGCATTTGGCAATTTGTTTCTGTTGTGATACAAGACATTCATCTCAAAACCACTAGCCCTTTTTGCAACTGCTTTTCCTATCCTGCCCATGCCAAAGATTCCAAGGGTCTTACCATAAAGATCAGTTCCAAGAAAATCATAAGCCCCAAAAATTACCTTCCACTTGTTATTGCGAATGGTTCTATCTCCTTCCACCACTCTTCTTAGAAGAGCAAGCATTAGTGCCATGGTAAGATCAGCTGTTGCTCTTGTCAAAATCTCTGGGGTGTAGCTTACAATAATTCCCTTTTTGATAGCATATTTGATGTCTATCTGGTCATATCCTACACTAAAAGTACTAATAGCTTTGAGGTTCGTTGCTGCATCAATTACTTCACGATCTACGGTATCATAAGGAAAGCAGACAAGACCGTCCTTGTCCTTAATTTTTGAAATAAGTTCATTTTTTGGCATGGGAATCTTGCTACGGTTGATCTCTACACAGTATCTTTTTTTGAGCTCTTTAATTGCAAAATCATGTAGTTTTCTTGTGAGTAAAATCTTCAACTTCACATTTCTGTGGAATAAACAAGTTTTAAGTTTGATGCAATAATTTCTTTCTAAAAAGCATTTATAACATTTTGTTCTAATACTGTGCACTTGAAGCACGAAGAAGAGTTTGCTCTGTGTATAAAATGTGGAAATCCTTTAGAGAAGTGTGTCTGCGTTTGCCCATTTTGTGGGGAACGTGATAAGTGTGAATGCGCTCTTTTTGATGCTGCTACTGGCGGTTAGTCATATATCGCATTGTTAATATTTAATCAAAACTCAAATCATTTGTGCAGTCAACAGACATAACGTGGGTTATCGGCGGTCCGCAAGGAAGTGGTGTGGAAACTGCAGCCAACATTTTTGCCGGTGCTTGTGCTGGTATGGGTTTGAAAATATTTGGAAAACGAGAATTTTACTCTAACATCAAAGGAGAGCACAGCTACTTTGCAGTTCGCGTGTCTGACAAAAAGATCCGTTCAAACATCAACAATATAACAATGCTTGTGGCTTTTGATGCTGAAACACTATTTAGACATGCAGATGATGTGTATCCTGATGGAGCTATAGTATACGATTCTGAACTGGTGCAAATAAAAGCTGATGAAGTCTCTACATTAGATGAAGAATACAAGTCTAGATTAACAAAGCTTCTTTTTTCTAAAAATAAAGAACTTACAGTACAAGGAATGATAGATTTGTGCAAAGATAAAGGAGTTCAGCTTTACGCTGTTTCGTTTAAGGGCATTCTGGCAAATTTATCAGAAGAGACACAGAACCCAAAGATTAAAACTATGTTCAGAATGCTAAATGTGATAGCAGTTTCTGTCTCACTAGGACTTTTGGGCCTTCCACCTGCAACCCTTTTAAAATCAGTCGAGTCAGTATTTTCTACCAAGCCACAGATAGCTGAGGTGAATAAACAGGCAGCAAACCATTCATACAACTTTGCAACGGTAAAGTTTCCCAAGTTCAAGTACACGCTTCCAGTCATTACAAAGGAACCAAACACAATTCTGGTTCAAGGATATCAAGCTACAGGTATTGGTAAAATAGCTTGCGGGTGCAGATTTCAATCATACTATCCTATTACACCCGCTTCTGATGAGAGTGTATTTTTGGAGTCAAACGAGGTCTTTGAAGTAACAAACAACAGGCCAGGATCTACTATAGTAGTACAAACTGAAGATGAAATTTCTGCAATTGGTATGGTGATTGGTGCATCTCTGACAGGTGCAAGATCTGCAACAAGCACATCAGGACCAGGATTTTCTCTTATGGCAGAATCTCTTGGTTGGGCGGGAATAAATGAAGTGCCAATTGTGGTTACGTTATACCAAAGAAGTGGACCATCAACAGGTCTTCCAACAAGACATGGTCAGGATGACTTGATGTTTGCGATACATGCAGGACATGGCGACTTTCCAAGGATTGTGTATGCATCAGGTGACATTGAAGAAAGTTTCTATGATACTGGCAAATGTTTCAATTTTGCAGAAATTTTCCAGATGCCAGTAATACATATGATGGACAAGTTCATTGCAAGTACGGTAGCAACATGCAAGAGATTCGATCCTAACCTAATAACAATTGATAGAGGTAAGCTGCTTGAAAAAATAGAAGGTGATGATTACAAAAGATTTGCCTCCACAGAAGACGGAATATCCCCGCGTTCTAGGCTGGGACTTGAAAACGGTATATTTTGGAATACTGGTGATGAAAGTGACGAGAGAGGTCACATCTCAGAAGATCCAGTAAATCGAGTTCAAAAGATGGACAAACGGGCCTCAAAGCTTAATTTGGTTCTAAAAACAATACCAAAAGAAGACCAAGTAGTAAGCTATGGGGTATCAGAGCTTTGTGTAGTTAGCTGGGGTTCAAACAAAGGTCCAATTCTAGATGCTCTTGAGATGTTAAAAAAAGAAGGGCTTGAAGTAGGGTTTATTCAAATAAAGCTTCTACAACCTTTTCCAACAGATCATGTAAAGTCCTTGCTTAAAGGAGTTAAAACAATCATAGACATAGAAGCAAACCAATCAGCCCAGCTTGGTTCTTTATTAAATGAACATTTGGACAAGAAAGTAGACTATTACATTTTGAAATATACGGGCAGGCCTATGACATGCACAGAAATTTATGATTCGCTTAAAAAAATTCTAGAAAACAAGGCAGAAAAAAGACAGGTGCTGACATTTGGAGCCTAAATTATCTGATTACAAAACCGAAGTTCACAATGACTGGTGTCCAGGTTGTGGGGACTTTGGTATCGTAAGCGCAATACAGATGGCACTAACAGAGATGAAGATTCCAAGACATAAGGCCGCAATCTTTTCTGGAATAGGTTGCTCAGGTAAAACATCACATTTTATCAACGTATTTGGAATACACACTCTGCACGGGCGCGTTCTTACCTTTGCACAAGGAGCCAAGCTTGCAAATCCTGAAATGACAATTGTAGTTGCAGGGGGAGATGGTGACGGTTTGGGAATAGGCGCTGGTCATTTTGTTGCCGCAGGTAGGAGAAATGTGGATATGACATACATAATATTCAACAATGCGGTATATGGACTCACAAAAGGACAAGCATCCCCCACCCTTCAACTAGGACTAAAAACAAAATCATTGCCACAACCCAATGTAAACCAATCTGTAAACCCAATCGGCTTGGCAATTGCTAGTGGCTTTACATTTGTCGGAAGAGGCTATTCTTACGATGTAAGACAGCTCAAGGATTTGATTATTGCTGCAGTTAAACACAAAGGTCTTGCTTTTCTAGATGTTCTTCAACCCTGTCCAGCATATAATGACATTAACACCAGAGACTGGTTTGCTGGTTTGGGTAACATTGATCAAACTACAAGAAAATCGCAGCCACGAATCTACAAACTAGAAGATACTGGGTATGACCCAGTAGTAAATTATGGTTCAGAAGAAGAGGTTAACGAAAAGCTAACACAGGCACTTATAAAAGCAAACGAATGGGATGCCAAGATTCCGACCGGCATATTCTATCAAAATGAGCTTATTGCTCCTTATGAACAAAGAA
>Ga0209002_10002475_pt1 | contig 14895 bp, 14 predicted proteins | sample Rifsed16ft2_FD_184010 | JGI IMG/M metagenome (GOLD analysis project Ga0209002, IMG submission 184010) | Soil microbial communities from Rifle, Colorado, USA - sediment 16ft 2 (version 2) | ecosystem: Environmental > Terrestrial > Deep subsurface > Rock core/Sediment | place: Rifle, Colorado...
GAGTCGACTGGCTCGCCGCGTCTGCGAAATCGTGATTGGCTCAGTGTTCTTCCAGGATCAGATCCAGCCTGAGGCAATGGCCCCCGTGGGAACGTATTCACCTGCGCGGGGCGTTGCCGCCGCGGAGATCCCATTGCCCTCCGTCCGTTTCCGCCGCGTCGTCGACCTCTCCCAGGAGATCCGCTCCGACCTGCAGATGTTCCCAGCGTATCCGCAGCCCGCGTTCCTGCCGTGGACGACGAGGGAAGCCCATGGGTTCCTCGCGGAGGCCCTGTTCCTCTCGAGCCACACGGGGACCCACGTCGACGCGCCGATCCACTGCCTGCCCGAAGGCCGGAGCATCGATGCATTCGCCCCAACGCGGTTCATCGTCCCGGCGCGCCTCCTCGACCTCCGGCGCCTCCGCGCCCGCGCGCGGATCGATCGGCCGGCGTTGCGGCGGGCCCTTGACGGGGTTCCGCTCCGGCGCGGGGAGGCCGCGATCCTCCGGACCGGCTGGGAGTCGAAGCGGGGGACGGGCGCATACCTGGACGACAATCCGGGGCTCACGGCGGACGCCGCGCGTCATCTAGTCCGCGCGGGTGCGTCCTTCGCCGGGGTGGACGCCGCGAACATCGACCCGCCGGGCGCGCTTCGGCTCCGGGCGCACGAGATCCTGCTCGCGGGCGGCGTCCTCGTCCTCGAGAACCTCTCGAACCTCGCGGCGATCCGGGCGGACCGGTTCACGTTGATCGCGCTGCCGCTCCGGCTCCGAGGCGCGACCGGCTCGCCCATCCGCGCCGTCGCCCTGATCTGAATCCCCGGTGACTTCGCATCCCCTGCAACGGTCACCGCAAGGATATTATCGACCCCCCGGTTACGCCCAATGTTCATGCGGAAGGAAGAGGACTTCAGCGAATGGTACAACGGCCTGATCGAGCGCGCGGAGCTGGCCGACAAGCGTTACCCGATCAAGGGGATGAACGTCTGGCGGCCGTACGGCTGGGGGATCATGAAACTCATCGACCACGCGCTCCGCGAGGAGTTCGACGTCACAGGCCACGAGGAGGTACAGTTCCCCGTGCTCGTCCCGGAGACGGAGTTCGAGAAGGAGGCCCAGCACGTGAAGGGGTTCGAGGAGGACGTGTTCTGGGTCACCCGGGGCGGCTCGAACGAGCTCGACGTGAAGCTCGTCCTGCGGCCGACGTCGGAGACGGCGATGTATCCGATGTTCAAGCTGTGGATCCGGAGCCATGCGGACCTGCCCCTCAAGGTGTATCAGATCGTCCCCGTGTTCCGGTATGAGACGAAGATGACCCGGACCTTCATGCGCGTCCGGGAAATCCACTTCTTCGAAGCCCACACGGCCCACGCGACGTTCGAGGACGCGGAGCAGCAGATCCGGGAGGACCTGCAGATTAACGAGCGCGTCATGCGGCTCGTCGCCTTGCCTTATCTGGTGACGGTGCGACCGGACTGGGACAAGTTCCCCGGGGCCCACTACAGCCTCGGGTCCGACACCCTCATGCCTTCGGGCCGTTCCCTCCAGCTCGCGACGTTCCACCAGTACAAGGACAACTTCGCGAAGGTCTACGAGATCACGTTCGAGGACGCGTCCGGCGGGCACGCGTACGTGCACCAGACGACGGACGGGATGAGCGAGCGGATCCTCGGCGCGATCCTCGCGACGCATGGGGACGAGAAGGGCATCGTCCTGCCCCCTGCCGTCGCGCCGGTCCAGGCGGTCGTCGTGCCGGTCCTGGAGAAGGGACGCCAGGAGGAGATGCAACGCGAAGCCCAGAGGCTCTTCCTGGAGCTCCGGGAGCGGATGCGGGTGAGGCTCGACAACCGGGACCTCCGCCCCGGGGAGAAGTACTACCACTGGGAGGCGCGGGGGGTGCCCGTGCGGATCGAGCTCGGACCCCGGGAGGTCGAGCGGGGCTTCGCGACGGTCGTCCGTCGCGACACGGGCGAGAAGCGGGAGCTCCCCCGGGAGGGCCTCGCGGACCGCGTCCGATCCGTGCTCGAGCTCATGCAGGTGTCGATGTGGGAGCGGGCCGAGAAGGCAATGGAGGAGAACACCTTCACGATCGAGTCCCTCGACGAAGCCCGACCCGGTTTCAACCGCTTCGGTTGGTGCGGCCGCGAGGCGTGCGGCAAGACTGTCACGGAGCGCACAGGGATGAATCTGCTCGGTGCGCCGTTCTACCCGGAGCCGTTCGAGGGGTCGTGCATCGTCTGCGGCGAATCGACGAAGCAGTTCGCATACGCGGCGAAGGCCTACTGATCGCGTGGCGGGTCAGACGAGGAAGCCCCGGAAGAGGGTCGACGTCTCGTCCGCGATGAGCACGTCGAAATACGTCGGATACCGGAGCGTGTCCATGAGGATTCGATCTCCAGACGCGATCGCAGATCCGCCGCGGCTCACGTACACCGCCCCGTGGAGGTCGTAGCGGAGTTCCGCGAACGTCTTCGTGAAGATGAGCTCCCCCGTGAGGGAGACGACGGACAGCCGCACCGTCTCGGGTCGGAGTCCCGTGGGGGTCGACACGATCGTCAGGGTCCAGTTCGTGCCATCCGAGGAGCGGCCGATCGAGACGCCCATCGCATGGAGGGCGGGCGCGGGGGCCAAGAGGCCGGAGAGGGCTACGTACAGGGTCGCACCGAGCATGACGGTCATCGCGACGAGGAGGAGGGTGCCAATCACCGGCGAGACAGCGTGGCGGTCCTTGCGGATCGGACTGCGGGTCCGGGACATCCCCCTGTCCAGCGGGGGCAGGGGCGCTTAAGGGCTGCCGTACGAGTATCAAATCCAGCAGTCCAAGGTATGGGCGGGCAGGGACCGCGCGTCAATCTTTGTAAAGCAACATCCCGACGACCCCGAACCCGAGCAGGATCGCCGTGACCGCATACGCCCCAATCCAATCGGGGGCCAGGAGGTTCCACGCTCCATATGTGAGGCCCCACGCGATGTAGAAGGCGATCCCCGCGATGAACACGAGCGAGTAGAACAGGAACGCGATTCGGCGGGGAAAGGCGACCTCGGCCACGAGGCGTGCAAAGGAGGGGCGGTCAAAAACCTTTGCTCAAGGTCCGGGCCCCTTCGCCCGTTTCGGGACGCGACGGAACCTCGCGAACTTGCCTCGGACCCGGGCCCACGACGTCTCGACCCTCGGGTACGCCCCCGGGTTCTCCTCGACCCAGAAGAGGAACGCGAAGACGAGGAAGAGGGCGGCGGCCGCCACGAGCGCGTAAAACGGCCAGATGGGAATCGGCTCCTTCACCCCGAACGACGAATCGGGGAGAAGACCGTCCACACCGAGGATCGTGAGATTCAGATTGCCGCGGCACGAGGGTGCGACGCACGGGTTCGTGTTCGTCTCGTTCGTCGCCGCGGCCCATTGAGCGTCCGTGAAATGGCCGCGCGACTTCATCACGAACGAGGTCCAGGTACCGCTCACGTTCCCTTGGAAGTCGAGCTGGAACCGGACGAAGTACGTCGCCTGGCTGAAGACGCTCCCGTGGGGCATGTCGTCGGCATCGGGCGCCGTCAGGACCGTGAAGTTCAACGGGATCGCCGTCCCCGCAGGGATCGATGCCCAGGTCCACACGAGCTCCCGAGGGTTCGGTCCGGTGGCCTCGGCGATCCTCGGGTATCCGAAGGACAAGGACCAGTTCCCGTCGACGGGGACGGCGTCCTCGATCGTCGCGTACATGTAGATGGCCGTTCGCAGGGTCACGTTGACGATCGTCTCTGTATACGTCGAGTTCAGCTCGAACCGGAAGGGCCCGCTCTCGCCGGGCGCGAGCTGCGGGGTTGCGAAGACGGAGATGAGCTTGTTCACCCTCCCCACGTCCCCGAAATCCTCCGCGGCCGCCGGCATCGCGAGGGCGAAGAAGAGCACGAGCAGGGCGAGGCCCGCCGCGAGCGCCCGCATGAGGGTCTTCGAAGCGGGAGGGCGTTCATATACGTATCGAGGATAAAGGCGGGAGCGGGAACATGGCGGACGCAACTCCCGTCGTCGTCGTGCCGTCCGCCTTCGCGGAGGCGGCCCGCTTCCAGTTGCACGCCCGCGGGCTGGTCGATCGTACCCGCAAGACGACGAAGCGTGGAGGCGACGTCCTCATCCCGCTCCTCGGTCAGGCCTCGATCGACCTGGATCGATTCCATGCGCGTGTCGAGGCCGCGGAAGGCCTCGCGACTCGCCCGCTCCCCCGGGATCCGAAGGCGGTCCTCGAGCGCCGGTTCGCAGAGGCCGGGCTCCCTCCGGAGGCGATGCCACGCCATTGGGAGCGCCTGGGGGATGTCGTCATCCTCACGCTCCCGAAGCCCGCGCGACCGTTCGCGGAGGCGATCGCCCCTCTGTTCGGGGAGGTGCTCCGGGCGCGGACGGTGGTGGAGACCATGGCCGGGATCGACGGTCGGTTGCGCACCCCGAGCGTCCGAGTCCTCTGGGGAGGGGCCACCGAGACGGTCCATCGGGAGGGCGGCATCCGTTACAAGCTCGACGTCGCACGCGTCATGTTCTCGTCGGGGAACCTGGCGGAGCGCGTGTCCATCGCGGATCGGATTCGTCCGGGGGACGTCGTCGTGGATCTCTTTGCGGGGATCGGATATTTTGCCCTGCCGATCGCGGTCCGTGCCCGGCCGGCGGCCGTGTTCGCATGCGAGGTCAATCCCGTCGCCTTCGGATATCTCGTCGAGAATGTCCGTCTGAATCGGGCGGCGAACGTCATCCCGCTCCTCGGCGATTGTCGCGAGACCGCCCCCCGTGGTGTCGCGGACTGGGTCGTCATGGGCCACTTCGACTCGGGCGACTACCTCGACGTGGGGATCGCGGCGCTCCGGGAGGAAGGCCGGATCCTCTACCACTGCCTGTCCCCCGCGGATCGGGATCGGGAAGGTCCGGGGGAGGCGGTCCGGGGAGCCGCCGCGACTCACGGCGCTGAGGTCCTCGAGCTCACGACCCGGATCGTGAAGTCGTATGCGCCCCGGATCGATCACGCGATCGTTGAGGCAAAACTCCGAACCGCACCGAAAGGCCTTTCCGGCCCGGGGCGGCTAGGGGGGCCGGTGTTCCGATGAACTGCCCGAACTGTGGCGCGCCGCTCAGCGAGACCGCAGCTTTCTGCTCGTCCTGCGGGCATCGTCTGACCTCGAACGAGCTCGACCGGCTCGCGCAGGACCTCGCACGGACGACGAAGAAGGCCGCCGAGAAGGGCGTCGCGATGGTGGACCGTGCCGCGAAGGCCCTCCAGCCGGGTGTCGAGCGAGCGGTCGCGACCGTCCGCCCGGCGTTCGGAGAGTTCGTGAAGGCGATGCGGCCCGTCGGCGAGGAGGCCGCGAAGGCGGGGCGCGAGATCGCGAGGTCGGCAAAGCCCCTCGCGCAGGCGACAGTCCGCGTGACGAAGGACGCGGCGGACAAGGCCGTGAAGGCGGCGAAGCCCGCCGCGGAGAAGGTCGCGGGCCACGTCGAAGGGACCGCCCGGAAGGTTCGCGACAAGCTGAAACAGAAGTAGGGCGGCACCTTTATCCAAGCCCTCCGGGTTGCGTGGTCCCGTGTCCCTGGACGAGCGCGTCGAGCTCGTGCTCCGCGGGACGGATGAGGTCGTCACGCGGGAGGAGCTGCGCGTTCTCCTCGACCGCGGCGGGACGCCTCGCGCGTACGTCGGTCTCGAACCATCCGGGCTGATGCACATCGGGACGGGCTTCGTCGTCGCGTCGAAGGTGACGGACCTCGTCCGCGCGGGATTCCACACGATCATCTTCCTCGCGGACTGGCACGCGTACATCAACGACAAGCTCGGCGGGGACCTTGCGGCGATTCGCGCGTGCGGCGAATACTTCAAGGACGCCTTCCAGGCCCTCGGGGTCCCCTCGGACGTCGAGTACCTCTTCGCGAACGAGTTCGTGTCCCATCCCGACTACTGGCAGACGGTCCTCCAGGTGTCGAAGGCGTCGAGCGTCGCGCGTATCCGACGCGCCCTGACGATCATGGGTCGCGACGAGAAGGATGCGGACCTGGACGCGTCCATGCTGATCTATCCGGCGATGCAGGTCGCCGACATCCGGTGGATGGACCTCGACCTCGCGTACGGGGGGATGGACCAGAGGCATGCGCACATGCTCTATCGTGACGTCGCGCCGAAGCTCGGCTGGAAATCCGTCGTGGCGTTGCACACGCCGCTGCTCCCCGGACTCCAGGGACGCGGTCGCATGGACCCCATCGATGCGAAGATGTCGAAGTCGAGGCCCGATACGAGCGTGCTGATCAACGATGCGCCTTCCGAGATCGAGCGAAAGATCTCGAAGGCGTACTGTCCGCCGAAGGAGACGCAAGGCAACCCGGTCCTGGAGATTGCGCGGATGATCCTCCTCCCCCGGACCGGATCCCTCGCCGTGCCCCGAGATCGCACGTTTGGCGGAGATGTCGTGTATACTACGTACAAGGAACTCGCGGCCGCATACGCAACGGGCGAACTCCATCCGCAAGACCTGAAAGCGGCTGTGGTCTCCGGGCTCAACCAGGAGCTCGGCCCCGTCCGCGCGTACGTCGAGGCCCACCCGGAGAACCTGAAGGCCTTCCAGGCGACTCAAGGGCGCTGACCCGATGCGACGCAACGACGAGGCCGCGGTCCTCGCGGGAATCGCGGGGGCTCTGCTCCTGTTCGTGGGCTACAACGGCGCGCGCGGCGTCCACCGGTTCTTCAATCTGCTCGTGGAGCTCCTGGGGGACCGACCGCTCCTCTTGGTCCTCGCGTACGTCTTCGTCGCGATCGCCTCTCTGGGCGGAATCGCCGTGCTCGTCGGCGGGTATCTGCTCCATGTGGACCGGGTCCGGACGGGCCGTCTCTTGATCCTCCTCGGGTCTGGAGCGGGCGGTATCAGCCTGGTCCTGTTCGTCATCGGAATCCTCCGTCGCCAAGCGTTCGACGTCCTGCTGGAGGTCCTGCCCGCCCTGGCGGGGGTCCTGGTCGGGATCGTGGCACGGTTCCGCGCGGTCGCGAGACCGCTCCTCTAGCCCTCACGTGGTCGGCGCGACGAGGACGCCGTCCCTCGAGTTCGGCACGCGTCCGCGGATGGCGACAAGGTAGACGAAGCCGCCGAGCGCGAGGCCTCCGACAAGGAGGAACGGGATTGAGGCGCGGATCGCCGGCGTTGGCCCGAGCGCGCTCGCGAGGCTTCCGGCCGCATACGAAGCGAGGGCTCCCCCGAGGAGCTGGAAGAGGAAGATGAAGCCGAACGTAGCGCCTTGGAGCTGCCGGTGGCCCGCCTCCGAGACGAACGAGAAGATCGCGGGATATGTCACGAAGAGAGCGGACCCGAGCGTCCAGAACGTGGCCAGGACGAAGATCGGCTCACCCGACGTTGCCCCGACGAAGCTGGCGATCCCGAGGAGGGCATACGAGACCGCGAGGATGCGGAAGCGGCCGAACCGCCGGCTGACACGTCCGAAGAAGAACGCCACGAGGGCGCCGGCGAGGATCCACAGCGCGATCGAGACGCCCGCGGCGGCATCCGTGAAGCCGAACTTGTCCTTCAGGAGGGGAGGCCCGAACGACGTGAAGACGGCGAACGCGGCACCTCCGAGGCCCAGAGGGAAGAGCCAGAGCCGCACATCTCGCACGATCGACGCGTAGTCGGCCCTCGGGCGGGTCTGCGTCGGAAGGGGCGGCTGTCGAGGGACGAGGAAGAAGGCGAGGGCGACCGCGGCGAGGTTCAGCGCACCCCACAGGAGGAACGGAGACTGCCAACCCAGGGTGAGGCCGAGGACGGCGCTCGTCGCCATCCCGAGGATCACCCCGGAGTCGCCGAAGGCGGACTGGACACCCATGGAGCGGTCGAGGGCCTGTCCTCGGAACTCCCGCCCGATCCATGCGATCCCGACGGGGTGGTAGAAGCTCGCGCCGATTCGGGAGACGGCGACGAACGCGAGGAGCATCGGAAGGCTCGTCGAGGCGGCGACGGAGAAGGAGCCGAGGGCGAGCAGAAGGATGCCGACTCCGAGAAACCGGGACGGCTCCCGGCGGTCCGACAGGGCTCCGACAAGAATCTGGACGACGGCCGTCACAAGGAATGCGGTGCCGGTGAGGAGTCCGATCTCGAGCGCATCGATCGGGAAGACGGTTCGAAGGACCGTGATCTGTCCCGCCATGACGGTCACCGCGCCGTCGTTCGTGAGGTGGTAGATTGAGTTCACGAGGAGGACGCGCCGGTCGCCGGCCACGGCGCCGCGCGATGCATCAATCCCATAAAGACCTGAGGGCCCGCGGCCCGCAGGCGAAGGGGTTCGGCGAAGTCCTTTTCCTCTTGGTTCGCGTCCCGTTCCCGCGGAGTGAGAGCTTTGGCGGTCGAGCGGCCCCATGTCGAAATTGCCGGCACAGGCAAGAAGGTGCAGATCGGCGCGACCCGAACGCCCGTACTCATCGGCGAGCGAATCAACCCGACGAACCGGAAGGTCCTCGCGGAGAAGATTCGGCGAGGAGACTGGGCGTTCGTCCAGCGAGAGGCCGTGCGTCAGGTGGAGGCCGGCGCCCAGGCCCTCGACGTGAACGTGGGGGTGCCCTCCATCGATGAGAGAGCTGCGATGGTCGCCGCCGTCCGCGCGATCCAGGACGTCGTCGATGTCCCCCTCGTGATCGACAATTCGAACCCCGAAGTCCTCCGGGAGGCGTTGCGCTCGACCCAAGGCCGGCCCCTGATCAATTCCACGTCAGCGGAGTCCAAGCGCCTCAAGTCCGTGGTCCCGCTCGCGCGGGAGTTTGGCGTGCCCCTCATCGGCTTGTGTCTCGAAGACGCAGGGATTCCTGCGAGCGCGAGACGCCGCGTCGAGCTCGCTCGGCTCATCCTGGACGCGGCGCTCGCCGCGGGACTCGAGTCGAGGGACCTGGTCATCGATTGTCTCGTCCTCCCCGCAGGCGCCGCGGAGGGCGGTGCGGCCGCGAGCCTGGACGCCGTGCGGGCCGTGACCGAGGAGCTCGGGCTGAACACGACCTGTGGGCTGAGCAACGTGTCCTTCGGCCTTCCGGACCGGCCGAAGCTCAACGCGAGCCTCCTGTGCCTGTTCTCCGCCGCGGGGCTGAGTTCTTTCATCGGGGATCCTCACGACGCGGAAATCCAGCACGCGCTTCATTCGATCCGGCTCCTGTGGGGCGAGGATCGGATGGGGATGGGCTATCTGAAGCACATCCGCGGGTTGAAGCGGGGCTCCGACGCCCCTGTACGATCGTGAGTCGGGAGAGGGCAGCCGTGACTCGGACCCGGCTCGCCGTCCTGTCGGGGGACGATATCGGACGAATCCGCGAGGCAACCCTCGAACTCCTCGAGGATACGGGGGTCCTCGTCCGCGAACCCCGCGCGAGGACCTTGCTCACGGACGCGGGAGCCCGCGCCGTCGAGCGATCGGACCGGTTGCTGCTGCCCTCGTCCCTCGTGAAGGAGGCTGTCGGAAAAGCTCCGAAGGCTTGGACATGGCACGCGCGCGAATCGAGATACGACCTGCGGATCGGCGAAGGAGGCCGGACGAAGCTCGGACCCGGATCTTCGTGCACGAACTACGTGGACTTCCCTTCAGGCCGCGCGCGCATGCCGACCTCAGACGACGCGCTGCGCCTGCTGCGGCTCCTGGACGCGTTGCCGCTCGTTGACATCTGCTACACGCCCGTGGCCGATGCCCACGACGGCGATCTCCCTCCGCGCTGCGCGGAAGCGGCGACCTTCGTCCGGGACCTCGAGAACACATCGAAGCCCGTCGTGGGGCCCTCCTTCGACGGTACGATGGCGAAGGACGCGCTCGACATTGCGGCGATCCTGGTAGGCGGGCGCGAGGAACTTCGCAAGCGGCCCACCGTGGCCGGCTACTGCGATCCGGTGGGCCCGCTCATCCACGACCGCAACATGACGGAGATGCTCATCGAGTACGCCGCCATGGGCCAGCCCGTGTTCATCGTCGCGGCCGACCTCGCCGGTGCGTCCGCGCCTGCGACCCTCGCGGGACTCCTCGTCCAGCAGAACGCGGAGCTCTTGAGCGGCCTGCTCATCGCTCATCTCGTGAATCGAGACGCTCCCGTAATCCTCGGGACCGTGAGCGGCGCGCTCGACATGCGGACGGGGAGCGCCGTCTTCGGAGGACCCGAGCTCGGGTTGACGAGCATCGCCACGGTCCAGCTCTGCCATTCGTACGGCCTTCCATGCGCCGCAGGAGGCCAGTCCGACGCAAAGGTCCACGATGCCCAGGCGGCCCTGGAGAAGGCGACGACGCTCCTCGCATCCGTCCTCGCGGGGGCGGACCTCGTCGACCTGTTCTACGGCTCCTACGAAGGCTTCAACGCGACGAGCGTCGAACAGGTCGTCATTGACCACGATATCGCGGCCTACGCGTTCCGGTACGCGGAAGGGATCGAGGTGAACGAGGAGACCCTCGCGCTCGACGTGATGCGAGAGGTCGGCCCGGGGAACAGTTTCCTCCATGGCCGCAGGGCGCTCGAACACACGATGAAATGGTTCCGAGGCGAGCATGCGCTGCCGATGATCCTCGACCGCCGGTCTCGTCGCGCGTGGTCCTTGGCCGGAGAGCGGACGCTTCTTCAGGAGGCGCACGAGCGGGCCGAGTCGATCCTGCGGGAGCATCGCCCGACACCGATGGCTCGGGAGGTGCAGTCGGAAATCGAGATTGCTCTGAAGCGGATCTTTCGGGAGACAACCCGTGCGGCCTGAACGTTTCACGCCCCGTAGGAAGAGTTCGTGCACAAGGGTTTCATACTCGCGCGGCAGTCTCGCCGCGATTCCGAGGAGGTCGGACCGATGAAGGAGTATGTCGAGCGTCTCAGGCAGGCCGTGATCGACTACGACATGGAGGGGATCGGCGCGCTCGCCGAGGAGGCCCTCGCGAAGGGACTCGATCCTCTGGTCGGAATCGAGGAAGGCCTCGCGGTCGGGATTCGAGAGGTCGGGCGCAGGTTCGGAGCGGGGGAGCTGTTCCTCCCGGAGCTCGTCATGGCCGCGGAGGCGATGCGGGCGGGCGTGGCCGTCTTTCAGCCTCGGATCCCAGAGGGTGCAGGGCGCACGGTCCATCGCGTCCTCCTCGCGACCGTGCAGGACGACATCCACGAGATCGGGAAGAACCTCGTCGCGACGATGCTGACGGCGAACGGCTACGAGGTCGTCGACATCGGGGTGAACAAGCCCGTCGAGGAGATCTTGAAGGAGGCCGAGCGGATCGGTGCGGAGGTCATTGGCGTATCGGCCCTGATGACGACGACGATGCCCAGGATGAAGGAGCTGATCGACGCGGCCGTCCTCCGGGGCGCCCGGCACGGAAAACGGTACATCGTAGGAGGAGCTCCCGTCACGGAGCAATACTCGAAGGACATCCGTGCGGATGGAACCGCGGGGGATGCCCCAGGTGCGGTTCAGCTCGTGAACCGCCTGGTGGGAGACGGATGAGCGGGATCTCCGTCCGGCGCGGGTATCCGATGCTCGGCCCGGCGGACCTCGACGCGATCCACGGGGCAGCCCTCGAGGGGCTCGAGCGGGTCGGCGTGCGGATCGGCACGGCTCGGGGGCGACGCCTTCTCCAGGAGGCCGGAGCCCGCATTGACGAAGCCACGCACATCGCGAAGATTCCCGCGGGGGTCATCGAAGAGAGCCGAAGCCGGATCCCCTCCGAGGTCGTGCTCTTCGGCCGGAATCCCGCATGGGACGCGCACCTCGACCTGGAACACGTTCACATCACGAACGACGGGAACGGTCCCCTTGCGATCGATTGGCAGACGGGAGAGCGGCGGCCGTCGACGAGCAAGGACCTAGAGCGGTGCGCCCTCGTCTCGAACGCCCTCGAGAACCTCCACGTGTTCTGGCCCATGGTCCCCTGCCAGGATGCACCCGCCTCGGTGCGGACCCTCGTGGACCTGAAGACGTCCCTGATCTGGAACGACAAGCACGTGGAGTTCGCGACCGCCGTCACACCGCAGGAGGCCCGTCACCTGACCGCGATGGCCGCAGCGGTCGTGGGGGACCTCAAGGAGTTGCGACGGCGACCCATCATCTCGTCCGTCCACACGTCCATCGCGCCTCTCCAGTACGATGCGCGGAACATGGACACCGCCCTGGCGTTCGGTGAGGCAGGCGTGCCTGTGTCGATCTTCACGATGCCCTCGCCGGGCGTATCGGGCCCCGTGACCCTCGCAGGGTCCCTCGTCGTCGCGGCCATGGAGTTCCTGAGCGGCCTCGCGATGTGCCAGCTCGCGAACCCCGGATGTCCGGTCATCTGGGGCACGGGCGTCGCGCCGCTCGACATGAAGACGGCGACGCGGGCGGGCGGAGGACCGGAAGAGGGGATGACGGGCGCGGCGGTCACGGAGCTTGCGCACTTCTACGGCGTGCCGAGCCTCTGCGGCGGCTTTGTGAGCACCGCGTCCGCACCGGGCACCCAGGCCGCGATGGAGAAATTCGTGAGCGGCCTCTCTCTCGTCCTCGCCCGTGCGGACATGATCTGCGGGATCGGGCTCCTCGAGGACTGCCGCACGCTCTGGCTCGAGCAGCTCTTCATCGAGGACGAGATGATCTCGATGATCCGCCGGGTCGCCGATGGCATCGCGGTGACCGAGGAGACGCTCGCCCTGGACGTGATTGAGAAGGTCGGCGTCGGAGGGACCTTCCTCGGCCAGCGACACACGATGAACCATTTGAAGCGGGAGCATTTCCTTCCGAAGCTCTTGGACCGCCGCGCGTACGACCTCTGGGTCGCGGACGGGCGCCGGTCGATGGAGGATCGGGCTCGGGCCTTAGTCAGGGAGGCCCTCGAACGCGAGCCACCGAACCCCCTCGACGCCGACGTCGTGACGGAGCTTGACCGGATCATCGGCGAGGCGCGCCGTCTCGCTCCGCTCGCGGCGTAGTGTCCGCCGGCCGAATCGCGTTCCGATGCGGGATCGGAAGGGCGGATGCGAACGCCCTCGGGAACCTCGGGTCCTCCGCAAGGGGAAGGTGTTCGACCGTCCGCGCGAGGGAACGCATCTCCGTCCGCTCGGCCCGTGAGAGAAGGGCCAGCCGTGCGCCGGAACCGGCCGTGTTCCCGACGAAACGCACGCGGTCCAGGGGGATCTCCGGGAAGAGCCCGATCGTCCGGGCGCTCTCCGGGGCCACGTACGTCCCGAAGGCGCCTGCCAAGAACACGCGTCGGATCTCTGCGGACGTCCGGTCCAACGTAGCGAGGAGGAGTTCGATTCCGGACCGGACGGCGGCCTTCGCGAGCTGGATCTGGCCCACATCGGTCTGCGTGAGGACAAGATCCTGTCGGCCCGCCGCCTCGGACGCGGGCACGACGAGGAAGGCGCGTTCCTTGCCGAGGAGCCTGATCCGTGTCGACCCGGGACGGGGCTGGAATCGCCCGGCGGCGTCGAGGACGTGCGCGAGGAAGAGATCCGCTATGAGGTCCAGCAAGGCGGATCCACAGAGCCCTCGGGGCTTTCCCCGTCCCACGATCCGGTAGTCGACCTCCAGGGTCTCGGGATCCACCGCGACCCGTTCGATGGCCCCGTCGGCGGCACGCATTCCGAACCGGATGTGGGCCCCCTCAAAGGCGGGTCCCGACGGCGAGGAGCAGGCGACGAGTCGATGTCGCGTGCCGACGCAGATTTCCGTGTTCGTCCCGATGTCGACGAACGCCTGGAGGTCGCCCGATCGATGCATTCGCGTCGCGAGGACCCCCGCAACGAGGTCACTCCCGACGAACCCCGCGACGACGGGCGGCGCATGGATCCGCGCTTCGGGGTGCGCCTTGAGTCCGAAGGGACCCGCGCGGCGGACGATCTCGCGTCGCGTCGCGGGCCGGTACGGTGCGGTCGCGAGATGGCCCGCCGGGAGGCCCAGGAAGATGTGGTGCATCGCCGTGTTCCCGACCGCGGTCACGTGGTACACCCGATCCGGAGAAACGCGAGCCTGCCCGCACGCCTTGCGAAGGAGGTCGTTCATCGTTTCGAGGAGCTCTTCCCGCAGGATCGCAAGGCCTTCGGGGGATCCGCGGACGAACGCAAGGCGAGCCATGATGTCCTCCCCGTGGGAGATCTGCGGATTCGGGGCCGACACGGTCGCCTTCGTCTCCCCAGAACGGAGATCTAAGAGGAATCCTGCGAGTTTCGTGGAACCGATGTCGAAGGCCATCCCACACACGGGCTCCTGGCGATCCTGCGCCGCGAGGACCGTTCGGTCCCAGACAACGCACGCCGCGCCCTGCCGCCTCGCGATCGCACGCGAGGCGATGTCCCGCGCGGCCCTCGGACCGATCCGAAAGCCACGCCTCCGCAGGATGCCGGTCGATGCACCGCGCCCCAGCGGCATGAGCCTCACGGAAGGGGCCAGCCGCACGGGAGGCATCCACCCACTCGTCTGGAGGCGCTGAATGCTTCGCTGGGCCTCCGGGGGAATCTCTAAGACGATCGTCCCTTCTCCCGAAGGTCGGGTCTGGCACGCGAGCCGGATGGCCCTCGAACGGTCCTCGTCCGTGAGGCGCGCTGCCGACTCGGGTGACTCGCGGAGGAGCTCGCGCCCCTGGCGCACGATGACCTTGCATTTGCCGCACGTGCCGCGCCCCGCACAAAGGTCCTCGAGGCCGACCCCGCATCGTAGGGCCGCGTCCAGGAGATCCTCCCGATGGCCGACTCTCGTGCGGCGTCCCTCCGGCTGGAACACGACGACCGTCGGGGGCAATCGGCTCGGGACGCCCGCGAGGCTACCTAAGGATTCTGTTCGTCGTAGCCCACCAGGATCGACGCGAGCTCCGTCCCCGGCGGGATTCCGAACCGGGCCCGGAGGTAGTCGTCTTGGGGCGGGTCGGGACTCGCGCTGACGAGCCGGTCGATGTCCCGGACGCCCTCGAGCTCCGGAAAGCGGACGGGCGGCAGGACGAACCGAAG
>Ga0209002_10002477_pt1 | contig 14893 bp, 11 predicted proteins | sample Rifsed16ft2_FD_184010 | JGI IMG/M metagenome (GOLD analysis project Ga0209002, IMG submission 184010) | Soil microbial communities from Rifle, Colorado, USA - sediment 16ft 2 (version 2) | ecosystem: Environmental > Terrestrial > Deep subsurface > Rock core/Sediment | place: Rifle, Colorado...
GAGGAATGATAATCAATCTGCCCAAATATTTCTGAACGACTGCCAATTCTATATAAAATTCCAACCCCGATGCGCCAGCTAAAATCGAATGCTGCTTTGAATTCATCATTATCGGGATTTTGAAAACTTCGATAGTTGATGAGAAGAAATTCAATACCGACTCCACCAGTGGCGTATAATCTTATTAAAGGAGCAATTGGAAACTCGCCCCTAAAATTTATTAGGATTGGAAAATCGTGAAGATTTGTTTTAGCTCTCAACTCATTTATCTGCCCTACTCCAATTACATATACCTGGTTGAGATCACTGACAAGCTTTTTATCAACATAATTGGAATGAAACCAATCAACACTCCAACCAAAGATTAATCGTTCATCAATAATTTTCCCACCTTCATATCCAATAATAAAACCCCCGTTTGTAGCCGTGGGATTGAAAAATCCCAGCTTAATGCTTGCGCTGTTTAATTGCGCCAATGAATATGGAGTTATTATTAGTATTAAAAATAAAATAGCTTTTTTCATGTTTTACCTCAAAGATTTTTTACAAACTTAAGCAACCTGAGTGCCATAGAGTAATGATAAGTTAAGTACACAATTAGAAGAAATAAAATTTTAGTTGACTAATTTAACATACAAGAACAGAGTTTCTTTGTCCAATTAATTGTTAACAATTTTTTTGGTAAAGAAATATTAATCTCACACTTACATTTTACAAGGTAATGGTGAAAATTGGCAAACAAACCCAGTTCCTTTGATTTTTAAGACTTTGCTTTAGGAACTGGGTTTGTATTCTTCATTATTACGTAAAGTGTTTTACTTACTTAAGTTGACCGACTATTGTTATGAACCGTTGAAACGGTTCATAATTAATTAAATTTTCCCGTTCTCAGCGGGATGAATCCCGCTGAGAACAATATAAAAAACATAATTTCATAACCGTTTTGACGGTTTTTATTTTTAAGCGGTCAACTTGGGTTACTCAATAATAACAATTGGATTTTCAATACTTTCATTTTGAATTTTATCTAATGATGATATTGTAAAAGTAATTTGTCCTTCATATTCAAATTCGGGAATGTGAATTAGTTCAGTAACATTACCATCAACAATTGTTAGAATATTTTTGGGATCATTCAAATCAACATCACCATTTGAGTAAGCCATATAAATCACAAAATATTTTGCTGAATCACCATCAACAGCTAAATCCGGCTGTTTCCAGTTAAGTTTATAATATCTTTCCCTTTTTTCAACTGAAAATGATTTCGGTGCGTACGGTTGAATATTATCTTTCCAATTCATTAATGGAACTAAAGCGGGATACTTATAAAATTTATTTCTTAGTGTGTCGGCAAATCCGGAATAATTATTTGTAATTGACTTAGCACTGAAAAAAACTGATCCGCCAACATTGGGATACTCACGGTTCATTCTAAGTTGATCACCCATCTCAGATTTTGCTCCTTCGTATCTTTCAGAAGTAAAACGACTTGAGAAATGCCCGACATAAAGATGTCTATCTTCAACAATTGATGACCACCATGGAAGAAGTACTGCATAGTCTGCCAACTTATGACTAATCTCCCAATAAATTTGCGGAGTGACATAATCCACAGTTTTGTCTTTTATCCATGTTAAAGGATCGCAATAAAGAATCGAGTAAGAATTAAATCCATTTGTACCGGCAAACTTATTTTCAACAATACCAAATGGACTTATACCAAACTTAATATAAGGTTTGATCTGTCGGATTTTCTCATGGACGTTTGCCACCATCGAATTAATATTCCACCTTCGCCAATCATCAACATTTGTAAAACCAGAACCGTATTTGATAAATGTGATTGAGTCCTCGTTCGAAACTTTTGGTGAATACGGATAGAAGTAATCATCAAAGTGAATTCCATCTACATCATAATTTTTTATGACTTCCTCAATGATGGTGGCAATGTACTCTTTTACTTCAGGAATTCCGGGATCGAGCATTTTATATTTGTCAAAAGTCAAAATCCATTCGGGATGAACTTTTGAAACATGTAATTCCGAAACTTTATAGTCATCAACATTTTTTACAGCACGATAAGGATTAAACCAAGCATGAAGTTCCATTCCTCTTTTATGAGCTTCATCCACCGCAAGCTGAAGCGGATCAAAAAAAGGTTCTGGCGGCTTACCCTGTTCGCCGGTCAACCAGTAAGACCAGGGTTCAAAAGATGAATTGTACAATGCGTCACACTCTGTTCTTACCTGAAAGATTACCGCATTTATACCGGCTTCTTTTAGTTTGTCAAAAGTTTCCTTTAATTCTTTAATCTGGTCTTCACTCGAAGAAAATTTTGACGAAGGCCAATCAATGTTTGCAACCGTTGCAATCCAAGCTCCTCTAAATTCTCTCTTTGGATATTTTACTTGCCCTGAAACTTCATTGAAAAATAATATCGTAAATAAAATTGGAATAACTATTTTTATCATATTTGTTTTCCGTAAAATTAAAATATCTTACAATTAAAACTAAGAAATGTTAGACTGAAATTCAGTTAATAAAAGCTATTATGAAAAAAATATTATTTGTTTGTCTTGGTAATATCTGCCGATCCCCCACAGCCGAAGGAATTCTGAAAAAATATATCAGTCAAAAAAAACTTGATGAAAGCTTTCAGATTGATTCGGCCGGATTGCTTGATTATCACGAAGGCGATAATTATGATCCTAGAATGATTGCTCACGCATTAAAAAGAGGGTACGATTTGGTGGGAACTTCAAGACCATTCTTACCAGAAGATTTTCGAAAATTCGATTTAATCATCGCCATGGATAAAAAAATATTTGATACCCTGAAAAGTATAGATAAGAAAAAAGAGTTTAGAAATAAAATTTTCAAAATGACCGATTTCTCATCTCAAAAAGATTATGACGAGGTTCCTGACCCTTATTATCTTAAAGCAGATGGCTTTGAGCTTGTTCTCGACATTTTGGAAGATTCATGCAAAGGATTATTAAATAAGCTGAAGAATGATGATAACAAATGATATTCAAAAAGCGATTGAGCAGCATTTAAATTCAAAGCTAAAATCTATAAACTTAATTTCCGGAGGTTGTATAAGTGACTCCTCAGTCATTCAAACGATCTCAGGTGAAAAGTATTTCTTAAAGAAAAATGATAATGTTCCGAGAGATATGTTTACGAAGGAAGCTAACGGATTAAAAGAAATCGAGATAAGTAATTCGATAAGAGTTCCAGCAGTAAAACTAGTTAAAGATAATTTTATCTTAATGGAGTGTATTGAAGGAAAATCTAAATCGAAAAATTTCTTTGGGGATTTTGGAAATGAATTTGCGAATATGCATAAACACTTCGGTTCATCATTCGGATTTTATGAAAATAATTATATCGGTTCTACCATTCAAAAAAATTTACCGGATGAAGAAGAGAAACATGATTGGATAAAGTTCTACTTTAACAAGCGATTACTTTTTCAGTTTAAGCTTGCAGAGAAAAATGGCTATGTTAATTCAAATTTTAGGAAATGTTTTAACCAATTAGAAAATAAGATTGAGAATATACTTAGCGGCAAAATAGAAAAGCCATCATTGCTCCATGGTGATTTGTGGGCAGGAAATTATTTAGTAGATGAAAATGGAAGGGTTTGTCTGATAGATCCGGCAGTTTATTACGGAAACCGCGAAGCTGATCTTGCGATGACAAAACTTTTTGGCGGCTTCACAAAAGAATTTTATGACAGCTATAACGAATTATATCCACTAGAGGATGGTTACGAGTACCGTGAGAATATTTACAAACTCTACCATGTACTAAACCACTTAAATCTTTTCGGAAGCGGTTACTATCAACAAGCCCTATCGTTAATTAAATTTTACTTATAAAAGAACTAAACACACCAACTACATTTTTTCAACGTTCAGAACTTCAACATCAAAAATTAATGTTGAATTCGGAGGAATGCTTCCTACCGGCATGGCTCCATAACCCAATGCTGGTGGAATAATTAATTTTGCTTTTCCTCCTTTTCCAAGAAGTTTTACACCTTCTTCCCAGCCAGGTATTACAGGCTGAAGCTTTAATCTAAACTTGAACGGTTCATCTCTTTCTACCGAACTATCAAATATTTTTCCATCTGTAAGAAATCCAGTGTAATGAACTGTTACCAAATCTGCTGAATCTGCTTTTTCTCCCATGCCGGATTGAAGAATAACATACTTCAGTCCACTTTTAGAAGTAACAATTTTTGTAGAATCAATATCCCACGATTTTGCAACAACGATGTCCTTAACATCAACCAAATTAATAACAACTTTCAAACTGGAATTAGGTGGAACAGGCCCAAATCCCATTTCACCGTAAGCTTTGTTTGAGGGAATAATTATTGTTCGGGTGCCGCCCACTTTCATACCAACAATTCCCTCGTCTACTCCTTTGATGAATGCTGAATCACCAAGCTTAAATTTTACAGGCTGTCCAAAATCAATTGAGCTGCCGATAGTTGTAGCTTGTCTTGTTGAATCTTTCGACCAATCTTTATAAATATCCGTTGAATCTTTGATTACCCAAGCTCTGAAATGAACAGAAACCAGATCACCAAGTTTCGCTGCTCTTCCTGTTCCCAGAGAATCATTTGTATAATTTAGTCCCGAAGCTAATTTAACAACATCGGCATCTTTACTGCATCCTATGAAACCTAAAACGATTAACACAAATACTATGTACTTCATGATTATCCTTTATTTTTTGAATGCGCAAATATATTTAATTTGTAAGAGAAGTCTAAATTTTTAATCAAAGTAATACAAGGAAATCAATTTATTACGAGGATGACGTTTAATTTAAATTTAATGGTAAGACTTGCCTTTTCCATTTCATTAATATTCATCTCGACATTATCAATGTCACAAGAAAAACATAATCTTTTTCACGATGAAAAAATAATAAGCGACTGCGATTTTACTTTTGAGGAAATCTTTTCGAACAGCAAAATACCTGCATCTGTTCGCAAGAATCTCAAACTAATTATGGTTGAATATTTTTCATTTGATGATAAGCTCCATCGAGGACAAATATTAATTCACAAAGATTTAGCAAATGATATTATTGAAATATTTAAAGTCATTAAAGAAAAGAAATTTCCTATCAGTAAAGTTATTCCCATTAACAAGTACGAATGGTCCGATGATCTTTCAGTAGCTGATAACAACACTTCATCATTTAATTATCGCTATGTTAAAGGAACAAAAAAGCTATCTGCACATTCTTTAGGGCGGGCAATTGACATTAATCCTAAGCAGAATCCTCATATCAAAGGCGAGAAATCTCATTCAGGTAGATACACTTACAACACCAATGTCAGTGGAACTATAACTGCAAATTCTTTTTTAGTGAAAGAATTTACTAAACGCGGTTGGAAATGGGGCGGAAATTGGAAAAGAAGCAAAGATTACCAACACTTTGAGAAGCTAAATTAAATTCGTAACTATGAAAAAAATTTTTGTGCTTTCATTTGTTGTACTATTATTTATTAACAATTTCTCACAGAGCAATGCTTATGAAATCACTTTCATTGTAAACTCCACTGAAGTACATGACAGTGAATCAGTTTTTATTGTTGGAAGTGATTTACAGCTCGGCAATTGGAACCCGGCTGCTGTTAATCTCATTAAGATCAAAGATTACACATGGTCAAAATCTTTTAAATTCGAAATCGGAAAGAATCTAGAATATAAATTCACAAAAGGTTCGTGGGAAAAAGAAGCGCTGAATGATGACGGATATATTCCTGGTAATTCCATTCTTAAAGTTTTAAGCGATACTCTGGTCACTATCGGAATAAAAAAATGGAAAGATGGAGAACAAAGAATAAATCATGGGCAAATAACCGGTACAGTTAAATATCATTTGCAGTTTGAAGGAGATGGGTTAAAAGCGCGCGATATTGTAGTTTGGCTTCCTCCAAGTTATTATGAAAATACAAGCAAGCGATACCCGGTTTTTTATATGCACGATGGTCAAAATGTTTTCGATCCGGCAACATCTTCATTTGGATATGATTGGCAAGCTGATGAGGTGGCTGATTCCCTTATTAAAGTCGGAGCCATTAACGAAATAATCATTGTAGCTATCTATAATACTTCAGACCGCGAACAAGAATACATATATTCAAATTTAGGTTATACGTATATGGATTTTATTGTGAATAACCTAAAGCCATTTATTGATAGGAAATACAGAACTTTACCAGACAAAGAAAATACTGCAGTCTGTGGTGCATCATTAGGTGGATTAATTTCTCTTATGTTAGTCTGGAATTATCCTCAAGTTTTTTCCAAAGCTGCATGTTTATCTTCTGCTTTTAAAATTGACCAGCTTGACTATGTTGATACTGTTGCTAATTATACAAGCAAGAAAAAAGATATTAAGTTGTACATTGATAATGGTGGAATCGGATTGGAAACGGGGCTTCAACCAGGAACTGATGAAATGATTGTCGCTTTGCAAAATAAGGGCTACGAATTAGGAAAAGATATTATTTGGTATGTTGACAAAAACGCTTCCCACTCGGAAATTGCGTGGGCTGAAAGAATTTGGAGACCGTTACTTTTTTTCTTTGGTAAGAATTAATAATAACTTGTGCTAGCAAGCACTAAATTATACTCTTTTCATTTGATTTATATGCTCACAAAATTCTGACACATCCCTTTCCCCGCTAAAGCGAGGCAAGCTGTTCCCTTCTCAAGAAGGGAAGCTGAACGTCAGCGTCCCCTCTTAAGAGGAGCGAGGTGTGTGTCCACCTTTCTCAATCACAATATCTAAACTCTGAAAACATCTGATTAGGTTTATAAGAAGGCACTTTCTCTCATGTTTTAATGACAAACGCAATTTCTGAACGATATTAAATTGAGGTGTTTAGTAATTGGTTTTTTCTACAATAAGATATGCCATCCGCCTTAGGCGGATGGCATATCTCAAGTGCCGCATTACAATGAATAGCCAGACCCATTTCCTCATCAACTGTTCAAGCTATAAATGATCCGTCATTTTGCTAAACTTCAGATGTTCAATAACTTTCTTAACATCCTGTGCTTTATCTCTGCGGCAAATGAGTAAGGCATCGTCAGTATTAATTACAATGAAATTCTCTGCACCAATTACTGCAGTAAATTTATCAGGAGAATAAATATAAGATTCAGAAGTATCATCGGTAAAAACTTTTCCGACAATAGCATTTCCATCCTCATCTTTATCTGAAAGCTGATAAACTTCTTCCCAGCTTCCAACATCACTCCAAGAAAAATCGCCCTTTGTCAAAAATACTTTTTGAGATTTCTCCATAATTCCGTAATCAATGGAAACATTTTTCAACTGACCATAAACATTACCAAGCACTTCTCCAAAATTTGGTGCATGCATACTTTTTTTAATCGTCTCCAATCCTTCATAAAGTTCGGGCATGAATTTTCTAATTTCCTCAAGAACAGAATCAATTCTCCAAATGAACATACCGCTGTTCCATAGGAAATCTCCACTTTCCAAAAATCGGACTGCAGTAGCATAATTTGGTTTTTCTGCAAATGTTAAAACTTTATGAATGTTATCACTTACAATGCTGTCGTCAATTTGTATGTAGCCGTAACCGGTTTCGGGTCTGGTAGGAACAATCCCAATTGTCACTAAACCTTTAGATTCATTTGCAAATTTTGCGGCAGATTTAAGAGTATTGTAAAAGGAAATCTTGTCTCTGATAATGTGATCTGCAGGTAAAACAATTGTAACAGCATCCGTAGATTTTTCCTCGATCATTATAGATGCTAAACCGATGCACGCAGCGGTGTTTCTTCCAAATGGCTCTTCAAGAATATTTTTGGGGGGAACTTCGGGAAGCTGATTAATTATTTCCTGGCGTTGAACTTTATTAGTAATTACAAAAATGTTTTCATTAGGAATAACTCCATTCAGTCTCGCAACCGTATCTTGAATCATGGTTTTTTCACCAAAGATTCTCAGAAGCTGCTTTGGAGTTTTTTCTTTACTTCGCGGCCAAAATCTGGACCCAATTCCGCCTGCCATTATTAAAGCAAATAAATTCATTTCATTTCCTCTGTTTTAATCCTTTGTAAAAATTTACCGAAAACTTCTGCACGATTTAAATAATTTTTTATATCAACTTCTTTCGACTTTACAACTGCAACAATCACTATCAAGCAAGCGCGAAGCGATTCAATTACTTCTTTTGAAGGAATGAGTGATTTGTTCTTTATATGAATCAATCCTTTTGAAATGATTGTGTGCATCTGAGCTAAAATTTCAAAACCATTTTGCGAAGATAAATCAGCATTTACACTCATTAACTTTGAATAATCTGCAATCTCTTCAGGAATTTCGGAATCCATGTTTATTTTATTCAGCATCGAATCAATGGATTTAATTGGTTTAAGAATCGTACTTTCAAAGCTGTTAAAAATATCATGGTTATCTTTATCTTTTTCGTCTTCAAGCGATGCCATTTCTTTGTTTTCCTCTACGTCAGAAATTGGATTATTCAAAATTTCCAAGTTTTTTGAAAGTAATTCATTGCCTAGTTCGCTATCGGATTTGCTTTCCGATTCAATAATGATTTCTACAACTTTTTTTTCTGGTTCGAAAAAGCGATCAAGAGTTTGTCTGAATGTATATGGATTAACCAAATCGAGCATGCAGTTCAATTCCCTGATGAGATTAAAGCTGTGTTCTTTAAACTTATCTGTTACTTTCAGATAATCTACAGACCCTTCTTCCAAGTAATGATGCATTTCACTAAGCTTAATAGCAATTTTCGAAAGTTCGGTAATCTTTTTCATCTGGTTAAGATCATATTGGATATCTTTAGATCTTAAGATTGCCTCTTTCAGCATTGCGATAACTTCAATGTGCTGATTGCTCAAACGCAAATTACTTGCCGCCGTTGAAATGCTTTGAACTATATATTGTTTGATTAAATCCATTAATATGTATAGACCCTCATTACCCTTTTACTGATACTGCAAGTAATCTCATAAGGAATTGTGTTTAACTTTTTACTCCAATCCCAAGCATTAATTTCCAATTTATTTCTTTTGCCAAGCAAAATAACTTCGTCACCAACTTTAATATTATCATTATGGACTTCGAACATTATTCTATCCATTGTGACAGTACCAACTTGATTATAATATTTTCCTTTAATGATTGCTTTTGATCTGTTCGTGAATGAACGATTGAATCCATCGGCATAACCAATTGGGACTGAAATTATTTTTGTTTTCTTCTTTGCAATAAATTTTCTTCCATAGCTAACGCTTTCACCTTTGTTAATAATCATTACTGAAGCAACGTGAGAGATTAATGACATAACAGGATATAATTTTATTGATTCCGTAGTTTCTAATGAAGGATAATTTCCATACAAAGTAACCCCGGGTCTAACTATATCAAAATAAGCTTCCGGCATATCAAGAATAGCTCCGCTGTTTGCAGCGTGTGCTAATCCATATTTTATATTCTTTGTATTCAGTTCATTAAGAAACTGCTTAAATCTTTTCAACTGAAGATTTGCAAAAGTTTTATTCTTTTCATCTGAGGTTGCAAAATGTGTGTATGTTCCATCTAAAATAAAATTATCGTCATGATTTAGCTTGCTCATAAATTCAACAGCATTATTGAAATTAATTCCCAGCCGGTTCATACCTGTATCAACCTTAACATGAACTTTTAATTTTCGGTTGAAATATGACGGTTTATTATTTCTAAGATCATCTATATGCTTTTTAGTAAAAACTGTTGGAATTAAATCAAAACGATAAACTGATTCTGCATCATGTTCTATCACAGGTTCAAAAATCAAAATTGGTTCGTTGACACCTAAAGATCTAAGCTCGATTGCTTCATCAATAAAAGCGACGGCATAATAATCAGGCTTTTTATCATCAAGCGAGTTGAGAGCCATGTATGTTTCTTTAACGCCATGTCCGTAAGCATCAGCTTTTACGACAGCCATAACTTTAGCCGGCATTACCTTTTTTCTGATGTTAAGGAAATTCTTCTTAAGATTTGTTAGATTTATAAGAGCGTATGTTGGACGCATTAAAAATTTATTTTTTTCTGCGGAAAATATAGCTGTATTGAGTTTATTATACAAAGAAAAAACCTCACCTAAATCCTCTCCAAAGGAGAGGACTTTATCTAAAAATTTCATCGATAATTAATTTTTGTATCGCTAAATAATTTGTTTAGCCAATGAATGCTTCTTAATTTTGAGCGGCGATTTTTTACAATTAATATTCCGGTGTAGAAATGAGTATTCAATCTAAAAACACTCCAATAGATTATCAAATTGTTTCGCAAAAATTAAAAGAGAGCAACCTCGATAGTCCGGGCAAAGCTTCAATTCGTGAGATAAAAAAATTAATTGATGAGATAGAAAATGCAACAGGTAAAAAGTACGTTAGAATGGAGATGGGTGTTCCAGGGCTTCCTCCAACTAAGGTCGGTGTTGACGCAGAAATTGACGCACTGAAGAAAGGTGTTGCTGCAATTTACCCAGATATTTATGGTATTCAGCCGATTAAACTTGAAGCTTCCCGCTTTGTAAAACTTTTTATGAATATTAATGTTGACCCTGAGAGCTGTATTCCAACCGGCGGCTCAATGATGGGAAGTTTTGCTTCTTTTCTAACAATACACAAATGTAATCCTTTAAAGTACATTACACTTTTAATTGATCCGGGATTCCCAGTTCATCATCAACAGCTAATAGCCCTCGGACAAAGATTTGAAACGTTTGATGTCTATGATTTTCGCGGTGAAAAACTTCGAAGTAAACTTGAATCAATTTTTAAAAAAGGAAATATTTCATGCGTACTTTATTCAAATCCTAATAATCCCTCATGGATTTGTTTTACTGAAAGAGAATTAAAAATAATTGGCGAATTGTGCAGCAGGTACGATGTAATTCCAATTGAAGATCTTGCTTACTTCGCAATGGATTTCAGACGGGACATGTCTAAACCAGGAGTTCCTCCCTATCAACCCACTGTTGCAAATTACACTGACAATTACATCCTCACAATTTCAAGTTCTAAAGCTTTCAGCTATGCGGGACAAAGAATTGGCATGATGATAATTTCGGACAAATTGTATAATAAAAGTTATCCTTACTTGAAAAATTTTTATTCAAAAGACACATTTGGTTACTGCATGATTTATGGGAGCTTGTATTCTATCTCTGCAGGCGTTTCTCATTCAGCACAATATGCTCTTGCGGCAATTTTCAAAGCAGCAAATGATGGTAATTTAGACTTTGTAAAAGAGGTAAAAGAGTACGGTGAAAAAGCAAAAATTATGAAAAAGCTTTTCACAGATAACGGTTTCAAGATTGTGTACGATAAAGATGAAGATGAACCAATTGCTGATGGATTCTATTTTACATTTTCATATCCCAATTACAGCGGAGAGAAATTGCTTAATGAACTTTTTTATTATGGTATAAGTGCTATTTCCCTTGCAATTACCGGAAGTGAAAGATTGGAAGGAATTCGAGCATGTGTATCATTAGTTCAGCGCTCACAATTTGCTGATCTAGAAAATCGTCTAACGAAATTTAACGAAGACCATAAAAAATTGTAGGTGTTTGTTGTTATTTGTTCCTTGTACAAAAAAATAAGACCACTAGGTTAGAGATGTACACATCAACAATTTAGCAATTAGACAATTTAACAATTAACGCAGCTTTTAAGATTATTCCGGTTTTTCACAAAATTCTGTTAACACACCAAATATAGATTTCGGATGAAGAAAAGCAGTGTTTAATCCTTCGGCACCTTTTCTTCCCTTTTCATCAATGAGCATAATATTTTTAGATTTAACTTCTTCCAGAGCGTTCTTCAAACTTTTTACAGCAAATGCAATGTGATGAATTCCCTCACCTCTCTTATCAATAAATTTTGCGATAGGTCCATCGAGAGATGTTGATTCGAGCAATTCAATTTTAGTTTGCCCAACCATAAAAAATGCAGTCTTAACTTTTTGATCCGCAACTTCTTCAACTGCATAACATTTTAATCCGAGGATATCTTCGTAATATTTTTTTGCCTCATCAATACTTGTAACGGCTATACCAATGTGTTCAATGTGTGTGATATTCATTATTAACCTCAAAAAAAAACTGCGATTTATAAATAATCCTAATATTATGTTTCTAATTTAACAATTGATTATGCTTTAACGAATAAAAAAATCCATAAACATATTGGATTGAGATGTGGCAATGTAGCATTTCCAATACATGCTTGCTTATTAGACTTAGAGTTGGTAATTATTTATTTTGGGAAGGCAGTTTGAAAATATTCCTATTTCACATTTCCAAATGGGATTAATTCTTTTTAAACTTTTTATTGATTAAAAGTGATATGAACGAACATATTAAGGCCTACTATTCAATAGTCAAATTAGCCAATAGAGAATTACCTAAAAAGGAGGCTTTTAAGGATCTATTAAATCGGCTTTATCATGATGATAAAGAGATTGAAAAAATAATAGACAAAATTTCGCTTGGGGCCGAAACATCCGTTTTAGCAATTCCTCGTAAAGATAAACTGCATAGGGGGAGCGCAGATACTCTCTATAATAAAATAATAATTGAATTTGAAAATGATTTAAAGCTGACGCTTAACCACGCTAAGGAACAATTAGCAGGATATCTGTTAGGACAATTTAATGCTGGCGAAGGGTATAATTTTATTCTTATTGCAACTGATTGTATAACCTGGAAAATATTTGCACCCGATGTTTCATGTCTTGAAAAAATTAGTGAATTAAACGAAGATGAATTAATTCTTAATGAAGTTAAAAGTGCATCTTTTAGTTTGACCGAAAAAAATACTGATGATTTTTATTACTGGATAGACCGTTTTCTTTTCAAAGAGGAAAAACATAAAGCAACATTGAAACGAATTGAAGAGGCATTCGGCTATCAAAGCAATGTTTTTATTGAATGCTTCCGCGAAATGAACAATCATTTCAGAAGCGTAAAAAAATACGGCGAAGTACAAGTCTCTTTTGAGCAGTGGAGTAAATTCTTAAGTATCGCTTATGGCTCATTTGATGCAAGTGAAAGCAATTTTATCATTCACACATATCTTAGCGTGTTTGCAAAAATGCTCGCTTATGCTGTGGTAAGTAATGATGACTATATCAATGACGACGAACTAAAATCAATAATTGATGGCAGTATTTTTCACAAATTCAGCATTCGCAATTTTGTTGATGATGATTTCTTTCATTGGGTCAAAAACGAGAGAAACTTCAAAGCGCTTAAAAAAGTCTTCCGGTTAATTGCTCAAGAAATCTCCACTTTCGATTTCCATAATGTTGACGAAGATATTTTAAAAGGTGTTTATCAAGAACTTATTGATCTAGATACCCGTCATGCTCTGGGCGAATATTACACCCCTGATTGGCTTTGTGAAAGAATATTAAAAGAATTTAACTTAAAGGAAGGGAAGAGAGTTTTAGATCCAGCTTGCGGAAGCGGTTCTTTCCTAATAGCTGCTGTTCACCGATTTAGAGAATTAAACCCGAAAATTTCTGTTGAAGAATTAAATTCAAGTGTATATGGAATTGATATTCATCCTTTATCTGTGCAAATAGCGAAAACAAACATGTTGCTTGCGCTCGGTAAGGAAGTTATAAATGCTAGAACTCCAATTAATATTAACGTAATACTTGCAAATACTTTACTTGCACCTGACGGAGTAGAAGACTTATTCGGGAAAAAGTTTAAAATGCAGATTGATAAGGAAACTCTTGAATTAAGTTCACAAATTCTTGAAGATGTAAAAACATTCGACGAAGCACTTGAAGCTGCCGAAGAACTTGCAGAGCAAACCTATCATAAAAAGAAAGCAAGTGAAGAAACTTTCGAAAACATTTTACGCAAACAGTTAAAGAGCGGTGGGTTTAATAGGCTGGTTATAGAAAGTTTCTATAAGATTTATGAAAGCCTGCAAAATGTTAAGGATAAAGGAAGGGACAGTATTTGGAAATTTATTATTCAAAACCTTTACAAACCATACTTCCTTTCTAAGAAATTTGATTACGTTATAGGCAATCCACCATGGTTTACATACAGCACAATTAAGAATGAAGAATACCAAAATATTATCAACGGACTGGCAGAAAAGTACGATGTTAAACCGGAAAGAGTTGCCAACTTTCCACATATTGAAATTGCTGCCATCTTTCTTGCACATTGCAGCAGTTACTTTTTAAAGGATAACGGTGAAATTGCTTTTGTCTTACCAAGAAGTTTTTTCAGTGCAGATCATCACGATAAAACAAGAAGCGGTAAAGCCAAAGGATTCCGCTTGACTAAAATATGGGATTTGAAAGGTGTTTCACCTTTGTTCCGTATCCCAAGCTCAGTTCTATTTGCTCGTAAGGAAAAAGAAAACATTAAAAGAAATCTTCCAGCATCTGGAATTGATGGCATATCCTATGAAGGAGTTTTGCCTCTTCATAATTGTAAATATTATGTTGCGAAAGATTTACTTAAAGAAACCAGCTCAAAATGGTATTTCGCTAAACAAGGTAAATCTTCAGCATTTTCGACAAGCAAGCATAAAGTTCAAACCTTGGTTAATCCTTACAAAGATGAATTTAGGCAAGGGGCAACTATTGTTCCGCGATCATTTTATTTTGTTGAATTGACACAGGAATTACCTCCCGATTATGATGAGAGAATTATCAATATAAAAACAGCCGATGCAATAAAGCACGATGCAAAGCCACCATGGAAAAGTCTAGAAATAAACGGAAGAATTGAAAGTAAGTTTTTATTTAGAACTGCTCTATCTAAAAGTATTTTACC
>Ga0209002_10002478_pt1 | contig 14890 bp, 16 predicted proteins | sample Rifsed16ft2_FD_184010 | JGI IMG/M metagenome (GOLD analysis project Ga0209002, IMG submission 184010) | Soil microbial communities from Rifle, Colorado, USA - sediment 16ft 2 (version 2) | ecosystem: Environmental > Terrestrial > Deep subsurface > Rock core/Sediment | place: Rifle, Colorado...
TGCGCTTCGGGAGATGAGGGCTTTAGTGGATAGGTCATTACAGGAAGTGTCAGCGTAGTGCTCATACAGCTTGCCTCAATGAGGGACGCGTTCGCAGAAGCCCTGTTGGAACTAGGAGCAAGAGACCAACGCATAGTGGTACTAGGTGCGGACACTTCAGTTTCTATCAAGACAAGCTTGTTTGGCGATCGTTACCCTGGCCGTTTCTTCAACGTTGGGATAGCCGAGGCCAACATGATCGGGATCGCCGCTGGTCTCGCATTGGCGGGAAAGGTCCCCTTTGTTAGTACTTACTCGGCCTTTGTTCCCGGAAAATGCTTTGACCAGATACGAAACGCCGTAGCTTATCCAAACTTGGACGTGAAGATTGTTTCCTCGCACGGGGGCCTCACAGTTGGCCCTGACGGTGCGTCGCACCAGACGGTAGAGGATGTTGCGGCCATGAGGGCGGTGCCTCGAATGCGCGTGGTGGTGCCTGCTGATGCGCCCTCCACGAGGGTCCTTGTTACGCGGGCTGCAGGTATACCTGGACCCTTCTACATCCGGCTTAGCCGTCCCAATGTGCCTACAATTTATTCTCCGGGGGCAGAGTTAGATGTTGGAACCGCGAACGTTCTGCGTGAGGGTTCTGACGTTTCCATCGTGGCTTGCGGGCTCTTGGTCAACGAGGCCTTGGAGGCTGCTGACGTACTCTCCAAGACCGGGGTCCGAGCGGAAGTGGTGGACAGTCACACAGTGAAGCCGTTGGACGCGGAGACCATTATCAGGTCAGCCCGGAAAACAGGAGCAGTCGTCACTGCGGAGGAACACAACATTCTAGGTGGACTTGGTGGTGCGGTGGCGGAAGCGGTGTCGGAAACCCATCCGGTGCCAGTGAGAAGAGTAGGTGTGCGGGACACCTTTGGTGAGTCAGGTGAGCATCAGGAACTCATGGCTAAGTACGGGCTCACCTCAAAAGAAATAGTCCAGGCTGCTAAGACTATAGTGCGCGCAAGGTGACCGCATGAAAATATTCCTTGACACTGCCAACATATCCTCGATCAAGACGTTCACAGACATGGGCATACTCGACGGCGTGACTACGAACCCAACTCTCATCGCCAAGGAGAACAGGGGCTTTCTCGAACTTGTGACAGAGATTCTCAGGATTGTACACGGACCTGTTAACTTGGAGGTTGTAAGCCAGGATGCCGATGGTATGGTGAGGGAAGGAAAGGAACTGGCATCACTCGGGCCGAACGTTGTGGTAAAGTGCCCCATGACGAGCGAAGGACTGGTCGCCGTCCGACGACTCAGGAAGGAGGCAATACAAACGAACGTCACCCTGGTCTTTTCACCGAACCAAGCGCTTCTCGCATCAAAGGCAGGCGCGACATATGTCAGCCCATTTATCGGACGCCTGGACGATGCTGGGCATGAAGGAATGAAAGTCATCGAGGAAATTGTTCAGATCTTCAGAAACTATGAGATTCCAACGCAGGTACTAGTAGCAAGCATTCGTCACCCTGTCCATGTTGTGGAAGCAGCAAAACTTGGGGCCCACGTTGCAACAATGCCTCCAGACGTTCTTGACAGAATGGTCAAGCATCCCCTGACGGACGTTGGGCTGAAACGCTTCCTTGATGACTGGGCCAAGGCAGGGCTCAAGCTGCCGGAACGACGCCCAGTAGTGGCAAAGACCCGGGCATAGGCCGTTCGACTCACCTACAGCCCCTAGCGGGTCCCAGTTCAGCAGTATGTGGTTCAGCGTTAGTCTTTTGAATAGGTGATTAGGCCTCTCCACGTTACCCTTTGGCGAAATTCGTATTTGTCACTGGCGGCGTAATGTCCGGTATCGGCAAGGGGGTTATCGCCGCTTCTATTGGAAAGATAATGCAAGTGAGGGGTCTCAGGGTTACTGCGGTCAAGATAGACCCTTACCTGAACTATGACGCTGGAACTATGAATCCGTACATACACGGAGAGGTCTTCGTTACGGAGGACGGTGGCGAGACCGACATGGATATTGGAACCTACGAGAGGTTCCTTGATGTCAACATTCCCAAGAGCCATAACATCACAACCGGCCAGGTGTATTCTTCAGTTATCGAACGCGAGCGTCGCGGTGATTTCCTCGGCAAATGCGTCCAGATTATCCCTCACATAACAGACGAGATCAAGGAAAGATTGCTCCGCATAGCCAAGGAAGAGGCTGTTGACCTAGTCCTTGTAGAGATAGGCGGCACCGTCGGGGACATTGAATCTCTGCCTTACCTGGAGGCTGCTAGAGAACTTCGTCTCGAAAAGGGAGGTGCAGAGGTCGTCAATGTGCATGTCACGCTGGTACCTGTCCTGGATGTTGTGGGAGAACAGAAGACGAAACCTACACAGCACAGCGTGCAGGAGCTGAGAAGAATTGGCGTCCAGCCAGACATCATAGTTGCGCGTAGCAAGGCGCCCTTGAACCCTGGTCCTAGAAAGAAGATTGCGTTGTTCTGCAACGTGGAAGAGTCAGGTGTCTTCACCTCACAAGATATCGACAGCATCTATGAGTCTCCTCTTCTCCTGGACAAGCAAGGATTGGGAGGGTACCTAGTCGATCGATTAGGCATGCGTACCAGCGTTCCAGATTGGGAACCTTGGAAGAAAATGGTCGACGACCACCTCAATCCTCAGGAGGAAGTGAGCATCGCAGTTTGCGGCAAGTACGCAGAGCTGGCGGATTCCTATGTTAGCGTCAATGAAGCCCTCAAGGACGCCGGAGCCGCCGCCCACACGAAGGTCAACTTGGAATGGATAGAAACAGACGATTTCGAGAGAGAGCCTGAGAAAGTTCGCGTCTTGTCCAGGTTCGACGGGGTCCTAGTGCCAGGCGGGTTCGGCGCGCGTGGCGCCGAAGGAAAAATCCGCGCCATAGAATACGCCCGGACCCATGACATTCCGTTCCTCGGAATTTGCTACGGTTTTCAATTGGCGGTGGTTGAATATGCTAGAAGCATAGGAATCAAGGATGCTGGTAGTTCAGAGCTGGACCCTAGTTCGAATCATCCCGTCATTGACCTCATGCCGGAGCAGAACTCCATCTCGGAGAAGGGTGGAACCATGAGGCTTGGCGCGCATGAAATTGCGTTAGATCAAGGGTCCCTAGCCAATTTGCTGTATCAAAAGGCAACCATATGGGAGAGACATCGTCACAGGTATGAGGTTAACCAAAAGTACGTTCCCCAGTTGACCTCTAGAGGAGTAAGGTTCTCTGGAAAGAGCGATTTTAATCGAAGAATGGAGATTCTCGAACTTCCCACGCGAAAATTTCACTTCGCGACTCAGTTTCATGCCGAATTCAAATCAAGGCCCGAGAAGCCTTCCCCTCCATACTACGGTCTCATTAGAACGAGCTTCGATAGGAAGTTGGGAAGTCCCGGAACAGAGCTGGTCCGGGGCGAGGTTGCCATGAAACTGGTGAAGAGGTCAGACCAGTCGAGTTAACGTCGAGGACCTTTTATCTTCTGGTTCACTACCTCTTTCCTTGGCGAGAGGCTTGGCGCGTGTTAGGGCCCTGGACGTAAGCCTAGCGGCTCTCTTTACGGCGCTTACCTGGCTCTCGACGATTATCTTCACGGTCTACATACCAACAACCAGGGGCTTCTTCAATATAGGGGAGGTTATGGTCTACACTTCAGCCCTCCTTCTGAAACCGTCCCTTGGCGCTTTCGCAGGGGGCGTCGGATCTGCCGCAGCGGACCTCACTCTTGGCTACTCCCATTATGCTCCGGCGACCCTTATTATCAAAGCCGGGGAGGCCTTCATCGTTGGCTACCTGAGCAGGAAGAGGTTCATCTCAGTCAGCCTTGTCCGCTGGAGACTATTCTCAGTGGGCCTTTCATTGGCGGTCGCGGCAACTGTGGGTTTCATGGGAGTCTCTTTCTTCAGCGGGATCGCCGAAGTCACCCTCGGACCCTCCACCGGCATCTTTGCCGGCCTCGGTGCATTTGGAACCCACAGGATAGAGGTTCCTTGGGCCTTCTGGGCAACTCTGGCAACGGTGGTGGGAACTGTCGGTGTCTTCTTCGGCCTGAAAGTCAAGCCCGAGGTCGGATGGACGACCGCGGCAGTCCTGATTGGCGGCTTCGAAATGGTCATTGGCTACTTCCTCTACCAAGCCTATCTGATCCTTCCCCTCTTCAACATAACAGGCATCGTCGCCATCGCCGAGGTCCCTTGGAATGTTACCCAAATGCTAATCGGCCTGATAGTCTCGGTTCCTTTGGTCAATACCCTAACCAAGGCCTACCCCAAGATCCAGGGTTCAGGTGCCCCGTCATAGGACGAGGGTCTGGCGAAAACATCGTCTGACGTCTGACCCCGGGGACGGCAACAGCGCGAGCAGCCCCCAAAGCCCAAGAAAAACTGTCGGGGCCTTCTAAAGCTCCTGACTTGAGCTACTCTAGGGGCGGGGTCACACAAATGTAGAGAACGTTGCTTCCGCGAACGATGAGGCTTCCAAAGTTCGTTGCGGGGTCTCCTCCGCGAAACTCCTGGGCGCCGTCGAGAATGATGTTCATGTGGCTATCGCAGTCGATCATTTTGCCGCGGTATTCGGCGTCGTTCTTCAGCTTTACCGCGATTTCGCCGTTCAGCTTTCGAATAAGAAGGTTCAGCGGCTTTCTCGAAGGTTCCAACGGAACGCCTTGAGGGGGCGATTGCCCAGGAGGCAATAAAAACCCTTTGGCACTCTAGTCCTTATGTGGACTCGGCCTTTTCTCGTTCCATCATTTTGCGGCTGTGCTGTTCCTTCCGGAACTCGGTTTTCAGCTTTCCGCAGCGTATGCATCTGGTCATTTGTCCCCTTCCGCGCCACTGGTGTGAACATCCTGGCATTAGTGTCGGCTTTGGGGCTTACACTCTTGCTCTTAAAGGAAACTGACACGGGTCTTTCGCACCAGCTTACTGGCCCGCTTCCAGACTCAGTCCTTTTCTAACTAGAAAGAGGGTTTCCTTGTCTGTCAGCGGAATTCTCATCTCCGGGTGAGGCAGTTGCAGTCCCTCCCGTGCAATGGTGGTTTCTTCGGAGTGGAAGAAGGTTCCGAGAAGCGTGCCTCCGGGTTTTAGGATGCGAACCATTTCAAGCAACGCGCTTCTGTCACTGTCCGATTTCAACAGAGAGACTGATATTACGCAGTCCGATGCTTCGTTTCTGAAAGGGAGGGCTGAGCACTCAGCCATGACAAACTCGGTCTTATCGTTTCCGACACTCATCCTAGCCGTTCGCAGCATTTCTGGCGATATATCGGTCCCGACCGTGAGCGAGGAGTTTGATGTCAGCCGGCCCAGGATCGCTCCCGGTCCACACCCGACATCAACCAGCACGCCGAACCTGCTCTTTCCGACCAGGCTTAGAACCTCCTTGTGCTTCTTGGCCTGCTCTTTTCCGTACAGTTCCTCATATGAAGCCGAGAGAGAGTCGTAGTACTCCCTGATTCTGGCCCTGTCGTCGGTCATGGCGAGGCCGATATATCCAAGTGCACCGGGAATGAACCTTTCGGGCTGTGATATGACAGTTCTGGATCATCCCTCTTTGGGTGCGGCTCGGGACGAGGTTGTGAGGGGGGTGGAAAGCCGGAGGCTAGTGGTCTTGGTCGCGTCTTGTACGGTCAGTTACTCCGGTCGAACTGGCAGCCAGCTGGGTGAAGGCGAGAGGCTGATTCTGCTGAAGAAAGATGGCTGCGTACTCGTTCACCGGACCCAGGATTCTCAGCCGGTCAACTGGCAGCCCCCCGGTTGCATCATTCAGACTGGCCTCGAAGGAGGAAGCTTAGTTGTAAAGGCCGTTCGTCCTAGTCCGCTTGAAAGCCTAAGGATTACGATGAAAGAGGTCCAGTTCCTAGGAACTTTCGATCTCCAGGACGAGGCAGAGTTTCTTCTTCACGCCAGCGAGGAGGAAATGCAGCGTGCCATTATTCTTCAGCCAGACATTGTTGAGCCAGGCCTAAGGATTGTGGATTTCGAGAAGAAAGTTGCTCCCGGGTTTGTTGACGTCTACGCGTTAGATGTCAGCGGCAATACGGTCGTTATCGAAATCAAGAAAGACCCCGCCGGGTCCGCAGCTATAAAGCAGCTGGCCGAGTACTTGAAGCATCTTCCACCGCCACCGGGGAGGCGTTTGAGACCTATGATAGTAGCCCCGGGGCTCGCCAAGGGGTCGCAACAATTCCTGGCTAGAATGGGAATCGAGTTCAAACAGATAAGCCTGCAAAAGTGTGTGGAGGTTCTTCAGAACCAGCCAAAGGCAGACCAGCAGATTCTGAAAGAATGGCTCTAAAGTTCATGTCTAGAGTCCCAGTCTCGCGAGCAGTTTGGCATAGCCAATCCCGCTCCTTACGAGGCTGAGCTTGCTGTTTCCACGGGGGCGGGGCGTGAAAGTTATCGGCACCTCTGCGATGGTGAGTCCTTTCTTCCTGGCTCTTATGAGAAGTTCCGCTGTGACCTCAAAGTTTGTCGATGTTAGCTCATCTCTGATAGACTCCACCGCCGTAGCGGAGTAGAGCCTGAACCCGGAGGTTACGTCACTGGAGGGAATTCGAAACGCCTTTCTCAGGAGCCAGTTCGTCGTTCCACTCACAACTCTCCTGAAGAGCGGGAGTTCTCCAACCATGCCATGGCTCAGGGATCTGCGCCCTACGATGATGTCTGCATCAGCTGCGGCTTCGAGTAATCTGCCTATTTCTTCGGGCCGGTGGTTTAAGTCGGCGTCCATGGTGAGGACATAATCTGTTCTGTGGGATACGAGGCTGAGTCCCCTTTTCATGGCCTTTCCAAGCCCCAGACGTCTCTGGTTGTAGTCGAGTTTGACGTTCGGATTGACGCTCGAAAATTCTCGTAGCTTCTCCATTGTCTTGTCTTCTCCTTCCACGACGAAAACTATCTCGTAGTCGTCTGCTGTCTCCTTGAGAGATTCTAGCAGTCTGCCGGAGAACTCGTCGATGACCTCTTCCTCATTGTACACTGGTATTACTGCGCTGATTTTCAACGCGCTCGCTTGTTCTTATTCGAGCCAGACCAGAGCATTCTCGTTCGAACGAATCTGAGGTGTAATACGAGCCTATCGTTTTCTCTCGAAGGTTTCTGTTCCGACTGTGAGGATGAAGATGAGTATTCCCAAGGCAAAGAGGGTGAGGCTGATCGATAAGGAAACTACAAGTTCAAAGTGTAGCCTGGAGAAAATCAAGTAGTTCAGGTAGGCGGGTAGAATCATCAAAGCTCCTGAGAGAACAATCAGACCGCCCTTGAGAAGGCTACCGACGTTGACTGCCGGGCTCAATTTCCACCCGGCCCCGGTGGGAGTTAGGGTCCTACTTCAAGCCTTCGCGTTGACAATCTTTCTGGCAATGGTGATGTATGCAGTGTGTCCGACCATTCTGGATTCGGGCCTCAACTTTCCCAATTCCGTCTTCATCTCCCTCAGCAGTACCTCTACGGACTCCAAGAGCAGAAAGCCTTCCTGTCTCAAGCTTTCTCCCAGTTTCTCGAGCTGGTTGAACGTCGGAGTGAATCCTGTCACGATTCCTCCACCTTTCAAGGCCATCCAGGCCGCTCTTGTCATTGTCCAAGGGTCTCCAAGGTCAAGGACGACCGCGTCTAATCCGTTCTCTTCAAATCCCTGAGAAGGATCCTTGTTGTGCAGCGTCGCCAGGCTGGACACGCCCACTCTTTCTAGGTTTTTCAGGGCGGCTTCGTGGAAGTCCGGCCTCGTTTCATACGAGTACACGTGGCCTTCCGGGTTCACGGCTCTTGCTAGGGCTGCGGTCATGACGCCACTTCCAGTCCCAACCTCCGCTACCCTATTCCCGGGCCCGATGCCGAGCTGGTAGAGCACGTACCCGATGTCCTTGGGGTACAGTATCTGAGTCGGCCGGTCGAAGGCTTCCACCATGTCTACTGGCCGCGGTTTGAAGATCCAGATCGGCTGGCCCATGCTGGTCTTCGTGCAGCTTCCATACCCTGTGCCGATTATTGACTCGAGGTCTACGAATCCTTTGTGTGTGTGAAACTTGGTCCGAGACGCGGTTGCGACCCATTTTCGTCTGGGGTCCTGGTACAGCAGGACCCTGTCTCCCTCACGCACCGTCTCCGACAAGACGCTGGAAGTTTGAGAAGGTTGGCCTTAAGGCTTCCGCGCTGACGACAAGACGGTTGCTTCGGTGATTGAAGAGGGCTCTAGGTCAGCCTTTCAAGGCTCGGAAGACACCTTCCGCCTTCGACGGCTGACGTATACTGTATGGTTCACGGCCTGCGCATTCGGCCAGCGTGTTCTCGTCGCTGAGGATTTTCTTGAGGCCGCTCAACCGGTAAAGGAGAAAGCTGCAGTGTTTCCGCTGCTGTTTTGTAAGATTTAGGTCGGGACGGGGAGTTGGGAGTTCGGGTGAGTGAAGTTGCCGATTGTTTCGGCTATGGTCTCTGTCCCTATTTTGTCTTGGATGAGCCTGGATATTTGGACTGCTCTTCCTGAGCATTTCTCGGTGCACTCCTTCACCGCTCTGACGAGCGAATCTCCGTCCAGTGCACTTTGCGGTAGGACTACAGCTATTCCCAATTCTGCCGCTCGTCTCGCGTTGTTAGACTGCTCGGTGTGACTAGGCGGGGGAATCAAGACCAGAGGCTTTCCGAGGGCGACAGCTCTCATGATAGTTTCATGCCCAGCCCTGGAGACGATTACATCCGCGTTTCGAAAGGCCTCGTCATATTCCTTCTCGTCCATCCAGTCGAAGACAGTGACATGGGTGTCATGTTTGGGCGCGGAGCTTCCCTTCGGGTCTCCACAGCATAGAACCACTCTCCATTTGGGAGGCAGTTCTGCAAGAAGGCGTGACAGCATCCGGACGAGGTACTGGCGGTCTGTCGCAGGCCCGCTTACGCAGGCGAAAACTGATTGTGTGTGGTGTGCGGCTCTTCCATCCTGAGTCTCAGCCTTGCCCTTCAAACCAACCGGTCCTACCAGTTTCACCTTCCTCGCTGTCCTTTTTGGTATCGGAAGGTTGTATGTTGAGATTGTGTAGGGCAGTGGAAGGTCGGGTATGATGATTAGCTTGCTCATTCCCCATGCTATTCCGAGGAGGGTCGACGCGTATTTCCAGACAATCCTTGAGAACAGGAGCATGATTCTGTCCACGGTCCGTTTGGGATTGGGATACTTTGGCATTTGGACAGAGTACTGGTTTAGTATCAGGCATGTTGGCTTCCTGAGTAGCATGCCAGCGAGGAGCGTGGAGACTCGTGTGTCGGATATGACTATGTCAGGTCTGAATCGTGTTAGCTGTTGAACTTCCCCGATGAGTTGTTTGACAAACTTCCAGAGGCCCACCGTTACTCCGTTCTGCGTTGCTGTGAGTTTGGGGTCTATGGTTCCGTCCTCTCTGGTCTTGAAGGAGATCGGGGTTGCGCTGTAGTGTCGGAGGCCTTTTCTCTTGAGGTAGTCAAGTCCGTCGAGGTAGGACGAGAAGAGTACTTCATCGCCCTTTTCAGAAACCTCGCGCGCTATTCTTTCACACCGGGTTATGTGTCCAAGTCCGAGGCCGCACGTGCCTACGTAGAGTTTCATCGGTCAGCTCTCGCCTTGGGCAGCACTCTCTCGAAGACTGAGCCGCCCGGCTTCTCTTCTGAAAAGACTTGCCCTTCGAACAGTGACACTCGGACATGGCCTTCCAACCACGCATCAGGGAGCAGTCCTGCTTTCATACAGCACTGGGAAAGAAACTCTTCAGGGTCAAAACCCTCGTCGATAGCTACTTGGGGCAATAGGAGTCCGCGGGACCCGAATCCGTCGACCACTATGCCGTGTCGTCCAATGATGACCTTGCTCGGAATCTCCATTGGTGTCTTGGCTTCAATGAAGTTCGGGTTTGAAAGCACTGTAACCTCTATGATTATCCGAGGTAGGTCCTCTCGTTTTATCGGGCTGTATCTTGGGTCCATGCTTGCTGCTTCAACTGCTGACTGAACCGTCTGTTGGACCAAAGGCCGGTCAGGGAAGGGGGTTCCTATGCAACCCCTCAGCACACCTCCCCTTGAAACGTCCACAAGACTGACGAATACCCCCCGGGGCTGCGTTAGCGTTGGATGGCTGCCAATGTCCAACTCGGGTTTTCGTCCGGAGATATGAGACTCAATTGCTGTCCGGGCCAGGGAGACGAGGACTGTTCCCTCTTCGAGCGTGAGCATGCGTAGTCACGCCCCCGGGCTTGTAAGGTTTCTCGCCCTTGTTAGGGTGTGATTGATCTGCCGCCAGTGGCTTCCCTTCCAGTAGAATTTTCCACAAGGCGAGTTCTCACACTTCCAGAACTGTTCGTAGAGCCGGAGGCTCGCTGGTGGCACTAGTCCGGAGGCTTCTTCTATAGACGCTTCTTTGAGTCGGCTCCCGCACTCTGGACAGAGGGTTTTCTCCATGTCGATGGTCAGAGAAATTCCGTAACCTCGCGAGACTTGGGCGAGTCTCTCATCCTCTGATTCGCCTAACACTAGAAGTGCAGAGATGTTCTTCGAAACAGCTCTGTTGTAGAGTTCCTCATCTCTAGTCAGCAGAATCATTTCCTCGGTTGCTGCTCGGGTCAGAAGGGTTGTGTCATTCGAATCGGTGTCGTAAAGGACAACGTGGCCGAGAATTCGAAGCCAGCGGGCTAGCCCTCCCAGCATGCCGTCGACTATGAACCTCATCCTTTCTCCAGTACTCTACCCGTTCCTGGCCTTGCCACAATATTCCCCTCACTGTAGACAACGTTCCCTCTCACAATAGTCGTGTGGACGGCTCCTTGAGTCTGGACTCCCTCGAAAGGGGAGAACTTTGCCTTTGAGTGAAAAGTCTCCGGGTGTATCTTGGACTTTTTCTTCAAATCCACAAGGACCACGTCTCCGTCTTGACCGGTCTCGAGCCGTCCCTTAGATGTTAGTCCGAACGCCCGAGCTGGATTGGCTGATGTAAGGTCCAGGACCCTTGAGAGGGCAATTTGCCCCTTGTTCACCATCGTGAGGAGGAGAGGCAGGGTCGTTTCCAGTCCGGGGATTCCCGGCGGACTCTGGAGTAGTTGCTTCTTCTCTTTGATAGTGTGTGGGGCATGGTCGCTCGCGATGACTGTGACCTGGCCTTTCGCCGTTGCAGAGAGAAGCTTCCTTCTGCTCGCTTCGCTGCGAAGAGGAGGAACCATCCAGGCCTTCCACCTTCGGTCTGCCAGCGACCGCTTTGACAGCAGTAGGTGGTGCGGTGTTACCTCGGTGTACACTCTTCTGCTTCCTGTGTTCCTTATCGTTGCCAAGCTTGAGTGCAGAGTCAGGTGGCAGAAATAGACCCAGGCATTGGTCTGTCTTTGCAATCGGAGTATTCTCGAAACTGCAAGTTTTTCCGCCATCGGCGGCCGGCTGGCTTCGAGGTCGCTGAAGGATTTCGGTTCCTTTTCGGATGCTCTGTCGATTGTATCTTTATCCTCCGCGTGAACGGTTACTAGAAGCTTGTTCCGGAGAGCATCTCTCATAGTCTTTGAGATAGTCGCGTCGTCTTGTACTGCGAGGGGTGAAATTGGCTTTGGGAGGTAGAGCTTGAGTGAGAAAGCCCCCGTTCTGGCAAGTTTATCGACAGTTCTCTCGTCTGGGACCGCGGCGGCGTGGAAGCCTACATCGACCAGGATTTTCCCCCTGGCCATATCCATCTTCGCCCTGAGGCGAGGGGCCGAGTCTGTGGGGGGTTGCGTGTTTGGCATGTCCAAGACCGTAGTCACGCCTCCGGCTGCCGCCGCCGAGGTTCCAGTGGTGAAGTTCTCCTTGTGAGAGAGGCCCATGTCCCGGAGGTGGACGTGGGCGTCCACGAGGCCCGCTAGCGCTAGTAGGTTTCGACCGTTTACTTTCTCGTCTCTTGCTGTAATAATCTTGTGCGCTATTCTGGCTATTTTCCCGCTTTGAATGAGGATTGACCCTCTCTCAAGCGTCCCGGTTCTCAGTATGTTGCAGTCTTGAATTAGGACGGTATGTTCTGAAGGCTCGTCTTGGGGCCTAGGATTCTTCAGAAGGGCCCGTGTCCTTGGTGCAGTCTTGGCAGAGGAAGACGCCTTCTTTCTGGATGAGGTTGTCGGACCAGGCTTCGCACTCGTCGCAGTACCCTGCGAGCCGGGATCGGGAACGTGGGCTTTCCAGGCTCATTATGCGACTCTTCTCTGATATGAGGTCAATGAGGGCCGGCGTTACTTCGAGAATGTCCTTCATCGTAAGTATTCCAGTTGGTTTTCCGTTTTCTATCACCGCGAGGCGTCTGATCTTACTGTGGTTCATGAGCTTGGCCGCTTCTGTTATCGATGTTCCCGGTGGTATGGTGATCACTGGTCTTGACATTGCGTCTGCAACCTTGACATCTGAGGGTAGGATGTTCTTCGCAGCTACGCGTTGAACTATGTCTCTCTCAGTGATTATACCAATGGGCTTTCCTACCTTGTCAGTGACGAGGATGCAGCCAATGTTGTGCTTGACCATGAGTTTGGACACCGTGGCCGCTGTGTCGGTTTCTCTGGCTGTGATGGGAGGCCTGGACATTATGTCTCGTACGAGTACCTCAGGCTCCTCGTCATGGACTGACAACGCGAATTCGCAAAAAGTGGGCCTTGTATAAAATGTTCATGCGGGCGACCTAGGACTCCTAGCAAACGTTATCATGTGCCGACCGTGGCTGACTCGTTTGTTCGAGCATGGCCAGCGGGTCTGATGTGAAGGTTCAACCTTCCGAGCAAGAGAAGACGTCGAGGCTGTCTCCCGCGAACGTGGTTTACTGGTCGCGCTTGGGGTTCGCCGTACTGGCTAGTTTTGTCTACAGCGTGCTCGGGCTTGGGCGGGGGGGAGTCGCCGCCGGGACTGTGTACGCCTTGGGTGTAGGAATCATGTTCTACGCTGCGTCGGTACTGTTGGTGAAAAATGTGCTGCGTTATGGTCCATCTGAGCTTGGGGGTCCGAGGAAGTACGTCTTACTTGGAATGGGTACCTACATCATCTGGCTGATATTTACTATGACGCTTCTGAATACTTTGCTTCCTCCTGCTCCTTGACCGTCTCGCCTGTGACTGTGCTCGGCGGACTCGCAGGAGCCTTCTCAGAGGTTCCCTTAGGCGCCTTGACAAGGCCGAGGTAGTTTTCTAGAGCTTTGAAGTATCCTCTGTCATAGTCTCCGTGAAGCTCGTTTGAGCTGAATTCTGCGAATTCGTCTTTTAGGTGGATTATCGTTTCTTCGGACCTGTTTGCGAGTATCTTGGGAAGGTAGAGGTACTTGTCGTCGTTGCTTCTATGTGTCAAGAGAAGCCCTTCTAGAGCCTTCACGTATCCTCTCGCCCATGCCGAGTTCTGCGACTTTTGTCTTATGGTGTCAAGCTCCTTCTCTGCCTCAGTCCATGCTCTCTCCTCGACGTTCTGGAGGAACTTGGCCACTGAAAGCTGAGGGATTTCGGGCGCGGATTTATCGGCGTCTCTTGACTTCATCTTCTTCCGATATGTCCTGTATTCCTGTTTCAGTGACTTTGAATATTCTCTCGCCTTCGGGAAGGTAGGGGCTCGATACGAGTCTTGCTATTCTGATTGGTCCGCTGGCCGCCCGTCGTACGAAGACCCTCGTATGGCTGGTATGGGCGACTATGTGTCCGCCTACCGCATCAACCGAATTGGCGAAAAACTGGTCAGGTTTCGACATGACCTGGTTGGTGACCACTGACACTGCATTGAACCCTCTCGCGAGGCGTATGAGGCGATGCATGTGATTGTTGAGTCGTTGTTGTCGTTCTGCCAGCACTTCTCTTCCGATGTATTCGCTTCTAAAGTGTGAGGTCAGCGAGTCAATGATGATAAGTTTGATGCCATTGTCCTTTATGACCTGGTCGGCTTTCTCCAGAAGTAGCATCTGATGGTCTGAATTATAGGCTTCTGAGTAGATGATTCTCTGAGCTGCGGCCACAGGGTCCAAGCCCAGTTCTCCAGCCATTCTCACTATCCACTCCGGCCGGAAGGTTTGCTCAGTATCAAGGTAAAGCGCGCCTCCGTCAAGTCCGCCCTTGCCGACAGGGAGCTGGACGTTGACGGCCAGCTGGTGGCAAAGGATGGATTTTCCTACGCCGTATTCGCCGTAGAACTCGGTTATTGTCTGGGACTCGAGGCCGCCCCCTATCAGCTCATCAAACGCTTTGCTCCCAGTCGTCAGCCGGATGACGTTGGCTCTCATCCTCATCAGCTCGTCTGCCCTGACGAAGGAGAGTGAGATGCTGTCGCGAGCTTCGCCGATGATCCTCGCGGCCTGTTTTTCGCCGACGCCTGCGGGGACGAGCTCTCTGACTGTGGCGGTGGCCAGGCTTTCGACCGTGTTGAAACCCAGTTCCTTCAGTTTCTCAGCGGTGGCTGTCCCGACCCCAGGGAGGTCCTCAATAACCTCGTACTTTTTCGTGGTCTCCTGGGTCACCAAGCTCTCACTTGCGAGTCTTGTCGAGTTCTCGGCCTCCATGCTATTTAAGGACGGCTGGAATCTGGGCAATTTAGGGCGAAGACTGGGCTGAACATAATCACGTAACGGAATGTTCTACGTTTCGGGTTTCCAAGGTTACAACACGCTTATTGTAATTAGGGGAAAGTGGCTGCTCGTTGAGTATTATTGGGGGTTGAGGGAGAGGAGGCCCAACCCAAGAAGAACGGCAGCAGGAGGTATGCTGAGACGGTGTTGGGCTGGGCTAGCGAAGACTCCGTGGGCAGAGGCGTGTACCAGACTACCCTCGTTACCTCTCTCTTCGAGTACGTCATAGTCTTGTTCTTCGGCGGATGGCTCATCGTGGAGTATTTCTACAACGTGTACGAGCAGGAGTATTTCGGGTCCTTCAACCCTGTTTTCCTCATCATCGTAATGATGATG
>Ga0209002_10002481_pt1 | contig 14870 bp, 18 predicted proteins | sample Rifsed16ft2_FD_184010 | JGI IMG/M metagenome (GOLD analysis project Ga0209002, IMG submission 184010) | Soil microbial communities from Rifle, Colorado, USA - sediment 16ft 2 (version 2) | ecosystem: Environmental > Terrestrial > Deep subsurface > Rock core/Sediment | place: Rifle, Colorado...
CACCTTCGAGTCCGGCGCGCTCACGAAGCGCTTGCCAAAGCTCTTCGGTGAGGAAAGGCATGAAGGGGTGGAGCAGGCGTAGGATTTGCTCCAACGTCGCCACGAGCACGGGCAGGGGCGAGGGGACGCCATCCGCGCGCGGCACCTTGGTGAGCTCGATGTACCAGTCGCAGAACTCGCCCCAAATGAAGTCGTAGAGGTGGCGCTGCGCCTCGCCGAGCTGGAAATCGGCGAGCATCCGGTTGACGGTCTCGGTAGCTCGGTCGAGGCGGCTCAGTATCCAGCGGTCTTCGAGCGGACGAGTGGGGATGTAGGCATCGGCCGGGTCGACTCGCCCGTCGATCTGCCCCAAGACATAGCGTGTGGCGTTCCACAGCTTGTTGGCGAAGTTGCGCGCTGCCTCGACGCGGCCGTGGCTCACCCGCAGGTCGTTGCCGGGCGTGTTCCCCGTCAGGAGAGCGAAGCGCAGCGCATCGGCGCCATAGCGCTGGATGAGCTCGTCCGGGCTGATGACGTTGCCTCGGGACTTGCTCATCTTGTCGCCCTTCTCGTCTCGGATCAGGCCATGAAGGTAGACCGTGTGGAAGGGGATCTGACCCGTGTTGGCGAGGCCCATCATGATCATGCGGGCCACCCAGAAGAAGAGGATGTCGTAGCCCGTCTCCATGACCGACGTTGGGTAGAACCTGCGGAGGTCCTCCGTGTCGTCTGGCCAGCCAAGAGTAGAGTGGGGCCACAGGCCGGACGAGAACCAGGTATCGAGCACGTCGGGGTCCTGTTCCAGGTGCTCCGAGCCGCAATGGGCGCAGCGCTCCGGGTCGCGCATGGGATCGTCCAGCGGCGGCACGGTCTCCCGCCCACAGTCGGCGCAGTACCAGACGGGGATGCGATGGCCCCACCAGAGCTGCCGGCTGATGCACCAGTCGCGGATGTTCTCCATCCAGTGCTCGTAGGTGCGGGCGAAGTGATCCGGCACGATGCGGATCTCGCCATCGCGCACGACGCGCAGAGCCGGCTCCGCCAGCGGCCCCGTACGGACCCACCACTGCAGACCGACGCGCGGCTCGACGACAGTGTCGCAGCGGTCGCAGTGTCCGACGGCGTGGCGGTAAGGCTCGATATGGTCCAAGAGCCCGGCCAGCTCCAAGTCGCGGACGATGGTATCGCGGCAGGCGAAGCGGTCCATGCCCTCGTACGGGCCCGCTTCCGCGTTCATCGTCGCGTCGAGGTTCATCGTGTCGATGGCAGGAAGCTTGTGGCGCTGGGCGATCTCAAAGTCCACCGGATCGTGGGCCGGCGTCACCTTGAGCGCGCCGGTGCCGAAGACGGGGTCGATGGCCTCGTCGCCAATGATGGGAATGGGACGTCCAATGATGGGCAGGACAACCCGCCGACCGATGAGCTCCCGGTAGCGGGGGTCGTCAGGATGCGCCGCCACCGCAGTGTCCCCGAGGATCGTCTCCGGACGCGTGGTGGCCACGGTGACGAAACGCTCCGGCTCACCTTCCAGCGGATAGCGGACGTACCAGAGGTGGCTATCGAGCTCCTGGTGGTCCACTTCGAGGTCGGAGAGGACGGTCGCGCAGCGGGGGCACCAGTTGATCATCCGCTCGCCGCGGTAAATGAGGCCGCGGTGATAGAGCCGGACGAACGTCGTGCGCACTGCGCGGACCGGCCCGTCATCGAGGGTGAAGCGCTCGCGGGACCAGTCGAGCGAGGCGCCCAGCCGCTTGTGCTGCTCGGCGATGATGGACCGATAGGTGCCCATCCATTGCCACATCCGCTGCAGGAAGAGGTCACGCCCGAGGAGATGGCGGGTCAGGCCTCGCTCCTCCTTGGCGATCTGCTGCTCGACCACGACCTGGGCGGCGATGCCGGCGTGGTCCTCGCCTGGGAGCCAGAGGGTGGGCTCGCCGCGCATGCGGTGCCAGCGGACCAAGGCATCCTCGATCGCCGCCGTCAGCGCATGCCCGAGATGGAGTTCGCCCGTGACGTTGGGCGGCGGCAGGATAACGACGAAAGGTTCCTTCCCATTTGGGGCAACAGGCCGGAAATAACCGCTTTCCTCCCAAAAGCGGTACCACTTGCCCTCCACGTCCTGGTGGTTGTAGGCCTTCGGGATCTCCTGCTGAGCATGAGCAGATAAGGTCATGATGGCTCCCTTGCAGGCTGGGATGGGAAACTTGTGCGCGAACGAAAAATGCCCCCTAAGGGGCTACATGCGCGATGTGACGGTCCAACAGAGCGGGCAAGTCGGCGTGGAACTTGGACTTGGCGTAGACGGCGCGGGCCCCGGCCGCCAGTGCCGTGGCGCGCGCCTCGAGGTCGTCGTGCGGGCCGAAGGCGATGACAGGAACACCGGCCTCGGCGGCCTGGCGGACGCAGGCAGCCCAGTCGGCGCCCCGGGTCTCGAGGTCGATGATGGCCAGATCGGGCCGCTCCGCGCCCAGCGCCTCGGCGAAGCGAGCGTCGGTCTGAGCGAACGCGCCCCGGCGTCCCTGCCTTGCGAGAGCGTCCTCAATGGGAAACCGAAAGAAGAGGTTGTTGTTCAGCACGAGCACTAGCGCCTGAGACACGATGCCTCCTTGCCTGGCAGCGATATCATTGTAAAGTGCGCTTTCTGAAAGCGTCAACGCACGTCCATTGCCCACCCACCGCTTTCGTGGCAAGATGGGGAGCATCCTGTGAGGTGGCTATGCCTCCCATCGAGTTCGACAGCTTGACGCGCCTCACGGCGTCGGCGCAGGGGGAGCCTGGGCAGCGCCGTTTTTACCTCCTCGTGAGCGACAACAACGTCTGGGCGCGCGTGTGGATAGACCGCGACCAACTGGAGGCGCTTGGCCTGGCGACGAGGCAGGTCCTCGCCAGCCTCGAAGGCAAGCTGTTCCTCGACGCGGAGCCGACGGCGCCCGTGGCTGGGCTTGACCGCGATCCCGATCCCACCTCGCGGCCGGAGGCCGAGTTCCGGGCGGGCCGCCTCACCCTTGGCTACGACGCGCAGCGCGACCTCATCGCGCTCGTCACGGGCGACGCGGAGGCCTCGGACGCGGGCGTTCCCGTGCTGGCCTGCCGGGCTACACGCGTGCAGATGGAAGCCCTCGCCCTCCGCATCGGCGAAGTCTTGGCCGCGGGCCGGCCGCGCTGCAACTTGTGCAACGGGCCGCTCGAGGAGGGCGTGCCGCACATCTGCCCCCGCGCCAATGGCCACCCCCCCGGCGATTACTTGTGAGCACGAACGGGTGGACGTCGCCTCCAGCAAGCCCGTGGCGGCCTGACGACCCTCGTATCCTCGACCTGCTCACCAGCGCCCCGGTGGTGGGTAGCCGCTGGCTCCCCGCTGGCTCGAACGACGTTTTCCTCCTTGAGCTCGATGGCGGTGCGGCCGGGCAGGGCCTGGCCGTCTACAAGCCACAGCGGGGCGAAGCGCCGCTCTGGGACTTCCCCAGCGGCAGCCTCTACCGGCGCGAGGTCGCCTCCTTCCGGCTGAGCCGGGCCCTAGGCTGGCCGGCCATCCCCCCAACGGTCGCCCGCGAAGGCCCCCACGGCATGGGGGCCGTGCAGTGCTATATCCCGAGCGTCTCCGGTGCCCATTACCTCACATTCCGCCACGAGCGCGTCGCGGAGGTGCAGGCCGTTGCTCTCTTCGACCTCCTCACGAACAACGCAGACCGCAAGGCCGGCCATTGCTTGCTGGGCGAGGACGGGCGGGTCTGGGCGATCGACCACGGACTCACGTTTCACGTCGAGCCGAAGCTGCGGACCGTCATCTGGGACTTCGTGGGAGAGCGGGTCCCGGACGCTCTGGTGGAGGACCTAGAGCGGCTCTCACAAGGTCTGGCAACGGACCCGTCGTTTGTCGCCGAGCTCGGGTCGCTTTTGGAGCCGGCCGAGATGGCCGCCCTGGCGCGCCGCTGTCAGGCGTTGCTGGAGCGACCGGTCTTCCCTGAGCCCGCGCCGAACAGGCGCTCGGTGCCCTGGCCGATGGTGTAGCCAGCCCGCCTGATCGCGCACCTTCGGGCGTCGAACCGACTCCGTTGCAACGGGCGCCCCGGCGCTACGACAGGAACTCCGCCTAGAGTAGCCGCGCCTGCTCAAGCACCCGCCTGAGCCGCTGCGCGTTCTCAGGCCCCTGGTTCTGGTTATTCGTGTTCATGAGTAGGTGGACCTCTTGGGCGCGGTCCATTAGCTCCTCGATACGCGGCACCCACTGTGCGAGCTCTTCGTCCGTGTACCACCAGTCGAAGCGCTCCGCGGAGCTGGCGCTCGGCCCTGCCCATGTGGCGGTGTTGCGACCATGGAACCGCACCACGGCGACCGGCGCGGTCGCGGTGGCGATGGGCGGCAGGCTCGACTCGAACCCTTGCGGCGAGTCGACGGCCACGAAGGCGAGGCGATGCTCGTCTAGAAACGCCAGCGTCCGCTCCAGCTGCTCGCCCACGAGCCACCCCCGGTGGCGGAACTCGACGGCGACCTGCACGCCCTCCAGCCGCGCCGAGCAGTCGGCGATGTGCTGCTCGAAGTGAGGCGCCGGCTCCACCCAAGGCGGGAACTGGAGCAACACCACGCCGAGCTTGCGAGCAGCGACCAAGGGCTGGACCGCCTCTCGGAAGCGCCGCCAGAGCTCGTCCCGGAGCTCTGTGGGGATGTCGGCGTAGAAGACGCTGCGCCGCGTGCTTGGCGGCAGCGCGTCGCGGATGTCTCTCGGGAAGACCTGGACCGGGGTTTGATGCAACGTGAAGAGACGGAAGGCCTTAACGTCGAACTGGAAGTCTTCCGGCGTACGCTCCACCCATTGCTCGGCGTTGCGGGGGAGCGGGATCCCATAGTAGGTGCTGTCGACCTCGACGAGGTCGAACTGGGTGCCGTAGTAGCGCAGGAGCGCCTCGGCGCCGCGGACGTGCCGCGGGTAGAACGCGCCCGACTCGATCAGCGGCTTGTCTGTCCAGGAGCAGGTGCCGATACGAAGGCGGGCCATCGCCTCAGACTGTGGGGCTCGGCGTCCACTACGAGGGTCAGACGCGGGCGGCGATGCCCGCGACGAACTCCCTGGACTCTTGCGCGAGGCCGAGCCAAGCGTCCGTCGAACGGGGAGCGATGGCGGCCCATTCCTTCATCAGGCGTCCCATGCCGGGGTCGAACCGCTCCGCCTCGCCGGCGGCGACGAGCGCGCCCACGCGCTCTTGCGAGAGCTTGACCACGAGCTTGCCCTTGACGAGGCAAGCGAAGACCTTCTTTCCCACTCTGAGGCCAGGCGAGCCAAACATTTTCGCTGTCGTGACCGCCGGCTGGGTAATCAGCGACGCGACGACCGTCTCGAACAGCTCGTCCGCAGTCATTCAACGCATGCGTGGGACGTGCGCAACCCCGGGGTTGATGGGTTCGTTGAGATACAGATCGCCGTTGCGGATCTTGATGTTGAAGCCGCAGTCCGGGTTCGTGCATGCCCAGGCTTTGAACTGAATCGCCGCGCCTTGACTGCCGAAATCGGAGAAGGGCACCAGGTCGCCTACCTTACACTTCTGACAGCGGGGAAACGCGATGCTCAGTGTATCCACAGACCACCTCCCAGCCTGATAGTCCGACGGAGTATAGCAGCGCCTCCATACACTGGCAAGCAACGACGCCCCCTCGGCGAACGCCCGTCACTCGCGCTTTCCTTAGCCCCGGGAAGCGCGCTGGCGATGCAGCAGCAGAGGCCTTATGCTCAGTGGTGACAGCGCCCATGCGTTACAACGACTCGTACTCGACCCTCGAACGCCGCCTTTTGCCGGTCGTTCGCCGCGGCGCGGCCATCGCCTGGGCGCCGGTTATCGTAGCGCTGGGACGGTTGCACGTCTCACCCCACGCCGTGTCCGTGAGCCAACTCGGGTTCGGCGCGCTGTTCTGGTACTGGGTGCTGCCGGCGCCGCGTCTGGCGCTGGCCGCCTTCGTCGGCGCCCTGCTCATGGACACGCTCGATGGCGCCTTCGCACGCTCGCAAGGGCGGAGCAGCGCGTTCGGAGCCTTCGTGGACCAGCTCTGCGACCACGCCCGCGAGACTCTCGTGGTGGCGGCTTTGGCCAGCGCTGGCGTCCTGCACGCCGGCCTGGCGGTGCTCTATGCCTTCGTGTACCCGGCGTTCAACCTGGTCTTGTTGCTCTGTAACCGGGCCGGACAGCCGGTGCCCGCGGCGGTAAAGACCCTGTTCCTGTTCTATCCCACCATCTTGGCCTACCTCGGCCTCGGCTTGAACGTGCTCGATTGGGGGATCACCCTGGCGATGCTCTCCATGCTTATCTCAGGAGGGCTGGCCATCGCGCGGCTCGCGCCGGCGATTCACCGCGCCTAAGACGTTCGCGAATGGGCGGGCTCAGGCGGCCCAGGTTGTTCCCACGTAGTGCGTGCGCGGCGCCTCGCTCACGCAGTCGGCGCGCGCGATGTGGAGCGCGGCAACGTGTGGAGAGGTCGTGACATGACGTTGCACTTCGCGCCCCAGCGAGAAGCCCACCAGGGTGCCGACGATGGCGGCGAGCAACACGCGTGGAAGCCGTTCCCAGCGATTGCGGTCGCCCACCGCTAGGAGCGCGCCGAGGCCCGCGAGCACGCCGGCCGTCGCGTAGTTCGTGCCGCAGAACGGCGAGATGGCCAGCTCCGACTCGCCCCCTTTCAGCCGCGCCAGCGCCTCGTGGGCAAACTGCTGCACGAGATGGGTCGGCAGGTCGCCGTACAGGTAGAAGCCGTAGGGCGTCGAACGGCCCAGGACTCGCAACTGCGGCCCCATATGCTGCAACAGGAGAGCCACTGTGGCATGCTCCAAAGAGTGGTTCGAGCGCGTGCGCTGCACCAGGTTCGGTAGCGTCGCTTGGGCGGCAATCATCTCTCTCCTCCATCGGCCGGTCTTCAGCAAGGATAGCGCATCCATCCACCGGCGGACACGGCTCCTACGCGGCGTTGAAGCGGCGGATGTGCCGGTAGACGTACCAGCCCGTCAGCAACAAGATGACGGCGATGATGGGATAGTCGAAGGGCCGCATGAGAGAGCGGAGTTCCTCCCAGTGTTCCCCCAAGAGGTAGCCCCCGTAGGCCAGCGCCACGGACCACGGATACGAGCCCAGGAAAGAGAGCCCTAGGAACAGTAGGAACGGCATGCGCGCGATGCCCGCCGGTAGGCTGATGAAGGTCCGCACCACCGGCAGCAGACGTGACCCGAACACCGCCCAGTTGCCGTAGCGCGCGAACCAACGGTCGGCCGTGGCAATGTCATGATGCGAGATGAAGAGATAGCGGCCGTAGCGGTCCAGGAAAGGCCGTCCCCCCCAGGCTCCCACCCCATAGGCAACCGCCGAACCCAGGCCATTGCCCACCGCCCCCCACAGGCCCATCAGGAGTACGCCTTCAAGGCCGCCGCCGTTGGCCCTGACGAGCATCCAGCCGGCCAGAGGCATGATGATCTCGCTCGGGAAGGGGATGCAGGCGCTCTCGATGGCCATGAGCACCACCACACCCGGCCAGCCCATCGCGTTGTAGATGTCGCTGACAAGGTCAAGGAGGAGCTGTTCGACCGCGACCGGCAGCGGGGCCTCCCTTTGTGCGACGCTTCACAAGGCTACCGAGGAGGGTAGCAGTGCCTTGCAGGCGGGTCAAGGTGCCGAGGCATCCCCTATAATGGAAAGGACGGAGCATATCTTTCATGCGCTTTCCCTCCCTCTACCGACGCCTGAGCTGGCGGCGGCTCCTCGAAGGCCTCCTACAGAGGCCCGGCTTCACGATGCAGATGATCGTGGAGGAGCGGCCGTGGCGGCGTGCTCTGGTGGCGCTGGCGGCCTCCGGCGCCGGGTTCTGGCTTGGCATCGGCGTGTCGTTGTTCGCGGGGGGCCGGCCGTGGCAGGCGGCCTCGCTGGTCACCCTTGTGGGTATGGCAAGCTGGCCAGTGGTGCTGGCGGCCTTGGCCGGCGCCTACCGCTTCTCCGCCCGCGTCCTCGATAGCCACGGCGACTGGCGCTCGCTCTACGTCGGCATGTCCTTCGGCGCCCTTCCCATGGCCCTGTTCATCGCACCGGCCCTGCTTCTGACGCCCCTCGGCGGCTTTGGCGCGGCCCTGGTGCCGCTGATCGGCGCCGGCCTTATCCTCTGGACGCTGGTCCTGTGGGCCTTCGCCGTCCGCGAAAGCCAGGGTATGATCACCGAGTTCGCCTTCATCGTCCTGGCCATGCCGTTGACCTTCCTGTTCCTGGCGATACTGGCCACTGCCCTGAGCGTGGGCATCGGCGCCCTGATCGTGGGCTCATTCTGACTCTGGAGCGCCCGCTATGTTATGCTTTGTTAGGTATGACCTGGCCGATTCCATCTGACTAGCGCGCCAACGAAAGGCTCTAATGCTCTTCCAGCTCCTCGACGAACTGATGACCAACCCGGCCCGCTTTCCAGTGGTGCTCCTCACCTTCCTGGCGACGATCGGCCTGGGCTTGGTCGTTGCTCTCACGGTTCACGAGTTCAGCCATGCCGCCGTCGCCACGGGCCTTGGGGACGACACACCCCGCCGACAGGGGCGGCTCTCCCTCAATCCGCTCCGCCACCTCGACCCAATGGGCACGCTGCTCCTCATGGTGGCGGGCTTCGGGTGGGGCCGCCCTGTACGGGTGGACCCACGCTACTTCCAGCGCTGGCTCAGCCCTCGCGCCGGCATGGCCTTGGTCGCCGCGGCCGGGCCGTTGTCCAATCTCCTGACGGCAACGCTGCTGGCCCTGCCGATCCGCCTCGGCCTGCTGCACTGGCACTCCCCTCTCCGCTACAGCACGGCCTTTCTGCAGCGCGACCCTGCGCTGATCGTTGCCGATATTCTTGGCTGGCTCATCCTGTACAACGTCTTCCTCGGCGTCTTCAATCTCATCCCGCTCGCACCGCTCGACGGCTTCAACCTCGCCCTGGGCGTGGTGCCCGCCAACCTGGCCGGGTCGCTGGCCCGGTTGCAGCCCATGGGCATGGGGCTGCTGATGGCGGCCGTGATGCTAGACTACTTCTTCCGTTTCGGCATCCTGGCGCGCTTCCTGCTGCCCGTGGCCAACACCGCGACGATGCTTCTGGTGGGGAAGCCCCTATGAACGCGACACGCTCGCAGGGCGCGAACGCGGCGTCGCGTGTACGGTACCGTGTCCGCCAGTTCGCCAACGTCTTCCGGGCGCGCCTCAGCGACGATGAGTGGCGCACGGCCGAAGCCTTGCTGGCCCCGCCGCTGCTGGCCCTGTTCCGCCAGATACCCGTCATGGGCCAGCGCCACAGCATGGACGTCTGCAGGACGCTCCAGCGCCAGGGGTGCCGCGACGACGATGTCCTTATTGCCGCGCTGCTCCACGACCTGGGCAAGGGACGCATCCATGTCGGCCACCGGGTCGCGTTTGTGCTCCTTTCGCGCTTGGCGCCTGGGCTTCTATCCTGGTGGGCCGCCGAACGACCGGGGCCCTGGCGCCGGGCCTTGTATCGCACGCTTCATCATGACGAGCTCGGCGCGGCGATGGCGGCGCAGGCCGGCGCTTCACCCGCGGTCGTCGCCCTTATTCGCGACCACGAACGTCCCTTCGCCGCGTCACCCAGCGACGCACGGCTGGCGCTGCTGCGCGCCGCCGACGACGCCTCTTAGCCTCGGAGGAGCCATGGACAGAATCGCCATCATCGGGACCGGCCTGATCGGCACCTCCCTGGGCCTCGCCCTGCGTCGGGCCAAGGTGCGCAACGTGGAGATCCTCGGCCACGACCGCGAGCCGACGAACGCCAGCAAGGCCCGCAAGCTCGGCGCCATCGACCGGATGGCCTGGAGCATCCCCGACGCGGTGGAGGGTGCTAACCTCGTCATCATCGCCGTGCCGGTGCAGTCCGTCCGAGAGGTCCTCGCTGTCGCCGGCCCCCTCGTCAATGAGGGGACTATCATCACCGACACCGCGAGCACGAAGAGCGACGTGGTCCGCTGGGCCGAGGAGATATTGCCATCCAACGTCCATTTTGTTGGCGGCCATCCGATGGCCGGCAAGGAGACGCCAGGCCCGGACGGCGCCGAGGCGGACCTGTTCGAGGGTGCCTACTACTGCATCGTGCCGGGCCGGCGCACGCCGAGGGAGTCGGTCAGGGTCGTCGCCGATCTCGCCCAAAGCGTGGGCGCCGTGCCATACTTCCTCGACCCCCAAGAGCACGACGGCCTCGTGGCTGCCGTCAGCCATTTGCCTCTTGTGGTCTCTGCCGCCCTGGTCAACATCGTCAGCGATACCCCTTCGTGGCGAGAGATGGGCAAGCTCGCCTCATCAGGCTTTCGCGACGTGAGTCGCCTTGCCTCCGGCGATCCCGAGATGGCCCGCGATATCTGCCTCACCAACCAGGAGGCCATCGTTTACTGGCTTGATGAGATGATCGGCTCATTGACGCGCTACAAGGAGATGATTCGCGAAGGCGGCGAGGCCTTGGACACCGCCTTCACCCAGGCCAAGGTGACACGCGACAAGTGGCTCAGGGGCGAGTTCGAGCCTGGGGCAGAGAATCAGCAACTGCCCACCCTCAACGACGTCGTGGGCGACTTCTTCCTCGGCAGCGTCGGTCGGCGGCTTCTCGGGCAGACCGACGAAGTCGCGAAGCGCATCGAGGAACAGCAGCGCCGCCGCCGGGAAGAGAAGAGCTGATGGAGCAGCGGGTCCGTCGTCCCAGCAAGCTCCTGGGTACCCTTGTAGTGCCCGGCGACAAGTCGATCTCCCATCGCGCCGCCCTCTTCAATGCCATCGCCGATGGGACTGCACGCGTGGTCAACTACCCGGATGGCGCCGACTGCGGTGCTACATTGGCCTGTCTCCGTGACCTCGGCGTCGGCATCGAACAGCGACCAAGCGCCGAAGCGGCCGCGGCCGAGGGAGCTCTCGACCTCACGGTGCACGGCGTTGGCCTGCACGGCCTGCGCGAGCCGGAGGACATCCTGGACGCCCAAAACAGCGGCACCACTATGCGGCTCCTCCTGGGCATCCTGGCGGGACAGCCGTTCTTCTCCATCCTCACCGGCGACGCCTCCCTCCGCGGCCGTCCGATGGACCGTGTGACGGAGCCGCTGCGCGAAATGGGCGCCCGCATCACGGGGCGCGACGGCGGCTCGCGTGCGCCGCTGGGCATCGAGGGCGGCAGCCTACGGGCCATCGACTACCGGACTCCCGTTGCCAGCGCCCAGGTGAAATCCTCGCTTCTGCTGGCCGGCCTCTACGCCAAGGGCACGACGATGGTCGACGAGCCGGCGGACAGCCGCGACCACACCGAGCGCCTACTCGCCGCCATGGGAGCCGCCTGCGGCCACGATGGCCACCGCGCCTGGGTCGGCCCCAGCACCCTCCGTGCCGTTGACCTCCGCATCCCCGGCGATTTCAGCGCCGCCGCCTATTGGTTGGTGGCCGCCGTGCTGCATCCCAACGCCTCCATTCGGCTCCGCGGCGTCGGTATCAACCCGACGCGGACCGGCCTCCTCGACACGCTGCGCGCAATGGGCGCCAACATCCGCGTCGAGAACGAGCGCTGGGAGGGCGGCGAGCCTGTCGCCGACCTGTGGGCCGAGTCCTCATCGCTGGAGGGCACCGAGGTAGCCGGCGATATGATCCCCCGCCTCATCGACGAGGCGCCTGTCCTTGCCGTGGCGGCGGCCCTGGCGCGCGGCACGACGGTGATCCGCGACGCCGCCGAGCTGCGCGTCAAGGAATCGGATCGCATCGCCACCACCACGGCCGCCCTACGGCGCTTCGGCGCGGACATCGACGAGCTGCCCGACGGCATGGTCATCCGTGGACGGCGCTCCCTGCATGGCGCGACGGTCGCCAGCCAAGGTGACCACCGGCTGGCCATGGCCCTCGCTGTCGCTGGCCTCCTCGCCGAAGGCGAGACGGTGGTGCAGGACGCGGAGGCCGTCGCCGTCTCGTACCCCCGGTTCTGGGAGGACATCCACCACTTCACCGGCGCGTAGAGCTGTGAGTCACGGACTGCTGGTCGTCCTATCTGCGCCGTCGGGCGCGGGCAAGGACACCCTGTTGGCGCACCTGCGTCGTCGTCGTTTCCCCTGGCCCCTCCACATCGCCATCACCGCCACGACGCGTCCGCGACGGCGCGGTGAGCGTGAGGGGGTGCCCTACCACTTCCTCAGTCGCCAGGAGTTCCTGCGCCGCCGGGACGACGGGTGGTTCCTCGAGCACGCCGAGGTCTACGGCCATCTCTACGGCGTGCCCAAAGAAGAGGTGACGCCTTATCTCGAGCGGGGCGCTACCGTCATCGCCAAGATCGACGTGCAGGGGGCCGCCAGCGTGCGTGCCCTCTTTCCGGACGCCGTCCTGGTGTTCCTCGCGGCCGACGCTCACGAGCTGGAGGAGCGGATGCGCACCCGCGGCGCCGACGACCGAGCAGCGCTGGCGCGGCGGCTGGCCACCGCCGGCCACGAGCTGGCCCAATCCTCTTGGTTCGACTACCTCATCGTGAACCCCAAAGGCGGCCTCCGCCAGGCCACCGACGCCCTCGCGGCCATCATCATCGCCGAGCGCCACCGCATACGCCGATGACCGTGGGAGCATTCCGTATCGGGTTGAATGCCGGAGGCTAATAATGTTGGTCACAGCATGGAGCAACGGAAACTCGACTCACAACGGAGCGGGATACGGCCTTCGAGTGTCTGCGCGACACAGGGACAGCTACTTCAAGAGGTCCTGGAGCAAAGTGATCTTGGAACTTCAGGGCCAAAGCGAGGCCATTGAGGTGACCATAAGCCCCGGGTTTTGGACTAAGTGCCCTGAACTAAGGGGTATGGCGCTTGGCAAGTGGTTGATCCAGAATGGTAAAGCGCCCTGGCCTTCGGGCCACCCTCCGACAGCAAGGATGGAGAGCAAAGGCGGTAACGTGTTTTCGGTGAGCCTGTAGCCAGCGAGTCACGAATGTCGCTGATAGGCATCCTGGTCGTTGCGCCTCTGTGGGGCGCAATGTCAACGCAGCTCTTCTTACAGGCTTGGTTGGCCGTTATCAACGTCGTCTCCAGCGTAATCGGGCTAGCACGCGCCAAGGTTCCCCGAAAATGGGTCTTTCTTGGCCTGGGCGTGTACGCGGTACAGGCTATCGTCTTCCCCGTTCTCCTAGGGCTTGGCTACTATTTGCTATCTGAGAAACTGTCCTTTGGATATACTTCAGCAGAAAACATTGTTTATTGGATATTCGCTCTGCTGAGTCTGCTCTATATGCTTCCGCAGCTCCCACGGAAGGTCAAAAAGGCATGGAGAAATGCGAATGTTCGCGGCTCGCTTGAGCTAGATATCTCCAGTAGGAGGTTACGTGACATCGAGAGCCAACGTACAGAGGGACACGGGGCATTTCCAGAGGACTAACCGCACAGTTCCACGGAATCTCCAGAACTTTCGGGCAGCAAGGAGGAAACTATGCAAGACGGGAAGACAGCTCTGGGAGTGCCGCCCAACGTCGCCGCCGCGCTGGCCTACGTGTTGGGCTGGGTCAGCGGTCTGGTCGTGCTGCTGGTCGAAAAGGAGGACCGCTCCGTGCGCTATCACGCCGCGCAGTCGATCCTGGTCTTCGGCGTGCTGCATTTGTTCTTCGTGCTCGCCGGCTTCGTCGTGAGCATCCTCTATGTCATTCCCTTCCTCGGGCCCCTTCTCGCCGCCGTGATAGCGCTGATCCTCGCCATCATCGGGCCCGTGACGCTCGTCGCCTGGATCGTCCTCATCGTCTTCGCCTTCACAGGCCGCGACTACCGCGCCCCGGTTGTCAGCACGTACGCGGAGCGCCTGGCGGCGATGAGCATGTGAGGACCAGAGACAACCGCGCGGTCTCTTGGCGAGCGCTTCTGGTGCGCCCAAGAGCTCGCATAAGACGACCCTAAGCACTTGGGCGGCGCTCCAGCGCCGCTGGATCGAAGGCGCCCGCCGAGCGAGGAGAGCACCCTCCGGGACGAGCCTCCTCACGGCAAGGCCCGCCCTTTAGGGCGGCGACGGTCACCTGCCAGTACGGCCCGTCGAGCGGCTTAGCTGATCACGCCGACGCTGAGGATAGGCGGGAAGAGCGCGGGCAAGGCCCGCCAGCTATCGCCCGCGTCGGCGCTGTAGTACAGCTGGCCCGTGTTCGTCCCGAGATACAGGCCGGCCGGGTCGAGCTGATCGGTGGCCATCCCTTCGCGCATAGCATTGAGATAGGCGTTGCGCTGCGGCAGGCCCTGGGTCAGTCTCTCCCAGGTTGCGCCGCCATCGCGGCTCCTATAGACCGCCATCTGGCCATCCACGGGCCAATGCTCCATCTGGCTGATGCAGGGATAGACATAGATCGTGTCTGGTTCGTGTGGATGGACAGCCATCGGGTGACCCCAATCGGAGGGGAGGCCCGCGGTCACCTCCGTCCAATGCTCAGCATGGTCGTCGCTGCGATACACGCCCAGGTGGCTCTGCTGGTACAGCCGGTCGGGGTGTTCTGGATGCTGCACCACCTTGTGCACGCACTGGCCGAACTCCGCGTACGACGGCTCCGGACTTTCGAAGTTGGTCCGGAGGCCCGTGTTTGCCGCTAGCCACGTTCTGCCGCCATCGTCTGATCGGAAGACGCCCGCGGCTGAGATGGCCACGTAGAGGCGGTCGAGGTCTTGGCTGTCCAGGATGATGGAGTGGAGGCACAGGCCGCCCGCGCTGGGCGCCCACCGATCACGCGAAGGGTGGCGTTCCAGCGCCTCGACGAACTGCCAGCTCGCCCCGTCGTCCGTGCTCTTGAAGAGGGCGGCAGGCTCCACGCCGGCGTAGACCACGCCCGGCTCCTGGGGTCTTCCGGGCTGGACGTGCCACACCTTCTCAAGGGTCCGACCCACATCGGCCGGAAAGGCCGGGCCGTGCGCCGGTTCGTCC
>Ga0209002_10002482_pt1 | contig 14870 bp, 9 predicted proteins | sample Rifsed16ft2_FD_184010 | JGI IMG/M metagenome (GOLD analysis project Ga0209002, IMG submission 184010) | Soil microbial communities from Rifle, Colorado, USA - sediment 16ft 2 (version 2) | ecosystem: Environmental > Terrestrial > Deep subsurface > Rock core/Sediment | place: Rifle, Colorado...
AGTTGCCGAACGCACGCTTCCTCATAATCTCGAGGCGGAACGATCCGTGCTCGGTGCGATTCTCCTGCACAACGAGGCGTTCAACCTCGCCGCTGAAGTCATCGACACGGCGGATTTCTTCCGGGACGCTCACCGCCGCATCTTCGACAAGATGGTCAAGCTCGCCGAACGCGGCGACGCCATCGATTTGGTGACGCTCAAGGAAGAACTCAACCGCCTCTACGCCGAACGGCGCGCCGCGCTGGAGAACCTCGACGCCGCCCGGCAGGCGATCGCCGCCTTCACCGCCGCCGACTCCGCCAAGCAGCTTGCGCGCTGGCAGACCACGCTCGCCGTGGCCTCCCGCGCCGCGCAGGACGCGCAGACGCGCGCTGCCGAACTGGCGCGCGCCCGCGCCGCCGCCGAGGCGTTGCTGCACGAACGCCGGCGCAAGGCCGAACAGTTGGAAGCGCAATCCCGTGCGGTCGGGGAGTCGGTTGCGGCCTCACGCTCGAGCGAGCAGGGCTTGCGGGAGCAGATCGCCGTCCTCGACGCGCAGATCCTCCCCAAAGAGAAGGCGCTCACCGAGCTGGAAGCCGAGCAGACCCGCCTCGAAACCGGCGACACACAGGCGCGCGCCGCGCTGCACGCGGCTGAGAAGCGCAATCAGCAGGCGCAGTTGGAGCTCACGCGCAAGAACGAGGAAGTCGAGAACATGCGCCGCCGCATCGAGGACGATTTCGGACTGGTGGAGTTCGACTATGGCGAGGCCGCCTCCGGCCCGACGCCCCTGCCCATGTATCCGCTTGTGCAGAAACTGGAGCGCGTGGAGGCGCTGCCCGACGACCTGGAAGATCAGTTGGCGCGCAAGCGCGCGCAGTGGCGGCGCATGGGGCTGATCAACCCGGAGGCGGAGAAGGAGTATCAGGAGGTCAAGGAGCGCCACGACTTCTTGACCACCCAAGTTGAAGATCTGCACGCGGCGCAGGCGCAGCTGCGCGAGGTGATCGCGGAGATGGACGTGCTGATGGAGCGCGACTTCCGCAAGACGTTCGACGCGGTGGCGAACGAGTTCCGCGAGACGTTCGCGCGGCTCTTTGGCGGCGGGGCCGCGAAACTCGTGCTCACCGACCCCGATCATTTGACGACGACCGGCGTTGACATCCAGTGCCGGCTGCCAGGCCGCCGCCCGCAGAGCCTGGCGATGCTTTCCGGCGGCGAGCGCAGCCTGACCGCGTGCGCGCTCGTCTTCGCGCTGCTCCGCGTCTCCCCGACCCCCTTCTGCGTGCTCGACGAGGTGGATGCGATGCTCGACGAGGCCAACGTGGGCCGCTATCGCGAGATGCTCCACGACCTCTCGGAGAAGACGCAGTTCATCATCATCACCCACAACCGCAACACCGTGCAAGTCGCTGACACGGTGTACGGCATCACCATGGGCGCGGACTCGGCCAGCCAGGTGATCGGGTTGAAGTTGGATGGAGAAAAGGCGGCGGCGTCGAGAGAGAACGGACAGGAGGATACCGAGATTGAGTGATTGGGCCAGCCCAGGCGGATGGCGCGATACGGCCGGCGAGGGATGGGCAGGGCCTCCTCAGCGACAAGTGTATTTCATCGGTAGCGCCTGGTCGGCTTGAGATACACAAAGAACAGTTCGCGATACTGAATACTCCCATTGGGCTGCACCTCGCCCTGCCAGATGGCGTAGAACGGCGTGGATTGGTCACAAAGAATTCCGCGCGGGCACGGCGCGATGATCTCCACGCGGCCCAGCCGCAGCGCAAAGCTCGGCGGCGGAATCACTCGCTGCTGAATAGCGACGGCGCTCACGAGGCAGGCAACCAGCAGTAAGACGAGCGTCACGCTCAGGCCGATCACGAGCGCCTGCGGTAGCCAGTGGCTCGGATGCGGATGTGTGGCATTCGATTCAGGCATTGCACCCGTGAGTCACGAGAGGACTTTCACCCGTAAGCGTTGACTGAAATGCGCCGCATGGCGCTCAATCACCTCCACCGCGCGGGGGGCGCCATTTTCTGCGCGGATTTTTTCGCCCAACGCGGCGGTGCGGGCGCGCAACGCGGCATCGCCGTAGGCGGCGGTGTGAATGGCCTCCGCCAGTCTTTCGGCAGCGTAGAAATGAGAATTTTCATCACTTGGCGGCGGAGTATTTCGCGGCAATTTTTTTGATCGTGTTTGCCCCGCGTAGTGTTGACTGCCTGCCGAGAGTCTTCTCAAGGACGGCATTTGAAAAGGTGGATTCGCTTTGCTTCTTGCGGCACAACCAGTAAATCTCACGCTCATGGACATGGAAGTCGTCAATATCCGTTCTCAATGCCATTAGCTTTTGCTTTAACTTGTCATCGAGCTTATCGGCCAGGAATGCGACGTTAAGCGCCGCTGCGGCATCGAGATCTGATTGTCGGAAAGGCTTGTAATTCGCGATCGCTGCTAATTCTGCGTCTGTCCTGAGAAACGTGGCAACTTCAAAACCAAGCGCTTCTCGCAGCCTATTCTCGATCCGCCTTTCAAGAGTCTTAGCGTTCTTCGACGTCGTCTCGAACACGACGTTACCGCTTGCAATAAAAGTTTCAACACCCGCAAAGCCTAGTGATTCGAAGAGTCGGCGTAAGTGATCCATCTTGACGGTGTGACCGCCGACGTTTATAGCTCGAAGGAATGCAATAAATCGCAACACGGAAATGATCCATGTGTAGAGGCGTTATTCAGAGAGGAACCTCAAAGATTCTGGTCGTGAGTATGCCATCCTGGACTGTCACGAATCGGTAATGGGGCGGTTGCAGAAGGGGCATAGGCTCGTCCTGCAAGGCCATTGGGAAGGCCGTGGAACGCAGGCCAAAGACAGGGATGCCTTCCACCAGCTTTTCATATGTGATGTGCACATGGCCGCAAAAGATGCCAAGCACATTCTGCCCGGCGACAATTTCCCAAAACCGTCCAACCTCGTCTGCGATGAAATTGTCGAGCCAGCGGCTGCCTATCGGCTCCACGTGATGGTGCATTATCAGAATGGAGGGCAGACCCCTCTGTAAAGCGCGCGCAAGGAAGCCGAGCGTTTCGGAGTGGGCGATAGCCTTGGACTGCGCCCCCCAATCCAGGCACACAAACTCGATACCCTTGTGCGGGAACGCGACATTCATCAGGGGCGTTGGCGTGGTTTGCGGAAAGAGATGCCGGAAGAATTTGTCCCGGTCGTCATGGTTGCCGGGCAGGAAATACATCGGAAAGTCGCGCAGTCCCTCGATGGATACCAGTCGTGGCCCCGGCGCTTGCTCCGATCCGGCGTGCAGATTCAGCATCTGGCGCAGAGTCTCATAAGCGGTATCCGTATCCGGCTCGACGAGATCTCCGGTCGTGATGATGAAATCGGCCCGGCTGGCGACGTTCTCCGCGATATGGCGCATGACTGCCCGAAAGGCATACGACGGCGAAAACCCCTGCCTGAGTGTAGCCTCCGTTTCACGCAGATGATGATCTGTGATATGCACGAAGGAAAAGCCCATGGTTATTTTCCTGCTGGCCGGAGGACACGACGCGCCGGAAGACCGCCTGACGACTACGCCGCCTGCCGAATCTCCTCCACCGCTAACGGATTCTCTAGTGAGGACGTATCGCCGGGGTCGAGGCCGAGGTAGGCCGCGCGGATGATGCGGCGCATGACTTTGGCGTTGCGCGTCTTGGGCAGGTCTTTGACGAATTTGATCTCGCGCGGCTGGAGGGGTTTGCCCAGTCCTTCCGCGACTTTAGCCTTGAGCGCCTCGCGCAGCGCCTCGGACGGCGCGTGGCCGGGACGGAGGACGCAGAAGCACACGACCTCGCTGCCCTTCACTTCGTCCGGGACGCCGATGGCCGCGGCCTCGACGACGGCGGGATGCGAGACCAGCACCGACTCGACCTCCGCCGGGCCGAGGCGCTTGCCCGCGACCTTGATGGTGTCGTCGCTCCGCCCGAGGATATACCACAACCCGTCGTCGTCCACCGCCGCGAAGTCGCCGTGCACCCACACGTTCGGGAAGCGGCGCCAGTAAGTTTCCTCGTACCGCTGTGGATCCTTCCAGAAACCGCGCGTCATCCCGATCCACGGGGCGCGGATCACCAGTTCGCCGACCTGGTTGCGAACCGAGTTGCCACTCTCGTCCACCACGTCGGCGGCGATGCCGGGGCAGGGGGCGCTAAAGGCGCAAGGCTTAAGGGGCAGGATGGGATTCCCCATGACGATGCCGCCGGAGATTTCCGTCCCGCCGGAGTAATTGATAATGGGTAGTTTGCCGCCGCCCACGTTGTTGAACAGCCACAGCCAGGGGTCAGGATTCCACGGCTCGCCCGTCGAGCCGAACAGCCGGAGCGATGAGAGGTCATGCTTCCGGGCGGGTTCGTCGCCGAACTTGATGAGCGCGCGCACGAGCGTGGGCGAGATACCCAGGCCGGTGATCTTGTGCCGCGCGATCATGGCCCAGATTCGGTCGGGGCCAGGGTAATCGGGCGCGCCGTCGTAGACGAACATCGTCGCGCCCAGGAGAAGCGCGCCGAAGACCAGCCACGGCCCCATCATCCAACCCATGTCCGTCATCCACCAGAGGGTGTCGCCTGGTTGAACGTCGGTTCCGAAGGCCATGTCCTGCGCGGACTTCACGGGAAAGCCGCAGTGGGTGTGCACCGCGCCCTTGGGCCGACCGGTCGTGCCGGAGGTGTAAATGATCATCAGCGGGTCTTCGGCGTCGGTGGGCTCGAGCGCGGCGAAGGACGATTGCAGCGGCATCTGGTCGTGCCACCACCGGTCGCGCCCGGCGGCCATGCGCACGGGGTTCCCGGCGCGCTTGAGGACGAAGACCTCGCGGATGGAAGGGACCTGGACCACGGCCTCGTCGGCGATGGGTTTCATCGGGACGACCTGGCCCCGGCGGAAGAACCCGTCGGCGGTGAAGAGCGCCTTCGCATTCCCGTCCGCGAGGCGCGAGACGATGGCGCTCACGCCGTAACCGGAGAACAGCGGGAGGACGATGCCGCCGATCTTGACGATGGCGAGGAGCGCGACGACGATCTCCGGCGTCATGGGCATGAACAACCCGATGGCGTCGCCTTTGCCGAAGCCGAATAACCGGAGCATGCTGGCGCAGCGATTGACTTCGAGATACAGGTCGCTGTAACTGAGTGTTTGCGTCTGTCCTTCTTCGCCTTCCCAGATGACCGCCGGACGCCGCGCTAGCTTAGAGTCTTTCTGATATTTGTCCACGCAGTTGTAGACGATGTTGAGTTTCCCGTCCACGCACCAGCGCGGCCACGCGATGCCCCGGCTGAGGTCCACGACCTGGCGGTAGGGCTGCTGGAACTGGATGTCGAGGTATTTCAGCAGGGCGTCGGTGAACCAGGCGACGTCGCTCGTGGAGCGCTGCATGAGCGCGTCGAACGAGGCGAGGCGGTGCCGGTTCATGAACTGCTTGAGGTGCGAGCGGTTGACGTAATCGGGCGTGGGCCGCCACACGATTTCGCCGCCGAAGGTGAAGGGTTCTGACATACGGACTCCGAACTGCGGGGACTCAGGGAAATGAAGGAACTATAATGGTTTGAGTTACCCCGGCGGCAACTTCGCCCTCAGTTCCTCCAATATCGGCTGACCGAGAGGACTCAGGTTGGGGTTGGCCTTCAGCAGCGCGTTCAAGTCGTCAATCGCGGTTTGCAGCACCTGGCGGGCCTGGTCTGTGGCGAGGGCTGAGGCGCGTTCGAGGCCGAGGGCATACCATTCCTGGGTCTGCGTCTCTTTTTCGAGCGCGACGGCGGACAGCCCGGCTTTGAGGGCCGCTCCAGCGCTGCCGGTCAAAATATTGGCGGCGGTTACAAAGTCCGAGAACGCCAGTTCGTAGTTCCCGGCGGCGTAGACCGTCTCGCCCCGGCTCAGGTGGTAATTGCCTAACGCGCTGTTGGGAATGAAAGTGTGCCAGCGCTTATTCTCCGGGTCGAGGGGGTCAAGCGCGAAGGCTTGTTTGATATCGGCGATGGCGTGATCGAGTATCTGCAGGGCTTTGCCCTCGTTCTCCACTTCGTTGGCGAAGATGTGCAGGCCAAGCACGTACTCCAGCCTCGCCTTGAACTGCCAGTACAGGAAGTTTTCCGGCGCCAGCTCGACCGCCTCGCCGTAGCTCGCGACGGCTTTGTACAGTTGCTCCTTGAAATCGTAGCCGGGGCAGAGGCGCAGGAGATACTCGACCTGCGCGCGCGTGCGGTAGGTGAACGCATCTTCAGGCCGCAGCGCTAATGCTCGATTGAAATCGCCAATCGCCAAACTGAGCTGCCGGGCGGCCTCAGCCTTTTCGGCGTCCGTGGCTTCGGCGCTCGCGCACCGGTCGCCGCCGCCGGGGCTGGCGAGCCGCCAGTGCGCCGTGCCGCGCGAGATGAGCATGACCGAGTCGGCGGGCGCTAACGCGACGGCTCTCTCCCACGCGGCCAGGGTCTGGTCGAATTCCTTCAGCCGGAAGTGGGCATAGCCAGCCGCCAACCACACCGGCGCCGAGTTGGGGTCGAATCGGGCGGCGACCTGAAAACTCTGGAGTGCGCGCCGGAAAGCCTCCTGCGATTTATCCTGCAATTGCTTTTGCACGTCCCCCGCCGCATTGGCCGCCTCCTGGCTCAGTTGGTCGGCCTGTTCGAAGAACACCCATCCCTGCCCGGTGAGCGCCTGCGCGTTGGAGGCGTTCAGCGTCAGCGCGTGGTCGTAGTCGTCCAGCGCTTTTTCCAGTTCCCCCAGGCGATGGTAGGTGACGCCGCGCAGCAGGTAATAATTCGCGTTGTCGGGCGCGGCGCGGATCGCCGCGTTGAAATCTTCCTGGGCCGCGGCGAGTTTCTGTTTCGCTGAGTCGGAATCGGGCAATGTGCCGGCCCAGCCGGTGTACGCGATAGCCCGGCTGGCGTAGGCCCGGTCGGGCAGCGCGCTGAGGGCCAACGCCTGCGTGTAATCGGCGATGGCGGCTTCGTACTGGCCCAGCTCGGCTTCAATCGCCGCCCGGTTCGTCAGCGTCCGCGCGTGGCTGGGCGAAAACTCCAGCACCGGGTTGTAGGCATCGAGGGCGGCGGTGAACCACCGGGCGGCCTGCGCCTCGTCGCCCCTCGCCTGCGCCATCAGCCCTTCGCCGCGCCAATGATTTCCCACGACTAACTTGTGATAGGTGCTCACGTCCTGCCCGATGCGATAGAAGTTCAGCGCGCCAGCGGCAAGGATGACGGCGGCAGCGGCGGCCCGCAGTGAGAGGGGATAAACCGGCTGCGGCTCGTCTGTGATCCACAAGGCCGCGAGCACGGCGCCGAGCGCGGCGAGCAGGATGAGGGCCGGGAAGATGTCGGCGACGAGAAACCAGGGGCGCAAGATCGCGCCTACCGGGAAGGCCGAGGCGGCAGCCGCCGCGCCGCCCACCCACCACAGCAACGCGCTGCGCGGATTGAGGCGCAGGTGGACGCGGATCGGCTGGACGATGAACCACCACAGAGGCGGGATGAACAACCCCAATTGGAGATAGGGGTAAAGGTCAGCCGGGGCATAAATCAGGCCGGGGAGGGTAACGGTCATCAACCCCGGCGCGAAGCGCCCAATGACTGTGAAGAGGGTGAGGCCGAGCGCGCCCAGCAGGTAGAGCGCGCCCATGGGACTGCGGATGACGTCGAAGCTCAGGTCGATCACCCGCGCCTCCTTGGCCAGGAAGTTGGCCATGCCCTCTACCCGCGCGCACAGGCTCGAGTACCACGCAATGTGGCCGCGCAACGTGACGCGCTCGGTGGGCGTGGTGACCACCGTCGCCGAGTTGTCACGCACCAGCCGGCCGAGGTATCGGACGTCGGCCTTGTAGATGCGCCTGATGTCCGGCCAGGGGATCAGGTGCAGCCTCTCGCCCAGCCCCGCCGCCAGGCCCTGCATGTCGAGCCGCACGGCCTCGGCCTGCGCCTCCTGCACCGTGCGCAGCGACGTCGTCGCGATGATGACCCAACCGAGCACGGCGTAGTCGAACATGCAGAACAGCGTCAGCCCCAGCGCCAGCAGGAGCGCCGGTTGGACCTCGAAGACCGTCTCGACCCGGGCCGTGATGCTCTGAGTGAGCGACGGGCTGTAATTCGTGTCATTTTCCAACAGCGGCGAGGCGTAAAAATTGACGTTGGCCAGCGAAAAACTGCCGATCTCGACGCGCGTCGTGACGAGCGGGATGAGGAAGATCAGGGCTGCCGGGAGCGTCAGCACGACGCGCCGGAAGATCAGGAGGACCGGATGCTGAAAACGCCAGGGGTAGTGGCGGCGCGAGAGGAGCCGGGTGGTGCTCGTGGCGGCCTCGCGCGCCTCGGCGGTCAGCCGTTTGTTCTGCTCAAGAATTTGCAGCCGCTCGGCCATCTCGGTCGCGCCGATGATGTCGTCCTGCTTCTGGTAGAGGCGCATGGCCTGATCGTACTGCGGCAGGGCGTCGGCGTATCGCCCCAGCCGGAGATAGGCTTCGGCGATCAGCCCGCGCACCTGCGCTTCGAGGTGCGCATCGGCGTAAGCCGCCGTCACCGGCAGGGCAGCCTCGAGATGCTCCAGCCCCGCTTGCAGCCGGTCGAGGCGCAGCAGCGCCTGCCCCAGCCCGATGCGGACGCGCGCGCGGCGGTATTCGCTGAGCGGCGCTTCCTGCTCCGCGAGCAACCGCTGGAAGATCGGCAGGGCGTGGCCCGCGTCGCCCATCGTCACGTAGAGCTGCGCGAGTTTCTCGTCGGCCTGGATCGGGTCGGCCGCCTGGCCGAGCGGGCTGAGGAGTCCGTCGGCGCGGCGGTACCATCCCCGCGCCGTGCTGAACAGGCGGGCGATGATCCAGTCCTGCCCGAGCATCATCGTCCAGACGCGCGGGTTCAGGCGGATGCCGATCGAGGCGATGAGGTACAGGATCAGCGGGAGGGAGATGAACTGCGTGGCGAGGAGCGCCAGCCAGTCGCGCCAGCCGCTGATCTTGGGCGGGATGAAGTCGCGCTGGCCGCGCGCGGAGACGGCCAGGTCCACGTAGGCGTCGCCCAGGTTGAGCATGGTGTACCCTTGCTCGGCCTCGCTTTTGGGCTGCTTGCGAAACGTGTCGAGCGCGATCTTGTACTGCTCCATAGCCTCGACGTACATCCCCTTGTCGGCCAGCGCCCGGCCATATGCCCGCGCCACGCGCCCAACCAGCGCAGGACTCGGCGGGAGTTGGGGGTCTTCGCGCAGCGCCTTCAGCTCTGGCAGCGTGTTGGCGGCCCCGCCGCGCAACTGCACCGAGCGCGCCCGCAGGTAGCGCACCCAGTAATCCAGTTCGGCCTGCCACGGGACGCCGAGGGCGGCCAGGTAGGGCTGAATTTCGCTCGCGGTCGCGATCAGCCGTTCGGTGGCGGCGAGGCGGCGCTCGTCGGTGTATTGGCTGAACATGCGCGCCAGGAATTCAGTCCCCGCCGGGCCGTCAATGACCAGCATATGATAGAGGCGGCTCTGCGCCTGAATGACCGGGTCGGGGTTGGGGTTCGCCTCGCGGAAGGCCAGCGTGCGCCGGTGGGCCTCGACGAACGCCTGGGCATCGGAGGCGATCCAGCGGCGCAGGATGACCTCGCGCTCGGCGGCCATCACCGCGTAGCGCAGCCCGTCGCCGCCGATGTTTTCGACCTCGCGGACGAACGAGAAGCGCGCCAGCCGCTCGACCAGTTTTTCGTCGCGGCCGTCGTCGCGGGCGCGCAGCGCCTTCATCAATTCCGCGTTGAAGCCGTGCGGCACGCAGGCGAGGTTGAGCGCCTCCCCCAGCAGGGGATGCACTTTAGTGATGAGCGTGTCCAGCAGCTGGGTCTGGAGGTCAGCCTCGGCCGGGCCGGCGGCGGGGGCGGGGGAGGGCGCGCGCGTGCCGGGCATGGGCTTCAGAGCCAGTCCTCGTCCTTTTCCGTGTCCAGCGCAGCCACATCGGCCATCTTGGCCAGCAGGCCCGGCTGCCCGCCGGAGGTCTTAAAGACGGTGGACAGGTCGAGGTCGGTGATCTTGCGCCGGTCCACGATGTATTCCTTCACGTGATCCTCGTTGAACAGGTCGAGGCCCGTGCGGGCGACGTGCTCTTTCATCTCCGGCCCCAGGTCGGGCGCTTTGCGGCCTCCGATAATCATGATGACCTTCGCCAATTGTCCCGTCGGCACGCGGGCGAGCAGATAATCCTTCAGCCAGCGGTCGGCCTCCGAAATGACGTCTTCGTAAGAGTCGATCAGAAAGACGGCGCGACCTTTCACCTCCACCAGTTTGGCGAGGCACGCGAAGAAGGCGTCGTTGATCTGGATCTCCGCCGCGCGGCGGGCCATTTCGCTGTCGGCCTGGATGTAGAACTGGTTGTCCTTGATGAGGTCGCGTCCGGCCACGTCGCCGCCGATTTGTGCGGAAGCGCCTTGACTCGCCGTGACGTTGACCCCGCCCCCCTCGCCGCCCGAGGAGATTCTGACGTTGACGCTGGTGAAGGTGTTGATGGCGGCCGTAAGCGGGTTGAAGTATTCCGCGCCCATCTGGTCGCGCGCCAGCCGCACGAGCGAGAGGTAGTCGTGCGGGCGGCGGTCGCGGAAGTCCACGTGCATCGCCGGGAGGCCGTGCTCCGCGCAGTGGTGGCGCACCCGCTGGATCAGCCAGGTCTTGCCCATGTCGGGAGGCGCCTCGACCAGCATGACGGTCTTGGGCGTCTCGCCCGCCAGCATCTTCTGAAAACCCTGGTATTGCTTTTCGCGGTTGACGAACCAGTCAATGTAGTCGGGCATCTGGCTTCGCTCCCCTCTCCCGCCGCGCTGGAGAGGGGCCGGGGGGTGAGGGTGGTTACGGCCTGATCGCCAGTCCCAGAAACAGCAGGCTGGCGATGAGCGTCCCCACGAACACGATGGCAGGCGTGGGGTTGTTCTGCTCGACCGACTCGTTCCGAATCTCTTCCAGCGAGTTGAAGCCGAGCAGGCGCATGGTGAGGAAGATGAACGCCCCGGCGATGATGGCGATGATCGGCCCCCAGAAGGCGATCTGGCTGAGGACGAGCCGCAGGGAGGAATTCAGGAATACCACATAGCCGGCCGGGTTGAGCACGAGGGCCAGTACCTGCCCGACGATCAACGTAACCGCTAAGATGATGGCGCCCATCGTCATTCGATTCTTCATAGTTTCCTCCTGAGCTAAGAGTCTGACGAGCTGCTACTGCCTGCGGCCCGCTTGGACCGCGGCTTGAATTTGATCAAGATGCTCACGCGCGTGGGAGGCGAGGTTCAGCAAACTGTGGCCGAGCCGCCAGTAGCTGCCCTTGCGCGCAACGAACTCCGGCGGCAGAGCGGCGAGCGCGGCTGTGATCTCGGTCTGATTGCGCTTCAGTTCTTCGAGCAAGGCAGCGACCGTCGGGTAGGCCGCCGTGAGGCCGGCGAGGCGCGGGTAGACGTTGCCGCCCCAGTCGTCGTACCATCCCTCGTGCCCGCCGACCAGGTCGGCGATCCAGCGTTGATTATCGCGCTCGTCCACAATCAGGTGCGCCAGCACTTCTTTGGCGTTCCATTCGCCGGGCGCGGGGTGGTGCGAGGCCTCCGCTTCGTTCACGCCCTGGAAACACGCCTCCAGTTCGGCGTTCGTCTCGGCGTACACTTTGCGCACCGCCTCGGTGAGTTCCTTCGCCATCGGCGGGACGTCGGGCAAGGGACGGGGCGAGAGTTCCATCACTACCGTCCTCTTCTCGCGGCCGCGATAAAAAACCACTTTCACCTTGTCGCCGGCCCGGCGGCCCTGCATGGCAGCGGGCAGCGACGCCAGGTTCGCGAGTTTCCTGCCCCCCAGGCTCACCAACACATCATCTTTTTGCAAGCCCGCGGCGTGCGCGCCCAGGCCCTCCACCACGCCGCTCAGCCGGTTGCCCTGCGTCACAGGCAGGCCAAGTTTAGCCGCGACGTCGGCGTTGAATTCGTCCAGGCTGATGCCCAGCATAGGGCGCAGGGTGAAGCGCAAATTGCGGCCGGTCTCCAGCACCGACTGCAGATTTTCGAGCGCCGTAGGCCAGCCGCCTTCGATTTCTTTACGGCTCTTCGCCCACTTCTTCCCCGAGCCGACCCCGCCGTGTGAGAGCGTCACTTCCGTGACGTCCCCTGAAGGGAATCTTCGACCGCTTTTGGCCTTGAGCGAGACTGTGACGCGCGTGGCCTCCGGCTCGCCCCGGCCATGCCAGGTGAACCCGGCCTTCTTGCCCGGTTCGAGCGCGGTGTACTCCCCAATCATGTAATAGCCGCTGCTCCACCACAGATGGAGCCGCCCGCCCCTGCGCGAGTCCGCCTGCGCCGCTTCGCACAGCCACTCGCGCAGCGCCGTCGAATTAGTGAAGGCGCGGTACACCTCGGCCGGCGAGGCGTTCACCGTGCGTTTGAAAGTGAGGGTCTGAGTTTTAGCCATACCTCACGCCCTCCTCGCCGCTTCAATCGTCGCCTTGAACTGTTCCCCGTGCTCGTCCGGCAGGTGCGAGGGCACGACTTGCATCATCCAGGAGGCCAGGCGGTCGTACATGTGCTTGTGGGCGACGAACTCCGGCGGCAGCGCGGCCAGCAGGCCCACCGTCTCGGCGGCGCTCTGCTTGAGCTCCTCCAGCAGCGCCGGGAGAGTCGGATACCGCTCGACGATCCGGGCCAGCCGGATGGTCACGTTCGGGCGGAACTCCAGGCTGTCGGGCACGGCGTTGTCGTTGACCATGTCGGCGATCCACGACTGTAAATCGCGGTCGCAGGCGATGAAGTGCGCGAGCAATTCTTTGACGTTCCACTCGTTCGGCGCGGGGCGCTGCCCGGCCTCCGCCTCGGTCACGCCCTCCAGCCGTTGGGCGAACGCCGCATCTAGCTCGGCGTAATTCCTGCGCGCGAGCTCGGCCAGCGCGGCGGCGGTCGCGGGCGGCGTGGGCATGGGTCGCTTGGAGAGTTCCATCTTCACCGTCTTCTTCTCTTTGCCGCGATAGAAGACGACGGGGACTCGGCCGCCTGCCTGGTGTCCCCGCAAAGCCTTCGCCAGCGAGGGAAAGTCAAACACTTTCCTGCCCGCGAGCGAGACCATCACATCATCTTTCTGCAATCCAGAGGCGTGCGCGCCCATGCCCTCAAACGTCCCGGCCAAGCGGATGCCCTTCTTGGTCGGCACGCCGAGTTGGGCGGCAATCTCGGCGTTGAAGTTATCTACAAGTATGCCCATACGCGGCAGGCGGGCGACGCGCAAATCAACGCCGGTTTCCATGACGGATTGCAGGTTCTCCAGCGCCTCCGGCCAGTCGTGCTCGACGGCGCGCGTCATGCTGGCCCATTTTGCCCCGGCGCCGAGGCCGCTGTGGGTGAGCGTGACGAGCGTACCGTCCCCTGAAGGGGATCTTCGACTGTCCTTCGCCGCGAGCGTAACCTGAACGCGCGTAGCCTCCGGCTCATTTTTGCCGCGATAGGTGAACGCGACTTTTTTGCCTGGCGCGAGGGCGGTGTACTCACCCATCGCATAGTAGCGGCTGCCCCACCACAGATAGAGGCGTCCGCCCACGCGCGCGTCGGCCTGCGCGGCGTGACACAGCCAGTCGCGGAGGGCCGTGGCGTGCGTAAACGCGCGGTAGACTTCAGCGGGTGGGGCGTTGATGGCGCGGGTGAATTTGAGGGAGAGGGTTTTGGAAGGCATGTGACTTTCATATGGGGAGGTTTATAACGGCGGTCGTCGCTTGAAACGGTAGGTTGGGCGGTAATATGCTGCCTTTCATGGGTTTACGATCCCCCATAGTTTTATCATCCCAGTAATGTGTCCTACGACCAGAATCTTGCCATCAGTTGAGATAGCGATATCTGTCACAGGATTATCCCGTGTCCTTAGGGTGCGGAGTAATTCACCATCTTTGGCTCGCCAGAGACTTACGTTTCCATTGGCCCAACCTACAATTAGTAGCGTCCCATCAGGCGAGAATGCTAAACTAAGAGGATTGGCATCTTCCCCCGATAGACTCCTCAGCCCTTTACCATCTAAAACTCTATAGATCTTAATGCTTCTGCTGTAGGTGGCTACAGCCAGAATTGAGTCGTCGGGAGAAAAAGCAAGATCAGTAACCCCTAATCCGCTTCCAAAAGAGCGAGGCCTCTGGTCATCCGGAATTTGCCAGAGACTTATTCCCCCTCCAACATTACCGGAGGCTAGGGTCAAACCGTCTGACGAGAAGGCCAAACTGATCGCAGTGAACCTATCCCGCAACGTATATAAGGATTTGCCATCTGAGATCCGCCATAATCGGATGGTTCGGTCACTAGATGTCGACGCTACCAGTGAACTATCAGGTGACACAGCAATGCTAAGCACTTCACCTGAATGACCTGTCAAAATATGCTGAAGGTCGCCGGTTAAGACATTCCATATCCTAACCGTTTTGTCATATGATGCTGACATTAACCAATTCCCATCCGGTGAAAAGCCCAAATCACTTACGGCAGCGGTATGACCAGTTAACATATAAACCGATGTTCCATCATCCACTCTCCGCAATTGTATAGTGCCACCAACATCACCTGACGCTATTGTTGAGGTGTCGGGCGATACTGCAACAGATAACAATGTAGATGCTACTACTTCGGTAAACGGTGTCACCTGACCCCATTGCGCTAGCGCCTCTATTTTCCAGTAGTTTGAATTTGAGACTGAAATGCTTTCTGCTGCTACCGGCACTGAAGTTCCAAGTAACACAGGGAGTTGTGGCGAAGGCGTATGAGTCGGGGATGTAGTATTGGTTGGAAATGGAGTGATGGTCGGCACAGATGTTGAAGTTGGAGCATATGTGGGTGTTTGCTCACTGGGCTGAAGACTACTAAGTACTGGTGTGGAGCTGGCAAGACCGGCAACCGATATATTCTCACAAGCT
>Ga0209002_10002484_pt1 | contig 14864 bp, 16 predicted proteins | sample Rifsed16ft2_FD_184010 | JGI IMG/M metagenome (GOLD analysis project Ga0209002, IMG submission 184010) | Soil microbial communities from Rifle, Colorado, USA - sediment 16ft 2 (version 2) | ecosystem: Environmental > Terrestrial > Deep subsurface > Rock core/Sediment | place: Rifle, Colorado...
CGCCAAGGTCTTCGCTAAAATTAAATGGGGTTTTCATCTAGGTCTGTGGTTGCACCCCGCCGTCGGCGGGGCTAGTCCAGGCTAGCTGCGGGCGAAAGGACCCACGTAACCCTGCGAAAGCGGGGGAGCATGGCGCAGTTTAGGTGTAAGTCCTCCGCCTTCGGGCGTAGGCGAGTGTGGGGGCAAAGACCAGGTCAGCTAGGTGAAAACCTTGTCCCCGTTTTTCTTTGATAATTCTTCGATGATGCATCTATCCCGGTACCAACCCCGCCTTTGCGGGGTGGTCCCGGACGTTCGCCCCAACGAGGCGTATCTTTGGACCACGAGCTTGCCAGTGGGGCCCATTTTCGTCAACAGAATTAAGGAACTTTTTCTTTTAAGTTTATTGCAAACCCTAATGTTTTATGTTAGCGTCAGGTGTACAAGTTAGCTCCCTTGCTCCAGAAAGATTTTTGTCTGCGGCAGATGCTCGCTGGCTGTAGATGAAGTGGGCAACCCTTAGAAGTGACTATTTTGCAGTGGGGTTTGGAATTTCTTGTGAATTTTGCCCTCTTTTGTTGGGGGTGAAAGGAGGGAACATTGGTGGCAGAAGGCGTTGTCAAGTGGTTTAACGCAGAGAAAGGGTTTGGCTTTATTACCCGCGAAGACGGAGACGATGTTTTTGTCCATTTCTCTGCAATCGAAGGCGAAGGCTATAAAAGCCTAGACGAGGGTCAAAAGGTCGAATTTGAGGTAGTTAAGGGCGACCGCGGACCAAAAGCCGAAAACGTTAAAAAAATCTCCTAAATTCCACAGCAGCTACAGCAAGTTTACTTTTGCTTTGTTTTCTACACTTCAGTATTTAATCCTGCAGAAATTCTAACCGTTAACAACAACTAGCTAGAGAAAGTTTTGACTAGACAGGACAACTGCAACTAAAATATTTAACTGCATATTGACAAAACAAGTGGTTTTATTTACACTATAAGTAGCTATGAGTCATCAAAATGTGGTGAGGAGCAAAATGCCCCAAAGTTCTCCTATCGTTCCAGAAGAGATCGAAAATTCCTTGTGCCAGATTCGCGAAGTTAAGGCGGCAAGGATTATCACTAAGAAGGATAACACTATTGATGAGGTTCACATTTTAGCGTCTCCCGAAAAAAATCCGAAGCAGCTGGTAAGAGATATCGAATCTCTGCTAATGGCAGAGTATGGGATTCCGGTGAACCATCGAAAAATAAGTATCGCCCAGACAGGCGTGGCTAAACCAGAGAAAACTGAAGACAAAAAGGAAGCAGAACTCTTTGAGAAAGGAAAAAAAACGGAAGAAATAAAGACAAGAGGGAGAGGAAGACCGAAGATCGTAAGCATCAACACCCAGGCGACTGGACTTCATACTACCGTTACGGTAAGACTCGAGCTCAATAATGTAGAATACGAAGGAATGGCTAAAGGACCAGCCACCCAGACTGGGCGGATAAGACTGGTCTCCCTCGCTACTTTAGACGCCATCGAAAAATTTACTCGCGGCGCCGCTAATTTTGCTTTAGAGGACGTCGATATCCTTTCCCTGGGGCGCGAAAGAGTAGTGGCTGCCTGCGTGATGCTCGTAACCCAGCTCGGAGAAGAAGTTTTTACCGGTTCCGCCGCCATTAAGCACAACGAAAACGATTCCATTGTCCGCGCCACCCTAGACGCTATTAACAGGCGGTTTACGTATCTCACCCTTCAAAACGCTACTCAATGACAAAAACACCCATTTAAACCCCATTTGCTAAGTAAAAATCCTAACGTGACGCTCTTACCCGATATTATTAATCCCTAAACCCCCATGCGCGGTAATCTTCTTGATAATTTTTATTATTATGGCGGATTACAATTAAACTGAGGGCGGGTCATAAAAATTTTTGTTTTAGGTCGCTTGTAGGCTCCGGTTGCGTATGCACTATTTTTTTGCCACTTTCACTCGCTTGCAACTTGCGCGACTTTGCCTGCCTGCCGCAGGCAGGGACTCAAGCTTACCTCGGGGGGCGAATTCGCAATTGCCCCGCTTGGCGGGCCGCGAATTGCCGCGACCCTTCGGTGCTCTTTCATCTCAAGTTGCTCAGATTTAGCTCGTTGAAAGCGGCATCTTTTTGGCACAGCCCCTTTTGACAAGAGGGTGTACTTGAAGTCGCCTCTTAAGCAACCTAACGATAAATAATTTATAATTATGCCCCAGGATCATTTTAACCAGGTAGGAGTGCCTTAAAAATTAGTACTTCGCCACCTTTAGATTTGCCGCCATTGTTTTTTGGGGCTAGCGAAATATGGTATTCTTAAATAAAATATTTTCGAGTCTTTGTCTGAGGTGAAGTGGAGAAAGGATTTTAAGAGATGGGCGTTTTGCCGTTGCGAACCTTTGGGGACCCGGTTTTGAGAGAGAAATCTTTCCCCGTCACTGAGATTAACGATGAACTAAAAATGTTAGTAAAAGATTTAGAAGATACCCTCCATGATCTCGAAGGAGTGGGATTAGCCGCCCCACAAATCGGGGTACTCAAACAAGTTTTTGTGGTCGACTTAGGCGAGGGGCCGGTGGCCTACATTAATACGGAAATAATCGCGAAAGAGGAGGAGTTTCAGGAGGAAGAAGGGTGCTTAAGCGTGCCGCCGGTAAGAGTTAGTGTCAAGAGATATAAAAAGATTAAGGTCAAAGCCCTAAACATAGACGGGAAAGAAGAAGTTTTTGAGGCGGAGGGTCTTTTAGCCAAGGCCATTCAGCACGAAGTAGATCACATTAACGGAATGCTTGTTATTGATCGGTTAGATAAGGAAGAAAGAAGCAAGGCTCTCTCAGAGCTTCGAGAGGTTGATCTATTTTTAAATAAAGCTGACGATTCCACTTCGTGAGCTCTTTAGAGATCGGTGCTTTCAATCCTTTAGGGAAGACCAATGTTAAAGATACTGTTCATGGGAACCCCGGAGTTTGCTGTCCCATATTTTGAGGCTCTTCTCGACCAAGGATTTGAGATAGTAGTGGTTGTTACCAAACCAGATCGTCCCCAAGGAAGACACTTAAGGCTTGTTTCCCCTCCCGTCAAAGAAGCCGCCCAAAGAAGGAAAATTCCATTTTTTCAGCCACCCACTCTAAAAGACGAAAAATTGAGCGAGATTTTGGCCCAATTTCAGCCTGATTTGGGAGTTGTAGTAGCTTACGGCAAGATTCTTCCCGCTTGGCTCCTATCATTGCCAAAATACGGTTGTCTTAACGTTCACGCTTCTCTTCTCCCCTCATACCGGGGTCCAGCTCCCATTCAGAGAGCCATTATGGCGGGGGACAAGAAGGTCGGCGTCACTATCCAGATAATGGAGGAAGGGCTGGATACCGGTGATATTTTAGCTCAAAGCGTGTTATCGATTGAGCCAGATGATACCGCTGGTACCATCGAAAAAAAACTTCAAAAGAGCGGGTCACAACTGCTGGTAAAAACAATCCCCGATTTCGTCGCGGGCAAAATTTCCCCGGCAAACCAGGACGAAAGCGCGGCCACTTATGCTTCGAAAGTAGAAAAAGATGAGGCTCAAATCCGGTGGGATGAACCGGCCGAAAAAATTCGCGATCTCATAAGGGCCTTGAACCCGCACCCAGGAGCTTTTACTCTCTTCAGAGGGAAGAGACTGAAAGTTTGGCGAGCGCAGATCGTAAAGAATCTCGAGTTGAGCGCCCTAGCTTCAGAATTTGGCTCTTCGGGCGAAGTCGCACCGGGAACCATCATTTATCTTTCGAAAGGGCTGGTGGCGACGACGGCCACTGATCCTTTAGAGCTGGTAGAGGTTCAGCCAGAGGCTCGCAACAGAATGAGGGACGCTGAATTTGTTAGAGGTTACAGAGTAAAGATTGGCGAAAAATTAGGTGTCTAGCCGGATTCGAAATTTTAGGAGTTCTTGATGATCTTAAGGAAGGGGCGTTTAAACGTGATCCCGGGGACCAGATCGGTTTTCTTTTTTATACTGTTTTTGTTCCTGTTTGGCTTTTTTTTAGGTCCCTCGTCATGCCGAGAGCAGCCGTCGCCGGCTCAAAAATCCTCGCCTGATGAATCTCAGAAGGCTTCGGAGAAAAAGCCCGTTGAGGAAGTTGTCAAAAAGTATGTCGAGGCGGTTAAGAATGAAAATGTTGAGGTTATGTGGGAGATGCTTTCTGATAATCTCAAAAAAACCTTTGAGGCCCGAGGTCTGGGTAAAGACCAGTTTATGAGCCAAGCAAAACAGGAGATAACAACGGCCAATACTTTTCAAGGAACAATCACTGGCCTAAAAATTGATAAAATTGATTTTAAGAACGAGGAAGCAAAAGTTGATTTTACGCTGAAACGAACCATGCTCGAGGTCACCAAAAGATATACGTTAGAAAAGGTTGACAAGGAGTGGAAGATCAAAAACCTAAAAGAATAACAACTTTGGGGCGAACCCTTTTTTGCCGTTTACTCTGGACACTCAGAGCCGCAGTCGGTATAATAAATACTATATTAAGTTAATCGAATTAGTAATCAAAGATTGGTAGAAAAGATCACCTTCTTCTGGAGCGGCAAAGGAGCCGCAAATTTGACCTCGGAGGTTGAAGCGGGGTTAACATAATGCTAGAATGAAACCTGCCTTTATTCAGGGTTTTAGGATTGGAGAACTATATGATCCGCCCTAAGAAAATGTTTCTTAAGGATGATAAGGACTTTTCGGCTTGCTCTACCTTCGGGGTAATGAATCGGAAGGGCAAAAAATTTAACGGAGAAATGGCTGTTAAAGCCATCGCCAATATGCATGATCGCTCCAACGGATTAGGGGGCGGTTTTGGCGCCTATGGAATTTACCCGGAATACGAAGATCACTATGCTTTTCACATGATCTATTTAGATACCAGAGCTCGCTACGATGTTGAAGATTTCTTAAAAAAGAACTTTAATTTGGTAATGGCCGAAAAAATACCCACCAAAAAAGCGCCTTCCGTAACGGACCCCCCTCTTCTTTGGCGATATTTCCTGGAAGTGGGGACCAACAAACCACCCGACCAGAGCGAAGAAGATTATGTGGTCGAAATGGTAATGCAGATAAACGCAGAGATGGAAGGGGTTTATGTCGCCTCCAGCGGCAAAAATATGGGCGTTTTTAAAGGTGTGGGTTTCCCTGAAGATATTGGCGAATTTTACCGGCTTGAAGATTATAAAGGCTACAGCTGGCTTGCTCACGGCAGATTTCCTACCAATACCGTGGGATGGTGGGGCGGAGCCCATCCTTTTAACATTCTTAATTGGTCAGTGGTTCACAACGGAGAGCTTTCCTCTTACGGAATCAACCAAAGATATCTCGAGATGTACGGCTATAAGTGTACCTTGAAGACCGACACCGAAGTTGTTGCCTACACCATGGACCTTTTGAGGCGCCGTCATAAGCTTCCTTTTGATCTCGTTGCCGGTGTTATCGCCGCGCCCCTCTGGGAAGATATTGACCGGATGGATGATGATAAGCGTCAGCTTTATACGACCCTTCGCCAAACGTACGCAAGCCTTCTTCTTAACGGACCCTTTGCTTTTGTTATTGCCAATAACGAGGAGATGATTGGGATTACCGATAGGATCAGACTTCGTCCTTTGGTTGCGGGGTATAAGGGTGATTTCTTTTATATCTCCAGCGAAGAGGCGGCTATTCGAGAAGTTTGCTCGAATCCCCAGAAGGTTTGGCAACCCGCCGGCGGGGAACCAGTGGTCGGTGTTTTGGAAAAGGCCGAAGAAAAGGTGGTTCACCTCAAACGGGCGGCCAAATAACCCATTGGCCAAGTGTCTAAACTCGAGTCTAAAAATTTGTTCCTCTGGCCAAAGATAATCAAGAACGAAACGGGATAAAATTAAAGGGGGTTAATTATGCGAAAAATCTATCCAAAGGAAGAATATTGCCTGGGATGTACCCTTTGCGAAGTATACTGCGCTGTTGAGCACTCGCGGTCCAAGAATATTTTTAAAGCTTTTAAGGAGACCCCTTCCCCGGTCAAGCGGATTCTCGTAGAAACTAAAAACCACGATGCTCTGGCGCTTTCTTGCCGTCACTGCGACGAGCCCGAGTGCATGAGAGCTTGCATAGCCGGGGCGATTACCAAAGACAAAGAAACCGGGGTGGTTGCGACCGATTATGATAAGTGTGTCGGGTGCTGGATGTGCATCATGGCCTGCTCCTTCGGAGCTATCAGGAGGGGAAGTGGGGAAAAGATCGCTTTAAGATGTGATCTTTGTCCTGACGCTGCCGAGCCCGCTTGTGTCGCCTACTGTCCTAACGAGGCTTTGGTCTACGAAGAAAAAGAGAAAGAGGCTGTTAGAGTCGGAGGCCCAAAAAAAGACGAAGAGGAAGAAGAGGAAATTTTATTCGATGGCTAAGCAGAAAACAGATTATCTCATAATTGGTAATAGCGCCGCGGGAATAAACGCGATTGAGGCTATCCGAGAGCGGGATAAAAAAGGAAAAATTACCCTCGTTGACCAGGAAGACACTCCGGTTTATTCCAAACCCCTTCTTTCCTACTATATCGCGGGGAAAGTCGATGACGAAAAGCTGCTTTACCGGCCCCGGGATTTTTATGAGAAAAATGAGGTAGTAACCCTTTTTGGCCAAAAGGCAACAGCCATAAATCCTAAGCAAAAGAAGGTTTTTCTGGATAGCGGGGAAATTTCCTACGACCAGCTTCTCCTGGCTACCGGGAGCTCGCCAATTTTTCCTAATCTCAAAGGAGTCCATCTAAAAGGAGTTTTCGTGGTTCGGAAGTTTGCTGACGCTAAGGGGATTCTAGAGAGAACAAGACAAGCCCGCGATGTCCTCTTTGTCGGAGGCGGGTTTGTCAGTCTTCGGACTGCTTATGCTCTTCACCAGCGAGGCCTGAAAGTGACCATCGTAGTCGCCTCTGATCAACTTCTTTCTCGATCTCTCGACTTAGAAGCGGCCAACATTGTGAGAACACGGCTCGAGCAAAAGGGTTTTAAGATTATTACCGGTAGAGACGTAACCCAAATTGAAGGCCGGGAGGAAGTTGAAGGAGTTATCCTAGACAACGGGGAACTGGTCAAAGCCCAATTGGTTGTGATTGGTAAAGGAGTGAGACCAAACGTTTCACTTGCTAGAGATTCGGGCATACGGGTCAATAAGGGCATTCTAGTGGACGATTATCTTCAAACCAACCAAAAACACATTTACGCTGCGGGGGACGTGGCCGAAACCTTTGATGTTGCCCGGGAGGAAAGAGCCCTTAACGCTCTTTGGCCAAACGCTACCGAGCAAGGACACATTGCCGGCTTGAATATGGCGGGAGCAAAAAGGAAATACGCGGGAAGTTTGGGGATGAATTCGCTTGAATTTTTTGATCTTCCTTTGATTTCAATGGGTGTAACCAATCCCTATGATAAGGAAGATTTTGAGATTCTCGTAAAAAGAGTTCCTGAAAAGAATATCTATAAGAAGGTTGTTTTAAAAAAAGGAGTTGTTAAGGGAGCGATCTTAGTAGGAGAAATTGATCGTGCCGGCCTTATTACCGGTATTATCAAAGAAAAGACCAACGTATCCGCGTTCAAAGAGGAACTTCTTGAGGAGGGTTTTGGGCTAATTAGACTCCCCGATTCCTTAAAGAAGGAAAAAATCCTGGAACCATAAAGAAAAGAGTTGATTAAGTTGAGAACATTTTTACCGCCGGAGTTTAAGGTAAAAATTGAAGATAGTAAGTGCATCCGATGCCAGGTTTGCGTTAAGCAGTGTAGTTTTGGAGCACTTTTTTTTGATGAGCAAGAAAACTGTGTTTGGTCAAAGGACATAAACTGCGTTGCCTGCAGGCGGTGTGCTGTTCTTTGTCCTACTGAGTGTATAGATATTATTGAAAATCCCCTCGTTTACAAAAAGCACTCCAACTGGACCGCCAAGGCTCAGAAGGACATCCTAAAACAGGCCGAAACCGGGGGAATTCTTCTCACCGGAACCGGCTGCGACATGCCTTATCCTATCTACTGGGACCACATCCTGCTAGACGCCAGTCAGGTAACCAACCCCTCCATCGACCCTCTTCGCGAGCCCATGGAGCTTCGGACTTTCTTAGGGAAAAAGCCTGATTTTCTGGAGGCAGGGTTTAAAGACGGCGCTGTTGCTGTTAAAACAAAGCTTACGCCCCAAGTGATGCTAGAGACGCCGATTATGTTTGCGGCGATGTCACTGGGAGCTATCAGCTACAACTGCCACGAGGCTTTGGCCCGGGCGGCCGCGGAGGCCAAAACGCTTTACAACACCGGCGAGGGCGGTCTTCACAAAAATCTTTACAAGTATGGTAAAAATACTATTGTCCAGGTAGCCTCGGGTCGTTTTGGGGTTCACCACGACTATCTTCAGGCTCCTTCGATGATTGAGATTAAAATCGGACAAGGGGCAAAGCCGGGAATCGGAGGGCACTTGCCGGGGGAAAAGGTAAGCGCGGAGATCTCGGAGACCCGAATGATACCGCAAGGGACCGACGCCTTATCGCCGGCACCGCACCACGACATCTATTCGATCGAAGATTTGGGCCAGCTGGTTTACGCTCTTAAAGAAGCCAGCAACTATGAAAAACTGGTGGCCGTAAAAATCGCGGCGGTTCATAATTCAGCCGCTATCTCGTCCGGAATGGTAAGGGCCGGGGCGGACGTGATTGTGCTAGACGGCCTTAGGGGAGGAACCGGCGCCACCCCCACCACCATCCGCGATAACGTTGGTATCCCGGTTGAGCTGGCTTTAGCCGCGGTTGACGATAGGCTGCGCGAAGAAGGCATCAGGAACCAAGCCTCGCTTGTTATTTCCGGATCGATTAGATCCAGCACTGACGTGGTAAAAGCGATTGCGCTGGGGGCGGACGCCGTTTATATTGGTACGGCAGCTCTTATCGCGATGGGCTGTACCGTTTGTCAGAAGTGTTACACTGGCAAGTGCGCCTGGGGTCTTGCCACCCAAGATCCAGTCTTAACCAAAAGAATCAATCCCAATGTCGCCACCAGAAGATTAGTGAATCTCTTGCGGGGTTGGAGCCTGGAAATCAAAGAGATTCTTGGGGCCATGGGTATAAACGCCATAGAGAGTCTTCGGGGAAACCGGTTGCGATTAAGGGGAGTAGGTTTAAACGACACCGAGCTAGGTATCTTGGGGATAAAACACGCCGGCCGCTAACCGGCAAATAAAAATGAAAAATGAATTTTCAACTTGAGGTGAAAAGGGACAATCAGTGAAACAAGCGACTAAAGGCGCTATGACAATAGACGCCGATGGTATCCATTACAAAGAATTAAACAATGTGATTCGAACGGCCATTTCTGAAGGAGTGCGCACATTTAAGCTAAAAGGGGTTAATGGCCAAAGATATATTGGTACAGGCATTAATGTGCCGGTTGAGATGGATATTTTTGGAATCCCCGGGAGCGACCTCGCCGCTTTTATGGATGGCCCTCGGATTGTCGTTCACAATAACGCCCAGGACGCCATTGGAAACACGATGAACGAGGGCGAGATAATAGTGCACGGTCATGCGGGAGATGTTGCCGGCTTCTCAATGCGGGGAGGACGGGTTTTTATCGAGGGAGACGTTGGTTACCGGGTGGGAATTCACATGAAGTCTTCTCCGGATAAGGCCCCGCTTTTGGTTGTTGGCGGGGTAGCACACGATTTTTTAGGTGAGTATATGGCCGGCGGAATCCTGATTGTTTTGGGATTAACTTCAAAAACGGGAAAAATTCCTAGTCAGTTTATTGGAACTGGAATGCACGGTGGGGTGATCTACCTGAGGGGAAGAGTTGAGCCACATCAACTAGGGAAAGAGGTTACGCCCTTAGATCTTGATGATGAAGACAAAAAGCTTTTGAAGATACATCTCACCGATTTTGCCAAATATTTTGATGTTGATTTGAAGAAGATTTTGAATGTAAAATTTACCAAACTTTTGCCTCTTACTCACCGTCCCTACGGCCGCCTCTACGCCTACTAAAACCCCGAACCCCCGGGGGTCAATGAAGCCTTTTTAAGTTTTAATACCTATCTTTTCAAAGTAAAATATGCTCTTAAAAATTTAAGATAAGAATTTAAAGTGACCGGTCAAATGGTCTGGCAAGGTCTGACCTTTGCGTGGTTAACTCTTCGTGGTTAAAAATTTAGTGAGTAACGGCCGATATTAAAGGAAAATGTTATGAGTCTACTAGGAGGAGTAATGGAATTAAACGAGCTTTTAGCCCAGCCGGTCACCTTTAGGAAGAAAGTTTTTAAACTAGGGGGGAACAAAGTCTCCGTTTTTGATCCACAGGGGGGCTTAGTTCTTTTCGTCAAACAGAAGGCTTTTAAGTTAAAAGAGGACATCAGGGTTTATTCGGATGACAGCTTGAAAGAAGAGCGCCTTTTAATTAAAGCCAGGAAGATTATGGATTTTCGGGCCGCTTACGATGTGATTGACCCCAAAACGAACGCAAAAGTCGGGGCTCTAAGGCGTAAAGGATGGTCCTCCATCATTAAGGATCAGTGGGAAATGCTTAACGCGGACGACCAACCCATTGGTTCCATTTCAGAAGACAGCACCGCTCTTGCTTTGGTTAGACGTTTTCTCACTAACCTCATCCCCCAGAGTTACGGGTTCAATGTTAACGGACATAAAGTCGCCGAGCTCAAGCAGCACTTCAATCCGTTTGTTCTTAAAGCTTCCTTGACAGTTTCTCCCGATAACGGCTTTGATCCGAGAATCGCTTTAGCTGGGGCCGTTCTTTTAATGACAATCGAGGGCCGCCAACAATAGATGGGTGAAAATAGTTTGCGAAAAATGAACGAAGTGAAAAAGGCCGGGCCAAAAGACCCGGCCTTTCTGTTTTTCGATCTCGAAAGATTACTCGACAGTTACTTTGTAGCCGCGGGTTGTTTCTTCAAAGGGCACATCGATTGATAGCAGGCCCGATTCGAACTTTGCTTTGGCTTCGTCAGGTTTTACTTCATGGGCGAAGGTGTAGCAGCTTTCGTATTTGAAATCATCGCCTTCAGCGGTTATACAAAAGCCGTTTTTTCCCATATCAAGTTCTACTGTGTTCTTTGAAGCACCGGCCAAGTCTATTTCAACATAAAAACCGGTGTCGTCATCGTTGTGGGCCACCCCAACCATCGGCTCAAGAACCCTTTTTTCTTTATGTTCCATAGGACTTACCTCCTTGGTAATTAGACGTTTTATATTAAGCTTAAGCATAATAATTTTTGAGCATTAAATCAACACATATTTCTAAGTTTTAAGATTAAAAAAGTCAATTTTATCTCGTGTTTGACTTGATTTCTGAGCCACCGAGTTGTAATTGGACATGTTTTCCAAAAATTAACCCTATTTTTCTATTTTTTGTCCGGGCCCTTGTTTTTGTCCATGTTTAAACAAGCTGAGTTGATGCAAAAGCGCTTTCCAGTGGGTTTCGGGCCATCATCAAACACGTGGCCTAAGTGCGAGCCGCAGCGTCCACATATTACTTCGACTCTTTTCATGCCCATGCTATCATCGGGTTTAAATTCCAGACTTCCCTCGGAAATTGGTTCATAGAAACTTGGCCAACCGGTTTTGGAGTCATATTTGGTATCGGATGAAAAAAGCTCGTTGCCGCAAGCGGAACATTTATAGATCCCTTGTTCTTTGGTTTTATAATATTTGCCCGTAAAAGGCCGTTCCGTTCCCTTTTCTCTTAAGATATGGTATTGCTCCGGAGTCAGCTCTCTTTTCCATTCGGACTCTTCTTTTAACATTTTGTCTTCCTGTTTTTTATTCATTTCCACTCCTTCCGAATCATTTTTGAACCGACTCTCCAGCTAAATTTTACCGCTAAAAAGTCTCACAAATAAAGATCAAGCAGAGAAAGAAGAATTCTTAGACCAATAGAAATTTGAAGCAAGTATATGCTGATTATGAAGATTCCCAGTGCGAAGTGCCTATTTCTCCAGGGTGATTTGATGCCCTTTATCATTCTCGAAAAAACGAAGGTCGTCACTAAAGAAACCGCGATAATTAGGCCGACTGTAAAGTGGGGCGGATAATTGAAGATAGAACCCTGATCAAGATAAGCTACGCTAATTCCTGCCAAAAAGCCCGCGACGCCCATTACAACCCAAATTGGCCCAAATCTTCGGTGTTTTTTTATCGCCTTTGCATTAGGCCTTCCGCCTTTTCTTCCTCGTCTTATCTTTAGTCCTAGTGATGCCTGGTAAACGAGCAAAAGCAGCACGGAGAAGTTGTAAAGGCCGTGAAGCGAACCGAGATACGCGATAATCTTTTTTTCAACCATATAAACATTTTAAAGCAAGATCATTTAAAAAAAAGAAAGTTTCCAAGAATTCGTTCAAATTTTTAAAAAGGTTTTCAGGTGCGCTGCTTGACGGTTTACTATTTATAATTCACGTCGTAAATGTAGATAGTACTGTCGCGGTAGTTTGAGACCCAAAGCCTTTTACCATCAGGACTTACCGTGGCTCCAATGGGATGAATACCGGTTTTTACGGTAAAAATCTGGGTCATCGTCTCGGCATCAATAACACCGACGTTGTTGTCTAAATTGTTACAGACAAAGAGAAATTTCTGGTTGGGAGCAAGCTCAACGGTTCGAGGCTGTTTGCCGACGACCGCCGCCGCCACTACTTTGTCCGTGGTGGTATCAATTTTTTGAACCTTATTCAGCGCGTTGCTGCTTAAGTAAAGATAACGCCCATCCTTTGTCGTAACTAAGTGACGGGGGTTGGAACCAACATAAATAGAGGAAATAACCTGGTGGTCTTTTCGGACATCAATTTTGGAAAGAGTGGTTCCCCCCATATTGGTGATGTAGGCATATTTTCCATTCGGAGTAAAGACAACTCCTCTGGGAATACGTCCTACCGAGATATCTTTGAGACGTTTAAAACTTTGGCCCTCAAGGACCGAGACCGAGTTTGAGTTCCAGTTGCTCACGTAGACCCATTTTTCATCCGGAGAGGCCTTGACTTCTTTCGGGATCACGCCGACGGGAATTTCCTCCGTAATATCGCCTTTTTGCAGGTCAATCACGACCACTTTTTGGGCATTATACATCGCCACCCAGGCTAACTTTCCTTTTTTGGTAAAGGACGCCTCAACGGGTTCTCCGGGAACCGGGATTGTTTTGACGATCTTAAAAGTCTTCGTGTCGATGAGCTCTACTTTGTTGGCATAAAGGCTGTTCACTAAAACATGCTTACCCCCCGGAACCATTTCGATTGATTTCGGACCAACCGGGACGGGGACGCTTTTAATTTTGGTGAGCGAGACAATTTTTTTGCCAAAGGTTTCCTGGGCAGGATCTGCGGGAGCTGAGGGTTTTTGCGGCTTTTGATTAGCCGTTTTCTGTTTCGATTTGGTCTCTTTTTTGGCTAGGACCTTCGGGGAAAGTTTTTTACTGCAAGAGGAAGTAACAACGGTTAAGGCAATCAGAAGAATCAGGCCAAGAAGATAAAAAGTCCTTTTTAATTTCATACGGAGCCTTTGTTTGATAGGGTTAAAAATTAGTTAGATGATACCCTAGGCGCCTTTAAATGACAACAGATACCTTCAATTAGATAGACGTGACTGAGATTTGGTAATGTCCAAACTTCCGGTAAAACCCGAGGTTTTTCACTAAAAGTAGCTGGAGTTTTAATCCAGGCACCAGCCCGCCTCAGGCGGGCGGTTCGGGATGTTCGTCCCGATGGCGTTGGGCTGTACCAGGGCTTGCGCGCGGGACTCAATTTTCAAGTATATTAAGAAAAGCCCCATTTTTCTTTACTATCGGGCGAAGACGGACGAAGAAGATTGGAAAACAGAAATGAGCAAAAATTTTGTGGTTGATCTTACTGATCAAGAAATAGAAAAATTAAAGGCGTATTTGGCGCGCAATAATTTTGTATTCCGGACCGTAAATTACGCTCTGTTTAGCGCCGCTGACCCGGCCCAAAAAGCAACTTTAACTGTGTACGAGAGTAAAAAGTTAGTACTTCAAGGGAAAGAGACCGAGGGAATTAAAAAGGGTTTGGCCGAAGAAGTTCTGGGATTTAAAGACGACCGCGAGCAGGACGACAAAGAGAGCGATAGCTGGATTGGTACCGACGAGTCGGGAAAGGGAGATTACTTCGGTCCTTTGGTGATCGCTGGGGTTTATGTGGACGAGAAAAGCCTGTCAAAACTAAAGGCACTAAACGTTCGTGACAGCAAAAGAATCACCGACAGCGTCGCAAAAAAAATGGCCGAGGATATTAAGGCAAGTTCCTCGTACTCCATTGTTTTAATCGGACCCCAAAAATATAACGAGCTATTTGAAAAAATGAAGAATCTAAATATTATTCTTGCTTGGGGTCACGCGAGAGTGATCGAAAACTTACTCCGAAAAGTTAACTGTAGGAGAGTTATTACGGACAAATTTGGAGACGAGAAGTTTGTCAAAAACGCTTTGATGAAAAAAGGGAAGATGGTCAGCTTGGAGCAGAAATTCAGGGCGGAGGATGATATCGCGGTTGCCGCCGCTTCGATTCTCGCCAGAGCGGCGTTTTTAAGCAAGCTTAAGGAACTTTCAAAAGAGGTTTCACTGGAATTACCCAAGGGAGCCTCGTCAGCGGTAGAGGAAGCAGCCCAGGCGTTAGTTAAAAAGCACGGCCAAGAGGTCTTAACAAAGGCGGCTAAAGTACACTTCAAAACCACTCAAAAAGTTATTACCGCTCTTCGGGCCTTAAACGAATAGTGGGATATTCCGCGCGGTGTTCTTAGACAGTGCCACCCTCATTTCAAAACTAAAGGTAAAAAGCCAAATCGGAATTGACAATTGGGGTTGAACTTGATAAACTAACCCGAAATAACTAAATCCAACTTCTCCAAA
>Ga0209002_10002487_pt1 | contig 14853 bp, 10 predicted proteins | sample Rifsed16ft2_FD_184010 | JGI IMG/M metagenome (GOLD analysis project Ga0209002, IMG submission 184010) | Soil microbial communities from Rifle, Colorado, USA - sediment 16ft 2 (version 2) | ecosystem: Environmental > Terrestrial > Deep subsurface > Rock core/Sediment | place: Rifle, Colorado...
GGCAAGTCGATTCCGACGCGGAACCGCGCGCAGCTCTACCGGCTCCGAAAGTGGCAACGCCGGATTCGCGTGAGCAACGCGACGGAGCGGAACCTCGCGTTCGCCCTGAGCGAGCTCGACCGGATGGCGAGCGGAATGGGCCTCCCGCGGAACGTCCGGGAGACCGCCGCGATGATCTATCGGAAGGCGGTCAACAAGAACCTCATCCGCGGCCGGTCCATCGAGGGGGTCGTTGCGGCTTCCCTCTACGCCGCGTGTCGCCAGTGCAACGTCCCGAGGACCCTCGACGAGATCGCGAACTCGTCCCGCGTCGGACGGAAGGAGATCGGGCGCACGTACCGCTTCATGACCCGGGAGCTGAAGCTCAAGCTCATGCCCACGAAGCCCCAGGACTACGTGTCTCGTTTCTGTTCCGAGCTCAAGCTGACCGGCGAGGTGCAATCGAGGGCCGTGGAGATTCTCAAGAACGCGCAGGACAAGGAGCTCACCTCGGGTCGCGGTCCCACGGGGGTCGCGGCGGCGGCGATCTACATCTCGTCGATCCTGTGCAACGAGCGCCGCACGCAGCGCGAGGTCGCGGACGTCGCCGGGGTGACGGAGGTCACGATCCGGAATCGCTACAAGGAGCTCACCGACAAGCTCGGCATCCAGGTCGAGCTGTAGGCTCCGCGTGTATGGCTATTCCCCCGGTAGTCCAACGATCCCGTCAAAAGCAACTCTCGGAAGATGAAATCCGAATCTTCGTCAGAAAGCGGATCGGCTCTACGGAGACCCGATTTCGAGAACTCAACGAGCGATTTCTGAAGAACGTTGAGGACGCCGCGTGGCGGCTCGTCACCCTGCCCACCGATGACCGGTACTGGGAGAAAGCTTACCCCTCAGAGAATTTCATGGATGCCATCTATCGTTACCTCAAGTGGCGGTGCGAAGAAAGTGCCGATGACGAGCCTGCCTGTTGGGGCTTTGCGGGCTTGTCCGCGCATTGGACCAACGACGAGACAAGCTTCGGGGCATGGTCGCCCCTGATCCGGAGCGATCCTCGGAGCGTGCGGTGGCTCATTGAGGCCGCCTTCTTCATTCTCGAGCAATCCGGACATGACAGCTCGGGTGAACTTGCTGACACTCTCATAGAACTAGTACAAGCCGCGCCGAACCTTGTAGCCGACCTGCGAACGCTCACGTCAGACACGGACCGACGCCTGGCAAACGCCTCTAGGGCTGCCCTGGGCGTCCTCGGAGGACGCTCACTTGGCGAGTTTCGGGAATCCTATCACGAGCAAGATTGATGGGCCAGGGGAGTTCCTTGATACACCACAGAATCCTGAGCTTCGGTCGTGAGACCAGCTTGCCCCTAAGGTAGGCGCAGATTTCCTCGCATGAGGGGCGTGACCGCGCCGCCCACGCGAACAACCTTCGGGGTCCTGCCCTCCGCTTCGACGGTCACCTCGATGAGGCTTGCGTGCCGCATCTCGACCCCTTGCTCGATCGTGAACGTCGGCGCAGGCAGCCGGCCATGGGCCGCGAGGTACGCTCCGCAGGCGCCTGCCGCGCTTCCCGTCGCAGGGTCCTCCAGGATGCCCGCGGAGGGGTCGAACATCCGTGCATGGACGTGGGCGTCCGGCCGCTCCGCCTCGAGGGCGAACACATAGCACGCGACCTCCGGGCCGAGGGACTCGAGGACCTTTCGCAGCGCCCGAAGGTCCGGATCGAGCCGGCGGACTGCATCGAGGGACTTCAGGGGCACCTGGAGGGACGACGACCCCGTGGAGGCCACCTGCGGACGGAGACCCTTGCCCCCGATCTCCCGCGCGGGGATCCGAAGGGCCTTCGCGAGTCCCGCAACGTTCGGAAGCTCTGTCCCCAAGGCCGGTTCGCCCTGGGTCATGATGACCTTCACGATTTTCCCGCCTTCCTCCAGGAGCTGGAGGGGCAGGACGCCGATTTCGAGTTCTGTGTACACGATCGAAGCGCCCTGCGGGTGGGGCACGAGGCCCTCCATCGCCGCGACGTAGGCGCTCCCGATCGACGGGTGTCCCGCGAACGGGATCTCCTTCGCGGGCATGAAAATCCGGAGGCGATAGCTCGCGGAGGGATTCGAGGCCGGCAGGATGAACGTCGTCTCGGAGAGGTTCATCTCTCGTGCGATGCCCTGCATCTCGCCATCGGAGAGGCCCGTCGCGCGGGGAAACACGGCGAGGGGATTGCCCGTGAGCGGCTTGTCCGTGAACACGTCCACCCTCCAGAAGTCGAAGAACCGTTCCAGGAAGGAGATCGCCTGCCGACCCGGGCCGAAGGCCCTCCCGCGGATTAAGGCATCGGCGCAGCTATTTGCCGCCTCGAGCGTTGCCACGGCCCACGGGGAGGTTTCGATGCCCGCATCGAGGGGCCGTGGAGGGGACCTCGCGATCCGCGACCGGCGCGTCTCGCGGCGCGTCCAGCAGTTCCCCGAATCCGTGATCCGGGAGATGACCCGGATCGCCGCCCTCCACGGGGCCGTGAACCTGGCCCAGGGTTTCCCGGACTTCGACCCGCCTCCCGAGGTCGTCGTCGCCGCGAAGAACGCCCTCGAGGCCGGTTACAACCAATACTCGATCACATGGGGTGCCCGAGAGCTCCGCGAGGCGATCGCGCGGAAGGCGAAGAGGTTCAACGGGATCGATGCGGACCCGGAGACGAACCTCGTCGTCACGTGCGGGTCCACGGAGGCCATGATGGCCGCGATGCTGTCCCTCGTGAACCCCGGGGACGAGGTCGTCGTCTTCGAGCCGTTCTACGAGAACTACGGCCCCGATGCGGTCGTGAGCGGCGCCCGCCCCCGCTACGTCCGCCTCGCGTGGCCCGACTGGTCCCTCGACGACGAGACGCTGAAAGCCGCCTTCACGCGACGGACGAAAGCACTCATCCTGAACACCCCGAACAACCCGACGGGGAAGGTCTTCACCCGTGCGGAATTGCGCCTCTTGGCCGACCTGTGTGCGGACCACGACGTAGTCGCCGTGACGGACGAGATATACGAGCACATCGTGTACGACGGGGCGCGGCACGTCTCCCTCGCAACGCTCGGGGACATGGCGGGCCGGACGATCACGATCAATGGCATCTCGAAGACGTACAGCGCGACCGGCTGGCGAGTCGGCTGGGCGATCGCCCCGAAGACCCTTGCGGACGCGATGCGCCGCACCCACGATTTCCTCACGGTCGGCGCGCCGCACCCGCTCCAGGTGGCCGCGGTGACGGCTCTGTCCCTTCCGGATGCGTACTACAGGGACCTTGCCGCGATGTACACGGCACGGCGCGACGCCTTCGTCCGGGCGCTCACCGAGGTCGGGCTCGCGTGCCGCGCACCCTCCGGCGCCTACTACGTCATGGCGGACTTCTCCCGGTTCCGGTTCCCGGACGACTGGGCCTTCGCGATGTACCTCGTCGAGCGGATTCGCGTCGCCACCGTCCCAGGCAGCAGCTTCTACGGGAGACCGAAGGACGGCGCCCGGTTCGTGCGCTTCATGTTCTCGAAGCGGGACGCGACCCTGAAGGACGCGATCGATCGGCTCGGGGCCCTCAAGGACGTGCGCTAGCTCTTTGCGTGTCGACGCCATCGCGGGCGCGTGTCGGGGGACGCGGACGTCATCCTCGTCGGCGGTCGGATCTTCACCTCCGTCCCGGAGCATCCATTCGCCCGGGCGCTCGCGCTCCGAGGGGAGCGACTCGTGGCCGTGGGGACGGACGCGCAGGCCGAGGCGTGGAGCGGCCGTCGGACGCGGACGATCGACGTGCGGGGCCGTGTCGTCGTCCCGGGGTTCATCGATGCCCACGCCCACGTGTCGAGTGCCGCGGGGGAGGTCGGGTGGACGGACCTTTTCTCCTCGAGGACCCGGGAGATCGCTCTTTCCCGCCTCCGAGGGCGGACGGCGGACGCCCCGCCCGGAGCTTGGGTCTTCGGAATGAACTGGGACGAATCTCAGTGGCCCGACCGTCGATACCTGGATCGAGAGGACTTGGACCAGGTGTCCACCGTGCACCCGGTCATCGCGGTGCGGCGCGATCGCCACATGGCCGCCTTGAACTCGCGGGGCCTCGAGGCGGCCGGAGATCTTGTCGGACTTCGCGGCTTCGAGGTGGACGGGTCCGGTCGCCCGACGGGAGTCGTGAAGGAGGACGCGTTCGGCTCCCTCTGGGACCGGCTGTCCCCGTCCGAGGCCGCGGTCGAGGCGGGCCTCGGGACGATGGCTCGACGGGCCCACCGTCTCGGGATCACCTCGATCCACGACGTGGTCGACCTGCGCGGACTGCGGGCGTACCAGCGACTCCGTCGGCTCGGTCGCCTGCGGGTTCGAGTGTACGCGATGCCCCGCGACGATCTGCTCCCGCACCTCGCGTCCGCGGGCCTCATGTCGGGCCTGGGAGACTCCTGGCTCCGCCTCGGTGCGATCAAGGTCTTCTCGGACGGGTCCCTCGGGGCGTACACCGCGGCGCTCTCGGAGGACTACGAGGGGCGTCCGGGGGAGCGCGGGATGCTAATCCACAAGCCTCGGGAGTTGCGCGAGAGGCTCCTGATCGCCCACCGTGCCGGGTTCCAGACGGCGACCCACGCGATCGGGGATGAGGCGATTCGTGTGACGCTCGATGCCCTCGAGTCGGTCCTGGCCGAGGTCCCCCGGGAGGACGCGCGTCACCGGATCGAGCATTTCGAGCTCCCGGACGAGGACATGATTCGCCGGGCCCGGGCCGCCGGCATCCTCGCGTCGTGCCAGCCAAACTTCATCGGCTGGTGCAGCGGCCCGGGCGGGACGTACGAGACCCGCTTGGGGAAAGATCGCGCGAGTCGGAACACCCCGTTCCAGCGGATCCGCCGGCATCGCGTCCCCCTGTGTTTCGGGTCGGACGGGATGCCGTACGGGCCCCTGCATGGTCTCCGTTGGGCCGTCAGCGGGTTCTTCGAGCACCAGAGGCTGCCGGTGGAGGAGGCGATCCGTGCGTACACCTCGGGGAGCGCCCGCGCCTCTTTCGAGGAGGACGTGAAGGGGACCCTCGCGACCGGGAAGCTCGCGGACTTCGTCGTCCTCCGGGGGGATCCCTTCCACGACCCGGTGGACATTGGCTCCATGTCGGTCGACTCGACGTGGATCGGCGGCCGTCATGTGTACCGTCGCACGGCGAAACGGTGAAGCGGGGCCGAATCATTTGCGTATCGAACCCCCACGGCGGGGGTTGCCCAAACAAACCCGACCTGGGGCCATCCGTGGCCGTGCGTCGTTTTTTTTGCCCTATCGCGATTGGGCTTCGATCTGGGCCCGGAAGACCCGGTACACGCTCCCCCAGACCTTTCCGTCCCGGCGCAACTTCGTCTCGAAGTTGTTCATCCCGGCCCAGTCCTCGAACGCGGCTCGGGTCTTTCGGTCGAAGCGCCCCGTGACGGGCCCCCGGAAGAACCCGGTCGCGCTCAGCCCGAGCTGGATCTCCCGGACGACGGCCGGCGTGAGGACGACGACGTCCCGAGGATCCGCCCGATTCAGCAGGGTGGCATCGTACACGTTGAACACCCGGACCAGCTCCTCGATCGGCGCGGGGTGGTCGTCCACCCGGACGTCGATCCACCGGTCGTTCATCCCGGCGTAGCCTCCTCTCCTCCGGACGACGAGGAGGCACGCGGACTGCTGCCCGCGTCGGTCCCCGCCTTCGCGCTGCCCCGCGGCGAGGGCCGCGAGGAGACGCGTCGGTAGGTCCCCCTCGGTCGACTCGAACGCGCGGACCATCCCCTCGATGACCTCCTTCCCCGAGAGGATGTTCCCCTGGACCGCGAAGTTCCTCCGGACGATGTCCCCCGCCCACTCAAAGCATTCGTCGCCCGTGAAGGACGCCGCGCGGCCTCGGGCGTCCACGAGACCCACCTGTCGCTGCGCCGCTTGACGGTCCCTCGACATGAGCGCCTTCAGGGCGTCCCTCGGGCTCGTTCCGCGGCGCAACATCGCGAGGGCCCGAGGGCCGTGCCGAGTGTTCGCGTACGACTGGGTCGCGACGGCCCCCACCCCGGCCCGGGCGTACGGCACGACGGAGCCGACGGCTACGAATTTCGACTCCACCGCGACGCCGAGATCCTTCGTCTTCGGGTCGAAGGCCACGATGCTGAACGTGGAGGACCGCACGGGTCGAGACATCGGTGCGGGAGGGAATCGAAGGGATGTATTTCACACGTGGGCCGCAACGCTTAAGCCGAAAGCTCCGGCTGGCGCCGACGCCGTGCACGTCTTCCTCGATCTGTACGGGGTCCTTCTGGATTCCGACCGGATGAGAGTAGGCTACCGAGATCGTCTTGTGGACCTTCTCGTCGCGCGCTTCGGCGGGAATCGAGAGGTCTGGTTCGCGGCCCACGACACGGCCTATGACGCGTACGTCCGCCGGGTGGACGAGGTCGACTGGGACGCGGAGCCTTGGGCGCACGTCGTCGACCGCTTGGACGCGGACCACTACCGGACGATCCTCGAGGGCGCCGGGGTCTCCTGGCGTCCGGACGACCCGCAGTCCTTCGCCCGGGACCTCGAGTTCCGTCTCATGTCGACCGTCGACGCCCGCTGTCCGGATGCCCGGCCTGCCCTCGCACGATTGCGAGAGTCGGGACACCGCGTGTACGTCGCCACGGGGGCGAGCGACGCGAACGCCCGCGGCGCCCTGACGGGTGCCGGGCTCCCGGACGCGCTCCACGGAGTCTTCACGGGCACGAGCCAGAACGCGCGGAAGAGCCGCACGACTTACTGGACTCCAATCCCGGAGCGCATCGGGGCCCGTCCGTCCGAGTGCGTCTTCGTTGATGACCGCCTCGACTACCTGGAGCCTGCCGCGGCGTCCGGGTTCGTGGCCCTCCTTCTCGACCGAAGCCGGCGGAACCCGACGACCCCGTCGTTCGTCCGCGCGACCCTTCGAAACCTCGCCGGACTGGCCCACTACGTGGACGTCCTCGCAACGGAGCTCGGAGGCTGAGTCCTCCGTCTCAGGGGCGCACCCGCTCCAGCCGGACGTACCGGACCCGATGCCCAACCTCCCCGAAGAGGATCTGCTTCTTCACGCCGTGCGCGAGCCGGACCGCCCGGCTGATCTCGGGCCACATCCCTCGATGTCCTTGCGGCAAGGCGTGGACCAGGTATTTCGCATGCTGCGCGTCCGGGTCCCCTTCGTACGCGCGGAAGTGTGAACCGTACTTGAATCCCGTCTTCGCGATGATTCCACGGGCTGTGAGGTCCTCGTAGGCACGGAGGCGGAGCTCGAAGTCGGGCTGGACCGCCTTCGCCTCCCGGACCAGCCGCGGGAGTCCGATCGGCCGGTCCGTGTCCGCGTTCCTGACCTCCACGAGGCCTTCTTTGAGGAGGTACGCGGTCTCGAGGAGGCTCAGCTGGAGCCTTCGACCGACGATCTTCCCGAAGAACGCGGACGCGTGGAGGGCCTTCGCCTGGTCCTCGTCGACGACCATCGCGCGGTCCCCGAGGAAATGGACGACGACGGGACCCGGGGCGTCGGCCTTCGTCGCGTGCCCCTTCGGCTCCGCCTCGCGGACCGCGTAGTACGTCAGGTCGCTCTCCTCGTCCACGACCGCGAGGAGGAGGCTCTTGCGGACCGCGCTCGCATCCCTCGCGCGGGCCAGGACCTCGGCGAGATCGAAGATCGCCCGCTCACTCCGGGCGACGATCCAGTACCGGCTCGGGGTTTTCTTCGGCGCGCCGCCCCGCGGATACACCTGAAAGTCGATGGGTCCTTCCCGCTCCTCGACCACGTACCCGCGCTGCCGCAGGTCCCGGTACACGAGGTATCGGATCTCGAACTGGTCCACCACGGCGCTCGCCCGGCGGAACAGGTCCCGCATTGTGGCACGCGCTCCATCCCTTCGCACCTCGAGCCGCCCTCCCTCCACAAGGTAGACGGCTTCGAGGAGGCTCAGTCCGAGACCGCCCCCGGGTCGGGGCTCCCCGAACCAGCCTCGATTGTGCAGCGCGCTCGCCTCTGCGGGGTCGTCGATGACGACCCGATCCGCGCGCAGGTCCCCCGTCACGCGCCCGGCGAAGGAAGCCTCTCCGATAAAGGGTTCTCCTGCCCGGGAGGCGCGCATCCGGGTAGAGGAACGCACTCCCCCCGATTTATATAGAAGCATAGGCCTACTTGAAGTCGTGAACCGGGACCGCCTCCTCGACGACGTCCGGGACGCCCTGGCCCGCACCGGATTCTACCTGTCGGAGCGGCACACGCAGCGGGGTCTCTGCTTCGACGTCGTCGCGCGTCGCGACCGGACCCTGCTCCTCGTGAAGGTCCTTCAGAACGTGGACGCGTTCTCGAAGGGCCACGCGGACGAACTCAAGCTGATCGCGCAGACCCTCGAGGGAGTGCCCCTCGTCGTCGGGGAGCACAGCGGCACGGGGGACCTCGAGGACGGCGTCCTGTACAGCCGCTTCGGCGTCGCGATCCTCTCCCGCCCGACCTTCCTCGATCTCCTTGAGGAGGGCGTCCCCCCGTTCGTGTTCTCGGCGCCGGGCGGTCTGTACGTGAACCTCGACACGCGCGCCCTCCGGAGGGCGCGCGACGAGCGGCGGATCTCCCTCGGGGCGCTCGCGGAGATCGCCGGCGTCTCCCGCCGGACGATCCAGATGTACCTCGAAGGGATGTCCGCTACGATGGAGGTCGCCACGCGTCTCGAGGAGTTCTTGGGGGAACCCATCGTCCTCCCCATCGACCCTCTCGCGTTCACCGCGGACGTCGAACGCGTCTTGGATTCGTTCGCGAAGCTCGAGTCCTTCGAACGGGACCTGTTCGAGCGGCTCCGGGACCTTGGCTATGACGTCCTCCCGACCGTGCGCTCGCCGTTCGAGGCCTTCACGTCGAAGGACCGCGTCCTGCTCACCGGCGTCGGGGACCGTCAGGGCACCTTGGAGCGGAAGGCGGCCATCGTCTCAAACATCGGCCGCGTGGTCGAGAGGGAGGCGGTCCTGTTCGTCGAGCGGCGCTCCATGCGCAGGTCGATCGAGGGCATCCCTGTCATCGCCCGCGAAGAGGTCCGCAAGGCGAGGGACATCGAGGCGGTCGAGGACCTCATCGACGAGAGGAAAGGGTGATGGAGGAGGTCCGGCTCGGCCGAGCCTCCATCCTCGCGTTCCCCGTCGTCCGTGGCCTCCCGAGCGAGGGGATCGCGGCTGCCCGGGCCGTCGCATCGACCGCCCCGGATGTCGTGGCCTTGAGCATCTCGCCCGAGGAGCTCGATGGGCTCCGGCATCATGCGGGCGAGCCCGTCGCTCCGGAGAACGTCGAGGAGGAGGTGTACGTCGCAGGCCTTTCCGCCTGGGAGACCCCGGTGAAGCCTCCGCCCTGCTTCACGGAGGCGCTCCGCGCGGCGGAGGGGAGCGGTCTGCGGGTCGAGGCCCTCGACATGGACGAGGAGACGTACACGGACGCGTACACGAAGTGGGTCGGGGCCGTCGAGCTTCTGTTCCAGGGACGCGCGCATTCGAAGCTGGTGCGAAGGAAGTTCCGTGCGGAGACCCCGCGGGAATTCGTCCTCGAATGGGACGCGGAGGTGAACCGATCCGCCGGGTTCGCGCGGTTGCAACTCGAGCGAGAGCGGCACATGGCGTCCCGCCTCCATGAGATCGCGCTGCGGGCGCGCCGCATCCTCGCGGTGATCGAGGTCGAGCGTTCGAAGGGCGTCCTCGACGCCCTCCACCCCTAGCGGCCCAGGTACTGCGCCTTGCTCGCGTCGCCCAGGGCGAGGCTCCACACCTTCGCGCCGACGGTGTCGACCTTGACCACGGGGCTCCACGTGAGGCCGTTGTTCCGGTTGATCCAGAGCAGCAAATAGCCATTGACCGTCACGCCGGTGGAGGTCGTGCCTACGACGATGTCGTCCAATCCATCGCCGTTCACGTCGCCTACACCGAAGGCAGAGATATCCTCGCCTCCGTTGGGAGGGGCGATTTCGTTGGTCGAAAGGTCAGCCCCAATCGGGGAACCCGTGGATCCGAAGGCGGTATAGAGGCGCACGGTTCTCGCGAATGCCACGGTGACCTCGAGGCCGGCTTGCGTGCCTGAGATCGCGCCGAACTTCACGCCAAGGACGGCGGATCCCAAGGGCCCGGCGAATGCGCCGACCGGCGTCTGCAGGCCGCCCGCGCTACCGAGATACTTGAACAGCCGCCCGCCATTCGTGCCGACGATGAGGTCCGAGTAGCTATCCCCATTCTGATCGTCCGCGTCGATCGAGTTCACCGCGGTCGCATCCCCCGGGTTCGTCAGGCTCGAGCCGGTCGTCCCGGAGGGGGTGTCCGCCCTGATGTACATCCGGTCGACGAAGAGGCTGTCGAGGCTAATGTTCCCGACCGTGCGATCCATGTCGAGCGCGCGGATCCAGACGACCTTCCCCGCGACACTCGCGGGCAGGATGAAGGAGTACGCCTGGTCCGCCGTCGCGTTGACCCAGAGCATCGTCGTGTACGTGCCGGTGAGCGGGTTGTTCAGGACGACGTTCGTCGAGTACGCGAAGACGAAGTTGTCGCCCTCGCCGTTCGCGTTGTGGCGCGCCTCGAGGTTGAACGTGTACGTCGTGCCGGGCCGCGTTGGGAGCAGGGCAAGGCGCCAGTACTGCTCGAGCTCGCTCGCATCGCCGCCCGTCGAGGACCACGCGAGCGCGACGTTGTCGAAGCCGCCTGCCGTCGCGGTGCCGGAGCCCGCATTCTGCGTCCGCATCGCAACTTTCACGTAGTACGTCCCCGGTGCGGTGATCCGGGTGCTCACGTCGATGTTCACAACCGCGGTCCAGGCCGTGACCGCGGTCACGGCCCCGGAGGCCCACACCTGCGTCCCGAGGACCGGCGCGCCCGCCGCCGCGTCGACGAACGCATACATCTGCGTGCTGCCGCCCGTCGCGCCGAACGCGGAGATCCTCCAATCGAGGTTGAGGAGCGCCGCGAAGGGCGGGGAGCCGGACACGGTGAAGGCCTGGTACCAGTAGCCCGCGACGACCTGGCTCGCGTCGAAGTTAGTCGTGATCGAGGCGAACCCGCCCGGGTTGCCGCCTGCGCCGACCCACGCGCCGCTCGCGGCCGCGGCGTCGACCCAGTCCGAGTACGCCCAGGGCAACGCGTCCGCATCGAAGCCCGCGTTCAGGGTCGTGCCCGACTGGACAGGTTCCGTGATGATGCCCTCGCGCACGACTTCGTAGGAGTCGTCGGACACGAACGTGTTTAGGTAGCTCCCAGAGAGGATTGAACCTCGGATGGTCCGCTCGCCCTCGGCAAACCAGTCGTCCACGATACCGGTGTTCTGGAACTGGCCGAGGCCGTCGAGGTTCGGGTACCACGTGACCCGGCCCGAGGCGCCGCCGACCGCGATGTCGTTCGCGCCGTCGCCGTTGAAGTCGCCGATCGCGATACCGTTGATCGCCTGGAGCCGCGTCGTGTCGACCGTGATCGTGGTCGCGTCGCCGGCCGTGAAGCTGCCGTCGTTCTTGTAGTACCACACGTGGCCGTTCGACGCGCCGCACACGACTTCCGGGGCGCCGTCGCCCGTCAGGTCGCCCGTCTTGAGATCGTTGCAGAAGATGCCGTTGGGCGGGATGTCGAGACGGAAGCGCGTGAAGATCACGTTCCCTGTGAAGTCCAAGTCCCGCCGGTACAGATTGATCTCGGAGGACTGGGTGTCCCGCTTCCAGCTGCCCGTGCTGTCGAGGTCGCCATCTTGGTCGAAGTCGAGGAACGCCACGCTGAGCATCTGGAGGGCGCAGTTCGAGCCGCTGCAGAACTCGAGGCGGTCCTTGCGCCACCGGTCGACCCCGTTCACGTTCTCGTAGTAGTAACCGTAGTCGTGGGTGCCCCACGCGTTCGCCGTCGTGTCGCTGTTCCCGATCATGATGTCAAGCTTGTACAGGGGTGCGACGACCACGAGCTGGGTCGAGATGGACGCGTACAGTTCGTCCGTGTCGCGTACGCTCGAGAGAGTGAGGGCGTAGTTCTGCGGCCCCTCGACCCACGGGTCCTGGTCCGCGCGGCTCAGGTTGATCGCGAAGCGGTACACGCGGAGGATCGCGTTCGTTGTGATTGCGTCCCCGGACGCGCAGTTCCCGTTAACGTTGCAGATCGGGGAGTTCACGTTGTTCGAGGGGCTGCCGGCGGGCGCCTTCCACAGTTGCGTGGCGCCCGCGTAGTCCTTGATGATGACGTTCCCGAAGATCACGTTCGGGTCCACGACCGGGTCGACCGTGAACATGGACGCCTCGACGTACACGACGTCCGTCGACGCGAACGTCTGGGTCGCGAGCGAGAAGCCCGCGTCGGAGTAGGTCGACACCTGCGGGAAGTTGCGGTAGAACCCGTCCTCGTCCGTGATGTTCACGCTGTCCGTCGTGTTGAACCGGATCCCGCTGCTCGACTGGAGCAGGATGTCTAGGGAGTACCGCGCGAAGTAGTAGTTCGGCGGGTGGGTCGGCGTGCGGTAGAAGTTCGTCCCCACGGTCGCCGCGTCGTTCATATGGAACCGGTACGTGAAGATGTAATACCCGTTGATGAACTCGAGGAAAGTAAAGGCCTGGGTCGAGGACGGCTCCGACGTCTGGGTCACCGATTTCGCCGATCCGTAGACCACGGCCTGGGACGGATAGCCGCTGAACGGGTCCCAGGAGAGGAACTGGTTCAGGACGAACGTGTTCTCCAGGTCCAGGCTCCCGACGACGACCATGACCTCCTCGGAGGCCCGGAGCGTGCGGGTCTCCTTCGCCGCGTACTTGAACTTGTCCCACTGCGTCGCGTTGAAGACGTTGTATCCCTGGCGGCCGTTCCAGCGCAAGTTCTGCGGACGTCCGCTCCCTCCCGTCCCGTTCTGCCCCGTGCCCAGGTCGGGTCCGGGGACCACATCCAGCGTGATGCGGGAAGTCGTCCGGTGTCCCTGCCGGTCCGTCGCGTTGAACAGGACGAGGGTCCCGTCCCAGTCCAGGGTCGGTGACTTCATGCACGTCCGGCTCAGGGTGAAGATGCCGTCGGAGGGGACGAGGTCGCCTCGGGTCCCGTCGTCGTACATCCGCTGCGGCGTCGCGCAGTTGTCTGGCGTGCCGTAGAAGAAGGTGATCGTGCCGTAAACGGATGCAGCGTCGAGGTCCCCGTCCGGGTCGAAGACCCGCGCGAACAGCCAGAACTCCTGGCCGGTCTCGACGGGGTCGACGATCGCCGTGGTCGGGATGTTATCCGCCCACTTCTCGAGGAAGACCGGTGGCCGCGTCCCCGCGGGTGGCGTCAGCAGCTGGCTCCAGAGGAGGATGCTACGGGACGTGTCCACGATCTGAACTGTCACAGAGTCCATCGACGGCCGAATCGAATAGTTCGTGAGGCTCCAGCGCTCGCCGGTGTTCCAGCTCGCGTCCGCGCCGTCCATGAGTCCGTATCGCTCGCCCGCATTGATCGCCGGGGGCGGGACGATCCCACTCGTCTCGAGAGCCTCCGTCTCGAAGGTGCCTCCCCGCTCGACCGTGACATAGACGATCGTGACGGCCGCGGGAAGGCTCTCGCCGCCGACGTGCCGGAGGGTGATGTTGCCGGCGACCTCGATCCCGAACGGGTCGTAGAGCGGGACCATGTCCCCCTCGATGTCGAGGCGGGCGGTCGCGGCAGGCGTCGGAATGTTCGAGACCCAGATGATGATCGTCGCGAACAGGACGACCGTCATCGCGAGAATCAGGATCGTTCCGATGACTTCCGAGACGCCGGACTCGTCGTCGCGAAGAATGACTCTCATCGAGTGGCCCCCCCGGTGGGCAGGGAGAACGGTCGTTCACCCCTCCCGATGATATATAAACGCATCGTGGTGGTTACCGCGTGATGATACTCTCCGAGAATCTGGAGCCTACGATCAGGTAGGACTCGCCGCATCGAACGCTTGTGGAGCTCACCGCGGCGGAACGCGTTCTCCTCCACCTCCATTCGTTCTGGAACGCCTCGGCACCGAGCCGGGAGATGACCCAAACCGGCATCGCGGAAGGCGCTCGGGTCCTTCGGAGCCATCTCTCCCGGACGAGATCCGGCTTCTCCTCTATTCCGGACGACTCGCCGGCGTTACGACTTCGGCGATCTGACCGCCACGAGTGGGTGGGCCTCCCGGGCCCGTCGCCATGAGGGCGTACAGGATCTCGACGATCTCGCCTCCGTCGTCTCGGACGACGGCGGCCGCGACCCGGCATTCGACGAGACGACCGTCCTGGGCCCTCAGCTTGAGGGACTTCCGAACGGGGGATGGACCCGCGGCATCCTTCGTCCACGAGATGCCCGCCTCTGCCTCCGAGATGTCGAACACGTCGGCCATGCGCCGGCCTCGCGTCTCCGAGGTCGTCCATCCCAGGAGTCGTTCCGCTCCGGGATCGAGGGAGGCGATTCGCAGGTCCGGACCGACCGTGATGACGCCTTCGCACAGGGACCCCGCGAGGGCCGCGAACCGCCGGCGTTCGTTCGCGAGGGCCTCCGCGGTGCGGCTTGCGTCGAGGGTGATCGCCGCCTCCGTCGCAATCCCGGCGACGACGTTGATTTCCTTCGAGGTGAAGTAGTGCGGGCCCGCCGTGCTGTCGAGCCAAAGGGCTCCGATGAACCGTCCCCGGCATACGACCGGAGCGATGAGGACGGATCGAAGTCCGAGTCGTTGGGCCACGGCCGCGGGCACCAAGGGATCCTTCGACGCGTCCTTCATGACGATCGGGAGGCGCTGCTTGACGAGTCGCTGCGCGAGCCTCGGCATGTCTGCCTCCCGGAGGACAAGTCCCTCGTACGAGGGTGCGCTCGAAGGTCCGAAGGACTCGAGAGTGCGGAATTCCCGGGACGTCTCATCGTAGGTGAGCAGCGCACACCG
>Ga0209002_10002489_pt1 | contig 14839 bp, 11 predicted proteins | sample Rifsed16ft2_FD_184010 | JGI IMG/M metagenome (GOLD analysis project Ga0209002, IMG submission 184010) | Soil microbial communities from Rifle, Colorado, USA - sediment 16ft 2 (version 2) | ecosystem: Environmental > Terrestrial > Deep subsurface > Rock core/Sediment | place: Rifle, Colorado...
GGTCTGCTGAATTCCATCAAGAGAGTCGCGTTGACGACGAGGATGCCGCTGGACCTCCCCGTCATGGAATTTGTGAGGGCGTGGCGGCAGCGGATCAAGGAGATGAAACCGATCCCGCCGCGTGAAGTAAAGGACGGCGCGTTCATGGAAAACGTCTGGGAGGAAAAAGATGTGGACGTTCTCCGCTTCCCGACGCCGCGCTACAACGTCGGGGATGGCGGCCGCTACATCGGCACGGGGCATCTCACCATCACTCGAGACCCGGAAGAAGGGTGGGTCAATATCGGGACCTACCGGATCATGATCCACGATGGCAAGAATCTGGGACTTTACATGTCGCCGGGCCGGCACGGGCGGATTCAAATGGAAAAGTACTTTGCTCAGAATCGCCCGTTCCCCGTGGCCGTCGCCATCGGCTACGACCCGCTGATTTTCATGGCTTCGGCTTTCGAGGTCCCTTATGGTCTCTCGGAATATGATTTTGCCGGGGGCTTGAGACGAGAGCCGGTTGAAGTGGTCCGTCTTGAGCAGTGCGGTCTCCCCGTGCCGGCAACGGCAGAGCTTATCATCGAAGGTGAATGTCTGCCTTCGGAGCGAAAGGCAGAGGGACCTCTTGGAGAATGGACGGGCTACTATGGAAGCTCGGTGAGGGACGAGCCGGTCTTGCGCGTTCGGCGAGGCTATTTCCGCAACAATCCGATCATGACGGGAGCTCCGCCAAGCAAGCCGCCCACGGAGGCGACGTTTTACAAAAGTTTCTGGCGTTCAGCCATGATTTGGGACGAGATGGAGCGGGCCGGTATTCCCGACGTCGCCGGGGTCTGGTGCCCGCCGGAGGGCAACACGCGGCTCTTCACCGTCGTTTCCATCAAGCAGCGTTATCCGGGACATGCCCGGCAGGCCGGAGTGATTGCCTCCCAATGCCATGCCGCGGCTTATCTGGGCCGCTTCACGGTCGTCGTGGATGAGGACATCGACCCGACCGACATGAAAGACGTGATCTGGGCGATGACGACTCGCTGCGATCCAGTCGAGGACATTGAGATCTTGAGGCGCTGCTGGAGCAGCCCGCTCGATCCGATCATTCCGCCGAACAGAAAGGGCAGGGATTCCAGCTTCAATTCAAGAGCGATCATCGATGCCTGCCGGCCTTACGAGTGGATGAAAGATTTTCCCGCGTCGGTCAAAGTCCCTGACGAGCTGGCGAAACAGGTGCGGGAGAAATGGGGCAAACAAATCCTATCGTAGATGCGCTGAGAAGGACCAACATGAGAAATCTGAATCACTCTGCAATGGCTTTCTTTCTGGTGATCGCCTTTCTCACCCTCGGGCGGCCGGCAACAACAGAGGCGAAGAAGATCTACATCGGCATTTCCAATCCCGATATGTCGTTTCTAAGCGGCGGCGTCGCCCAGTTCGAAGGCTATTTTAAAGACGAAGGTTTGGATGTTGAATTGGTTCAAATGAATGCCAATGTGTCGGTCGCCGCGCTGGCTGCCGGCAACATCGACTATAATCTGATTCTCCAATCCGTGGTTACTGCAAATCTCAGAGGTCTCCCCCTTAAGGTTATCGGGATTTTGATCGAGCGCCCCAATCACGCAGTGGTGGTTCACCTAAGTATCCAAAAATTTGGCGACCTTAAAGGGAAGAAGATTGCGATCAGCTCATTTGGGTCTCTAGTTGACATCCTCGCCAGGCTGACAGCGGCGCACTTTAATCTAGATCCCAGGACCGATCTCCAGTTAGTGGCAGCAGGTAGTAGCTCGGCACGTGTCGCGCAGTTGCAAGCGGGGGTCGTTCAGGCGGCTTTTGTAACTCCTCCAGGGAACCTTAGGGCCGAGGCCGTGGGTTTCAAGACGTTGTTGAGCGTCGGAGATTTATTTCCGTTCCCCGTCAACGGAGTCGGAATTCGCGAACAGAAGTTGAAAAACGACAGGGACGAAGTGAAAAAAGTCCTGCGCGCGCTCCTCAGAGCCAACCAGTACATTCTCGATAATCCCAAGGGGTCCGTGAAGATCCTTTCCGCCTGGGGGCGCTCGAAGCCGGAGGCGGCCGAAGAGGCTTATCAGGCCACTGCGAAGAATTACAGCCGCAATCTCCTCGTATCTAAACCGACCCTCGAGAAGGTTCTCGAGAGCACGCGCTGGAATATCGAGACTAGAAAGAACGTCGCGGTCGAAGACGTTTTCGATTTCAGCATCGTTCGAGAGATTCTGAAGGAAATGGGAAAGACTCCGGGGTAGCTTAATTTTGTATGGCTCGTTATAATTGTCTCAAGAATGAAGAATGGTTCTTAGTTATAGGGCCTACCTCTCTCCAAGAATTTCTCCCCGGGGCATACAGGACTTCTCCAGTTTCCATCGTGCCCCCTGTTACCGTGTCGCCGCTAATACCCCGCCGGTGTGAACTATCCCCTAAGCCAGTCTGATATAGCCCATACTGTCTTCGCCGATATTTGAACGACTCGACCACCGGTCCTTTGGCTGTAACGAGGCTTGCTCAGCGTTCACTCACGTTGCAACCCGGTAACTCGCTCATCAGCCCGAGGCTGACTTTGTCGGTTGGCTTCAGCATCTCGATTACTTTCCATACTGCTACCTAAGCTATCCGCCTCAGGCGGAGCGGGACTTCCCTCACTTTGCATGAAGGATGATCCAACGGTCCACGTCGTAAACCGGTCTTTCAGGCCTCAATCCTTGCAAAGGGTCCGGATTTATGGTCCAAATCTAGAGAGCCCGACGGCGTCTCAATTTTGCAAGGAAATGGCCCTATCGTGACCGATCCTGTATGCAAGATGGAAGTTTGACGAGAAAGAGGCCCCAGGGGGTAAAGCCAGGTTCTGAGGTAAGGTCTTCTACTTTTGCAACCCGAGTAGCGGCAATTTTCAGTGCGACCCCCAGAAGTACCTTCCTGAATCAGGAGATGGAAAGGAACCGGGCTGCGATCCTCGCATGTTTCTCGGAGATCTGTGATCTTCGCCTCTGGACAATAGCTGCTTTGTCAAGAACACCACAGCCCACTCACTCCGTGATCTCTTTGCCAGCCAAAATGGCCGGAAACACTCTTTTCGCACGAGGAAGGAAAAATTGATGCATAATGATCTTAGGGAATGGATTGAAAAAGCAGAAAGAATCGGGAAATTAGTGCGCATTTCTGGGGCTCACTGGGAAAAAGAGATGGCTGCTCTGGCTGAATTATTCTGCAATAAAAAACGGTTGGAAACGCCCGCTCTCTTATTTGACGAGATCCCCGGCTATAAAAAAGGGCACAGGGTTTTGTTTCATGAATTGATCGCCCCCTGGGCAATAGCTTTAGCCATGGATTTTTCTCCGGAGTACGAGTCCCTAATCGATCTGGTGAGGACTGTGCATCGGAAAATAGAAGGCCTCAGTCCAGTCCCGGTAAAAATAGTGGATAGCGGCCCCCTGATGGAAAATATACACCAAGGGAAAGATGTTAATCTCCTCGAATTTCCTGTGCCTCTTTTCTCAGAGTTTGATGGCGGGAGATACATCGGCACCTCAGATTGTGTGATCATGAAGGATCCTGATGGAGGCTGGGTGAATCTGGGTACTTATCGCATGCAACTCCACGATGAACAGTCGGCGGGCCTTTATATTTCACCAGGGAAACACGGAAGATTGATCCGCCAGAAATACTTTGAACGGGGCTTGCCCTGCCCGGTCGCTGTCTGTCTGGGCCACGATCCTCTGATTTCGCTATTCGCCGGTAATGAAGTCCCTTATGGAATCGGCGAGTACGAACTCGTTGGAGCCGTAAGAGGAAAGCCTGTCGAAGTTATTGAGGGACCGGAAACGGGGTTGCCGATTCCGGCCTATGCGGATATCGTGATCGAAGGATTCTGCTTCCCCGGAGACAATAGAGCCGAGGGACCATTTCCCGAATGGACTGGATATTTCGGCAGCTCCAGCAGAGCAGAGCCTGTGATGAGGGTAAAAGCGGTCATGCATCGCAATGACCCTATTTTGACTGCTCGCCATGAGATCCGGAACAAATCTTTTGATTTCCGATCGCTTATGCGCTCTGCCCTTCTTTGGAAGGAGCTGGAGACGGCGGGGATTCCGGAGATCAAAGGGGTGTGGCGCTACGAACAGGCCGGCACGAGATATTTCAACGTCATCTCCATTAAGCAGAGATATTACGGGCATGCGCGACAGGTTCTCCATGTAGCTGCCCAAACTGCAGCAGGCGCCTATGCAGGCAGATGGGTAGTGGTCGTAGATGATGACATCGATCCTGCCAACATCGATGAGGTGTTGTGGGCAATGGGTACCCGCTGCCAGCCAGCCATGGACATCGAATTCATTAACCGATCTCGCAGCACTCCCCTAGACCCGTTATGTTTTGATAAGGAAAAAAACTACTATACCTCTTTGGCTCTGGTAGACGCTTGCATCCCATTTGAAGAGAAAGAGAATTTTCCGAGGGCCACTGGCGCCACCCCCGAATATATCCAAGATGTGTACAAGAAGTGGAGGGCTCTTTTTTGATAAGCTAAGAATAAAAAAAATCAAAAAGCCCCCACTGCTGTTTCGGTCAGGGACGGGGTCTTGCAATGCCATATCCTTGGGCTAACCTATAAGGACTGAGACGACTTGAAGAGTCGTTTCAATCCATTGTTCACGAAGCCCGGAGCGGCGGTGTGGCAGCGGCAATCAACTTTTCCCCCCTCTCTGAAATCCCCGTACGCCATAACGTCAAACCTCATAATCCGCTACATACACAAGGCCTATATGCCATAACTTTTCCAGTCTCTTTTAATCCTGGCCATAACCTCCTCAGGGATGCGATTGGCGGGCGGAAACCGTGCATTCAGTTTTCGCGTGGCGTCAATGCCCATCTTTGCCCCCACGCCGTCCGGAAAATTCGGCTGCGAGGGGTCCAGCTTCATTCCTGCTGCCCCAGAGACCACGATCAGGTCGTGATCGGCTTGAAAGCGGGTAGCAATGGCCCACTCCACTTGATGGAGATCGCGCACGTCGATGTCGTCATCGACCACGATGGCTAGCTTGGTCTGATTGCTCCTCAAAAGGTCCATGAGAACGTTTTTCCCCTGCCCCTCAGCCTGCTTCTTGATCGACACGACAACGTGAAGGCCCGCGCACCCTCCAAAAGTGAAGTGGACATCCCTCACTGTAGGACAGGTATGCGAGCTGATGCGTTTGAACCACTCGGGTTCGCGCGCCACGGCTTGCATGACATTAGTCGGTCCCCAGATCGGATATCCCTCATAAGTCACTTCATAGATGGGATCGCGCCGGTGCGTAAGACAGGTGAACTCAATCACCGGCCGTGGGGCCCGACCTGACATATAACCCGTCCATTCTCCGAATGGCCCCTCGTCTTCACGCACGTTGGGAAGAACCCGTCCCTCTAAAACGATCTCCGCATGGGCGGGCACCTCAATGTCCACGGTTTCGCACTTCACCAGCTCCAGCGGCGCCTGACGCAAAGAACTGGCCAATTCGTACTCATCCTCGCCGAATCCCAGAGGTGCCTGGGTGCAGAGATAGGAGGCCGGCTCCGTACCGATAGCAACTGCGAATTCGAGCGGTCTCCCCATCGTCTCCGCCTTCTCCAGACAGACCCCCGCGTGCTGCGGTGGCTTGATGAGAAGACCCCCACGCTGCGGTCCTTTCACTTGAATGCGGTAGATGCCGACGTTGCGCCGGCCGGTCTCAGGGTCTTTGCAGATAAATTGGCCAAAGGTAATGTAGGGGCCTCCATCCCCCTCATGCCATAAAATGAGAACGGGAAAACGAGTGAGATCCGGGTTTCGCACCTTGACCTCTTTGCATGGCCCGTCTTTAACAATGATCGGAGAGATCTTCTTTTCGGCCCGCTCCATCCAGACCTTGAGTAGATCCTCCTCTCTGCATTGAAGAGCCAGCGCCACCAGCCGTCGGGAAACAAAAGGGTTGTTGAGGACGGGAGTCTCACTGCCCTTTACGTTCTCGAACAAAAGTACCGGCCCTCGCTGGGTGATGCTCTCGATGCAGACCCCGGCCAACTCGAATTCCGGGTTGACCTCTCTCTTGACCCGCTTCAGTTCACCCTTTTCTTCAAGCGCCAAAACAAACTCGCGAAGATCATAATAAGCCATAAATAGTTATCGGCTTTCAGCTTTTGGTCGTCGGACCAAAGACGCTTCAGAAAATTTTGCGCCCAATATTTTTAGCCAGAATTAATTTGCAAAAATTCTTCTTACTTTTTTACCGTATCGCCGTGGCCCGATCTCTTATCCTTACGACACGAGGGGGCCTTTTGCGCGCTTCCTGGCCCTCGTCCTTCCACAACTCGTTTTCTATCTTACCCACCGAACTCTTCATTGTCTCTACGAGCTTCTTAAGTCTCGGTCCAGGCGGATTAAGCAACGTGCCCGCCACTGTCAATGAGGCGAAGGCGGAACCTCCGGGGTCAAGAATCGGAAACGCCAGCGCCCATGTCCCGGGCACTAATTCCCCTTCGCTGTAATCGTAGCCGTTTTTTCTAATTTGGCGCAGCCGCAGCTTGAGCCGGTCCTTATGAGTGATCGTCTTCGGGGTCACGGAGGCGAGTCTGCCTTTTTCGACAAGCTCCTCCATCTCTTCTTCGGGCATGAACGCGAGGAGTACCTTGCCTGAAGCTCCGGCATGAAGTGGCGCAACCGACCCGGGCGTCGGGGCGTATTTGATTGGTGCGCTTCTGGCCTCCACACAGCTCAGGCAAACCTTCTCCCCGCCTTCCCGAACCGACAAATAGACTGACTCGCCGATCTCTGCCGAGAGGCGGCGCATCGTCGGGTAGCACACCTCCAACAGAGGAACCCCTTTCTGGGCTATTTGACCTAAGCGAATGAACGACGCGCCCAAACGATACTCCTTCGTGGCAGGGTTGAGCTTCAGTAGCCCGCGTCGAGTCAAATTGTCGAGAAAGCGATAAAGAGTGCTTTTAGGGAAGCGGCAGTGGGTCCAGATTTCATCAAAGGTGAGAACGGGTTTTTCGTACGTGAATAGCCCGATTATTTGCAATCCACGGCTAAGGGACCTCAGTTCCACAAATTCAATAATCCATTCTCAATTTTTTGAAACAGTCCTACCAGCTCAGGGTTTCTCTGTCAATACACTGAGTGATTCGGTCGTTCTCATTAAAAATCTCACCGAGCCATCTAGCAGCACAGGAAGATCAATGGGTTGGTGACCCCTCGTGCTTACTTTCTCTATCCTAAGAAAAGAGCCCTAAAAGGTAGGTTCTGATGTGGGTCTAGTGATGATCGATTTGGATGGAGATGGGGAGATCCGGGCCGAGCAACTCCACAACAAAACGAAGGTGATCCCCTTTGACGGTTGAAAGTGAAGGGGCGCGTTATTTGTACGGTTGTTAGAAGGCACGTAGCCATGACGGATGGGAAGGCAGCCGATTCTCCAATCGGCAGGCTGGTATTCCTGCCTAAAGGATCCCGTAGCGTTCCCAGTTCGCCTCGACCCGAGCAAGGACATCACTCTTTGGCAGGCAGATCTCGGGAAAACCGGCTTTCTTTGTCGGTTCAGTGGCATCAATAATCATCTTGGATGTGCGATTTCTCCCGGAACTCCTCTCGTCCGGAGGCAGGGAAGGATCGAGGTTCACACCCACCACCTCCTTGATAACATCAACGTCCCGTTCCGGGTTCACCCTCATCGCAAGGGCCCAGAGAAGCTGGTCAGCATCCCGCGGATCAATATCGGTGTCTACGAGAATGACGTTTTTTATCAACCGCCCCGCCCAGATTGAAAGTATCGCCATTGCCATCATCTTCGCATAACCATCAAATTTCTTCTCTACAGAACAAATGGCATTAAACACCCCATAGGGGTGAATATAGACTTCTCTTAATCCTGGAAGCGGACACTGGCGCAAAATCTCCATTTCAGCCGTCATGGCGAGGAGCAGCGCGTCCTCCTGGGGCGGGCGTCCGACATAGCTTCCTACGTCAATGGGCTTTTTTCTTCGAGTGATGCACAGGATCCGGAAAATTGGCCGCTTGGCTCTCTCTCCGCCGTAGTAGCCGGTGAATTCTCCGAAGGGACCCTCCTCTCCTACATCCCCCGGCCTGATTTCGCCTTCCAGCACGATCTCGGCACTCGCCGGCACCTCAAGCGGCACGCAACGGCATTGGACCATCTCTACGGGCGCGCTCCGCAAGGAACCGGCGCGACCCATCTCATCAACCCCCAAAGGAAAAGGCGCCCCTGCGGCTATGGTGATGGCAGGATCCACGCCAATGGCTACGGCCACAGGAAGAGGTTTACCCTTGGCAAAAGCCTTTGCATAGTGTTGGGCAATATGACGATAGGGAGCTGCCAGGATCCCGGTGCTTTTCCAATCTTCACGCACCATCAGACGATAGATGCCACAATTCCGCTCGCCCGTTTCCGGGTCCTTGGAGATCACACAGGGCATGGTGATGTAAGGCGCCCCGTCTTTCTCATTCCACGTGGGAATCGGAAACTCCCTAAGATCCGGATCCTTCTCTTCTATCACCTCCTGCGCCGGTCCTGCCGGCACCAGAACGGGCTCAAGGGAAGCTGATGTCCTTTCTCCCCAAAGGTGGCGAAGCTCTTGACGCGAGGAAACACCCAAGGCCATAAGATAACGCTTGGGAGAAGCCATGAGATTGATTGCCAGGGGGAAAGACGACCCGGTGAGTTTCTCAAAAAAAAGCGCCTTATTGCCGTCCAAGCCCCTGTTTTGAAGCTCGCGGAAAGCGACCGCGCCCACCTCAAATTTGGGATCAACAGGCTCACTGATTTTGCAAAGCTCCCCCTCCTGCTCGAGCTTCTTTAAGAACTCTCTCATGTCGTTATAGGCCACCGTTTTTCTCCTAGCGGGAGCTTGCCTGCCCCTTTGCCCCGAGACCCTCCAACACCCGGTCAGGTGAGAGGGGAAGCTCTCTGATCCTTACCCCTGTCGCATTATAAAAAGCATTCCCGATAGCGCAGGGAATAAGAACGATGGAAGCTTCTCCAACTCCTTTAGCCCCGTAGGGCCCCAACGGGTGAGGATTCTCAACCAGCATGACTTCGATGGGGGGAGCCTCTGCGGCTGTCGGAATCAGGTAGTCCATGAAGGTGGGATTGACTATTTGCCCGTCCTCGTAAGTCATCTCCTCATACAGAGAAAGCCCCACACCCATCATGACTCCCCCTAGAATCTGTCCGCGCACAGCCAGAGGGTTAATCGCCTTGCCACAGTCATAGGCCCCCACAAGCTTCAGTACCCTGATCACCCCTGTTTCAGGATCAACTTCAATTTCCGCTCCCTGCGCAATATAAATCCACTCCGAGGCGGCCGGCTCACTGCTCTGCCCGGTCTCTGGATCAAGACGATGGCTTCCCTGCCCGCGGAATGAGCCTTTCCCCAAGACGGGCTTGCCGCGCAACTGGGCTGCCAGAGCCACCTCTGCCAAAGGAAGTCCCGTCTCCGGCAGAGCCCTGACGAAAACCCGATGACCCTTTAACTCCAGCGCCTCCGCGGTAACCTCCATGGGTTGCATCATTTCTGCGGCCAAATTGAGTAGCTGGCTCTTGGCATCTAAGGCGGCAAATCTCACAGCGTTACCCGTGTGGTGCGTGACCCGACTTGAGAAACTGCCGTGGTCGAAAGGGGTGGCGTCCGTGTCTCCTGAAATCACGCTCACTTCTTCCAGCGAAACCCCTAACTCCTCGGCAGCGATCTGAGACAGAACAGTCTTGGAGCCTTGCCCGATCTCCGAGGAGCCAGTCAGTAGAGTAACCGAACCGTCCGCGTTTATTTTGATGGCGGCACTCGATGTCGTCGCGGCGGCCGAGAATTTATGCCACACACATATGGCCCTCCCCTGATTCGCCGCTTTAGGCCTCTTTCCCCATTGCATGGCATCGGCTACCTTCTTAAGACACTCTCTGACGCTAACGCTCTCCAAAATCTCGCCCGTGGCCGAGCGGTCTCCTTCCTCCAGGGCGTTTCTCATCCTGAACTCTACCGGGTCCATCCCCAGCTTCTCGGCCAGCAAGTCCGTCTGTGACTCTACTGCCCATGCTACCTGCTGCATGCCCATTCCCCTCAAGGCGGTCGGATTGACCTTGTTGGTATAGACCAGATAGGAATCAAGCTTTAGATTGGGGATACGGTAGGGTCCCGAAGCGCCAACCACCCCGGCCAGAAGAGCCACACTTACCCCCAGGTCAGCATAGGCACCGGCGTCCCAGGTCACTTCCATTTCCCTGGCCGTTAGTTTCCCGTCGCTTGTCGCCCCGCTCTTGATTTTTACCCAAGCGGAGTGTGCGCCGCCGAATCCTTGAAATTCCTCCTGTCTGGTCAAGACCAACTTTACGGGTCGTTGGCTTTTTCGACTAAGGGCGACAGCGATAGGCTCCAGCTTAGCGGTGATCTTTCCGCCGAACCCGCCTCCGATCATGGTATTGATCACTCTTACTTTACTCATAGGGAGGCCAAAGAGATCGGCCATATAGGTGCGAATATCAAATGGCCTCTGGCCGTTGCTCCAAACCGTGATTTTATCAGGCGTGTATTGGGCAAGGACCGCATGAGGTTCCATGTAACAGTGATGGATACGGGGACAGTAGAAGGTATCCTCCAAAACCACATCAGCCAGCCGAAATCCCGCCGCAATATCGCCCTTGCGAAGTTTTATATGGCTTGCCACGTTGCTATCGGGAATGGGCCGGATGAAACGGGTGAGATAAGAGCTTTGCTGATAATGCGCCAACTCCTCATGGATTCTGGGCGCGTCCTCCCGCAGGGCCTCACGGGCGTCGAAGACCGGGGTGATCTCCTCATATTCCACCCGGATGGCCTTTAGCGCCTCGTCGGCGGTATCCAAGTCCACGGCAGCCACCGCAGCGACAGCTTCCCCTATGTAACGGACCTTGTCGCGAGCCAGGACATACTCGTCTTTTAACGCGAGACCCACCCGGCGATCAGGTAAATCATTGCAAGTGACCACCGCATGGACCCCGGGAATTTTCTCCGCTGCACTCGCGTCTATATGAAGAATTCGCGCATGGGCGCAAGGGCTTCTCAAAATCCTGGCAAAGAGCATCCCCGCAGCGCGCACATCGACTCCATAGACGCCTCTTCCGGTGACTTTCTCTACTCCATCGACGAGCGGTAAAGATTGACCTACAATGGCTCCGTTGCTCATGGCCGCCCACCTTCCTGAGCCACAGACAGAACAGCTTCAATGATTGGAAGATAGCCGGTGCAGCGGCATAGGTTCCCAGACAGGGCTCTCCTGACTTCTGCCTCGCTGGGATTGGGATTGGAATCCAGCAGCGCCTTGCCGGAAAGAATCATTCCCGGTGAGCAGTAGCCACACTGACTGGCTCCTCGATCCATAAAAGCTTTCTGTAAGGGGTGCAACTTGCCATCCTTTTCCAAACCTTCGATGGTCAGGATCTCATGATCTTTAGCCCGGAAGGCCAGGATGGAACAGGAATGGATCGCCTTTCCACCTAAGAGAACTGTGCAACAGCCACAATAACCAGTCTCGCACCCCCTCTTTGTCCCGGTCAGACCGAGCTCATCCCTGAGCACATCAAGCAACACCGTTGAAGGAAAAACCTCCAGCTTGAATAGCCCGCCGTTAACCCTTAGCTGTAACTCTTTTTTTATCATCCCCTTTTAAACCTCTTGTTTAGCAGAGTACGCCCCTACAAGCTGACGGATGGCTCTCTGGGTGAAGAGCCCGACCATTTTCCTCTTGTATTCCGCCGGACCGTGAGCGTCGGATAACGGATCACAATTCCTGGAAACCTCCATGCCAGCCGCCTCTATAAGAGGCTCGGTAATTTTCTCTCCCTTCAATAGTGCTTCGGCCTTCTTAGCCCTGATAGGCGTCGGGGCTGCCCCGCTTAATCCTATGCGAATCTCTTGGCATCGCCCTCCCCTTTCCATTTGCATCATCAAGCCGACTGACACAGTGGCGCGATCGACTGCTCGGAGGGCGTGTTTGAGATAGACGCTAGAGGCGCCACTGCCGGGGACTGGAACATGGATATACGTAACAGCTTCATCTGGCTCAAGAACATTTTCGAACGGCCCGCGAAAGAAATCCTCCAGGGGGATTGCACGTTCCCCACGTGAACTTGAGGCTCGGATCGAAGCGCCCGCTGACAGGAGTGCAGGGGCCGAGTCTCCGTTAGGCTCTGCATGGCACAGATTGCCTCCCACAGTTCCGAGATTTTGGACATGGACCGATCCCACCTTGGAAGCGGCCTGGGACAAGACGGCGAGATGCTCACGTATTCTATCCGCGGCAGAAACGTCGCTCTGTGTAACCATAGCCCCCAGGATTATCTCATTGTCTTTGTAGGAAATCTGACGCAGAGAGGATATCTTATCCAGGCTGATCAACAAGCCCGGCCGCACCAGGCCCTGGCGGATCAGGATCAAAAGGGATTGTCCTCCAGCGATCACCCTTGCATCCTCGCCGTATCTTGCGAGCAGATCAAAGAGTTCGTCTAAGTGGTCAGGTTCGAAATAATCAAATCGTGCCATATGATTTTATCTATTTTGAAAATGTATAGTGCACTGGGGTTACATCGTGCCACTCTTCCACCAGTCCTTCTTCAACCAATGCCTGCCTGAATCTGTAGGTTCCATCCAGCCCGTCAAAGGGGAGCGGCTCGAATGCCTTCGGAAGAGGTCCTGATTCCACCTTGGCTCTGATGAAAGCGAGCTCGTTTTTCTCCAGGCATTCCTTAACAGCAGCAGATAATGTATCCCCCTTTTCCACTGTCTTCACATTGTGAATCCCTGCAGCGCTTGCAATACCGGCCAGGTCTGTCCCTTTTCCCGCGGCAGTCGGATACCACCCACAGGCGGCATAACAACCATTGTCGAGAACGATGATTAATAGATTATCTGCGGGGTTTGTCGCTACAGTTGCAAGAACTCCAAGCCCCATCAGGAGACTGCCATCCCCATCCAGAGCAATGACTTTGCGACTTGGAATTCCCTTCGCCAACCCGAATGCCAGGGGCGTTACCAGGCTGATCTGCACTCCATACAAAGTCAGTTTGTGCTTTTTGACCGAATATAACTCCCGATTCGTATTACCCACGTTTGAAATGACAATCTGATTCGTGAGATGGCCGCCGATGATTTGAACAGCCTCAAAGTGGGTCATATAGATTCCTCCCACAAAATATGGTGCGGCAACAATACCGCTACAGGGACTTTCTGCCCCTCGACCGTGTACTGGGCCTCTCTAACCAGCGTTTCTGCATCTTCAACCCTCTGAACAACACAGTAGGGAATTCGAAGGGCAGAGAGCAGAGGCTCTCCTACCAGCCTAATGTCCCAGTGATAATAGGCAACCTCTCCTATCCCCCCGGCGTGACTTGACATCATCAGCCAGCCGATATGATGCATAAGTCCCAGGCGAGAGAGAACGTGGGTGCCTGAGCTGTACCCCGAACCTTCCATCAAAACCAAGGGTCTCTTTCCTGCAAGGGATGCCCCGGCGGCAATGGCCATGGCCTCGGCCTCTCCTGTTGCTCCCACACTCTCTATGTCTCTATCCTCCAGCAGGAGTTTCAGTATCTCCTTTGTCCACGTTTCGGGCACATAAGAAAGGAAGTTGATCTCCGCCTTTTTTATTGCGTGGTAAATGGACATCGCGTTTTTCACATTGTGACGGGATGTGCTTCCTCTCATGGAATGTCTCCGGTTAACGATACAGCCGATCGATAAATCCCTGGGCTTCCAGCTTCCTCACCAATGTCGACTCTACAAAAGACGCGGGGTCAATACTCGCCGCGCGAGGATTTCTATCTTTCAGGCTCTCTAAAACGGTTCTGATCCCCTTATGTGGAGAGCGAGGTTTTCTGGGGACCACCTTTGCCAACTTATCGTACATTTCTTCGGCTTCCGCTCTATCGGAAAGTCTAAATTGCCGCTGTAAAATAGGAATCGTCTTATCCCTATGCAACCAGAAAAAAGCGATTCCCTCTAAATAACTTTTCAACACCCGCTCTACAAGGTCCGATTTCAGAGTCAAGGCCTGTTTGGTTGTGGCAATGACACCCGTCGGATATTCTAATTCCGATGCATCTGCTATTTCCCTAAACCCGAGTTTCCTCGCCCGCGTGGATTGCGGGGGGGAGAATACCGTCGCATGGATTGCGCCGGACTCCAGCGCGGCAACTCGGTCTGCCTGGCCTCCGACCTGGACCAATTTCACTTCAGCCAGGTTGAGCCCCAATTTTTCCGTAAGCATATACCGCGCTACATATTCAGCCAAACCTCCGATTCTAACAACCCCGACCCTCTTCCCCTTTAAGTCTCTAGCAGCTTGAATGTCTGATCTGACAAATAAGGAATGGGTTAAGCCGGGAATTTGATATAACAAAGAAACCACCTCGGCGCCGGCGAGCTGGCTGCTGATCACCGCAGGTCCGGCGACATCCGCAAAATCAAGAGAACCCGAAATAAGGGCCTGCACGGTCAGGGGGCCACCCTGGAGCAAAATGAGTTCCGCAGCCAGACCGTATTTTCGGAAAATGCCCGCCTGCTGCGTCACTATTGAAGCCACTTGAACATCGGTTATAGAGCTTTGGCCAATGCGAATCGGCGTCAGATCCTGAGCAAAGCTGGACGAGGATAACGCAAAGAAAATCAAAAGCGCTGATACGCCACCGACTGTGTTCGCGCCAATAATCCCTTTCATGGGCAGAGAGCTTCCGGCGTTCCTTTCCCTCAACAACTGCATCTCCTTACTTTGCGCTCAAGCTTCGAAGGTATTCCCTCACCCCGCCCACCGGCACCACATCCGCCCATTTGACATCCATCT
>Ga0209002_10002493_pt1 | contig 14831 bp, 13 predicted proteins | sample Rifsed16ft2_FD_184010 | JGI IMG/M metagenome (GOLD analysis project Ga0209002, IMG submission 184010) | Soil microbial communities from Rifle, Colorado, USA - sediment 16ft 2 (version 2) | ecosystem: Environmental > Terrestrial > Deep subsurface > Rock core/Sediment | place: Rifle, Colorado...
CGCGGACCGGGAGGGGCTCCCCGGGTTCAAGTCCGCCGGCGTCGTGTCCAGTCCAGTGATCTCAAACGCGAAGTATGCGAGGCGAGAGCGGGTGCCTCCCCATGCGCCGTTCCCGGCCGTGCCGTTCGGCGACGAAGAGACCCACCGCATCCCGACGGGTTGATCGGAGGGGCTGCACCCTGTGACCTGATTGTCGTCCGTCCACATCGCAGTCGTCGTCCCTCCCCCGGCCAGGGGCGTGAGTTCGTCGTCCGCCCCGCCCTCCCGGTGCGGCGTGTAGAGCACCCCGCCCGTGTACGCGCCGCTGATCGGATCCGCCGAGATTCCATCGACCTCGACGATCGCATCGGGATCGCAGACAAAGCCCGACTTGAGGACGCCGCGGACCCACGCCGTGCTCTCCGGGGTGCCGAAGGGAGAGGATGGATCCGACAGGGCCCACGCAACATCGTGGGACGACACGATCAGGCGGCCGCCGCCGTCCAGGTAGGCCTTGACCAGGGCCCTCTCCGTCTGGTTGAATGGCGGATATTGCTCGAGCCCGACCTGCCAGATCACCGCCTTGCGGTCCTGGAGGACCGCCAGGGGCGGCGGCCCCAGATCCGCGATCCGCCAGAACGACCATGTCCATCCGTTCCCATCGAGGGCCGCCGCGTATGAGGCCTCGCGCTCCGGAGGGAACGAGGCTCCGCCGATCACGACCAGCACGTCGCCGACCGGCGGCGTCTCGAACCGGTAGTGTTGACCCACGTTGGAATCGGTCGTCGCATTCGATACGCGACTGCGCGAGACCACGTCGAAGTAATATCCGCGGCCGGCCGCCAGGGGGGTCAGAGGGACTGCGTGCTGGGTCACCAGGTCCGGCGATGTCACGGTGGAACCCAGGGACACCGGATCGGTGCCGTACCGGACCTCCGTGGTCGCCGGTTCCGCGGTAGTCCACTCGACCGTGGCCGCGGTCGCGCGGATGTCCGTGACGGTCACGTCGTGGATCGTCGGTCCACTCGCGAAGACCTTCGCGGTCGCGGTCGCCTGATGGGCCGGTGATGCGTCCGAATATGTGACCCGGATCGTGTCTCGTTCCCGGACCTGCAGGGTTCCATCCGGGACCGCCGTTCCGAACGCCGTGAGGATCTGGCCCCGCCACGTCTCATCCGGCCCTCCCCGGGTGAGGGGGACGTCCTCTCCCGTCGTCTCGAGCCCCGAGTCAGCGTGGACGAAGACGGAGGGCGCGGACGGGTCGTCCACCGTGATCCGGATCGTGTCCGCCTCGGAGTATGCGACCCGGTCGAGGCTCACCCGTCCGTAGGAGCCATCCACGTTGCCGGTCGCGACGAGCGCAAAGGGTTGGGGCCCCACTGGGACGCTCGAGCCAATGATCCGCGCGGACCACTCCCCTGGCATTGCGGCCTTGAGGATCACGGCTTCCTCGACGTTCGTCGTGTCGAACGTGCCGCCCGGGAGGGATTCCCCCTGGGCGAAGGGCGCGAAGTGATTCCCTCGGTACACGGTCCCATCCGGGGCCGTCACCTGCAGATCCAGGTCGTTCACGAGGGCCTTCGCGGCCCCGAGGGTCCCGGGAAAGTCGTTCCACGCGAGGACGAACTTCACGGGCCCGGCGGTCGCCACGTAGAACACCTGTGCGACGCTGTCGCCGGTCAACAGTCCCGAGGTCTCGTCGACGACCTGCGTGCGGAATGTGTCGCCGGCCGCGGCGATCGGGAGGATCTTCGACAGGAGGACCCGCCCGAACCCCTGCTCGTCATTCGGCCACGTGTCCGTCGGGGACCGAGAGACGGTCCCGCTCCCGGTGACCTGTTGCCCAGAGGCGATCAGCATGGCCCGGATCAGAGCGGCGCTCGGATTCATCGCGTTCGCGGGAACGGGCCGTCCGGCGGGATACCAGCCGTCCGTGAAGTATTGTCGGATGATCGCCGCGGCTGCGGAGGCCGCGGGCGTTGAGTAGCTCGTGCCCGCCCAGTGCGTCTCCATCGACAGGCCCCGGCCGCTCGCGGGATCGCCGTCCGACATCGCCGAGTTGCCATCGAAGATCATGACGATCGTCGGCTTGATTCGTCCGTCGACCGTGGGCCCCCGTCCGCTTTGGTCCGCGAGGTCGTTTTGATCGAGTCCGCCGCCCGTGTCCGGGTTATACGCGCCCCCCACACTAACGATGTTCTTCGCGGTCGTCGGGGTTCCCAGGGATCCGGCGAGGGGGCATCCGACGGAGATGCAGTTTCCCGCGGCGAACAGGATCGTCATGTCCGGATGGGACCATACGAAGGCGTCGACCATCCGCGCTTGGACGTCGTACACGTTCGTGTCCGCACCCCAGCTGTTGCTGTGCACGCGGACGGGGGTCACGGCATCGTTGTACACCAGGCCTGGCGGTCCGAACAGGTCGGCGTAGTCTTCGGGGAGATAGATCAGCTCCTCCCCGGATCCCACTGGCGCACACGCGGCCCCGCCTCGGATGCCGCCAATGTCCTCCAGGTAGATCTTCCCCTGGAGGGCGTTCCCGTCGTTCGGAGACGTCCCGCCCGTCGGATTATCATTGCCCGCGAGGGTCGAGGCGACGCCGGTGCCATGGCCGGAGGGGCAGTCCTTGATCGCCCACGGGTCCCACGAGCCGCCGCCCCCGGGCCACCCGAGCTGGCCGGTGAGGACGCCCATGTTCACATACCGCACGACCTTGCGACGCGCGGCGTCCGTCGTGTTGTAAATGTCGCCGAGGACGATCGTCGAGGCGGATTGCTTGAACGGGAGTCCGTCGTAGTCGAGGCCGGTGTCCGCCATGCCGATGACCTGGCCACTCGCATCGAGTCCGAAGTTCCAGTAACGATAATCGTCCGTTGTGTTCGTCTGGATTACCCAGTCCGTCTGCGCGTTCCACACGCGGACCGGTTCGACGGGATCCACGAATTCCACCGACGGAAGGGCGGCGAGGGCGGCAATCAGATCCGGGGGGATCCGAGCGCGGACCCAGCGGAAGTCGCCTGTCCCGAATGCACCGAGGATCCCGGGCCCGGATCCGTCGGCGGCCGCGCGGGAGATCCCGCGGTGGCCCAGCCATGCCTCGACGGCCTCCGGGAACTCGCCCGGAAACATGACGATCCGCACGTCGACCACATCGCGTTGCGCCGAGTCCGTTCGAAGCTTCCAGCCGGAGGCGTAGGGTCCGATCCAGTCCACGTAACGCAGCGAGGTGACGTCCTGGAACGCCGCGGGCCGGCCCCGGACGATGAAGGCGTCCTGCGGGAGATACCGGAGGACCGTGAGGCCGCTCGATTCGATCGCCGCCTTCCATTCCTCCTTGATCGGGGCGTGGAAATGGACAACGCCGACGGCGGCTCCATCTCCATCGATTGACCAAGCCGACTCCGCGTGGAGGGCGAGGATCGTCAGATCGATGGGCCCTCCGAGCAGGTTGAGGGTCTCGTGGCCCTCGAGCGGCGTCGCGTATCGTCCTAGTTGTGTCAGGAGGTCGACGCTCCGCGGGGTCCCAATCGCCACGGAGAAGGCGCCGTAGGATTCGAGGAGGTCCGCCCCGGCCCATTGGATCTCCTCGCGGGATCCGTCTGTCCGGAAGGTCACCGAGCGGTCATTCGGAACGGAATCGGACGGCGTGATGGGGGGGCCGGAGGAGGGGATGGTAACGAACAGGAGGAGCACGATCGCGACCGTCATCCAAGCCTGGAAGAAGCGACGGGCCGTGCGGCACTGCCTCCTTGCGGACGTGCGGGCGCGGATGCCCGTGCGCCGGGAGTGCGGGATGTGGGCTGCGACACATTAGTCTTTTGGCCCAAATGCGGACGCTCGCTCCTCGGGGCTGATTCGGACTTCGCGCAATGCATTCTGGTAGAGGATGTTGAACGCGATGGTCGACTTCATCGTGCCGGGCTCGCCCGTGAGAAGGACGATTGCTCCCTCCGGGATGCCTCCGCCGAGTTTCTCGTCGAAACCGTGGATGAAGGTGCGGACTCGGTCTCCCTGATCCATGCGACGGAATCTATCTGGCGGAGCGGGTATGACGATTCCGAGGCGGTTGTCACCAGAGGATAGCGTCCCCGCTCGGGGGAGAGAACAAAAAAAGAAAGGGGGAGTAATCGCGAACTGCTTTGCCAGAGCAACCCGGGGATAAGATGATTTTTGCACTCGGTCTGTGAGCAACGTTTCGGCTGGAAACCTTTATTTGTTATCCGGTTTGTTACCAGTTCGTCGGGTGGGGGCCCGTTGTTCGTCCCTGAGCGTAATCTCAAGGACCTCGTCGTTTCGTACCTTCGTGTGCAGGAGCGCTCGATCAGCGCCCTCACAAAGCAGCTCAAGCAGGATGGGTACAGTTTCCACCGGCTGTTCGTGACGGGCTACCTGAAGGCCCTCGCGGACGTCGGCATGCTGCGCGAGAAAGACATCCCGCCGTCGAAGGTCTACACGACCTCCGCGCACCGGGAGCCGAACCTGTACGAGCTCGTCGGATCGCGGTGCCGGGAAGCCGCGAAGGAGGAAACGGACCAAGCCCGCCTCGCGGTCGCGGTCCTTCAGAAACTCTTTCGACGGCCGATCTTCCTGCGGGAGGTGCGGGAGTGCGGGTTCGCGGGAGCGATCGACGTGCCTTCGGCGCCTCGGGAGGAACGGGATGAGGCCCGCCGCGGCCTCGTGAAACTCGGCCTCCAACTCCCGACGAATGAGCCCGCATATGTTGTCCCAGAGCGACGAAGCGAGGTCCGCGATGAGATTCTCTACGATCTGATTGTCGAGCGATTCGGGATGGGCGCCCTTGTCCTCGAGACGAAGCAGACGAAACTGACGGAACGCTGAGTGGGAGCTAGGCCATCGGGATGGATGCGCAGCCCGACGCCGGGTGACCCGGATGCTTTCTCGGCCCCGCACCCCCGCGAGCGTTGGTAGTCCGCGGTAAGGCTGCTCACTTCCGTGCCTGACCCGTTCCCCACGATCGGGACGGGGACCGCCGCTCTCCAGCTGCGCTCCCTGTCGCCTCCAGCCCCGCGGGACAGAACCTCAACGTCGGCATCCAGACCAGCGCCAAGCTGGGAGCACCGCTCCCGACTGTCACCGCCCCATGAGGACGATTTGGGTCTACAAGAGGACGCCCAGCCCTCCGGTCAAGCCTAGCGCCGTTCTCAACGAACGCATCCTATTTAACGCTTCGGGGCCGACCGCTGGAGTCGCAACGATCATGCGACATCCGTGCTATCCGCGCAAGGATGCTCGCGATCGGCGTCGTCCTCTTCCTCCCGTGGCGTAGCCGGCGGAAGGACTGAAGACATCGCGACCGTCATCTCTCGCCGCGCTTCCCTCGTCTTCGTGTATCGGCCATACGTCGACAGGATCAGCAATCCGCCGACGAAAAAGGCGCCCGCGGAGCAGACGAGCCGCCACGACTCGAGGTCCTTTACCAGAAAGTCACTCGCAAGGGTCGCAGTGAAGTAGAAGTTGATTGACGTGGCAATGATGAAGAGCCCGATCGCCATCGGCGCCCACACGCCGAGGACGGCTCGGGCCCGCACGGCCTTCATCGACTCATCAGGCGGATGATGGCTTCCGCGGGCTCGCCGTCACATTCCTCAAGGGTCTTGCGCGCCTCTTCCTCCGAGACGCCCGCCTTCTCGGCAACGAGCTTCACGTCTTCGTCCGGAATCGCCGGCCCTTTCGTGCCTTCCGCCTTCTTCGCGTCCGATCGATCCCGCACGATCGGCTCGCCGACCACGGTCCATATTTTCTGTCCCTGGGCGGTCATCGCCGTGACATTCGGGTCGCGGATCACGTACTCCTTCGTCGCGGTGCGAATCACGACCTCTTCGACATCGTCCATCTGCTCCTGTTCGATGCCGAGGCGCTTCATCGCCTGTCGCATCTGCCTCGGGTTCGCGCGTCCGCCCGGGATCATCCTATCACGATGGAACGCATGGTCCAGAATCGGATAAAGGTTCTGCGCGCTCCCGCGGTTCGTCATCCTTTTAAATAGCTCCCGCCTCATGGAATCGGCCGTGCGCGTTGCGGTCGTTTTCAAGGACCGGTGCCAGCCGAAGCGCTGTCACCTCGAGTGCATCGCGTTCTGTCCGCCGCAACGGACCGGGACGGAGGTCATCTGGATCGACCCAGAGACCACGAAGGCCGTCATCAGCGAGGAAACCTGCATATCTTGTGGAATCTGTATCCGCAAATGTCCCTTCGACGCGATTCGAATCATCGGATTGCCCGAGGCACTCAAGGAAGACCTCGTCCACCAGTACGGGAAGAACGCCTTCCGCTTGTTCCGCATTCCGGTCCCGAAGAAGGGAGAGGTGATCGGACTCCTCGGGCCGAACGGCATCGGCAAGACGACCGCCGTGAGCATTCTGTCCGGCGAGACCGCTCCGAACCTCGGGCACTACCGTCGGAAGAAACCGCACTGGGACGACGTGCTCGACTACTTCGCTGGCACCGAGGTCCATGGCTACCTCGAGAAAATTGCGAACAAGGATTTGGCGACGGCCATCAAGCCCCAGTACGTCGACAAGCTGAGCAAGATATATTCCGGCAAGGTCCGAGACCTCTTGCGGAAAATCGACCGACAGGGAAAGCTCGACGAACTCTCGAGCTCGCTTGAGCTCGGGTCGTTCCTCGACCGGGACATCGCGCAGTTGTCCGGCGGGGAACTCCAGCGTCTCGCAATCGCCGCAACGATGCTCAAGGACGCCGACGTATACTTCTTCGACGAGCCGTCGTCTTATCTCGACATCTATCAGCGGCTCCAGGTCGCGAAGGTGATTCAGTCCCTCGCGAAGGAGAAGTACGTCGTGGTGGTGGAGCACGATTTGGCGGTCCTCGATTTCCTCGCCGAGACGGTCTTCCTGATGTACGGAGAGGAAGGCGCCTACGGCATCATCGCGCAGCCGCGGCCGGTCCGCACGGCGATCAACGTCTATCTGGGTGGCTACCTCAAGGAGGAGAACATCCGATTCCGGGATCGCGAGATCCGTTTCGATGTCCGTCCACCGCGGGCGGATTGGAAGGCGGACGTCCTCCTCGCGTTCGACGAGCTGACGAAACGGTACGAGGGTTTCGAGCTGATGGTTCGCCCCGGCCGCCTCCGCAAAGGAGAGGTCGTGGGAGTGGTCGGCCCGAATGCGACCGGGAAGACGACGTTCGTGAAGATGCTCGCAGGACAGGAAACGCCGACGTCGGGCGCCGTGCAGAGGCAGTGGCAAGTGTCGTACAAGCCGCAGTACCTCGAGGCCGTCTACGAAGGTACCGTGGGCGACCTCCTCCGTGCCGCGGTGGGAAAGAAGGCGGATTCAGGACACTACGAGACAGAGATCCTCCAGCCGTTGAAGGTGAAAGGCATGCTGGAGCGGGACGTGTCCACCCTGTCCGGCGGCGAGCTGCAGCGCGTGGCGATCGCCCTCTGCCTCGGCCGCGACGCCGACATCTACCTGCTCGACGAGCCTTCCGCATACCTGGACTCGAACCAGCGCATGGAGACCGCTCGGACGATTCGGCGCGTCATGGAGAAGGAGGCCCGAACGGGCCTCATCGTCGATCACGACGTGTATTTCCTCGACTTGGTCTCGGACAGCCTGATGGTGTTCTCCGGCGAGCCGGGGCGACGCGGCGTGGGCGAAGGGCCGTTCCCCATGCGTGAGGGGATGAACCGCTTCCTGCGGATGGTCGGAGTCACGTTCCGGCGGGATGCGGACACGAACCGTCCGCGGATCAACAAGCTCGATTCCCGCCTGGATCGCGAGCAAAAGTCCGCCGGCGAGTACTATTACTCGATTGAGGACACGATCCAAGCATCCTGAGGTCCGTCATGAGGGAGCGAGGAGTCGCCCGCGTCCTTCCGCGGTCGACTCGCCATGCTCGACGACGGATTCGCCGCGCAAGTAGACCGCTTTCGGAAAGACCGCCTCCATCCCGTCGAACGGCGTCCAGCCACACTTGTATCGGAGCCGCTTCGCGCGAATTGTCTCGATCGCCCGCGGGTCGGCCACGATGAGGTCGGCATCCCGGCCGACTTCGATGATCCCCTTCGGGATCTGCAGGATCTCAGCGGGTCGTGAGGACATCGCGGCGACGAGCCGACCAAGGTCGATGTCGCCGGCGCGGGTGCGTCGCAAAAGGAGGGGGAAGGCGGTCGCGACGCCGGGAACGCCGGCGGGAGACTCCTCGAACGGCCCGCCTTTCTCGTCAAGGGTGTGCGGGGCATGGTCGCTCGCGACGACGTCGATACGTCCCTTCCGGAACGCCTCCCACAATGCCTCGCGATCTTCGCGGGAACGGAGGGGCGGATTCACCTTTCCGCGGGCCCCGAGCGGCTTCGACCAGTCCAGGAAGAGATGGTGGGGCGTCACCTCGCAGCTGACGCCGGTCGGGAGGGCGTCGAGGGCCTCCACGCAGGTCACGTGGGCGACGTGGACTTTCGCGTCGCCTCGAATCCGGCGGAGGATTTCCATGGCGCTCCCCTCCGCCTCCTTGGATCGGGCCGCGGCGTGGTCGTGGAGGTCGCGCGCGGTCCCCGGCTGGAATTTCGTCGGGTCTTCCGCGTGGATCGCCATCACCTTGCCAAGGCGCTCCGTTTCCCGGAGGATGCCGTCGAGAGTCTCGACCCCGACCTGGAGGCCTCCGGTCGACTCGGCCATGTACGCTTTGAACGCGCCGGCTCCCTTCAGTCCCACGACGCCATCGGGAGATCGAGGCGCCGCGTACAGCAAGTAGTCGACGGCGCTTCGTCCGCGCAAGGCATCCGTCTTTCGCTCAAGGGCTGCGCGCGACGTGACGGGCGGGACCGTGTTCGGCATGTCCGCGACGGTGGTCACGCCCCCGATGGCCGCCGACGCGGTGCCGCTCGGGAAATCCTCCTTCTCCGTGAGGCCAGGATCTCGCATGTGGACGTGGAGGTCGACCGCACCCGGGAGGATCAGCATGTCGCCATGGTCGATTTCCTCGTCCCCGCGGAGCACCTTTCGGATCGCCGCGATCTTGCCATCCTCGCCGATTCCGAGGCTCAACGGCTCGAGCCGGCCCCGAAACCACACGCGGCCCCTAATGACCCGCATGCGCCGCCTCCAAGTTCCGGCGCACGACGGGGCCCTTGGGTTCTGATTCCGCGAAGACCTCCGCTTGGAACGTGTAGACCCGGGTGTCCGGATCGAGCCACGCGTCCGCGAGGAGCCCCGCCTTCATGCACGCGTGCGAGAGGAAGTCCGCCGGTTCGAATCCTTCTTCGACCGCGACCTGGGGGAGGAGGATCCCTCGATACGTGCCCTGGGCGACGCTCAGACCGTCTTCGCCGATTGTGACGTGTTTCGGGAGATCCTTCGGCTTCTTCACTTCGAGCAGCCGGGGAGGCGTGAGGATGCTCACTTCCACCGTGACCCGGTCGAGTTCGTCGTGGTGCATCGGAGGAAACCGCGGGTCCTCCGTGGCGGCGGATTCGGCTGCCTTCTCGATTGACGTCGCGAGGGCAAAGAACGGTTGCGGGTACCCGATGCAACCTCGCAGATCGCCGGCCGGATGGTTGTTGATCGTCACAAATGCCCCGGATTTCTCCTCAAACGGCTTGGGGATCTCGAACGTTCGCTTCGGCCGCCCCAGGAGGCGAGCCTCCATCGCCTCGCGTGCAATGCGGACGGCGAGCTCGCCGTCGCGGTCCGCGTAGCGCATCCGCGTCGACAACCAACGAACGCGCCTTAACCCTGTCGGCTCGGGATTGGAGCGCGACTCGGTTCGGCGCAAACCTTTTATCGAGTTCGACTCTCATCAGTCGAGCGATCGCATGCGAGCCCGTGTCCCCGTCGTCGAAATCATGACCCCGACGCCAATCACTACCTCGCCGGACGCGACCGCCGCGGACGCCGCGAAGGTGATGCGGGAGAAGGACATCGGGAGCCTGGTCGTCGTCGAGGACGGCCGCCCCACGGGGATCGTGACGGAGCGTGACCTGGTGACGAAGGTCGCGGCAACCGACCTGAAACCCTCCAGCGTCTTCGTGAGAGACATCATGACATCTCCTCTGGTCGCGGTCCATCCGCACGAAGAAGTGGCGGAAGCCGCGAAGCTCATGTCGCAGCGGAAGATTCGCCGCCTGCCCGTCGTCCAGGAGGGCAAGCTCGTCGGCATGATCACGGAGAACGATATCATCCGAATCTGGCCGACGCTCATCGAAGTCACGCGGGAGTATGCGCGCGCCGGCTTGGATTCGCAGTTCGCGAAGGGGATCGAAGGTCACTGCGAAGTGTGCGGCGTGTATTCCACGAACCTGATGTGGGACCGCAACTTGCTCGCGTGTCCGGAGTGCCGCGGCGGCTGACACTCCTCGGAGGAGAACGGCCCGATAACTACCGCGGAACCTTTATAGTCCGTCCTCAGGTTCGTGCGGCCCGGTGCCTCGTTCCGTCAAGATTTCTCAGCAAGAGCTCGATGCGATCCGCAAGTTGTACGAGAGCGTGATGTCGTACGCCTGTCACGGTCTCTTCTTTCGCGAGGGCATGGTCCTCGCGGAGGACGTGACACGGAACCTGCGGCTCGGGGAGGATCCGCTCGAGGCCGGCAAGACGGCCATCCTGGAACGTGGGTGGGCCGAGGATGTCCTTTTCACGGACTCCGGCGCGCGAGTCCGCGGTTCCATCGAGGCGATGCCAGGATCCGAGATGGAGACGTGCCATCGGCTCCGTGGGATGCTCTCCAAGTTGCTCGAGGCGAAGACGCGTCACCGGGTCCGCCTCGCGGAAGTGGAATGCGTGAGCACGGGCGCCCGCGAGTGCGTCTTCGAGCGGGAGGCAGGCGCGTGACCTCCTTGGAGGACATGGTTCACGGGCTTCGCGATCTCACGAAGGCAGAAGCGGTCGCCCTCATCAACCGGGACGGCAGCATCGTCGTCACGGAACTCCCTCCGGGCATTTCTCAGGAGACATTCTCGATCATGTGCGCGGCGATTCTCGGGGCGGGCACGACCGCCGCGACCGAGCTGGGCCACTCGGCTCCGCACCGTGTCGTCCTCGAATCCGACGACGCCACCCTGGTCATTCAGGAAGTAGGACGGCGCGCGATGCTCGTCATCGTGATCCCCCCGGAGCGTCCGGTCTCTGAGCTGCTCACGGTGGTGGAGCGGTTCGCACAGGCCGCGGCGAAGGATCTCGGTTGATTCACCCGGGAAGGCTTATGGCGGCCGCGACGGTTGCTTCTCACGGGCCCGTGGTCTAGTGGCTAGGATGCGACTCTTACAAAGTCGAGGTCGTCGGTTCGATTCCGACCGGGCCCATGTCCTCGGAGCGTCTCGCCTCGGTTCACGTCTGGCGCCGGAGCAGGAGGCGGGGAACCCAACGAAGGGCCGGCGCACCGATGGCGCACACGACGGTCGAGAGGACCGAGCCCACGCCAAACGCCAGCGTCGGTGGCAGGTACCGGAGCAAGTACGCCGCGGATCCCGCGCTGCCGAGGAGCCACGCGCCCGCCAGGACGAACAGGATTGGTCGGAAGAGGAGCATCGCGACGAGGAGCGCCGTGAGGATCCCCGCGAGATACGCGAGGAGGTCCGTTGGAAGTCTCAGGACAACGCCAGTCCAGAGGAGAATGGGGATCTCCACGGCGCCGATCGCTAACAGACGTAGTTTCCACTTCCACCGCATGGGCAACCTCATTGCCGATAGTCTTCAGGGCGGAACCCGAGGTCGACGCGAATATCCGCCAGCCGACCCAGGTGCGTCCCATCGAGGAGGTGGATCGATGCGTCATCGACGCGGACGATCTCATCGTCGAACAGGGGGCCGAGGAACCGAGCGCGGACGTCGTTCACGGGCATGCCTCCACACAGCTCGTTGAAAGCCGGCACGACGATCGCCTCCTTCGGCAGCCTCGGATACCGCCGATGCTTCCGGAGGAACGGGACTCGCATCCAGCAGGGGACGATCTGCCGGTTGCCAAACGCATCGCGGAACGCTGCCGCGGGATGGTTGTGTCCCATGACGAGGACCTTCGCCTCCATCACTTTCTTGTACGGCCATGCGTGGCCGTGGCAGAACCCCGTATCCTCCATCCGGAATCCGTACGCCGGCTTGAAGCGGATGTTCCGGGGCACGACGTGCTTCAACATGCCATCGTGATTCCCTTGCGCGATGTAGATCTCACGGAACGTGGACGCGAGATCCCGGAAGAACACGTACACGTCGCGCCGCTCGCGAGAGGCCATCTTCGGGACAAGATGCTTCACGTCGCCGAGGAGGATGAGCCGGCTCGCCCCCCGCCGCTCCGCGATCCCGATGAGCTTGCGCCCCATCGCCTCCGCGCGGCTCGGCAGCCGCACCCCCTTCTCGCGGAGCTCCTCCTCGAGGCCGATGTGCAGGTCCGCGACGACGAGGGCATCGTCCGCCATCAAGACGGGTTCGTCCGGGATGGGTTCCAAGTCCACGGGCGCTCGTAGCGCCACGGTTCATTAATAATTGTGTGACCTCGATGAATGGACGTGTCGCGGCAGCGACACGAAAACTCAAAGGAACTTCCGGAGGACGTAGCCGAGGTTGTCCGCCACGTCGACGGACGTGAGCCCGTAACTCTTCGCCTCGAAGGCGAGGTCTCCCGCGGCCCCGTTCGCGAAGGCCGCGAGCCGTGCCGCATCGAACGGCGACATCCCTTTCGCGATCAATCCGGCGGTGACCCCGCACAGGACATCCCCGGTCCCGCCGACCGTCATCCCGGGATTCCCCGTGTAGTTGAACTTCAGCCGCGCGCCATCGGAGACGATGTCGACCGGCCCTTTCAGGAGGATCGTGGCCCCCAATGATTTCGCGGCGTCGCGGACGATGCCGGCGCGCTCCTCCGGCGGGTCCGGGAGGGACTTTCCCGTAAGGGTCTGGAACTCTCGGGAGTGGGGGGTGAGGACGGCCTTCTTTCCCGCGAGGCACCTCGGATCCGCACCGACCGCCTTGATCGCGTCCGCATCGATCACGATCGGGATGGACAGGCTGCGCACGACTTCGCGGACCGCCTCGAGGGTCCCCTCGACATCCCCGAGTCCGGGTCCGATCGCGACCGCGTCCACGCGCGACGTGATCTCCTGAATCTGTCGCAGGTCCTCCCGCAGGAGTCGATGTCCGACGAGCGGATGCACGATGAAGGTCGGAGAGTAGGAGGCCACGACGGTCGCCGCCAGGGCCGGCGTCGCGATGTGGACGAGATCCACTCCCATCCCGAGGGCGCCGAATCCGACGAGGGCGGGTGCACCCGTGTAGGGTCCTCCCGCGATCACGAGGAGACGGCCATTCTGGCCTTTGTGGCTCGACGCCCGCGGCACCGGGAACAGCAGAAACTCGCCCGGGCCGATCATCGTCGTCACCCGGGTCGGGATCCCGATGTCCACGACCCGGATTTGGCCGGAATTCTCCGGGGTCATCCCCTCCTTCACATCATGCAGGGCGACCGTGACGGTCGGGCGGACCATGAGTCCCGTCCCAAGGCCGCTCGGGACGTCCACGCTGAGGATCGACTTCCCCGACGCGTTGATCTGTTGGATGAGGGAGGCGAACGGCTCGCGGAGGGTTCCTTCCGCGCCGATCCCTAGGAGGGCGTCGACGATCAGATCCGCCTGGGCGATCGCCTCTTCGCTCCGGTCTAGTCCGGCGAAGATCTGCACCTCCCGCAGGCGCTCGAAATTCGTGAGCGCTTCATTCGTCGAAAACTGATCCGGAGAACGGGCGAGGAGGACGCTGACCCGCGCGTCTTTCGTGAGATGGCGCGCAGCGACGAGGCCGTCGCCTCCGTTGTTTCCGGTGCCGGAGACGACAAGCACCTTCTTCCCGGTCGTCGAGAACTCGGATCGCGCGACCTCCGCGAGCGCCTTGCCGGCGGCCTCCATGAGGTCCAGGGCGGAGATGCCCGAGTACTGCGCGTTCCGATCCAGGACGCGCATCTCCACGGGCGAGATCATCGCCTCCGCGGATTCGGCCTTCGCTAGTTAAACGTTGGCCGCGAGGTTAAGAACGCCCGCACGTTTCCCGCCCCGATGGATTTCGGCCCGCTGCGCCCCTATACATGGGCGCTCGCAATGGGCGTGTTCATCCCCGCGAGCTGGGTCCTCGATCTCCTCATCGGGGAGAGCGTCGTCGTCTTCGCGGTCGCGGGAATCGCAATCGTGCCGCTCGCGTGGTTCCTCGGGTTGGCCACGGAGGAATTGGGCAAGCATGCAGGCCCCGGGATCGGCGGACTTCTGAACGCGACCTTCGGAAATGCGACGGAACTGATCATCGCGGTCTTCGCGCTGGCGAATGGCCTCCCGGATGTCGCGAAGGCATCCCTCACCGGTTCGGTCATCGGGAACGTCCTTCTGGTCTTGGGCCTGAGCATGCTTGTAGGGGGGCTCCGGCACAAGACGCAGATGTTCTCTCGCGAGGCCTCCGGCATCCAGATCACGATGCTCGTCGTCGCGGTGATCGCCCTCGTTATGCCGGCCCTCTACGTCTTGTCGACGGGGATTCGGGGCGGCGTCACCCTCGAGGAAATGAGCCTCGGAATCGCAGGGATCATGCTCGTCGCCTATGGCCTCGGACTCCTCTTCTCCTTGCGCACGCACCGGGACATCTTCAATCCCGTCTCGGAGGTCGTCGAAGAACCCCGGTGGACGAAGCGGTTCGCGCTCAGCGTCCTCGTCGTCGCGACCGCGCTCGTCGCGATCGAGAGCGAGATCCTCGTCGGATCACTCGTGTCCGCCCAGCAGTCCCTGGGCCTGACCGAGCTGTTCATCGGTGTGATCATCATCGCGATCGTCGGGAATGCCGCAGAGCACGGAAGCGCGGTCCTCATGGCGTGGAGGAACAAGATGGAGCTCAGTGTGGCCG
>Ga0209002_10002494_pt1 | contig 14829 bp, 13 predicted proteins | sample Rifsed16ft2_FD_184010 | JGI IMG/M metagenome (GOLD analysis project Ga0209002, IMG submission 184010) | Soil microbial communities from Rifle, Colorado, USA - sediment 16ft 2 (version 2) | ecosystem: Environmental > Terrestrial > Deep subsurface > Rock core/Sediment | place: Rifle, Colorado...
ACCCGCCGCCGCAAGGGCCGATTTCACGCGGTCCGGATTCCGAATCGCTTTCATCGCATCGCTTTGGCGGTAGAACTCGACGGCCGCGCGAAGATCCGCGAGTTTCTTCGAAGGGCTCGGGGTCCTATGCCGCACTATCGCCTCGAGGAATGCATCATAAGGCGGGTCCGCGAAATCACCCCATTCGCAGAACACGAACCGCCCGTTCGGCTTGAGCACGCGCGCGACCTCAGCGAAGCACCGGTCGAACCCGAAGGCGGGGATGCCGAGGTTACTTACGACCGCGTCGAACCTTCGGCCTGGGTAGATAATGTTCCGAACGTCCATCATCTCGAATCGGATCGATTTGATTCCGAGACGGGCAGCGCGGTACGTGCCCGTCGCCAGCGCCCCGTCCGCAAGGTCGATCGCAACGACACCCTGCGGAAGGACCTTGGGGGCGATCATGCACCCGAGGAGACCGGTCCCGGTCCCAAGGTCCAGAAACAGCTCGCCCGGCTTCGGAGCGGCGAGGTCCGCGACCCCTTTCGCGATCGGTTCGAAGTGCGGGGTCACGTTCTTGTCGTACGTTTCCGCCATCCGGCTGTACTCATCCGCCATGAGGAGGACGATTTCCTCCGGGTTCATCGAGCAGCCATCGAGGGACAGCACTTAACCGTTCATGCGGAGACCGGGGTCGGTTACCATGCTTATGGGCAACTCCCAACGGCGACGGCACGGCCGAGATGGCGAGTTCGCAAGGTTGTTAAGGGGAACTGCGGGATACCGCGCCGATGACCCGACTCCAGCCACGGTTCCGCGATGAACAGATCGGCATCATCACCTCGTTCATCCGCCACGTCCTCGAGGACTCGGGCTACCGTGGCCTCGTCGTCGGGATGAGCGGTGGGCTGGACTCCTCGCTCGTCGCGAAGCTGTGCGCAGACGCCGTCGGTGCGAACAAAGTCGTTGGCGTGTGGAGCGGCGAAGGACCCGCTAAGGGCCGAGACTATCAAGATACACAGGACTGGGCCCGGGTTCTGGGAATCGAGCTCCGGCGTTTCGACATCTCGCCGCTCGTTGACCATTTCAGGCGGTCCCTGAAGATCCGCAAGTCGGAACGGCTTGCGTTCGGGAACATCAAGGCCCGCGTTCGGATGATCATCCTCTACTACATCGCGAACACGGAGAAACGCCTCGTCATGGGCACTGGAAACAAGTCCGAGATCGCGACTGCGTACTATAGTAAGTTCGGGGACGGCGGTGTTGACTTCCTCCCGATCGGTGACCTCTACAAAACGCAGGTCCGTGAGATGGCGGCGCACCTCGGCGTACCGAAGCGGATCATCGGGAAGATCCCGACGGCGGGGTTGTGGGCTGGGCAGACGGACGAGGATGAGCTCGGCGTCCGCTATGAGGTGCTCGACCGCATCCTCCTCGGCATCGAACTCCACTTGACGCCCGAGGAGATCGTGGGCCAGGCGGACGTCGACCTCAAGACCGTCCAGCACGTCGAGAAGCTCGTCGCGAGCGGCGCCCACAAGCGGAAACCGCCGCTAATCCCCAAGGTCGGCATCCGCACCTTCGGCCTCGACTGGCGCGAGTGAGCCCCTTCGCTTCGAGAACTCCTCGAGAAAACGTTCCCGGGAATCCACGTCGAAGACGATCTCGTCGATCTCCGCCCCGAGGACCTGCCAGACCCGGCGAGGCGTCGTCAGCCGCACGGCAACCAAGCCCTCTTTCGAGCCCGTCACGTACAGCCGGCGCCTCCGCCAAGGCGCGCTGAGGCCGAGCCTCGGCTTCCCACCGTAGGCCTCCATCGATTCGACCGACTGGAACGGTACGGCCGCGCGGAAGTACCACCCCTGGCGCAGCACGAGACGGGAGGCGGTGAGCCAGTGGTTCGTGAAGAGCGGAGACAGGCCCGACACGAGGACGTACACACCGAGGGCGGCCCCGATCACGGCGAGCCACGACGGCGGGGTCGGGACCGCGAACGCGAGGAACGCCACGAAGAAGACCGCGAGGGCGGAGAGCAGGAGGAGTCGCTGAAGGAAGAACCCATGGCCGTACGGGAACTCGAGACGCTTCCGTGATGCGTCGGCCGTGACCACATCGCGCGTCTCGCGGGGCACTCGGACAATCGCCGGTCTTCGCGCCGTGGACCCGAGGATGCAGCGGCGGGTATTTGGAATTCTGTTCGGCCGGCCCACACCTTAAATAAGTGCCGCCTCGTCGCCCCGCGCGCATGGTGGATTCCTCGCAGCTGCTCCTGTGGGCGGCGATCACCGGCGGCACCCCGCTCATCATCGCGCTGATCCCCCTCGCGAAGGCCCGCGTCTCCGATCGGACGACACACGTGATGCTCGGCCTCTCCGCGGGAATCCTCCTGAGCATCGCCCTCGTGAACATCCTCCCCGAGAGCTTGGAACTCGGAGGCGCATTTCAGGTGCCGGTCCACCTCGTGGCCGTCGCGGCAGCGATTGGGTTTCTCGCCCTGCTTCTCCTCGAGCGGACCCTCCTCGCGGAGGGAAAGGGCGGTCACATCGACGTCGAGGGGCGGAAGATTCAGCCCTTCGGCACGCTCGCGCTGAGCGCGCTCACGATCCACGGCCTCCTCGACGGCTTCGTGATTCCGCTCGGGCTCGAGGCGGGAGGCGGCGTTGCGGTCGTGGTCCCTGTGGCCGTCGCCCTGCACCAGATCCCCGATAGCTTCGCGGCCGCGTCCGTGAGCCTCGGGTCGAGTGGGAACCCCCGGACGGCCCTTGCGTTCATTCTCGCGACCGCGATCGACACGCCGATTGGAATCGGAATCGGTTTGCTGTTCCTCGGGGCGGGCCAGGCCTGGCTCCCCTTCGGCCTTGCGTTTTCGGCGGGCACCTTCCTCTTCGTCTCCGCAGCGGATTTGATTCCAGAACTTCAACATCGCGCGCGGAGTCTCCTCGTGACGGGATCGATCCTCGCTGGCGTGGCGGGAGTCGTCGCCCTCACGCTCCTCCTCCCGCCCGCGTGAAGCTCCTCGCGCATCGAGCGATAACTTTCAACGTGGGGAAGAACGCGGAGTTGCATAATTCAACGACGATAAAAATCCGGCATCGCGCAACGCCGAGAACTCGCGAGAAAAGTTAGAAACGTTTTAGTAGACCACTCCGGATACCGCGATGCTCCTGCGCGGAGCCGCGAATTCGCGCGCGATTTCGCGATTCTCAAGGGGGAGAGGATACATGGAAGAAAGCATCTTCCAGCCGTACATCGCGACCCGTCCAATCTTCAGGATCGACCGGGACATCCTTCGGCCGTCGTTTGTCCCGGACCGACTCCCGCACCGGGAGGAACAGGTCGACCAGCTGGCCCAGATTCTTGCGACGGCATTGCGCGGGGACCGGCCGAGCAACGTCCTGATTTACGGCCAGACCGGGACGGGAAAGACCGCCGTGGTGAAGTACATCGAGAACGAGTTCAAGAAGCTCGAGGGCGGGCGGACGGTCCACTATATGTACTTGAACTGCGAGATCGTCGACACGCCGTATGCCGTCCTCCAGAACCTCGCGAATCGGTTCGTGGAGAACTTCAGCCAGCGGGTGCCATTCACGGGCCTATCAACGGACCGCGTCTACCAGATGCTGTGCGAGAAGCTCGACGAGGAGAAGAGGATCGTCATCCTCGTCCTCGACGAGATCGACAAGATCATCACGAAGAACGGAGACGACCTCCTGTACCAGCTGCTGAAGATCAACGAAGACCTGACGCGCGCGAAGCTCTCCCTGATCGGGATCAGCAACGACCTCAAGTTCACCGAGTACCTCGACCCGCGCGTGAAGAGCCGCCTGAGTGATGAGAAGATGGTGTTCCCGCCGTACAATGCGGAGGAGCTGTTCGACATCCTGAGTCAACGGGCCGCAATGGCCTTCGACAATGGTGTGGCGAACGACCCCGTCCTCCGCCTGATTGCCGCCCTCGCGGCACAGGAACACGGGGACGCCCGCCGGGCCCTGGACCTCCTCCGGGTCGCCGCGGAGCTCGCCGAGCGCGCGGGCGAGGAGCACATCGGAGAGCAGCACGTTCAGCGGGCGAAGAACAAGGTCGAGCTCGACACCGTCGTCGAGGCGGTGAAGTCCCTCCCGACGCAGTCGAAGCTCGTCCTCCTGGGAATCGTCTCGAACCAAGAGGCGGGCGCGGATCGAATGACGACGGGCGAGGTGTACGCGACGTACAAGGAGTTGTGCCGGAAGACCGGAGCACCCGTCCTCACGCAGCGGCGGGTCACAGACCTCGTGTCCGAGCTCGACATGCTCGGCCTCGTCCACGCGCGCGTGAAGAGCTACGGCCGCGGGGGCCGGACAAAGGAAGTCCAGAGCACGGTCCCGTTCCTCGAAATTAGGCGAGTTCTGGAAAAGGACGAGTTCCTCGCCCCGGTGCGCGGGTACCGACCACGCTTGCAGACCACCCTTATCTAGGGCCGTTGCGACCTTCTTGGGGCGTCTCCGCGGGTTCCGGATTGACGGCGACCTCATCCACGTCACCCGCCGGCATGTTCCCGAGCCGTTTCCTTCGGGCCTTCCATCGCTTCAGCGCGAACGAGAGCCCGAAGTCAAGGGCGAACGGGGCCGCAATGAGGAGGGCGAGCGAGATCGCGAGCGCATCCCAGCTGTTCTTCGGCGCCTCCCGCGTGTCGCCCCAGTATGCGCAACACCCACCGGCCGGAGTCACGAGGAGTTTGATGAGACCGAACCACGGCAATTCGCCGCGTGCCTTGCCGATCACGTTCGCATGGGGGACAATCCAGCGATCGTACGGTTTCGCGGGGCATGGGTTCGGACCCGGCGGGGAACATGCGCGGTCTGCATTGTTGTCGCCCATCGTGATGTATCCGTCCATCTGATACCTTGGCTGGATCGCGAATTCGCGCAAGTCGAACGTAATCCGCAGATCACCCCGAAACCCCAGTCCACGGATGTCGAGGCTGCCGGAGATTCCGTAGGGCCAGGCGAGGATGGTTCCATTGCGGTCACGGGCCTCCCACTGGCCGATCGCGAGCAGGCTCGGGACGTCATACCCGTCGCCCGTCTCATTCCAGACCACGAAGAATATCGGACGGTGGATGATGGGAGTGTCACCCGGGCTTGGCGGGGGCCGGTACACGATCACATCGCCAAAGTCGCTGTATGTCGAAAGGCCGAGGCCCTTGCCCTCGACCCACGTGGTGACCTGGGGGCGCGTCGGGGTGGCCTGGACGAGGACGATGTCCCCGGTGTCGATTGCCCCGATGAAACTCTCGACGTCGCTGTGTTGCATGCTCGAGCTCTCGACGACGACCTCGGGAGGCCAGTTCTGCGTGTAGGCGAAAATCGCCGCGAAAACGATCAGCACGACGAGGAGAGCGATGCCGACGTCCCGGCCGAGAAGAATCAGGGATGTCCGTAGGTCTCGGGGCTTCGCTCCGTCTCGGTCAGGGGACTCTTCCGCGTCATCCGGCGTCTCGCTGACCATACCCCGCGTTCTATGATGGGCACTCTATAAAAGAGTAGCGAGCTAGACGTTCACGATTGTGATACCGCGCGCCACGGGGTATGCGACGTTGAACACGGGAATGGCGCCGGACACGCCAAACCCATCGAGCGTGCGTTGACCCGACCCAAGCGTCGCGAACGGGATTCCCTTGTGGACATGCCCATGAATCACGACGTCGGGCCGCCGCCGGTGGACCACCGCCTCTAGTTTCGTCGAGCCGAGCTCGGGCCTCCATTCCTCCTTTTCCGCGCCCATGGTCGCCCAGGTGGGCGGATAGTGGGTCAGGAGAATTCGGATCCCTTCGCCTTCGAGCAGTCGATCGATTGTGGCGACGCGTTTGTCGTATGTGCGCCAGATGTCGGGGAGATTCTTGCGCTGCCACCACGTCGGACGATCGAGGCTCCCGGTGCTTCCGACGAGCCGGACCTCGCGTCCGCCCGCGCGAACCGTGGCGGCCTCGTCGTCGAGGAATGTCAGGCCGTACTTTGGGCCGAACCGCTCCCTGTATTTCCCGTGGTCCTGCGCGTACTCGTTATTCCCAAACACGACGTACACGGGACACGACACCCGGTCCCGCAGCGCGGCGATGACTTCGCCGAAGGCATCGAGGTCGTTGTGATCCGTCGTGTCGCCTGCCACAAAGAATACATCCGGTGCCTCGAGCCGGCGGAGGTCCTGCGCGAAGGGTTCGAGGCTCTCATGTCCGTGAACGTCCCCGACCGCAGCGATCCGCATCGCCCCGCGAAGCGCATCGTTCGGCAAAGGGTTTCGCCTGAGCCGTGGTTCAAAACACTTTCATGACCGCCTCGCCGGTGTGCAGGTCCACGACCGGAAGCCGGGCGGGCATCGGTTCGATGTTGTGCATCTTCTGATACGACGTCTGTCCCTGCCAGGTCGAGCTGTTCACGAGGACAACGCCCCGGTATTCCCCGATGGCCGCTGCGTGGACGTGGCCCGTGACGAACACGTCGGGCACGGCGTCGATGATCAGATGGTCCTCCGCCTCCGGTGCGATGGGAGTCTTCCCGCCATAGATTGGCGCGAGGTGGCGCTTCCGGAGCATCTCCCGCATTGCATCGAGCGGCTTCCCATACGTCATCCCGGGGAGCGCGGACACGAAGTCGTCCATGCTCCGCCCGTGGTATCCCAGGATGCGCACACCGTGGACGCTTAGCGTACAAGGGTTCCCAGCGAAGACGACGTTCGAGTCAAACAGCTTCTGGACGGGCACCGGAAGCGCGGGTTGTGGTTCCGCGGGCCGCACCGCGTCGTGGTTCCCCGGAAGGAGGACGACCCTCAGGTGGTCCGGGAGTTCGCCGAGCATCGATGCGAGGGCTTCGTACTGCGCGTACACGTCATCGAGAAGAAGATCCTCGTCCTGACGGGGGTACACGCCAATCCCGTCGACCACATCCCCGCACACAATGAGGTATCGGATCGAGCGCGCGAGCTCATCCCCGTTCGCAATCCAATTGCGAACCTTTACCCATCGGTCTGCGAGGAACGAACGGCTCCCGACGTGAATGTCGGACATGAAGGCGACGCGGATTCGGTCCTCCGTCCGCGGGAACGTCCTCGCGGTCGGGAGGTCCGGATGGATGATGGACTTCGCGATGATGAGGCCGCGATCGTTGCCCTTCCCGACGACTCCAATCACCTCGTCATCGACGATCGGGTCCGAGACGAGCGAGGAGTCCGCAAGCACCAACACGTTCGCGGTGTCCGTCTCATCCTCGAGCTCAATGAGGCGATGACCGTTGCGGGTCGCACGGACGTCCCGCACGATTCCAATCACCTTCACTTCTCGGGTCAAGCGCTTCGCGTGAGCGATCTCGATCGCACCGGCGCCCTCGGGACGGGAGCGCACGATCCGGGCGAGCGTCGTGTACCGGTGGCGGAAGTAACGGGAGAAGTCCCCGAGCGTCCCCTCGCACGTCGAACGGCCCGTGATGTCCTTCAGGATCCGCAGGTCCTCGGCGATGTCTGTCGCGGGGGTCCCACTCTGACGGAAGGTGGCGGGAACCGAGGCCTCGACCCGGGTCGGCGGACCGACCTGCGGGACGGTTGGCTGCCATGTGACGTCCTTCGCCACTCGAGACGCGGCGGCCCGGCCAATCGCTCCCGCGCGCACGATGTCGTCCAGGGTAATCACAAACGGTGGCTCCTGGAACGACCGGAGGACTTCCGCTACACTCGCGAGCGGGTCCTCCTGCTTGAGCAAATACGCAATCGCGTCGGGCTCCGCGAGGCTGCCCCTCTCGGTGAGAAAATGCAAAATCCGATCCCGCATCCGCGCCGGCTATCGTGGGATGCGTGATAAAAGACTTCGGTTCCTGCCGCACGCCCGGCCGCGAATTTCATAGCGCGAACCGTGGTTTCCCGACCGTGGCGCGAATCCTCATCCGCACGACGTGCAAGCCCACGGAAAACCTCAGCAAGGTGAAGATTGCGGTCCTCAACGTGTTCCCTGACGCGCGGTTCACCCGAGAAGAGGACATCGTGGAGGCGGAGGCTTCCTCCGTTGACCGGCTCGGGGAGCGGATCCGAAATCAGAAAATCCGCGACGCCGCTCGGGCCATTCTTCGCGCGGGCCGTTCGGGGAACGTTGCTCGATTCAGCCTCAACAAACAGGCCGCCTATGTGGGTGCGGTGAGTTTCACCTCGGAGGCATCCCCCCTTGACGACCTAGAAATCGCAATCGAAGCGGAGGACATCGATGGGCTCATCGAGGAAATCGCGGAGAGCACGACGAAGCGGCCTGGAGAGGCGCTGCGTTAGTCAGATCCCGTAGGCGCAGCGGACGCACCGGAGGTGGCCATTTTCGTACACGGCCTCGACCCAAGCGCACCGCGGGCATCGGAACTGGACGGGAGCCCCGCCAAAAATCGGCGGGCGGGAGCTCGGCACATATCCCGGTGGCACCATTGGCGTCGATGGAACCGATGGGCCGTATGGGGCCGCAGGCGATGGACTCGGAGTCGGCTGGGGGACCGTCGTGAGGGAAGGGGCACCTCGGTGGGTCACGTCTTGCACGAGCCGTATTGCATAATAGACATAATACGCGAAGAACCCCGCGCCGAGGAGTGCGATCGCAAGGTAGGCGAGGTTCAGCGCGATTCCACCCGGCGATCCAAAGCCGATCAGATACCCCGTGCCCACGAGCATGTCCGTCGCGAAGTGGAAAAGGATTGCAGCAGCGAGCCCATGGCGGAGGAACAAGTAACCCATCACCAGGCCTCCGACCGCGGCGGGTAGGATCTTCCAATCTCCCCAACCCGGGGCGTGCGCGAGGCCGAAGATGAGGGAACTCCCGATGAGAAGGACCAGCGACACGAGGAAGAGAATGGGGGGACTCGCACGGTTCACGCCCCCGCCATAGAGGTATCGGAACGAGCCGAGAACATGGCGGCCCGGTGACCGACCGGGCGGAACGCGCCGCGCGCGCGCGGCGTAGGTTCGAAGCGCGATGGATCCGACGAAGAGAGGCACACCAATGAGGAGAACGCGGAACACGATCTCCTCGTAAACGGAGGCGTTCAGCAGCTCGAACAGGAGAGTCCAGAGCGGGAGCTGTGTGAGGAAGTCCGGCGACTCGGGATTGACCACGATGCTGATGAGGAGATTTAGAAATGCGACCGCCGCGAACGTCTGCGCGAGAGCGATGATCCCGCTGCGGGCACGCAGCTTCGCGGGGAGGTGCTGGGAAGTCCCGAGGATCGAGCGCCACGTGCGTCGGCCATCCCGGTAGAAAAGAATGCTCAGCGATGCCACAACGGCCACGACAAGGCCGAGAAACCACGCGAGGAACAGCGTGTGGTTCTGCGTCACGTACGGATCCGGAAACGGCGCCATGGGGGGCCAAATCGCGTACACAACGAGGAACGCATTCGTGGCCCACCGGAGGACGAGGTTGTCGATGCCGACCACGGTGGCCGTGCCGTCGCCGAGGCCCACTCGATTGTCCGCAGTCGCGACGATCTTGAGGTAGTACGTCCCGGGTCCGGGAACCGCGGCGCTCACACCGATCGATTCGATCGGCGAACCCGTTGACGGGTCGATTGTTGAGGCACGCGTCCAAGCCGTCAAGGAAGCGAGCGTCGCTTCCCACGCGGGGCGCCCCGTCGGCGCGCCGGGGCCCGTTTCGACGTACACGGCGAGCGTGACGTGGTCGAGAACCGTGGACACGTCGAGGACCTGGTAATCAAATCGGACGAGGGCGAGGTACGGAAACGAGCCGAAGGCCCGGAACGACTGGGACCAGTAGCCACGCGTCGCGGTGCCGTCACGACCCTCGAGCTCGAGTGAGATATAGCCGCTCGGTCCACTCTGTGCACCAAGGAGCCCGCCGCACTCCGGAGAGTAGTACGTGCGGGGCGTCGATCCCCCTGTGGGATACCACTGACCCGATGCGCCCCCTGGGGCCGACGTCCCAAACGTCCACGCCCCGGGTCCGGGCTCAAAGCCTCCATCGACCGTGGAACCGCACCCGATGTCCGAAATGCCGGCGGTCACGGGAACGATCGATGCGAACGTCCCCGCAGTCGCGACCGCGAGAACTGCGACGAAGGCGACGACTGTCACGAGCCAGATGACGTTCAAGAGCGCGTACAGGAGGGAAGGCCTCGGCGGTGCGGCGGGCGGAACCCACGCACCCCACGCTGGCAGGCCACACGTTGGACAGAAGGAACCCATGTACACGGTGCTGCATCGCGAGCATCGAAGGTAAACGGGCGGGGGTGTGTACGGGCTCGCGGAAGCGGATGCCTGCCCTGGGGCGGCGGCAGCAAAACCACATGACGGACACACCGACCCTTCAAAAATGGCCCCGCACCGCGGACATTGCATGAGCGCGGTGTTCACCCCGCCCGCCGTATTTAACGGTCGCGGTGTACCTCTCGCAACTTGCTGTCAACTCATGCATCGAACGATAGATTGTCGTGCGACTGGGCAACGCCAGGCTCACCGGAAGATCAGGCCGACGCCCGCAGCGACGTCGTCCTCCTGGTCGCGGATCGCCTTCCGGACGGCGGCCTCCCGGTCCGCGGGGAGGTCCTTCGCGACCCCCTTGAACAGTTCCGTGGCGCGCGCGACCGCACGGTCATCGCCCTCGACGAGGACAAGCGTGCCGAGGCCCGGAAAGCCGAGCGGACCGGAGTCTCGTACCGCAATGCTCTGACGGCTCACGAGGTCATCCTTCAGGACTGCGTCAATCTTCGGGACATCCGTCGGCGCGACACTGAACACTTTGAACATCGGACCTGCCGAAGCGGCGACCCACCATAAACGCTCCGATTCTCAGCCCTCGTCGTGGATGGCAATGAGAGGAAGGATGATGAGAAAAGCACCGACGGCCACACATCCGATCGCGAGAATTCGGTCGAACGTCGTCACGACCGCTCCCGCAATGAAGAACGCGGACCCGAGAACGATGAGTAGGCCTCGTGCCGTCGACATCGCCGCGCCATTTTTTGCGACGGACGTAAAGGTTTCGTGCACCCTTGGCTTATTGATAACCATCTGAGAACCTTAATACAGGCTTGGGCGAGCATCGCGGTGTAATGATCCCTGAGGGGGATCTCAGCGGGACCCACTTCCTCGCCGCACTTCTCGGCATCTCCGAAATGGTGGCGGGCCTCACCGACCGCGAGGAGGTTCTCGGAACGATCGTGCGGATCACTCCCCAACTCGTCGGCATGGACCGCTGTGCGATTCTCCTCTATGACGAGCCACGGCGGGAGTTCCGCACCGCGGTCGTCCACGGCCCGGATCGGGAGCGGAATGCCGTGTACGAACGGCTCACGATCACGGAGGCAGAGGCCCGCGCCCTCGCGCACCGAATCCTTGAGCAGAAGCTTCCAGCCCTCGTGCGGGAATCATCGTTTCCTCGGCAAATCGCGGGCCCGCTCGGCATCAAGATGGCGCTCGTCGTGCCGCTCGTGTGCCGGGACCGCACCCTCGGGATCATGATCATAGACCACACGACCGGACAGCGACCGTTCACGTCGAAGGAGATCAACGTCGTCATGGGAGTCGCGCAACAGGCCGCGATTGCAGTTGACAACTTCCGCCTCCAAGAGGACGCGCGGCGGGCGAGGGAAGGAGCCCGGCTGATCGGAGAGCTGTTCGCGGATGGCGTGTTGACCCTCACGCAGGACCTGCGGCTCATCGCCCTCGACCCCGCGGCGGAAAGACTCCTCCAGTGGACAACGTCAGAGGTCGTGGGCAAGGGTCTCGGAGACGCGTTCGGAGTGACCGGGCGAGACGGGACGCGGCTCTCCGGCGTGCATCAGGTCGCAGAGCGCGACCTTCGATCGGGATCCGGGAGACCGCCCCCGGAACTCTATTTCGTACGGAAGGACGGGAGCCGCGTGCTGTGCGCGGCACTCACGACGCAGGTCCGCGACGAACACGGGGAGACAACCGAAATCTTGTGCGTGCTCCGCAAGATTCCGGCCACGCAGGGAGCTGAACCTGCGGCCGTCACAACCTCAGGAACGGCAGCGGACTAGTCGCTCGACCGACGGGACATCAGCAGGCGGACCTCCGCGGCGGTGAACCGCGAGACCTCTCGGAGGCGGGCGCTGTCGCCGTCTCGGATGAGAGTGAGGTAGAGTGGGCAGCCCTTCGTGAGGAGGTACACCTGTCTCAGCGATTCCTCCGAGATTGAGGGGTTGCCCAAGAGGCGCTTCGTTGCCTCAGGGCTAAGGCCCTTGAGCCGCAACTCGCGCACGGCGCCTCCCCGAACCACTGAGGCCTCGTAGAACCGGCAGTAGGAGGGCGTGGACTCCTGCGCGAGGACGAGAAGCTTCGCCCCGGGCGCCGCCACCACTCGCTCACGGAGCGAGACCATCGCATCCACCACGGGCTCGGAGACCTCCCCGTATCCGTCCACAGCGATCAGGGGTTTGAGGGCGACGATGTCTCCGTTCAGTGCATCTGCGGACCCGCTCCCGCCGAATCGCCGAAGGCTCTCCGCCAGCTGGCGCCGAATTGCCGACGCGTCATCGTACACGACCTCGACCCAAACGGCTGGCCGTCGTGCGCTCGCGAGGAAGGCCTGAGCAAGGGCGGTCTTCCCCATCCCGCGGGACGCGTAGATGACCATGACGGCCGCAGGGCCATGGAGCCATTCCGCAAGTTCCCGCAGCTCGGTGTCTCGCTCGAGAAGGTCGACGTTTGGAATCGCGAGGGCGGCCTCGCGCGGGCGGAAGCGATGCCCGTCGTCAAGTCCGAGCACAATCTCGAGCGGGGTCACACGCAATTCCTCCGAAAGCTCGCGGATCGTCACGTGCCGCTCACCGAACTGCACCTCCTCGCCTTCGATCCCGGCGAGCAAATCGCGCGCGCGGCGAATCCCGGATTCTGTGAGGTAGTAGAGCCGAACCTTGCGACCACGACCGCGAAGGCGGCCCTCGCGGACCTCGGCGTGTCCGTCTGCGAGAAGCCGCTTGAGCGCGCGCGGCACGTGGCTTCGCAGCATCCGGGTACCCTCCGCGATTCCCTCCTGTGTGATTTCCCGGACGCCGTCCCGCGAATTCCAGAACGGGAGGAGGTGAAGCAACACGCGCTCCGCGGCGGTGAGGGTCACAACCCGCTCCATCCCTGGGCTTTATTTGAAGATAGCTGCAGCCACGAACAGCGCGTACCACGCGCGAGTGTGGTTCGGTGCGAGAATCATCGAGAAAACCGGGCCGGCGCGCACATGGATTGGTAATGACCACGACACGCTTATATAACGAGCGACACAAGTCGTGGACCTCTCCATACGGAGGCCCCTCTCATGAAGCACGTAAGGCGCGTCTTGCGTCGTGACCAGTCAGCCGTATCTGAAATTGTCGGCACGCTTCTGATTCTCGCGATCACCGTCGTCCTTTTTTCGGTAATCATCCTCTGGGTCACGAGTTTCTCGGGCCCGCCGGTCGCCCTGCGGCTCGATCTCGACGCGAATCTCGCTCCCCAGTACGATGCCGTCGGAAATCCATCCGGGATGAACATCACGGTCGTCCACCGCGGTGGAGAGGCACTCTTCGTCGGCCCAACGCGAGTGTACATCACAATCGAACGCGGTGGTGCATTCTCGACGGAGATCCTCGCCCTGAGCGGCACGGTCGCGTGGGGACCGAACACAGGCGACCCGTACGGCCTGATTGATGGAAGCGATTCTACCTGGAACATCAACGAGCGCTGGACGATCACGAACAGGACCCTCCTTCCAACGGACCAGATTCTCGTGTCCGTGATTGACACCGACCGAAGTGTGGTCGTGTGGTCCGAGCAGATCCTCGGTCCCGCGGGCACTCACCCGCCGATTTTCGGGCTTCGATGGGCGGACGGAAGCCCTGGAACGATATCGATCGACACGCCGGAGACCGGGAAGACGTTCACGCTCTACGCGCGCGTGTATGACTCGGACAACGATCTCACCTCAGTGGAAACGGAGATCACCCCGTACTTCGGCACCGTAAGTCCGTGCGCGTCCCGACTCGCGATGCGCGATGATGGGACCGGCGGCGATGTGGTGGCGGGGGACGGCGTGTGGACCTTGTCCCATGGCTGCCTGAACCCGAGCCTGACCTGGGACGGCTCCCTGATCCTGTTCCATGCGAAAGACGCGCAAAACCACACGACGAGCTCCCGGATGGTCCTCAAGGTCGTCAAGGGAACGACCACGGTCAACCCCTTCGGCGGCACCTGGAACAGCACCCTGGGCGGAATCGGCCAGGGCGACAGCGGGCCCTTTGGCGACTATGGGTACAACATCTTCAACGCAACCGGTTTGCCCACGCTGGACAACCCCTCGGGAACGCCAACCCGCGTGTTCCGGCCCGGCGAAACCGTCTACGTGATCGCACGGTCGACGGTCATCCGGAACCTGGAGAACATTAACGCGTTCATCCTGTACGACCAGGCCGGGAACAAGCTGTACCCGCAGACAAGTGAATTCGATTCACTCGATCCCTCAAAGCGGACGCCCGCCTTCCAGCAGACGGCAACCTCGCCGTACTATGAATACGTCTACTACTTCGACACGAGCGCGCTTCCGACCTCGTTCTATCCCCTCGACTTCACCTTGAAGGACAACGCAGGGAACGCACCGTTCTTCGTCTCCGACCGGATCTGGGTCTCCGCGGACGGCGTAACGACCTCGCCATTCCCGAAGATCGTGACATACCTGGACCCGAACAACGACGGGGTTCTCTCCGACCTCACCCTGGAGACGCGATTCAAGTCGACGGAGAAGATCTACATTCGTGTCTTCTTCCGGGACAAAGACGGGACGGCCGTCTTTATCAATGCGAACACAGGCGACATCGAAATCCAGGACTACTACGGCTTCTA
>Ga0209002_10002496_pt1 | contig 14825 bp, 11 predicted proteins | sample Rifsed16ft2_FD_184010 | JGI IMG/M metagenome (GOLD analysis project Ga0209002, IMG submission 184010) | Soil microbial communities from Rifle, Colorado, USA - sediment 16ft 2 (version 2) | ecosystem: Environmental > Terrestrial > Deep subsurface > Rock core/Sediment | place: Rifle, Colorado...
AGGCCGTGCTGCGGGACTTCATGCGTGCCGCGCGGTGCGGGCTCATGCAGGAAGCGGTAGAAATGATTCAGCGGGCCGGGACCCTTGCCGATCGGGAAACCTTTTTCAATTGCTTTGGTGACGTAGGCTTTGGCCAGCATGACGGCATCGGTGAGCTGGCGTCCACAGGCAAGATGCGCTGCGATGGCTGAGGAGAGCGTGCAGCCGGAGCCGTGCGTGTTTTCGGTCTTCACGCGCTCGCCGTCCAGCGTGAACACTTCCAGGCCGTCGAAGAGCAAGTCAATCGCCTTGTCCATGTGGCCGCCCTTGACCAGGACGGCGTGCGCGCCGCGCTCGAACAATTTCCGCGCGGCAGCCTCCATGGCAGCGAGGTCTTTGATTTCGCTGCCGGTGAGCAACTCGGCTTCGGCGATGTTGGGCGTGACAATCGTCGCGCGCTGCATCAGTTCTTCCGCCAGATACTTCAGCCCGCCAGCATCGAGCAGCTCCGCTCCGCCCGACTGCGCGCGGGCCACAGGGTCGAGCACAACGCGCTCGAACTTGCCGCGGTCGAGGAATTCGGCGACGACGACGGCGTTGGCGCGGTTGCCCAACATGCCGATTTTCACGGCGGCGATGGAGACGTCTTCGACCAGCGCGTCGAGCTGCGCGCGCAGCACAGCGGCGGGCGTGATGTGCGTGCTGCGGACTCCTTGCGTGGATTGTGCGGTGAGCGCGGTGACGGCGGCGACGCCGTAGCAGTTGTGCGCCGATATGGTTTTCAGGTCTGCGGCGATGCCGGCGCCGCAGCAGGGATCGAATCCCGCGATGGTGAGGACGATCGGCGGTGCCGGGTTGCTGTGACCGTTCTGCGTTGCCACGAGTGGCGTGCCTCCGCGCCAGACACGTTTGCCGGCTGCACTCGGTGCTGCGAGTGTGCCGGCAACTTCAGACTGTACGACTGATGCGCGGTGGGCGCAAGAATATTTTTGGGTGTGTGACCTGTGGAAGGCTGTGGATGAGTGTGCAAAATGTCTCGCGCTGTTCCGCGAGAGGCCTTGCAGCGCGCGTCAGAGATCGTGAAGTGAGTTACGGGAAAAGGCCGCGGACGAGCGTAGCGTCTGCGACGCGGCCGACGGAAAGAATGTAGGCGGCGGCGCGCATGTGGGTGTGGTACTTGCGGCTGGTCTCGTACACGTCGGCAAACGCGCGGCGCATGACGATGGCCAGGCGGTTATTGACCTCGGCTTCCTCCCAGAAGTAGCCCTGCAAATTCTGCGCCCATTCGAAGTAGCTGACGGTGACGCCGCCGGCGTTGGCGAGGATGTCCGGCAACATGAAGACGCCCTTGCGGGCCAGCACTTCGTCGGCGTGGGGCGTAGTGGGGCCGTTAGCGGCCTCGGCGATGACTTTCGCCTTGATCTGGTCGGCATTGTGGAGGGTGATGATGTTCTCGAGCGCAGCGGGGATCAGGATGTCGCACTTGAGTGTGACCAGGTCGTCGTTGGAGATGCGCGAGGCGCCGGGCATACCCACGACGGTGCCGGAGCGTTCCTTATAGCGGACGGCCTTCATCGGATCGATCCCGCGGGAGTTGAAGACGCCGCCGCGCGAGTCGCTGACGGCGATGATCCTGGCCTTTTTCTCCGCAAAGAGGCGCGCGGCGATGGCTCCCGCGTTGCCGAAGCCCTGGATGGCGACGGTCGAGCCGCGCAGGGACATCCTCTTGACCTTGCAAGCCTCCTCGGCGACAAGGAGACACCCGCGCGCGGTGGCTTCGTTGCGACCGAGCGAACCGCCCAGAGAGACGGGCTTGCCAGTAACGACGCCGAGCGCGGAGTAGCCCACAGTCATCGAATAGGTGTCCATGATCCAGGCCATGGTCTGCGCGTCGGTGTACATGTCGGGCGCGGGGATATCGCGCTCGGGGCCAATGATGGGCAGGATCTCCGAGGTATAGCGGCGGGTCATGCGCTCGAGCTCGCCGTTGGACATGCGCTTGGGATCGCAGATAATTCCGCCCTTACCGCCGCCGTAGGGGATGTTCACGGTGGCCGTCTTCCACGTCATCCATGCAGCGAGCGCTTTCACTTCGTCGAGCGTGACGTTGGGGTGATAGCGGATGCCGCCCTTGGCCGGGCCGCGGGCCACGTTGTGCTGGACGCGGTAGCCGGTGAAGACCTTGAGCTGCCCGCTGTCCATCTTCGTGGGGATGGAGACTTCGAGAATGCGCTTGGGCTGGCGCAACACCTGGCGCAGGCCGGGATCGAGCTTCAGATACTCGGCCGCCATATCGAACTGGATCTGCGCAATGCGGAACGGGTTCAGGTCTTCCCGCGGTGCCATGCGCGGCATCACCGGTTGGGGTGCGGCTTTCGCGACCAAGGCCATCTGTGTTTTCTCCTTAGGCTGATCCACCAGCCGCATGCCGCTGCGAAGCCTGATAGCGCTCGCGACATGCGACCGAGCAGAAATGAATTACCTGGCCCGTTTCTTCCAGGGAGTACGAAATCTCCGGGGAGACGTGGGTGCCGCAGACCGGGTCGCGGAACAAGCGTCGCGGCTCGCGGCCCGACGGGACTTGCGACTGCTGGTTACGCGAGTCCTTGGGCGCGGCAAAAATTCGTCGCACGAGCCAGATAACCCAGCTCAGCAGCAGCAACCAGATCAGGAATTGGAAAATGCGCCCCAAAAGTCCCACGCCGCGTTCGTTTTCCTCGGCGGCTCTTGTGGCCGGACCCCCCGAATGGTCGAGGGCGCGCATGGCCGGTCCTGCCACCTGTCTAGTACGGACGCTAAGTTTGGCGATTTGGCGGATTTAGTCAACACGGAAATTGTAGAAATTACAGGCGCGTAGCACGGCAGGCAGACGCACAGAACCAGATTTTCTTCCTAAGACATTGCATATAAACCGGTTAGCGTAAAGCCGGTCGTGGTGAAGGTCACACCGCGGGGATGCGGTCGGTGCCCATATAAGGGCGCAAGACCTCGGGAACAAGGACGGAGCCGTCTTCCTGTTGGTAGTTTTCGACCACGGCGAGCCAGGTGCGGCCGACGGCAAGACCGGAGCCATTCAGCGTGTGCACGAAGTCGCTCTTGCCGCCCGCCGCGGCGGGCTTGTAACGGATGGCTGCGCGGCGCGCTTGAAAGGCTTCGCAGTTTGAGCAGGAAGAGATTTCTTTGAACTCGCTGGTGGAAGGCAGCCAGACCTCGAGGTCGTAGGTCTTTGAGGCGGCGAAGCCCATGTCGCCGGTCGAAAGCAGTACAACGCGGTAGTGCAGGCCGAGCTCCTGCAAAACTTTTTCCGCATCGCCGACGAGCGTTTCCAATTCGTCGTAGCTGTGCTCGGGCCGCGTGAACTTGAACAGCTCGACCTTTTGGAACTGATGCTGGCGGGCGATGCCGCGGGTATCACGACCGGCGGCGCCGGCTTCGGAGCGGAAGCAGGCGGTCCACGCACAGACCTTGACGGGAAGCTGGCCGGCATCAATGGTTTCGTCGCGGTAGAGGTTGGTGAGCTGCACCTCGGCGGTAGGGGTCAGCCAGAGGTCGGTGCCTTCGAGGTGAAACATGTCGTCGGCAAACTTCGGCAGGTGGCCCGTGCCGGTGAGCGAAGCGCGATTGGCCACGAAGGGCGGCAGGATTTCGGTGTAGCCGTGACGGCCGGTGTGCAGATCAAGGAAGAAATTCGCCAGGGCGCGCTCGAGACGCGCACCCAGTCCTCTATAAAGCGCGAAGCGGGCGCCGGCGATTTTCACGGCGGTGGGCAGGTCGAGGATGCCAGCGCGCTCGCCGACTTCCCAGTGCGGGCGCGGTGTGAAGCTGAATTTGGGCGGCGCGCCCCAGCGGCGCACCTCGACATTGGCGGAGGCGTCTTTGCCGACCGGCACGGAAGCGTGCGGCAGGTTGGGCACGGTGAGCATGAAGTCGCGCAGGCGGTCGTCAAAGGTGACGATCTTTTCATCAGATTCTTTGATGGCCTCGGAAACTTTCTTCATGAGCGTGAGTAGATCGGAGGCGTCCTGGCCGGCTTTTTTGTGCCGGGCGATTTCTTCGCTGGCCTTATTGCGCTCGGCCTTGAGCCGCTCGGTGGCGGTGATCAGCTCGCGGCGCTCGTGGTCGAGCTTGCGGAAGCCCTCGAGGTCAAGCGTGAGGCCGCGGTTGCGCGCCATCTGCTCGAACAGGTCGAGGTGCTCGCGGAAGTAGCTGAGGTCGTGCATGAGGCGGACAGGATAGCGCAGGCGAAGGGGAGTTGTCAGTCGTCAGTTATCGGTTGACAGTTTGGAGTCAAGAGTTGAAAGTTGAGAGTCAAGAGTCAAGAGTCAAGAGTCAAGAGTTCAGAGTTGGGGGTGAGGAGGCTATGAGAAAAGCATTTGTACTTCTACTAGTTGTAGCCCCTTTTTTTCTCGGTTCCGGGTGCAAGAAGGCTGACCAGGGCGACCGCGACCGGGAAGCGATTCGTGCTGCGATCGAGAAGCATCTCACCGAGCGGAGCGACCTGAACCGCTCGGCAATGGACGTGAAGATCGGGCAGGTCAGCATCGAGGGGAACACGGCGCAGGCACAGGTGGAGTTTCAGGCCAAGGGGAATGCCGCGGCCGGCTTCACCATGCAGATGAACTATCAGCTCGAGCGGCAGGGCAACGTGTGGGTGGTGCGTGGCAGCCGCGCCGGCGGCGACAACCCGATGCACCCCCCGGGCGGCGCGGCGTTGCCGCCGACGCCCTCGCCATCGGATTCGGTACCCGCAGGCCATCCGGCGGTTGGCGGGGCCGCGCCGGCTGGCGATTCAACCGGTGCGGCAGGAAACGGCAAGCTACCGGCCGGTCATCCGCCCATCGGTGACGCTGCCAAAATGCCGGCAAAAAAGTCGCCGGCCCCACCGAAAAAGTAAGCAATCGCGCTGGTGATTTTCAGGAATCGCCGTCCAAGCCGATCACGCTGCCTTTTGTGCTAGCATCGCGGAACTACGCCATGGGTCGTGCGGTTTACATTGCGAGCGCGGTGCGGACGCCGATCGGGAAATTCGGCGGATCGCTGGTGGATCTGACGGCGGCGGATATGGGAGTGATCGCGGTGCGAGCGGCACTGGAACGAGCGTTTGGCAGCGCGCCAGCGGAACGCGTGCCGGGGTCAACGGCAGAGAAGAGCACCGCCGTGGGGCCGCGCGTGGACGAGTTGATCTTCGGCAATGCGCGGCCGGCGGGCGGAGGCCCGAACGTGGCGCGGCAGATTGCCTGGCGCGCGGGACTGGGCGACGACGTGCCGGCGTTCACAGTGAATCAGGCGTGCGCCTCGGGGCTGCGGTCGGTGGTGCTGGGGTGGCAGCAGATCCGGCTGGGCGATGCGCAAATCGTGGTGGCGGGCGGCACTGAATCCATGAGCCGCGTACCGTACCTGCTCGAGGCGCGCTGGGGCTACAAGATGGGCAACCAGCCGCTTCTGGACGGGATGTACCGCGACGGCTTCTTTTGCCCGATGTCGCAGATGGTGATGGGCGAAACGGCTGAGTTGTTGGCCAGCCAGCACAAGATCCCGCGCGAGGAGCAGGACCAATTCGCACTGGAAAGCCATCAGCGGGCGGCGCGCGCTGCGGCGGAGTGCCGCTTCCAAGCGGAGATGATCCCGATCGAGCGCAAGGACAAGAAGGGCAACCCAACGCGGCTGGAAAAAGACGAACACGTGCGGGCCGGCGTGACGCTCGAAGCGATGGCCAAGCTCCCGCTGGTTTTCTCGAAGACGGGCACGGTCACCGCGGGGAACTCGAGCGGACTGACCGATGCGGCGGCGGCGCTCGTGCTGGTGAGCGAAGAAAAAGTGCGCGAGCTGAAGCTCCAGCCGCTGGCGCGAATCGTGGACTCAGCGATTGCGGCGGTGGAGCCGCGCGTGATGGGGATCGCGCCGGTGCCGGCGGTGCGCAAGCTCGAGCAGCGCACCGGCTGGAGGCTTGCGGACTACGACGCGATCGAACTCAACGAAGCCTTTGCGGCGCAGGTGCTGGCCTGCGACCGCGAACTGCACTTCGACCGCGAGCGCCTCAACCCCAACGGCGGCGCGATCGCGCTGGGTCACCCGATCGGGTGCACCGGCGCGCGCATCCTGACTACGCTGGTCCACCATCTGCGCCGCACCCGCGGCCGGCGGGGCCTGGCGACGCTTTGCGTTTCCGGCGGAATGGGCCTTGCCGTAGCAATTGAGACAACCTGAGCCGCCTTTCCCCGCTCTCCCCTTCCGCAAGCGTGGCATCCTGAGCGCATCTCCCAAGGAGAGGCGATTCGAAAAGTCGCTTCCGAGGGATTCTTTCTGGCAAGGCCGGAATCTTTGATCGTCCCGGCCAGGCCGGGACTCAGAATGACAGGCAGGAGAATAGCGATGCCGGAACAAGTGCAGGCTGACGAATTCGTGGGTAGGCTGTCGCGGCGCAGACCCGAAGAGTTTCAGTATGTGCGCTGGCGCGTGGAGGGCGCGGCGGCGCGGATGACGCTCGACCGGCCCGAACACAACCTGCTGAACGAGCCGATGCTGCGCGAGCTGGCGGCAGGGATCGAGGCGCTCGAAGAGAAAGATGATGTGAAGCTGGTGGTGCTGGACGCCGCAGGAAAGACGTTTTGCGGCGGGATCGACCTGGGCGAGTACACCAGCCAGCGCGTCTTCCAGATGCTGGACGCATTCCACGCAACGTTCAACGCAATGCTCGATGTGGCCAAGCCGGTCGTGGTGGTGGTCAACGGGCCGGCCATCGGCGGCGGCGCCGAGCTGGCGGCATTCGGCGACCTGGTGGTGGCCACGCCGCGGGCGCGCTTTGCGCAGCCGGAGATTACCATCGGCGTCTTCCCACCGCTGGCCTCGACCATCTTGCCGCATATTGTCGGGCCGAAGATTGCGCTCGAGATGGTGCTTACGGGCGAGCCAATCACCGCCGAGCGGGCACGCGAGCTGGGGCTGGTGAACCGTCTGGTGCCGGAAAACCATCTCGAAAAGACCGTGGAAGCGCTGGTCGCGCAGATCTCTTCACAATCCGGGCCGGTGCTGACCATGGCCAAGCGCGCGGTGATGGGCGGGATGGGACTGACGCTGCGCGACGGCCTGAAGAACTCCATGAATATTTTCCTCAACCAGCTCTACCAGCTCGAAGATTCGCAAGAAGGACTGCGCGCGCTGGTCGAGCGCCGCAAACCGCAGTGGAAAAACCGCTGAAGAATTGAGTCGTCGGACGATTTCGTGATTGAATGATTGGCGCGCCGGTTTCACCTGGACCGATGACTCGATGAGCCTGTTCGCCCCCCAATCCGACCTTCCTTACCGAAGTGGCCTCCGCAAACGGTTTGCCATGCTGCTGCTGGCGGGACTGGCTGCGTTTTCGCTGACCACGTGGCGGCTGGCGCGCGTGGAGATGCCGGTTGGGGAGGCTGAGGACGGCTCGGCGCCGGCCGGCGTCGTGGAGGCGCAACTCGATGCGCTCGCCGGCAGAGAAATTCGCGCGGCCTACGACCTCTTTTCCGCGCGCTACCGCAAGGAAGTTTCCTTTGAGATGTTCCACGACCTGATCGTGTCCCACTTGGAGATGTTCGAAACGCAAGAGCTGACCTTTCGACGCCGCGAGGAGACGGGCGACCGCGCCGTGGTGGAGACGCACACCGAGTCCGAAGAGGGCGGCCACTACGTAGCAAGGTTTACGCTGGTCCGGATCAGTGGCCGGTGGTGGATTGATGAGGTCCGCTGGGGCGAAGAAAACGAAGGCGCAGAGCTGATCCAGGCTTGAATTCCACTTTACAATTTGAAAAGACTGGCAGGAGGGTCCAGCCCAGCGGATTGACAGGGAGGAGCGGCGGGGAATAGACTCAGCGAGCGACAATCAACAGGCACGGGTGCGGGGAAGGCTGTGAGAATCGGCCGCGGTCCCGCCACTGTGATCCACCCTATACGTTTCCGGTGATGGCGGCCTGAAGGCCGCCGTTACACGGGGACGGGCAGGGGGTCAGTCAGGAAACCCACCCGAGCCGTTGCAGGCAGACACTCTTCGCGAGAAAGGGTGTGGCGCAAGCCCCACCTTCTCCGGTTTGGGGCTTTTTTGTTGGGCAGAAATAATCCACGACAGTTCCGAGTAGGTGCCGCGCTGAAGGGCGCGGCTACAGTGCTGCTCTGCTCGACTCTGGTGTGGGCAGCAAGTCTCGTTACCGCGCACGGGACGTTGGCGCAGCAGGTCCCCGGCTCTAAAGAGGCGGGCTACAGTTCTGCGACGAGGGCGCAGACGCCTGCTGTGCTGCCAGCGGGGCCAGCTGCGCGGGAGTTTACAGACGAGACGGGACGTCGCGTGAGCGTGCAGGTGCCGCCGCGTCGGATTGTTTCGCTGGCGCCGGCGCTGACGGAGATGCTTTACGCGCTGGGAGTGGAAGAGCGCCTGGTGGGCGTGACGGATTACTGCGATTACCCGCCTGAGGCGCTCAAGAAGCCGAAGATCGGCGGCGCCGTGAATCCCAACCTCGAGCAGATTGTCGCGCTCCAACCCGATCTGGTGCTGGCGCAGGCGCTGACGCTGAACCGTCGTGAGACCGTGGACGCGCTCGAGCGGCTGGGGCTGGCCGTCTATGCGACCAGCTCGCAGACCGTGGAGGGCGTGCTGGAGTCCACGCGCCACGTGGGCGAAGTCACCGGCTCGGGCGAGCGGGGCGAGCAACTCGTGACGCAACTGCGCGAGCGGCTGTCGCAATTGAAGCAGCGATTGGCGGGGCGAGCACAGCGGCGCGTGCTGTTTGTGGTCTGGCATGAGCCGCTCATTTCCGCCGGCCGCAATACGTTTCTGACCGACGCGCTGCGACTGGCGGGCGCGGAGTCGGTGGTCGAGACTTCGCAAGACTGGCCGCGGCTGAGTCTGGAGGAAGTGGTCCGGCAGCAGCCGGAGTTCCTTGTGTTTGCCAGCGCGCATGCGGAGGGAGTTGAGCGGACGCTTGCCGAGCTGAAAGACCGGCCGGGTTGGCGCGACCTCAAAGCTGTGCGCCAGCATCGCGTGGCCATTGTCAGCGATGCGATTAATCGCCCTGCGCCGCGACTGGTGGACGCCATCGAGCAGCTTGCGCGGCAGCTACATCCCACGGCCTTTGAGGAAAAAAGCGCAACTCAAAACTCATCCGCCATGGCGGACGAAATTCGAAGCGTGGCCACGAGGACGCAACTGTGAAGCGGCTCACTTTTCGTCGGGTGCTGTGGACCTGCGCGGTGCTGGTGGTTGTGCTGCTGGGCGCGGTCGTGCTGGCGCTCAAGCTGGGCGCGGTGCCGATCTCAGTGACCGACCTGGTGCTGAGCCTGGGCCGCGTGGCCATCGGACGCAGCGCCGAGCTGCCTAGCCAGTTCCAGGTGATTGTGTTCGGCCTGCGGCTGCCGAGAATCATTCTGGCGATCTTCGTGGGCGCGGCGCTCTCGGTGGCCGGCGCGGGGTTTCAGGCGTTGTTGCGGAACCCGCTGGCTGACCCGTACGTGCTGGGCGTCTCGAGCGGCGCGGCGCTGGGGGCGATCCTCTCGCTGATTCTCGCGCCGGAAATTCCGCTGGTGACGCCGGCGGCAGCATTTGCGGGCGCGGCGCTGACCATCACTGCTGTTTATTTCCTCGGCCGGCGCGAGGGTCAGCTCGACGGCTCGACGCTGTTGCTGGGCGGGATCATCACCGCGTCGTTTCTCTCGGCGGTGATCATGTTCCTGATGACCACCCTGGCCGGGCGCGACCTGCGCGGGATGGCGTTCTGGTTGATGGGTGATCTCTCCACGCCACTGCCGGAAGAGTTGCGCTGGGTCTTCGGCGTGGGCCTGGCGGTGGGCATCAGCGCGATCTATTCCACCGCGGCGGACTTGAACCTGTTGCTGGGCGGGGAAAACGAAGCGATTCACCTGGGCGTGGACGTGCGCCGGGTGAAGTTGGTGGTGTACTTGGCGGCGTCGGTGCTGACTGGCCTCGCCGTTTCGGTGAGTGGCGCGATCGGTTACGTGGGATTGCTGGTGCCACATGCGATGAGGTGGCTGGTGGGGTCGGACTACCGCGTGTTGATTCCGGCCTCGGCGCTGGGCGGGGCGATCGCTGTCGTTCTGGCAGACACGCTGGCGCGGACCATTGCCGCACCGACCGAGTTGCCTGTGGGCGCGATGACGGCGCTGGCGGGCGCGCCGGTGTTCATTTACCTGCTGCGGCGGAGGATGCGGTGAGCGCGGACTCCGTGCGGCTGAACGTGGAGCAGGCCAGCTACGCCTATTCGGCGGGCGGGCGCCAGGCGCCGCTCTTTACGCTGGAGGCCACCAGCTTCCAGGCGCGGTCGCGCGAGCTGGTGGCTGTGCTTGGGCCGAATGCCAGCGGCAAGTCTACGCTGCTCCGGCTGCTCGCCGGGACGCTCAAGCCGCTCTCGGGGCGCGTGGAGCTGGACGGGTTCCACACCAGCCAGCTTGACCCGCGCACGCGGGCACAGAAGATCGCCGTGGTGCAGCAGGAAAGCTCAATGCTCTTTCCGCTGCGCGCGTGGGAGTATGTCCTGCAAGGGCGGCATCCGTATGGCCGGACATTTCACTTCGAGAGCGAGGAAGACTTCGCGATCGTGGAAAACGCGCTCGAGCAGGTGGGCGCTTCTCACGTGGCCGAACGCTGGATGGACAAGATCTCCGGCGGAGAAAAACAGCGCGTTGTTGTGGCGCGCGCGCTGGCGCAACAGCCGTTGCTGCTGCTGCTCGACGAGCCGACGCTGCACCTGGACATCGGCGCGCAGGTGGAGCTGCTCGAGCGTCTGCGCCGGCTGGCAGCGGAGAACCACTACACGGTGGTTGTGGTGACGCACGAGCTCAATATGGCGGCGGCATTTGCCGACCAGGTGGTGCTGCTACATAAGGGGAAGTGCCTGAAGGTGGGCCCGCCGGCGGAGGTGTACCGGCGGGAGCTGCTCGAACAGGTGTTCGAAGCACCGCTCGACGTGGAGTTCAGCCCCGAGGGCAGGCCTCGAGTTTCGATCCGTGGAAGAAAAGAGACCGGGCTGGGCAGCGTTCCCGCACAGCCCGCGTAAGTTGTTCCGGCGACGCCTGCGGCAGAGCGAAAGCTCACCGCGCGCGTTGCATGACACAAACCCGCAGACTCCGTGCACGGGAAGACGGTGAAAATCCGTCGCCGCCGCGCGACTGTAACGCGGCACTCGAACCCGGCGCGCGCCACTGTCCCGACCACTCGGGATGGGAAGGCCGCGCCAAGTGCCTGCCGCCAAGCCAGGAGACCGGCGGAGTCCGCAACCCGCAGGGCACATTTACTGCGCCCGGCGGGACAACCTTCACCTCCCGCGCGAGAGGGAGAGGAGGACGCACATGAAACGCAGCAAGCTTCTGGCTTTTGGATTTGTCCTGTTGTTCGCAACACTGCACCTCGAAGCACAATCCACTGCAACATTGACCGGGGTTCTTACCGATGTGACCGGCGGAGCCATTCGCGGGGCGATTGTAACAGCCGAGCGTATGGGGTCGAACGCCGTGCCCGTGCAGACGACCAGTGGCGCAGACGGCAGATTTGATTTGAGGCTCGAGCCGGGTGAATACCACATCCGCATCACGCATCCGTCGTTTGCGCGTGAAGAGCAGACTGTCACGCTGAACGCGGGCGAGAACCGCGAACTGCGTGTGCGGCTCGAGCTCGAGCGGCTGGCCGCAACCGTCGTGGTCACGGCGCAGGCCGAGCCGGTGGAGGCCGTCGCGGCGACTTCGCTCGTGGCTGTGGTGACGCGGCAGCAGATTGAAGAGCGGCAGACCGTCTGGCTGGCGGCGGCGCTGGCCGGCACGCCGGGGATCAGCGCGGCGCGTCTGGGTCGCGAGGGCGGCCTGACATCGCTCTTTCTCGACGGCGGCAATTCCAACTTCACCAAAGTGCTGGTGGACGGCGCGACGCTCAATGAGCCGGGCGGCGCCATCGACTTCTCCAACTTCACGCTCGACAATGTGGAAAAGATCGAGGTGGTGCACGGGGCGGCCAGCGCACTTTTCGGCTCAGACGCGATGGCCGGCGTCGTGCAGATTTTTACGCGACGCGGGAACACGCACACGCCTCGATTCCAGTTGCTGGCGGAGGGAGGTAGCTTCGGCACCGCGCGCGGCACGGCGCTGCTTTCCGGCGAGGTCGGGCGCTTCGACTACTCGGCGGCTGCAGGTCAGTTTCAAACTTCGGGCGAAGGACCCAACGACAATTTCCGCAACACGACGCTCTCCGGAAACTTCGGCTGGCGCTTCGCGGAGACGAACCGGCTGCGCCTGAGCCTGCGCAACCAGAACAGCCACGCCGGCACGCCCGGGCAGACGTTGCTCGAGCCGCCCAACCTGGACCAGGAAAATCGCCTCGAGAATCTCACGGCGAGTCTGGGTTGGGAGTTTCAGACCGGAGCAAACTGGCATCACCGGCTGTCCGGGACGGAAACTTACATCCGGCAGCAATTCCTGAACCCCCTGGCCGACTTCTTCATCGAGCCGGATCCGTTCGACATCTGCGCGTTTGCGCCGCGCTCGGCCCGCGCCGTGCCCACCGCGCAGTTCTGTGACTTCCCGTTCACCGCGGGGAACCAGTTCAACCGCGCGGGGTTTGCGGCGCAGACCAGCTACCTGTTCCGCCAGGGCGGCATCACCGCGGGCTACCAGTATGAGGTCGAAAACGGGCGCCTCAGCGCGCTGGGCACGGTTCATGCGCGGCGAAACAACCAGGCTGGCTACGTGGAGGGGCGCACGCAGCTAGGACAGCGGCTGACAGTGAATGCCGGCTTCCGCGTGGAAGACAACGCCAGCTTCGGCAGGCGCGTTGTGCCGCGCTTCGGCATGGCTTACGCGCTGCGCTTTGGCAGCGGCTTCTGGGGGGCCACGCGGCTGAAGTTTGCGATGGGACGCGGGATCAAAGAGCCGCGGCTAGACCAGTCGTTTGGCGCCGACCCGTGCTTTCCCGGAAATGCCGATCTGCGGCCTGAGCGCAGCCGCACCATCCACGCCGGGGTCGAGCAGCGGCTGGCCGACGACCGCGTGCGGCTCTCGGGCAACTATTTCGACAATCGCTACCGCGACATCGTCAGCTTCACGTTTTGCTTTCCGGGCGGGCCGTGTCCGCTGGCGCCGCCGCCGGGCTGCGGGTTTGGCTTCGGCACATTTTTCAACACCGACCTGGCGCGGGCGCGCGGCACCAACGTGGCGATCGAGGCCAAGCCCGCGAACTGGCTGAGCGTTTCCGGCAGTTACAGCTATGTGGACAGCCGCGTGCTCCAGGCACCCAACGCGTTTGACCCTTCGCTGTTGGCGGGCAACCGGCTGTTCCGACGTCCGGTGAATTCCGGCAACCTGATCCTGAACGCATCCTTCCGGCGGATGAACTGGAACGTGGCGGGCTATTTCGTCGGGCGGCGCACCGATAGCGACTTCCTCGGGCTGGGGCTGACGCAAAACCCCGGCTACGCGCGCGTTGACTTTGCAGGCAGCTACGACATGGGCCGGGGCGTGCGCTTGTTCGGGCGGATTGAAAACCTGCTGGACAAGAGATACCAGGAGGCGCTGGGGTACCCGTCCCTGGGCCGCACCTACCGCGGCGGGATGAAATACACAATCGGCGGCGAGTAGAAAACAAGCGGTCAGCCTTCAGCTCTCAGCGAACGTAGGGGCACGATATATTGTTGGGTGTCAAGACAGGCGTTACATCGTGCCCATACGCCTATAAAGCCCACAAGTTCCGGTCTGGCCAGTCTGCGCAGGCGTGCCCGAGCAAAACAATGAATCACTGGATGCTATAATCCACGGTTTGCGATGAGCCGAGTTTCCTCAGAAGTGCGCGGTGTGACGCCGGCGATGCTCGAGCGGTGGGGGCCGGTGATCGGGCTGGAGGTGCACGTCCAGCTCAAGACCGTGACGAAGGTCTTCTGCGGCTGCTCGACGCGCTTCGGCGACCCGCCCAACCAGAACACGTGCCCGGTATGCCTGGGCCTGCCCGGGTCGTTGCCGGTGCTGAACCGCCGGGCGCTCGAGCTGGCCGTGCGCGCGGCGCTGGCGCTGAATTGCACGGTGCAGGAGCGCTCGCGGTTTGCGCGGAAAAATTACTTCTACCCTGACCTGCCCAAGGGCTACCAGATTTCGATGTACGAGCTGCCGCTGGCCACGGGCGGATGGCTCGAAATCGAGATTGATGGTTCGGCAGGCTCACCACAGGGTGGCGCGCGCAGGCGCATCGGCATCACGCGGCTGCACATGGAAGAAGACGCCGCAAAAAACTTGCACGAAGGTTTTCCAGATTCGGCCGAGAAGAGCTACATTGACTACAACCGCTGCGGCGTGCCGCTGGTGGAGATTGTGTCGGAGCCGGACCTGCGGTCGCCGACTGAGGCGTATGCCTACCTGACCGCGCTCAAGCAGGTGCTGGAATACACCGAGGTGAGCGACTGCAACATGGAAGAAGGGTCGCTGCGCTGCGACGCCAATGTCAGCGTGCGGCCGCGCGGCACGGAGAAGTTCGGCACGAAGACGGAAGTGAAGAACCTGAACTCGTTCCGCTACTTGCAGCGCGCGCTGGAGTACGAAATCGGGCGGCACATCGAGGTGCTAGAAGCGGGCGGGAAGGTCGAGCAGGAGACTCGACTGTGGAATGTGGGCGCGGGGCGGACGGAGCCGATGCGGTCGAAAGAATTCGCGCACGACTACCGCTACTTCCCCGAGCCTGACCTGCTGCCCGTGCGCGTGAGCGAAGAGTGGAAGGCGCAGATCCGCGCGGCGATACCGGAGCTGCCGCAGGCCAAGCGCGCGCGGCTGGTGCGCGTATACGGGATTACTCCCTATGATGCAGGCGTGCTGGCCGACAGCCGGGCGCGCGCGCT
>Ga0209002_10002499_pt1 | contig 14816 bp, 13 predicted proteins | sample Rifsed16ft2_FD_184010 | JGI IMG/M metagenome (GOLD analysis project Ga0209002, IMG submission 184010) | Soil microbial communities from Rifle, Colorado, USA - sediment 16ft 2 (version 2) | ecosystem: Environmental > Terrestrial > Deep subsurface > Rock core/Sediment | place: Rifle, Colorado...
GTCGATGGCCTCGAAGATCTCGGGATGCGACACGCGATAGTAGACCGTTGTGCCCTTGTGCCTGCGCTCGAGGACGCCGTTGTCCCACAGGTACTTGAGATGCAAGGAGAGGTTGGGTTGGCTCACGGACGCGAGGGCGACCAGGTCCTTGACCGTCCGTTCCCCATCCCGGAGAAGATCCAGGACCTTGAGCCGAACCGGGCTGGAGAGGGACTTGCATAGCCGGGCATGAAGCTCGTAGACTTCCTCGTTCACGAGTCCGGCAGTCCATTTGTATATTTAGATATTCGGACAGCCACGTGGGGAGAAGGGACCGGCGCGGAGGGGCCCCATAGGACCCACTGGACGCGAAAGCCAACAGGTGCGAACCACCGGGCGCCGCAACTCTGGTCGGAAAGAGTGCGACGCCAAGCTCATGGACGATGCGTGGGCTAGGATTCGCCCAGGTTCAGGGGCGAGTTCATCCTCTTCCATCCCGATCCGGAGATGCGGCCAATTCTCGCGACGATCTTGCGGCGCTCCAATCTAACTGGAATCCGGGACTCCACACCTCACGGTAGGAGCCCTCAGTAGCTCAACACGGGACTCTCCGGGAAGTGCCTGACGTTCTTCGTGATGGTCCGGAGGTTGCCGCGCGCCTTTGCGAACCCGGCAACGAAGGAATCGATCCACCCGGGGAAGCGACCTTCGAGGAAGAGCCGCCGCGCAATGGCTGCAGCAGCCTGAGCGTCGCTCACGCGGAAGTCATCGAGAACGGCCCCCCTCTCGAGCGTAGCCAAATCCGCCTGCGGGTCACGGGAGCCCGCAAGGTATTCCGCGACAACAACGCTTGGAATGAGGGCGACCTCTTCGTCTCTCGCGAGCTGCTCCAGCAGGCCGACGGCCCGACCGTCACCGCGACGGACGTCGGAGAGGAACGAACTGTCGAGCACAACCGTCAAGGGCTTCGCACCCGCCGGTTGCGAGGCTCGAGGAGGCGACGGATACGCTTTCTGTCGGCTATCGCGGCTTCGCGATGGAACTTCGCGTCATCCCAACCCTCGATACGAGGGCCGAGCCGGCGCAAATCCATGAGGTTCTTCCTCGCCGCTAGCCTTCGGACCACATCGCTGAACGACTCCCCCGGGGCCTTGAGGGCGTACAGGGTCGCGTATGCATCGTCGCTGAGCTGGACCTGTTTCGGCATTCAATCAATACATATGTATTGCTGATGTCCTACTTAACTCCTACGAAACCGAACCTTGGTAGCAGCAGTCGCGCCTGTTGCACGCATCCCTCGGAAGGGATGAGTTCTTTCTGCCCTCGCCCGCAAGTAGGGGCGAGTGCGAATGCGTGGGCCAGGATTCGAACCTGGGAACCCCTGCGGGAAGGGATCTTGAGTCCCTCGCCTTTGACCAGGCTTGGCTACCCACGCGCGTCCGACGGAGCGTCCATGCCACCTAAAGCTTTTCCCGTGAGTCCGTGGAACGGCCCGCGAGAAGGACCCGTGGGGCCTGAACCGAACGGTAGTGGCAAAGGGTTTTTCAGGTGCGGCCACTTCGGTAGCTCGGGACGAGGATGACGCAGTACTTCTCGAAGGCCTTCTTCGACGAGGTCGCGAACCGGTTGCACGCGGACCCGGAATGGGAGAAGAAGGCAACGCCCGTGAACGCGAAGATCGTCCTGACCTGCTTCGACCGCCAGGCGTCTTTCCTCCTCGACATCCAGGGAGGGAAGGTCGCCGTGACCGAAGTCCCGCCGGACATCCCTGCGGACTTCAAGTTCGAGGGGAACTACGACGCGTGGACGCAGCTTGGCAAGGGGGAGAAGGATTTCCAAAGCCTCGTCATGGCCGGGAAGATACGGTTCCGGGGCTCGATGCCGAAGATCATGGCGCTCATGGGCCAGCTGAACCGCATCACGCTCGTGGCGCAGCAAGTGCCGAAGGAGTTCTAGCCGCGCGGAACGCCACCAGCGCTACCGCCGCTCCCGCGAGTTCGAGGACGCCGAGCACGATCCCCGTCGAGCCTGCGACGAAGACGCGCACGCCCGCGCGATAACGCTCAAACGATTAAATATCGCACGGGTCATCGTCCCAGTGGCAGGAACTCCGGGGAGGGCATCATGGTCGAATTTGAACTCTCGGACGAGCAGAAACTCATGCAGAAGACGGCCCACGAATTCGCGGAGCGGGAGATGAGGCCCCTCTCGCTCGAACAGGATCAGAAAGGGGAGATGTCGTGGGACATCGTGAAGAAGGCCCACGCCCTCGGCCTCGACACCGCGTTCATCCCCGAGGCCTACGGAGGCGGCGGGGTCTCGTCCGTCCTCACGCAGGTCATCGTGATGGAGGAGCTGAACTGGGGATGCGCAGGCATGGCGACGGGCCTCATCGGCGCAGGCCTCGCGTACCTCCCGATCATCCACATGGGCACGGAGGACCAGAAGAAGCGGTTCTTGGCGCGCTTCACGGGCCCCGAGGCCCGGCTCGGAGCCCTGTGCCTCACGGAGCCCGATGCAGGCTCCGACGTCGCGAACCTCTCGACGACCGCGAAGAAGGACGGGGATGGGTGGGTCCTGAACGGCGTGAAGCGGTTCATCACGAACGGCGGGATCGCGGACCTCCACGTCGTCTTCGCGACCGTGGACAAGAGCCTCGGGTATTTCGGCATCCGGGCGTTCGTCGTGGAACACGGAAACCCGGGCCTCAAGATGGGCAAGGTGGAGGACAAGATGGGCGTCCGCGCGAGCCACACGGCGGAGGTCCTCCTGGACGACTGCCGCCTCCCGCCGGATAGCATGCTCGGCTCCGACGAGTCGACGGCCTTCTACGGGGCGATGAAGACCCTCGAATCCTCGAGGCCTCTCGTCGCGGCCGGGGCCATCGGGATCGCCCGCGCGGCATACGAGTACGCCCTCGACTACGCCCGCAAGCGCAAGACGTTCGGCCAGCCGATCGCGAAGAAACAGGCGATCGCGTTCATGCTCGCCGACATGAAGACGAAGATCGAGGCCGCACGCCTCCTGACATGGCGCAGCGCCTGGATGCTCGACGCAGGCCTGCCGATGAACAAGGAGGCGAGCATCGCGAAGCTCTTCTCGGCGGACATGGCGATGGACGTGACGACGGACGCGGTCCAGATCCTCGGCGGCGCGGGGTACATGAAGGACGAGCCCGTCGAGAAGTGGATGCGGGACGCGAAGGTCTTCCAGATCTGGGAGGGGACGTCCCAGATCCAGCGCCTCGTGATCTCCCGCGAGGAGATCGGGGAACTCTGAGTCGGGCCCTCGAGGCCGGGACGGGAGGTCGGATGGCGGGAGCCCTTCAGACGTCCGGCCGCGCCTCCCGTCCGGCGGCCGCGTCGCCTCCCTCGTACGGGGTTCGCACGGAGCGCACGTGGATCCCGATGGAGGACGGCGTGCGGCTCGCCGCGACCCTGTTCCACCCGGACGGCGCGCAACTAGGCGAAAGATTCCCGCCGCTCCTCGAATACCTGCCGTACCGCAAGGACGATTGGTTCTACCGGCGGGACCGGGACATCCATCCGTACTTCGCGCGCCGCGGATACGTGGGCGTGAGGGTCGACCTCCGCGGGACCGGGAGCAGCGAAGGGACCCTCCCCGACCGGGAGTACTCGGAGGTCGAGCATGCCGATGGGCTCCGGATCATCGATTGGCTCTGCCGCCAACCGTGGTCGAATGGGAACGTCGGGATGTTCGGGATCTCGTGGGGCGGCTTCAACGCGATCCAGGTCGCGATGCTCCGGCCCAAGGCGCTCAAGGCGATCCTCGCGATCGAGGCAACGGACGACCTGTTCCACGACGACATCCACTACGTGGACGGCATGATGCACGTCGACGAATACGAACTCGCGATGGACCTCGACAACGGGATGACCGCCTCGCCCGAGTTCCCCGTCGACGAGGCGAGCCTCGCGGCGCGCTTCGACCGGCCGCCCTGGAAGCTCCTCTGGCTGCAGCACCAGCGGGATGGGCCTTTCTGGCGGCGGGGATCCCTCATCGGTCGATACGAGGCGATCCGGATCCCCGCCTTCCTCATCGGGGGCTGGCTCGACGGGTACCGGGACAGCGTGCCGCGGATGCTCGAGCACCTCCGCGGGCCCGTGAAGGCAATCGTGGGGCCCTGGAACCATTCGTTCCCCCACGATGCGGTCCCGGGCCCTGCGATCGAATGGAGGCACGAGGCGGTCCGATGGTGGGACGAGTGGCTCAAGGGACGAGACACCGGGGTGCTCGAGGAGCCCTCGCTGGCCGTGTACGTGCGGCGATCCCATCCTCCGGGCCCCGGACTCGCGACAATCCCCGGCGCGTGGCGCTTCGAGGACGGATGGCCGATCGCCCGAATCCGGCTGCAGGAACTTTTCCTTACGCCCGATCACGCGCTCTCGCGCGTTGCCTCGACGCAGGACGTCCACGAGCTCCCGTACGTGCCTTCCGCGGGCCCGGAGGCGGGCTTCTGGTGGGGCGACCTGACCGTCGACCAAGGTCCCCTCGACGGCCAGAGCCTCGTGTACGACTCCTCGCCCCTCGAACGAGACCTGGAGATCCTCGGAATGCCCGAGGTCGTCCTCCGGGCATCCGCACGCGCGCCCCTCGCCCATTGGTTCGTCCGGCTGTGCGACGTCGCCCCGGACCGCCGCTCGACCCTCGTGACGGGCTCCGGGATCAACGGTGCGCACCGGGCATCCGCGACACGACCCGAGGCCATGCGGCCCGGACGCGTCCACTCCTTCCGGCTCGAGATGCACTTCACGTCGTGGGTGTTCCCGAAAGGGCACCGGATTCGTCTCGGCGTTTCGAACGCCCTCTGGCCCATGATCTGGCCGACCCCTCACCCGACGAGCTCGAGTCTCCACGTGGGGGGATCGAGGGCCTCGAGGCTCGTGCTCCCTCGCATACCCCGCGGGGGTCGAGGTCGACCGCGGTTCCTCCCGCCCGAGCCCGGGGACCCTGTGACGGAGGTGCGCACGCGCGGCGACGCTTGGCCCGGGCGGCATCGCGTGACCCGGGACGAGGCTCGGAAGGCGTCCATCGTCGAATGGCACGGGACATCCGCGACGGATTTCTCGTGGGGCGCGATGGAGCACGAGGAGAAGATCGTCTACGAGGTCGAAGACGCCCATCCGGAGGCCGCGAGCGTGAGCAGCGTCATGCGGACGACGGTCCGCCGTCCGACGGGCGTGCTCGAGTGGCGCGGGATCTTCGACCTTCGGAGCGACGCCCGAACCTTCCACTACCGATATACGCGGGAATTGTGGAAGGACGGCTCGCGGCTCCGGGTGAAGACCTGGGACGAAGGGATCCCGCGGGATTTCCAGTGAGCTTCGCGCGGGCCCGGGAGGCCTACGCCTTGACCGTCTCGACGAGTTCCGTTTTGAGGAGGCGTCGCAGGTCCCTCCATAACTCCAGGTACTCGTCGTAGGCTTTGTCCGTCATCGACACGAGCTTCGCGAATTCCGCCGCTTCCTGCTTCGTGAAGAAGTCGACGTCCTCGAGCTCCGCGACGCGGTTCATGAGCTCTTCCTTCGCCCCCATCGTCTCGATCTTCCGCTCGATCTCCACGAGCTTCGCGATCGTTTCCGGATTCGCAGCGACCTGGAAGCCGACCTTCCCGAGGGCCTCCAACGCGGCCTTCGCCTTCGCCTCCGCCATCCCCGCCGGGGTCGCCTTGCCGTGGGAGAAGTGGAAGACCTCCGCGGTCGCCCGGTAGTACGTCTCGATGAAGTGGTCAACCCGCTCCTCCCGGCCGACCTCGACGAGCCCGGCGTCCCGCATCTTCCGGATGTGGTGGTAGATTGCCTGCGGGGTTAGCTTTACTTCCTCGGCAATCTGGCTCACGGTTCGTTCGTTCGCCCGGAGGAGGTACACGATGCGCCGACGCGTCTCGTCCGCGAGAAGTTCGAAGGCTTCGGGGTCCGTGATCACCTTAAACGCACGCATGGAAGTCGCCTCAAGAAAGCATATACTTGGGCCATGATATAAGCGTTTCTCTAAGACAAACAGAGGTTTTAATAGGTAGGACTTGTATTACCAAAACATGCGTTGGAACGAGACAAACGTACCTCGCAGCAAGTTCAACGGTGGCTTTCCCGGCGTCGACCGGGAGATGAAACCCCTCGGCCTCGACAGCGCCCTGCGGGCGCAGCTCGAGGTCTGGGCCCGGAGGGGATCTCCGTGCTAGCCCCTGGGACCTCCCCGACGCTGGCTCGCGCGCCTCGGACCGTCGCGACGGACCTCGCGCGATACACGCTCGCGGAATACGGCGACGCGAACGTCGCATGGCTCACGGCCGATGGGCGCGAGGCCCCATGCGCGTCGACGGAATCCGACGAGTGCACCGAGGGATCCGCCCCCCGGATCCCGGCGATCCGGCGGCTCGCGCGGACTGTGGCCTCCGTCTTCCTCTGAACACCCCTTCGATTGGCGGGCGCCTTCCCTCGGCAGCCCGCTCCCCTATTTTTTCCTGCCCCCGCCAGGCTGGGTCATGAACCGGAAGACGGACGGCAGGGCCGCAAGCCAGAGGATCTCGAACACGAGGGAGAAGATCGACGGCAAGGTCGACGTCGCCCCGAACACCGCGAACGCGAGGACGACCGTGAGACCGAGGTTCTTGAACGAGCCGAACGTCGCGACCGCGACGACTTCATCGTCCGGAAGGCGCATCGCTCGCGCGACGGCCAAGACCGCAAGGCCCAGGACGAAGGTGCGGACGAAGGAGAGCACGGACAGGGAGATCCCGAGCTCCGGTCGGTCGAGGAGCGGCTCCCTCGTGGAACCGGCGATCGCGAACACGAGGACGAAGAACGCCAGGCCGACAGCCGTCCCCCGGACCTCCCCGATTCCGCGCCAGCGACGCAGGGGGCGGGAGGCGAGGAGCGGCACGCCGATCAGGAGGATCGTCTGGAGGATCAGGGTCGACACGGGCGCGGGCTGATTCGTGAGCGCGAGGGTCACGAGGGGCACGAGGAGGAGGCCGAGCAGGTACAGGAGGGCGAGGGAGACGAGGGCCCGACGGACGTCCCCCTTCAGGTACGCGGTGATCGGAATGACGGCCACGGCAGGGGGCACGGCGGCCATGAGGACCCAGCCGTCATGGAGAGCGGGATCGGGCGTGAGGAACGCGAACAGGAGGACGAGACCGCTCAGGACGCCATAGCTCATGAGGGCGGCGAGGAGGAACCCCCGCGCCTCGTCCCTCGGAGACAGTCTCAGGAGGGAGATCTCCGTGAGGGAGAAGGTCATCGCGATCCCGAGGGCGATCTGGGAGATCTCCTGCGAATAGCGTGGAAAGCCGCCCGTGAGGAGACCAAGCACGAGGCCCGAGGCGACCATCGTGGGGAAGCTGCGCCAGGGGCGGAACATCGTCGGGCCCGGAGCCGGCCGTCGGGGAAAAGGCTGCCGCTCGCGTCACAGACTGGCGAGCGCCGCGCCCACCATCGCGAGCCCGACTGCGAACTTCTGAGGGAGGCTCATCCGCTCGTCCATCCAGAACCGCCGGACGAGGATCGCGACGACCGGATAGGCGGTCGTGAGGGGCACGACGACCGCAAGGGGCCCGAGGCCGATCGCGAGGAAGATCGTCACCCCCGCGACGGCGAAGAGGGCGAGGGACGGGATCGCCTCGCGAATCCCGCGGCGGTCCCAGGGCCGCGGGTCGCGGACCCCGCGCCAGGAGACAGCGAGGAAGAGGGGCGTCGCGACGAGCACGTAGATCCCCGCGTTCGCCGGGAAGCCGATCGCGTCGATCGCCAGGCGCTCGAGGATTCCCCAGAGGCCCCACAACAGGACGGCGAGGAGCATCGGGGCGAGCCAGGAGCGGCCTCCGCCGGTGGACCCCGGGTGCTCGAGGATCCCCAGGAGGACCCCGCCGAGGACCAGGAAGGAGATCGCGACGAGCTGCAGAGGAACGAGGCTCGCGCCGAGCACGACGACGGCGGCCGCGACCGTGATCACGGGGTATGCGGCCGTGAAGCCGCTCACGACGCTGGCGGTCCCGGACTCCATCGCGCGGAACCAGAACACGGTGCCGAGGCAGCCGCAGACGCCACTCGCGACGGCGAGCGCGCTCCCCGTCGGCGTGAGGGCCTCCCAGCCGCGGCCGAGGAAGAACCAGGCGACGTAGATCGGGGCGCTAGCGAGGGCGTACAGGACGAGCATCCGGGCTGATCCAAGCCGGACCGTCGGCTCTTTGGATAGCCCCTCGCCCAGGCCGTAGAGCACGACCGTGAGGAGGGCGCTGACGAGCCAGAGCTCCATCTCGCGCCTCGTTTCGATGGTCGGGATCCCGATCGTTCATCGCTACACACCCCGCGCGACGTGCGCGCGGGCGACGTGTCGGAAAGTCCGAAGCCCGAGGTTTCCTTAAAGGTTCCGACATCAAACGTCGAACGACGATGCTCTCTGCAATGAAAACGATAAATCACATGAGTCTCGCGACTCGGATTGCTCACAAAATGCCAACGGGTCCTCAGGAATCGTTATAAAGACTCCGAGCCATACTTTCGCACGCGGGGGACGAAGTCCAAGCCCCGCCGCAGTGGGAGGAGGGGATCGCGATTCGATCGTATCGTGTGGCTCTCGTGAGTGCGCTGGTGGTCTTCCTGATGATCGTGCAACTCGCGGCCCTGGCACCGCTCACGATGAACGCAAGGGCGCAAGGCCCGTCGACCCTGACGGTGGGATTCCTCGCGAACATCGAGAGTCTGAATCCGTTCCGAGGCATCAACGACGCGGACTACTTCTTCTACGGGCTCGTCTACGACTACTTGTTCGCCCTCGACGAGGACGGCAACCCGCTCCCCGACATCGCGGTGGACGCCGTGCAGGACGAAAGCGGTTTCAACTGGACCTACACAATCCGGCAGGGCGTGAAGTGGCACGACGGGACGGACCTTACGCCCCAGGACGTCGCCTTCACAATCAACTATCAGATCCCTTCGGGAGGCACCTTCTTCCATCTCTGGGCCTACGAGCCCTACGTGAACCGGATCGTGCGGTGCGCGGCCGGCCAGACCACGAACTGCGGCGCCCAGGTGACAGGACCCAATGAGGTCACCGTGTACTTCGACCTCCCGTTCGTGCCCGGAAAGGCGCTGTACGTGCCCATCATCAAGCAAAGCCAGTGGCAGGGCGTCTCGCAGCAGTCCGCCCAGACCTCGTTCAACAACCTGATGCCCATCGGCACGGGGCCGTTCATGGCGGACCCGGACATCGGGGACCAGTGGACCAACCAAGAGCCGCTCGTGCTTCTGAAGAATCCGAACTACCACCTGTACGTGCCCTTCATCGACGAGATCGTGCTGTGGTCCGGGCTCACCGACGTCGCCTTGGTCCAGTCCCTCCAAACCGGGGACATCGACGTGGCCCAGGTCGAGCCGGGAGGCTACGAGGCCCTCGAAGGCGCTCCCGGCGTCGGACGACAGGAGTACCTCCTGAGCACCCAGTATTGGATCGAGTTCTCGTTCCAACAGCTCAACGAAGGCCAGGCGAACAGCAAGCTGAATCCAGCCCGGTGGGATCAGAACGTCCGTCGGGCGATGGCGATGGCCACGAACAAGGACCTGATCATCGAGAAGGACTTCCTGGGGAAAGGCGTCCGCGGGACCTCCCTCATGTCGCCGATCACGCCTTCCTGGCATTATGACCCTGCGAATCCATCGATCGAGCCCGATCCGACCGTGAACCTGACCTATGACGTGGACGATGCGAACGCCCTGCTCGACGCGGCCGGATATACCGCGGAATGTGCCGGAAAGCCGGGCGTCCGCGCAGCCGCCAGTACGATCGTGGTGGACGCGAACGGAGTACCCGGCCAGGTGCCTGCGGGCAAGTGCCTCTCGTTCAAACTGGGCGTGCGGCAAGAGTACCCGACGGAGCAGGCAGCCGCGCGGGACCTCGTGACGATGTTCCAACAGATCGGAGTCGAAATCACCGACACAAGTGGGAATCCAGGAACCTTCTCGGTCATGCTCGAATCGGCTCTCAGCGACGCCGTGTACTATTCGAACTCGATCGACACGTACATCTGGTACTGGTCCGGGGACCCCGATCCGAACTATCTCCTCTCGATCGAATCCGGCTTCACGCTGGATGGGTGGAACGACAATTACTGGAACAATGCGACGTACAACCAGCTGTACGTCGACCACCTGGCGGCGCGGGATCCGGTGGAGCGGCAGCAAATCGCACGCGCGGCTCAGAAGCTCCACTACGAGAGCGGCGTGTACATCATCCTGATCTATCCGGTGGGTCAGTGGGCCTACCGAGAAGCCGAGTTCACGGGATGGGGGGGTTGGGCCGACCACCCGTACCGCCAGCTGAACGCTTTCTGGACCGCCCCTCCCCTCTTCCGCGAGCTCCGGCCGGCGGCCGCCGCTCCCGCACCGGAGGTCACGGTCGCCGATTCTTCCGGGAGGCCCGACGAGCCGGTGACGATCGCGGGCACCATCACGGATGAGCTCGCAGGCACCTGGACCTTGGACTTCGGAGACACCAGTACGGACGCGACCGGTTCCTACAATGCGGGCACGACGCCGGTCAGCGAGGTCCACACCTACGCGGACGAAGGCGTGTACACGATCCGGCTCACGGCCGACAACGGTCAGGCGAGTCGCACCGCGATTGGAGAGGTCCAGATCGCCGCGGTGGGGAACCTCCGACCCGACCAGGTAGCGCTCGTCGCGGATCGCACGACGGGTCTCCCCGGCACGATGGTGAACTTCACCCTGTCCGGCCACGACGAGGAAGGAGGGACACTGACCTTCCGGATCGACTTTGACGATGGGGCGACCGACATGGTGGTCCGGACGAACGTCGCCCCGGATGCCATCACGACGGTGACCTTCAGCCACACGTATGTGGAAGCGGGATCGTACATCGCCGCGGCGAACGTCTCGGATGGGGAATTCGTCTCAAGCGAGGCCCGCGTCACGATCACGATCCAGTCGCCCACGATTCCTGCATCCGGACTGGACGCCCGGGTGATCGGCGGGATCGCCCTCATCCTGATCGCCGTCCTGGTTGGGGTCGCCGTCGTAATGCGGAGTCGTGCGAGGCGGAAGGAGGAAGACCTGCCGCCGCCACCGCCAAAGAAATAGGGGACGCCGGCCTTCCCGGCGCCGAGGACGAGAGGGACCAGAGGGGACCATGAACCTCCGTCGATTCCTCCTCAGGAAGGCCGTCTCCGTCATCATCACGATCTTCTTCATCGCCTCCCTGAACTTCTTCATCTTCCAGATTCTTCCGGGCGACCCCACGCGCGTGCTCATCCCGCGGGGCGGGACCTCGAACGTCACGGGCCAAGGCCTGCGCCAACAGCTCATCCACGAATGGGGCCTCGACCTTCCCGTGGCCCAGCGGTTCGTGATTTACTTTTCCAATCTGATTCAGGGGAACTTTGGCACCTCGATCACGTACCGGCCCGGGATTCCTGTCCTCGATGTCATCAAGCCCCGCCTGATCACCACCGTCATCATGGTGGGGATTGCGACGGCCCTCACAGCGTGGTTCGGCGCGATCATGGGTCGAGCGGCGGGCTGGAACCGGGGTCGGCCGACCGACGTGGCGATCACGATGGGCGGACTTGTCGGATACTCAATGCCGACCTTCTGGATTTCCCTCGTCCTGCTGTTCGTCTTCGCCGTCGAGCTACGGCTCTTTCCTGTCCAAGGGGAGACGTCGTTGAACTACCGGAATCTGGATCCCCTGGGGCAGGTCCTGGACCGCGCCTACCACCTGGTCCTTCCCGTCGTCACCTTCGTGATCTCGAATTTTGCGATCTTCACCCTCACCCTCCGGAACTCCCTGACGGACGTCCTCACGGAAGACTACATGACCACCGCACGTGCGAAAGGTCTCACCGACCGCGGGCAACTTCGATATCATGCCATGCCGAATGCGCGCCTTCCGGTCGTCACAGTTGGAGCGTTCTATTTCGGATGGGTCCTGAGCGGGGCGATCCTGATCGAGATCGTCTTCGGCTTCCCGGGCCTCGGTCGGCTCCAGTGGGACGCCGTGTTGAACCTCGACTTTCCCCTCATGTCCGGGATCTTTCTCGTCGCTACGCTGGGGGTCGTGATTGCGAACGCGGTCGCGGACGTCCTGTACATCGTCCTCGATCCTCGGGTCCGGGAGACTTGATCCGTGGACGCGCGTGTCGTTCGCGAGCGATCCTCCCTCGTGTGGGAGAAGCTCGAGACCGACCTGGCTCGTTTCCGCAAATTCCTACGGAGTCTCCTCCGGAACCGGATCGCTCTTGCCGGCCTGGTCGTCGTCGCCTTCTTCGGGGTCCTCGCCGTCGTCGGACCCGTCCTGGTCGGGCCCTATCCAACCACATTCGACAAGGACGATCCTCTGCTCGAGCCGTCCGACCGCCATCTCCTTGGGACGGACATCCAAGGCTTCGACAACCTCGTGATCCTGGTTTACGGGAGTCGGATTTCTCTCATCATCGGCCTCGTATCCGCATCGGTCGCCATGGTGGTGGGGACTCTGATCGGACTCGTGGGCGGATTCTACGGGGGCGCACTGGACCAAATGTTCGCGCGCTTCACCGACTTCTTCCTCGTGATTCCCTGGCTCCCCTTCGCCATCGTCCTGAGCGTGATTCTCGGACCCGGCTTGACGACGACGATCACGGCCATTGCGATCGTGAGTTGGCCCACGACCGCTCGGATCGTCCGGTCCCAAGTCCTTTCTCTACGGGAGAGACTCTTCATCGAACGAGCACGTGCCATCGGGGCAGGGAACGGTCACATCCTCTTCCGCCACATCCTCCCGAACGTGATGCCTCTCGTTTTCGCCCAGGCGATCCTCACGATCTCCGTTGCGATCTTCACAGAGGCTTTCCTCTCGTTCTTCGGCCTCGGCCCGCCCGGCACGATCAGCTGGGGAAAGATGATCGAAGACTCGTGGAGCGCCTTGGCGCTCCTGCGCGGCATGTGGTGGTACTTCGGTCCGCCGGGACTCTCGATCACTCTCGTGGTCCTCGGTTTCTCGATGCTCAGCTACGGCCTAGAAGAAGTTCTCAACCCGCGCCTGAAGCGACGCTGACCGAGCGCCGAATGCAGAAATAGGGAGCCGGCGCTCCCGGCAGAGCTGATGGCCGAGACGGACGTCGTGATCATCGGAGCGGGCCACAACGGCCTCGTCGCCGCGAACTACCTCGCGAAGGGGGGTCTCCGCGTGATCGTCGTCGAGAGGGCGGACCGCGTCGGCGGCGCCTGCGTGACGGATGAGATCGCGCCCGGGTTCAAGGTGAGCGCCGCCGCCTACGTGAGCGGCTTGTTGCGTCCCCAGATCATCGAGGATCTCGAGCTCGCGAGGTTCGGCCTGAGGCAGGTGGCGTTCGACCCCCAGGCGTTCTGTCCGTTCCCGGATGGACGATCCATCCTCCTGTGGTACGACCTCGACAGGACGTGCGAGGAAATCGCGAAGTTCTCGAGGCGGGACGCGGCCGCGTACCGCGATTGGGACGCGATGTGGTCCCAGGTGTACGAACTCATCGAGCCCATGCTCCTCGCCCCTCCCGTGCCGATCGCGGACCTCGCCTCCCTCCTCCGAGAGCCGGAGGCGGAGGAGCTGTTGCGGCGGCTCCTCTTTTACAGCGCGGAGGAACTCCTCGACGAGTTCTTCGAATCCGCCGAAGTGAAGGCCGCCCTCGCGAACCAAAGCGTGATCGGACATTTCGCCGGGCCGTCGGCTCCTGGAACGGCGTTCACCCTCGCGCACAACCTCCTGGGGAACATCGACGGGAAGGTCGGTGGATGGGGGTTCGTCGTCGGGGGGATGGGTGAGCTTCCGGAGGCCCTCGCGAAGGCGGCCCGCGCCCGTGGCGTGGAGATCCTCCTCCGCTCGCCCGTCCAGACGATCCACGTGCGTGAAGGACGCGTGACGGGCGTCCGTCTGGAGAGTGGGCGGGTCCTCCAGGCTAAGGCGATCATCTCGACGGCGGACCCGAAGCGCACCTTCCTGACCCTGATGGAGCCGGAGGCCCTGCCGCCCGCGTTTCTCAACGCGGTGCGGAAGATCAAGATGCACGGTGCGGCGATGAAGGTGAACTGCGCGCTCTCCGACCTCCCGCGTTGGTCGGCGGCGCCCCAGACGCCGGGGCCGCACCATCGCGGATCGACGTACATCGGCCCGTCCCTCGAGTACACGGAGGCCGCGTTCGCAGATGCGAAGCGCGGGCGACCGTCCGAGAGGCCGTGGATGGAGGTCGTCACGCAGAGCGCGATCGATCCGAGTGTCGCGCCCGCCGGGAAACACACCCTCTCGATCTATGTGCAGTACAGTCCGTATCATCTCGCCGACGGCACATGGGACGACATCCGAGAGTCTTACGGAGACCGCGTGATCAAGACCCTCTCCGAGTTCGCGCCGAATCTGCCGAAGGCGATCCTCGCGCGTCAGGTCCTCACGCCTCTAGACCTCGAACGACGATATGGCCTGACGGAGGCCCATCAGTCCCATGGCGAGATGGGGCCGGACCAGTTCTTCTCGTTCCGCCCCGTACCGGGTTGGGCAAGGTACCGGATGCCCGTCAAGGGTTTGTACCTCGCCGGAGCCGGTGCACATCCCGGAGGCGGCGTCAGCGGTGCACCCGGGTACAACGGCGCGCACGCGGTCCTAGAGGATTGGGAAACCCTCCGAGATCCGCGCTAAGCGGCCTCATGTGGGCCGTTCGATGATCGTCGCGGCGCCCATCCCGAAGCCGATGCAGAGGCATGCGAGGCCGTAGCGAAGGTCCTGCCGTTCCATCTCGTGGAGCATCGTCGTGATCAGGCGTGCACCGCTCATCCCGAGCGGATGGCCGAGGG
>Ga0209002_10002500_pt1 | contig 14808 bp, 10 predicted proteins | sample Rifsed16ft2_FD_184010 | JGI IMG/M metagenome (GOLD analysis project Ga0209002, IMG submission 184010) | Soil microbial communities from Rifle, Colorado, USA - sediment 16ft 2 (version 2) | ecosystem: Environmental > Terrestrial > Deep subsurface > Rock core/Sediment | place: Rifle, Colorado...
GCGTCCCGGCGCTGAACGGCTCGAGCTCGAACACGCCCATCGGTCCATTCCATAGGATCGTCCGTGCCTCAGCGATCGTTCGGACGAACTCCTCCACGGCTCGAGGGCCGATGTCCAGGCCCCTCTCTCCCCGTGGCACCTCGCTGGAGGGCACCGTGTGACGGGGAGCCTCGGCGGCGGCCTCGGGGGCTGCGACGACGTCCTCCGGCAGCTGGAGCATGACGCCGAGCTCGTCGGCGCGGGCCCTGGCGGCGCGGACGTCCTCGAACCGGTCCGGCTCGAGCAGGCTGGCGCCCACCTGCCCGCCCTCGGCCGCGATGAACGTGAACGCCATGGCCCCGCCGATCAGCAGCGCGTCGACCCTTTCGACGAGGGAGCCGATCGTGGCCAGCTTGTCGGAGACCTTCGCTCCGCCCAGGACCGCTACGTACGGACGATCGGGCTCGCCGAGCAGGCGCGACAGCGCCGCCACCTCACGCTCGAGGAGTCGCCCGGCCACCGCCGGCCGCCCCTGCTCCAGCATCACCCGAGGCAGCGCCGAGACCGAGGCGTGGGCCCGGTGGACGGCTCCGAACGCGTCGTCCACGTACAGGTCGGCGAGGTTGGCGAGGCGCAACGCGAACGCGCGATCGTCCGTCTCCTCCCCGGGGTCGAAGCGCAGGTTCTCGAGCAGCACCACCCGGCCCGGCTCGAACGCGAGCGCCTCGCACGACCGCTCGACCTCGGCGGTCAGCACCCCGTCGCTCGGGACGTACTCGACGACCCGCCCCAGGAGCTCGGCGAGCAGCACCCCCACCGGTCCCAGGCGAGCGGCCTCGTCCACCTTCCCCTTCGGCCTGCCGAGGTGCGAGGCGAGGACGAGCGAGGCGCCACGCTCGATCAGCTCGGTAAGGGTGGACATCGTAGCCCGCACCCTCGAGTCGTCGATGATGGCGCCTTCCCTCATCGGAACGTTCAGGTCGACGCGCACGAATACGCGCCTACCGTAGAGGTCGCCCAGGTCGTCGAGCGTTCTCAGCCGCACGGTCGGCTACAGCGAGGCGGCGACGAGCGCGACGAGGTCCACCAGGCGGTTGGAGTACCCCCACTCGTTGTCGTACCAGCCGATGACCTTCGCGACGTTGCCCATCGCCATCGTGGCACCGGCGTCGAACGTGCACGATGCGGGGCTCCCGACGATGTCGCTGGAGACGATCGGGTCCTCCGTGTAGACGAGCTTGCCGGCTAGCGGTCCAGTTTCTGAAGCGGCCCGGTACGCGGCGTTGAGCTCCTCCACGGTCGCCTCACGCTTCAGCGTCGCAACGAGGTCGGTGACCGAGCCGTCGGGAACCGGGACGCGCATGGCGAGGCCGTCCAGCTTGCCCTTGAGGTGTGGCAGGACAAGGCCCGTGGCCTTCGCCGCACCCGTTGAGGTCGGGATGATGTTGAGGGCGGCCGCCCTCGCTCGCCGTAGGTCCGGATGTGGCAGGTCCAGGATCTGCTGATCGTTCGTGTAGGCGTGGATCGTGGTCATGAACCCGGTCTCGATCCCGAACGCGTCGTCCAGGACCTTGGCCATGGGCGCGACGCAGTTGGTCGTGCACGAGGCGTTCGAGATCACGTTGTGCTGGGAGGGGTCGTACCGGTCCTCGTTCACGCCGAGCACCACGGTCAGGTCCTCACCCTTGGCCGGGGCGCTGATGATGACCTTCTCGGCGCCGGCCTCGATGTGCCTGTCGGCCTTGTCGCGGTCGGTGAACAGACCTGTTGACTCGATCACGACCTGCGCCTCGAGCTCCTTCCACGGCAGCTCGACGGGGTCGCGGACCGCGAGCACGCGGAGCTCGTCGCCGTCGACCATGATCCCGTTCTCGGAGACGCCGATCTCGCCGTCGAAGCGCCCGAGCACCGAGTCGTACTTCAGCAGGTGCGCGAGCGTAGCGGCGTCGGTGATGTCGTTCACCGCTACGAAGTCCCAATCCTTGCCGAGGGCCTTGGCGGCCCGGAAGAAGTTGCGGCCGATCCGTCCGAAGCCGTTGATGCCGATCTTCACGCTCATGTCGTCCTCCTGGCGGGGGTTCGGTCCATCCTAGCCAAACGCCCTCGAGGCGGTCCCGGCGGGCCCGTTCAGCGGTCGAGGTCGCGGTGCGAGACCGAGGCGCCGAGCCCCTTGTCCCGGAAGAAGCGCGCGAGGTCCTCTACGACCACGACGGAGCGGTGGCGGCCGCCGGTGCACCCGATCGCCACGGTCAGGTAGGACTTCCCCTCGGCGACGAACCCGGGGACCATGAAGCCCAGGAGCGAGCGCAGGCGCCGCAGGAACTCCCGGTACGTCTGCTGCCCCTGGACGTACTTCCGCACCCGCTCGTCCGTGCCGGGTAGGGGGCGAAGCTCGTCGATCCAGTGCGGGTTGGGCAGGAAGCGGCAGTCGATCACCAGGTCCGCGTCGCGCGGCGTGCCGAACTTGTAGCCGAAGGACAGCAGCTGAACCTGGAGACTCTCATCCGGCGGGGCGTCGGAGAACGCGTCCCGGATCTTGTCCCGGAGCTCGTGCGGCGTGAGCCCGGACGTGTCCAGGATCAGGTCGGCGTCCCCGCGCAGGCTCTCCATCATCAGGCGCTCCTTCCGGATCCCCTCGACGACCCGGTCGGCGGGCGCGAGCGGGTGCCGGCGGCGCGTGGCCTCGTAGCGGTTCACCAGATCCTGGTCGGAGGCCTCTAGGTACAAGATCCGGTACCGGACGTTCAGCTCCTCGAGCTCCTCGAGCGCCTTGGAGAGCTCGCCGAAGAACACCCCGCCGCGTACGTCCAGCACTATGGCGATCCGCCCGGGTCCGCCCGGACGCGACGCGAGCTCGGCCATCTTCGGCAACAGGCTGGGAGGCAGGTTGTCCACGACGAAGTAGCCGAGGTCCTCGAGGCTCCGGGCCGACTCGGAGCGCCCCGCCCCCGAGAGCCCGGTGATGATCGTGAAGCCCGGCCCCTCGGGCCTCCGCCGGGTCCGGCTGGCGCGTCGGCGTCCGGCGGGCGGCTCGGCGGCGCGGGGGCTCACGCGCTCTCCCTGCGTTGCGCCGGCGCGACCCCCGTGAGGCGCTCGTTCACGGCCCTGGCCAGCTCGGGTCCGATCCCCGGCGTAGCGGCGATGTCGTCCACCTCGGCGCGCGCCAGACGCGAGAGCGATCCGAACCTCTTAAGGAGGGCCTTCTTCCTCGATGGCCCGATGCCGGGCACCTCGTCCAGCGGCGAGGCGAGCGCGCGCCGCGCCCGCTTCTGCCGGTGGTACGTGACCGCGAATCGGTGGGCCTCGTCGCGCAGGTGCTGAAGCACGAACAGCGCCTCGGATCCCCTCGGGATCAGCAGAGGGTCGGGCCTCTCCGGGAAGTAGACCTCCTCCAGGCGCTTGGCCAGCCCGATCGCCGGGATGTGGACATCGGCGTCGGCGAGCGCCTTCGTGGCGGCCGACAGCTGGCCGCGGCCCCCGTCCACCACGATCAGCGAAGGCGGGTAGGCGAAGCGCCTTCGCTCCCCCGGTTGCGGGTCGCGGTCCAGGGTCAGGCGCGCGAGGCGGCGCGCGAGCATCTCCTCCATGCTGGCGAAGTCGTCCTGGCCGGGGACGCCCCTGATCTCGAAACGCCTGTAGTCGGCGCGCTTGGGCAGGCCGTCCTCGAACACCACCATCGAGCCGACCTTGTCCGTGGGCCCCAGGTTCGAGATGTCGTAGCACTCGATGCGCAGCGGCGCCTGTTGGAGCTCGAGCAGCCCGCCGAGCTCGGTGAGGGCCCGCGACCGCGCCCCGAAGTCCGACGCCCGCCGGAGCTTGTGGCGCTGGAAGTGCTCGCGCGCGTTCTGCGTCACGGTCTCCATCAGCTTGCGCTTGGTCCCGCGCTCCGGGATCCCGAAGCGCACGGACCCGTCCCGGCGTTCGGCCAGCCACGTCGAGAGCAGGTCAACGTCGTCGGGGATCGCCGGGACCAGGACCCGCGGCGGGACCTCGGGGCGCTCCATGTAGAGCTCGCGGACGAACGAGCCGACGAGCCCCGGCAGGTCGAGGTCCTCCACCCGGTCCACCACCCAGCCCTTGCGGCCTCTCACCCGGCCCCGGCGGACGAAGAACACCTGGAACGCCGCCTCGAGGTCGTCCTCGGCGACGCCGACGACGTCGAGGTCCTCGGGCTGCGACAGGACCATCTCCTGGGTCTCCAGCGCCCGGCGGGCGGCCACGAGCTGGTCGCGGAGCTTGGCCGCGAGCTCGAACTCCTCGCGCTCGGCTGCGGCCCGCATCTCACGATCGAGCCGGTCCAGGACCGGGCGTTCGTTCACCGCCAGGAAGTCGGCGAGCGCGTCCACGTGGTCCCGGTAGCTCTCCTCGGTGACGCCGGTCAGCTCCGGCACGCAGGGGCCGGCACAGCGCCCGATGTCGTAGTAGAGGCATGGCCGCTTCGCCCGGGCCCGTTGGTCGAAGAACGCGTTCGAGCACGTCCGGACGGGGAAGACCCTGGTCAGCGCGTCGAGGGTCTCGCGTATCGCGTACGCGTGCCCGAAAGGCCCGAAGTACCGAACGTTCTTCCGCTTGGCGCCCCGCAGGACCTGTGCCCTGGGCCACCGCTCCCCCACCGTCAGGGCGAGGTACGGGTACGACTTGTCGTCGCGGTAGCGGACGTTGAACCGGGGCCGGTGCTCCTGGATCAGGTTGTACTCGAGCATCAGGGCGTCGACCTCGGTCGAGGCGACGATCCACTCGAGCGAATCGGCGGCCGCCGTCATCGCCTCGGTCCGCGGATGGAGGTCCCGAGCCCAGTAGTTCGCAAGGCGCTTGCGGAGGGAGCGCGCCTTGCCCACGTAGACCACCCGCCCGTCCGCGTCCCTGAACAGGTAGGCGCCCGGCGCGTCTGGGATCGACGAGGACTCGGGCCGAGGCATGCTCATGCGAGCAATCGTAGCGCGGCGACCTGTAGAGACCCGGAGGAAGGCGGTCGGACGTCAGGTGACGACGACGGAGCCGTTCATCGTCGGGTGGACGATGCACAGGAAGTAGTACGTCCCCGCCTCCAGGGGCGGGATCTCGTAGGCGATCTCGGCGGGCCCCGTGATCAGCTCGCCCTTGAAGAGCTCGACGGCTAGCGTGTCATCCTCGTAGATCGCGATGTTGTGCTGGACGCCCAAGTCATCGTTGACGAACGTGAGCGTGGTCGGCTCACCCGCCATGAGCTCGATCGTCGACGTGTCGAAGGCCAGGTTGAACGCCGAGACCTGAAGGTCCGAAGAGCCCCCTCCCCCGCCTCCCGTGCCCGTGTCCGTGCCGGCATCGGTCTCGACCACTCGGACGCTGCCGATCATGTTGGGGTGGACCACGCATACGAACGCGTACTCGCCCGGTGAGTCGAACGCCGGGATCTCGTAGTCGATCTGCGCCGGCCCGGTGATGATCTCGCCCTCGAACAACAGGTCCGAGGTCGGTTCGGGGGCGTTCGAGATCTGGATGTTGTGCTGGGTGTTCGCATCTCGGTTGTCGAACGCGATCGTGAAGGACTCGCCGGCCGCCACCTCGATGCAGGACCCCTCGGTGAAGGCGATACCCTCGGCGACTACCGTGACGACGCCTCCCTGGACCGTCGTGCACTCCTGCGAAACAGGCGGCGACGGGGGCGCGATCGGCGCCGTCGAGGTGGGGCTCGGCTGGGCCACCGGGATGTCGCCGATGTCCCCGTAGCCGCCCACGAGCGCGTCCTGCGGCTCCGTGTCGTACCAGCCGAGATAGGTGTTGGCCGGCTCCGTGCCGATCGCGAGCGACGGGAAGGTTCCTCCCGCGGTCGAGCCAGCGGTCCCAACCGCGTCGAGCGCGCCCGCAGTGCCGACCGCGAGCTCGACGCCTGTCGCGGCGTCCACCCACGAGACCGCCACCTCTCCCGCCGCGTCGATGGCGACGGCGGTGCGTGCGCCCTCGACGTCCGAGCTCCCCTCGGCGGCGTCGGCGACGGCCGAGACCTCGAACGACCCGGGCGACCCGGTGGCGAGGGTCACCTGACCGCCGCTGTAGTAGGCGAGGGCGAAGCCGTCGCTCGTGGCGGCGCCGGACAGTCCACTGCCGCCCTCGGCCGCCGCTTCGAAGCTCACCCACCCGCTCTCGCCGTCGTTGCGCGCGATCTGCACTCCCCCGCCGCGGCCCGCGTAGGCGACCGCCACGCCGTCGGCGCCGGCCATCACCGCGGTCCGGCACGTATCACACCCGCCGCCCTGGGCTATGGCGTCGACCTGCCAGACGTCGCCCTGGAGCGTCGCCAGGTCGACCGAGCCCACCGACGACGTCGACGAGTAGAACGCGATCCACGGCGCCCCGACGTCGTCCACGGCGAGCGACAGCCCCAGGCCCGGGACGCTCGACACCTTGGAGACGACGGCCTGCGTCGTGCTCCCGGGGTCCAGAGAGCCGGTCACGTAGAAGACCCCGGCGCCGGAGGCCCAAGCGGCGTGGTACCTGCCACCCTCGGCGACCAGGGACAGCCCCGTCACGTTCTGGGGCGTGAGGTCGGCCACCGACTCCTCGAACGCCGGGTTGAAGGGCACGGTCACGTTGGAGATCTGCTCGGCCATCGCGATCGCTCCCCGTGTCCAGTACCCCTCCTCGCTCACGGTCGCGAGCGCGACGCTCGGGAGCGAGGGCGTGCCGATCGGGCGCGTCGACGCGATCTCGTCCCCCTCCAGTTCCTCCTGGAAGGTGAAGTACGCGAGCACCGGGAGGCCGTTCTCCCCCACCGCCACCGAGGCGTACAGCCCGGCGTCGTTCAGTGGATCGGCCACCTCCGGCACGAACCGGACGCCCGAGCCCATGTCCACCTCGGCCTCCGGGGGCTCCGCGCACGCCGCCGCCACGACGGCGAGTACGAAGACGATGGGCAGCAGCTTCCTGGGCATGAGCGCGCGCAATCCTAGCAAGGCGGGGCCCCGCAGGAGGGCGTTCCTCGCACCGGGCTCAGGCGTCCACCGAGGCGTCGGCGGGGCCCAGCGGCAGAGTGCCCAGCACCTCGGCGAGGAAGCGCCCCGTGTACGAGGTCGGATGGGCGGCGACAGCCTCGGGCGGCCCGGCCACCACCACCTCCCCCCCGGCGTCCCCGCCCTCGGGCCCGAGGTCCACGATCCAGTCTGCGGTCTTCACGACGTCGAGGTTGTGCTCGATCACGAGGACGGTGTTGCCCTGCGCGACCAATCGCTGCAGCACGGAGAGCAGCTTGCGGACGTCCTCGAAGTGCAGGCCCGTCGTCGGCTCGTCGAGCACGTAGAGCGTGCTTCCGGTCCCGCGCTTCTGGAGCTCGGAGGAGAGCTTGATCCGCTGCGCCTCTCCGCCCGAGAGCGTGGGCGCCGGCTGCCCGAGCTTCACGTACCCGAGCCCAACGTCCGACAGCGTCTGCATGTGTCGCTTGATCACCGGGATGTTCTGGAAGAACTCCAGCGCCTCGTCCACGCTCATCTCGAGGACGTCGGCGATAGAGCGGCCCTTGTACTTCACCTCGAGGGTCTCCCGGTTGTATCGGTGGCCCTTGCAGACCTCGCACGTCACGTACACATCGGGCAGGAAGTGCATCTCGATCTTGATCTGGCCGTCGCCGGCGCAGTTCTCGCATCGACCACCGCGCACGTTGAAGGAGAAGCGTCCGGGCTTGTATCCGCGGACCCGGGCCTCGGGCACCTGGCTGAACAGCTTCCGCACGTGATCGAACACCCCCGTGTAGGTGGCAGGGTTCGACCTCGGGGTCCGGCCGATAGGCGACTGGTCGATATCGATGACCTTGTCGACCTGCTCCCAGCCCACCAGCCGCCGATGCCTGCCGGGCAACGCCCTCGAGCGGTACACCTTCTGCATCAGCGCCCGCAGGAGCACGTCCTCGACCAGGGTCGACTTCCCGGAGCCGCTGACGCCCGTCACGCAGACGAACATCCCCAGCGGGATAGCGAGGTCCGCGTTCTTCAAGTTGTTGGCTCGCGCGCCGAGCACCTTCAGCCACCGCCCCGACGGCACACGGCGGACCTCCGGAGTCGGGATCACCCGGCGGCCCGACAGGAACGCGCCCGTCAGGGATCCGTCGCACTCGAGGAGGCCCTTCAGGTCGCCCGAGTAGACGATCTCGCCCCCCGCGTAGCCGGCGCCAGGACCGATGTCCACGATGTGGTCGGCGGCGGCGATCGTCGCCTCGTCGTGCTCGACGACCACGAGCGTGTTGCCGAGGTCGCGCAGCCGCACCAGAGTCTCTATCAGCCGCCGGTTGTCGCGCTGGTGCAGTCCGATCGAGGGCTCGTCCAAGATGTACAGGACGCCGACGAGCCCGCTGCCGATCTGCGTCGCCAGGCGGATCCGCTGCGCCTCGCCACCAGCGAGTGTGCCCGAGGCACGCGAGAGCGTCAGGTAGTCGAGGCCGACGTCCACGAGGAACCGCAGGCGTTCGCGGATCTCCTTCATGAGGCGCTCGGCGATCATGTGCTCGCGCTCGGTGAGCTCGACCTGCTCGGTGAACGCCAGCGTGTCGCGGATCGAGCGGTCGGTCAGCTGCGAGATGTTGATGCCGCCGACCGATACCGCGAGCGTCTCGGGTCGCAGGCGAGCGCCGCCGCAGGCCCGGCACGGGATCTCGCGCATGAACTCCTCGAGCCGCTGGCGCTGGCTGTCCGAGTCCGTCTCCACGTGGCGGCGCTCGACGGCGGGCACGACCCCCTCGTAGGTCGTCCAGTAGGAGCGGGTCCGGCCGTAGCGGTTCTTGTACCGGACGTGGATCTCGGCGTCCGAGCCGTACATCACTACATCCCGCGCCTTCTTCGACAGGCGCTTCCAGGGCGTCCCGGTCGAGAAGCCGTTGGTCTCGGCCACCGACTCGAGCACCCGGTCCCAGTATTCGAGGCGCGAGCTGGACCACGGGGCCACCGCCCCCTCGGCGATCGACAGGTCGGGGTCGGGAACCACGAGCTCGGGGTCGACCTCGAGGCGGGTGCCGAGACCGTCGCAGGTCTGGCAAGCCCCGTACGGCGAGTTGAACGAGAAGTTCCTCGGCTGCAGCTCGTCGAACGACAACCCGTCGTAGGTGCACGCGAGGGCCTGGCTGTAGGTCTGCAGGTCCTCGCCCTCGTGGGTGTCCACGGCGATCGCGACGAGGCCCTCGGTCAAGCCGAGTGCGGTCTCGATCGAGTCGGCCACCCGGCGCCGGATGTCCGGCTTGGCGACCAGGCGGTCGACGATGACCTCGATCGTGTGCTTGTAATGCCGCGGCAAGCGTATCGACTCGGAGAGCTCGTGCACCTCGCCGTCCACGCGGGCCCGCACGAACCCCTTCTTCCCGAGGTCCTGCAGGAGCTTCTCGTACTCGCCCTTGCGCCCCTTCACGACGGGGGCCAGGACCTGGAACCGCGTCCCCTCGGGCAGCTGCATCACCTGGTCGACGATCTGCTCGGGCGTCTGGCGGCCTATCGGGCGTCCGCACTTCGGGCAGTGCGGGTGGCCTATCCGGGCGAACAGGACGCGGAGGTAGTCGTAGACCTCGGTGATCGTGCCGACCGTCGAGCGCGGGTTGCGCGACGTGGACTTCTGGTCGATCGAGATAGCGGGCGAGAGCCCCTCGATGAAGTCGACGTCCGGCTTCTCCATCTGCCCGAGGAACTGACGGGCGTACGCCGAAAGGGACTCCACGTAGCGCCGTTGGCCCTCGGCGTAGATCGTGTCGAAGGCGAGCGAGCTCTTGCCGGAGCCGGACAGGCCCGTGAACACGATCAGCTTGTCGCGCGGGAGCTCCAGCGTGACGTTCTTCAGGTTGTGCTCACGGGCGCCGTGGATGACGAGGGAGTCGGTGCCCACGGGCCCTATCCTACGGGCGGGCCCGACATGGCCCGCGTGGGGGTAGGGTGCGGTCCCGTGGAGCACGCCGAGCCGGGGGTCACCGAGGTCCCGTTCCGGGAGGCCCTCGGCTTCTGGGTCCGCCTCGGGTTCGTTAACTTCGGGGGACCCACCGGCCAGATCGCGCTGATGCACACCGAGCTCGTTGAGCGCCGTCGGTGGATCGACGAGCGGCGGTTCCTTCACGCGCTGAACTTCGCGATGCTGCTCCCCGGGCCCGAGGCGCACCAGCTCGCGATCTACGTCGGGTGGCTGCTGAACGGATCGCCGGGGGCGATCGCCGCGGGCCTGTTCTTCCTGCTCCCCGCGCTCGTGCTGATGGTAGGGCTGTCTTGGGTATACGCGGTCCACGGCGACATCACGTGGGTCTCCGGGGTCTTCGAAGGGCTCGCGTGGGCGGTCGTCGGCATCGTCGCCGCGGCGCTCCTACGGATCGGCTCGAAGGCGCTGCGAGGGCCGGTCCCGGCGTCGATCGCGGCGATCGCGTTCCTCGCGCTGTTCCTGTTCGGCGTCCCTTTCCCGATCGTCGTGCTCGGGGCCGGCACTATCGGGCTCGTCGCGGGTCGGTCGCTCGCTCCCGACGCGCCTGCGGGTGCGCACGACCCCGCCTACGAGCGGGTCCGACCGACGATCGCTCGCACCGCCCGGGTGCTGGCCGTGGGTCTGGGGCTCTGGCTCGCGCCGCTCGCGCTCGTGATCGCGATCGACCCCGACGGGATCCTCGCGGAGGAGGCGTTGTTCTTCTCCACGATGGCGCTCGTGACCTTCGGTGGCGCGTACGCGGTGCTCTCCTACGTTCAGCAGGCGGCGGCGGTGCGGTTCGGCTGGCTGACCTCGAGCGAGATGGCCGTTGGCCTCAGCCTCGCCGAGACCACGCCCGGACCGCTGATCATGGTTGTCGTGTTCGTCGGATTCCTGGGCGCCTACCGCGAGCCGGGGTCGCTCCCCGTCGTCGCGGCAGGGGTTGCCGGCGCGCTCGTGACGGCGTGGGCGACGTTCGTGCCCAGCTTCATCTTCATCTTCCTCGGGGCGCCCTCGGTCGAGCGCCTCCGTGGCAGGGTCGGGCTCGCCGGCGCGCTCGCCGCGATCACCGCGGCGGTGGTCGGTGTGGTAGCTAACCTCGCGGTGGTCTTCGCGACGTCCGTCCTGTTCGGCGAGGTGCGCACCGTCTCGCCCTTCGGCCACGACGTCGCGCGGCCAATCGTTTCATCCGTCGTCCCGCTGGCGGTCGCCGTCGCCATCGCGGCGTTCGTCGCGATCCGGCGGTTCCGGGTCAACGTCGCATGGGTCGTGCTGGGTGCGGGGTTGGTAGGTCTGGCCGACGTGCTCGTCGGGTAGGCTTCGAGCGTGACCGACCGGACCGAGCTCGAAGCCCTCTCCTCGCAGGAGCTCCACGACCGCGCCACCCGGCTGGCGTGGCGCCGCCTCGACGTCGGCTTCCTGTGGGATCTGCTGAGCACGATCCCCGAGGCCCGCGCGGCCGTCGGGGATGAGGAGCGCGCCGAGACCGACATCATGCGCCCGCTCGCGCTCCTGAACGACCTCGTCGATGCCGACCGCGGGGACCTCGCGGACGCGCTCCGGCCCTTCTACGTCGACTACCTCGCCGAGCATGAGGAGACCCGCCCGGAGGACGAGGGCGACGACTGAGCGGAGTCTCGCGTCCTACCGGGACGAGTTCCCGATCCTGTCCCGCAAGACCTACCTGATCAGCGCCTCGCTCGGACCGATCTCGAGCCGCGCCCGGGCGAACCTCGACCGCTACCTCGACGCGTGGGCGAGCAAGGGTGCGCCGGACCACGTCTGGTTCGAGGACATCTTCCCCGCGATGGGCCGCCTCAAGGGCACGTTCGCACGGCTGGCGGGCTGCGACCCCGACGAGCTCGCGATCACGACGAACGTCTCCGTAGCGATCTCGACGATCGCCTCGGCGCTCGACTTCCGCGAGCGGAACAAGGTGGTCATGTCGGAGCTCGACTTCCCCACCGACGGGCACGTGTGGCTCGCGCAGGCCAGGCGCGGGGTCGAGATCGACTGGCTCCGCTCCCCCGACGGCCTGACGATCCCGCTGGAGGAGTACGACCGCGCGATCGACGAGCGCACCGCCGTCGTGATGGTGAACCGCGTCCTGTACCGCTCGAGCGCGATCGTCGACGCGAAGGAGATCTGCCGGATCGCGCACGAGCGCGGTGCGTTGTCGTTCCTCGACGACTACCACGGGATCGGCATCGTCCCGCTCGACCTGCACGACCTCGGCGCCGACGTGTACGCGGCCGGGGTGCTGAAGTGGCTGTGCGGCGGCCCGGGGCTGGCCTTCCTCTACGTCCGGCGCCACCTGATCTCGAAGCTGGAGCCGACGGTCACGGGCTGGTTCGGGACCGCGGAGCCGTTCGCGTTCGACACCGAGCACCTCTCATACCACCCGACGGCCCGGCGGTTCGAGCACGGCACGCCCCCCGCGCCGGCCTACTTCCTCGCGCAGGGCGGGCTCGACGTCATCGCCGAGGTCACGCCCGAGCGGATCCGAGCTCGGCAGGGCGAGCTCACCGACCACGTGATCGCGCGCGCCGACGAGATGGGACTGCCCGTCCGCACACCGCAAGAGCGAGGCGCACGCGGCGGCGTCGTGAACGTCGGAGTCGGGCCCGAGGCCGGGAAGATCTGCCACGCGCTGCTCGAGCGCGACGTCTGCACCGACTACCGCGGCGACGGCCTGCGGATCAGCCCGCACTTCTTCAACACCGAGGACGACGTCGACCGCTGCTTCGACGAGCTCGCGACGCTCCTTTGAGGCCGACGGGGACACGTCGCACCACACCGCCCTTCGGCGGGCACGTTCGGTGGCCCTCCCAACCCTCAGGCGGGCGTGGGAGCGGCCCGAGGCCGCGCGATCCGTGCCTCGCGAGGTTGGCGGGCGTAGATCCGGGCCATCACGAACGCGTAGACCAGCGCGCCCGCGAGCAAGATCCCGAGCGCGGCGAGCACCTCCAGCAGGGTGCCCTCGGCGCCGGACTGGAGCGGTGCGATGCCGAGCACTCTCTCCACCTCCTGCGCCCAGGGTCGTCCAACCGCTGGCCCACGACCGAGGTCGAACGACCCGCGCTCCGTGGGCCTCGCGGTGAGACAGATGGTGGGAGCTCATCGCCTCGCCGCCGCCCCCATGGGTCAACCGGAGGTCACGACGTGTCCCGCGCGGATCACCAGCCGCAGCTCGCCAAGGGCGTTCACGCGCTCGAGCGGGTCCGCGGCGAGCCCGACCACGTCTGCGGGCGCACCCGTCGCGAGCCGGCCGGCCGTCATGGCCTCGAGCACCTCCTCGGGCTTCATACGCACTGCTTCGTGGAGCAGGAGCGCCTCGCGGACGTGGATCCCGGGAGGGATCGGGCCGTTGCCGAGGTCGGTGCCGTACACGACCGTGCCGCCCGCGGCCCGGAACCGGACGAGGTTGTCGCACGCCGTCCTGAGCTCGGGCGTGACCTCACCGTAGGACAGGATGTCCAGCGTCGAGACGACCCGCATCGACCGCGCTGCGGCCTCGAGCAGCGGATCAGGCAGCCGCTCGGTCCACGGCGTGTGCGCGAACTCGTCGATCCCCGCTCCGACCGCCCGCTCCGCCTGGCCCGGCCCTTCGACGTGCGCGGTGACCGGGAGCTCCCGCCCGCGCGCGGCCTCGACTATCGCGGCGAGCTCGGCGTCGCTCGGCGTCGGCCCAGCGACCGCGTTCAGGGACACCTTGATCGCGGCGGCTCCGAGGCTCGCCAGCTCCGCCACCGCCGCGCGCGCGTCGTCGGGTCCCTCGAGCTCGCGCGCGGTTCCCGGCGGTGCCCAGTCGTCGCCGGTCGGGTAGCCACCGGGCGCCGTGAGCATCGGCCCCGCCGCCCGGATCAGTGGGCCGGTGAACGAGGGCAGCTCTGACGCGTCGGCGAGCGCGAAGATCTCTTCGGGCACCCACCCGAGATCGCGGACGGCGGTCACGCCTCCGAGCAGCACAGCTCCCGGATCGGCGAGCCGGATGTGCGTGTGTCGGTCGGCCACCCCGGGCATCAGGAACCCGTCGAGCTCGACGACCTCGTCCGCGGACGGCGCCGCTGCGCTCGGGCCCGCGTAGGTGATCGTCCCGCCCTCCGCGACCACGGCGGCGTGCCGAACGAGTTCGCCGGGGCCGAACCAGGCGAGTGGCGCCTTGACCTTAAGAGTCACGCTCGCGACCCTAGCGTGCGCGAGGCACCGTCGACGCGACCCGCGTCAGGCGACACCGGCGCCGCGGAGGGCCTTCAGCTCCTTGCGGAGGTCCTGCACCTCGTCGCGCAGGCGTGCCGCGTACTCGAACCGCAGGTCGCGCGCGGCCTCATGCATCTCCTCCTCGAGCTGAAGGATCAGCCGCTCGAGCTCCTCGGTGGGCATCTCGGGGAGTTCACGCTTGCGCCGACGCTTCTCGGGGGTGGGCGCGCGCCCGGAGTCGACCGACATCGTGAGCAGGATGTCCGAGACCTTCTTGCGGATCGACTGCGGGTCGATCCCGTGCTCGACGTTGTAGGCCATCTGGATCTTGCGACGGCGCTGGGTCTCGCTGATCGCCTGCTTCATCGAGTCGGTAACCTGGTCGGCGTACATGATCACGGTGCCGTCGACGTGGCGAGCCGCCCGCCCGATCGTCTGGATCAACGAGGTGTCCGAGCGCAGGAACCCCTCCTTGTCCGCGTCCAGGATCGCGACGAGCGAAACCTCGGGCAGATCGAGCCCCTCGCGGAGCAGGTTGATGCCGACGAGCACGTCGAACTCGCCCAGGCGCAGGTCGCGGATGATCTCGATCCGCTGGATCGTGTCCACCTCCGAGTGGAGGTAGCGCACGCGGATCCCCATCTCCAACAGGTAGTCCGTGAGGTCCTCGGCCATCTTCTTCGTGAGCGTGGTGACGAGGATCCGCTGGCCCGCCTCGGCCCGCTTGCGGATCTC
>Ga0209002_10002504_pt1 | contig 14785 bp, 20 predicted proteins | sample Rifsed16ft2_FD_184010 | JGI IMG/M metagenome (GOLD analysis project Ga0209002, IMG submission 184010) | Soil microbial communities from Rifle, Colorado, USA - sediment 16ft 2 (version 2) | ecosystem: Environmental > Terrestrial > Deep subsurface > Rock core/Sediment | place: Rifle, Colorado...
GCTGAAACAAACCCTCCGAAGAAGAAGAACTCAACGGTTAGTGAAGACATGAGGTTCCCTCGCGAGGGATAATACTCCCAATTCATGACGGACCTGACCTATGATAATAAGATGTTTTGAACATCGCAAGGTTTCAAGAGAAATCCTTCAGACCCGCACTTGTGCCTAATCTGAAGCATTCAAACTCGACCATGATGTGCGTGTTCGAGTGCGCGAGTCATGATCCCCCGGGGGCCGCCACTCTTGATCCCGCTGCGCTGGCGTCTAGGAAGTCCTGGTCTGTCGGATTTTGGCTAGGGCTGCGAGTCCTCTTTCCCGGTCCCCTTCTCCACCTTTGTAGGGTAACTTGTATCTCTGCATGAACTCGATGAGGCCTCTCACGGGCAAACGAAGCGTTTCAGCGAGCAAGCCGAACGTGATGTCGCTCCGGTAATATCCCTCTAGGCCATCCAATATGCGGGAGTACAGTTCCGAGGCTTCTTCTGCCTGTTTCTTCACGTCTGCTTCGACAGCCATCGTTTCGCTTCCTCCCTAAGCGTCTCCATGTATCTTGTAACCAATAATCCTTGCTCCAAGAAGCTACTCGCATAAGCCAACAGTTGCTGAGCACTTAGTGCTCCCGTTTGATATGCTTCTCTTCCGACATCTGCAAGATTGATGGCTTTTGCCCCTAACCCGCTAGCCTTTCGAATAGCATCCTCGTCGGTGAGGAGCAGGGAATCAGCCTCTAATTCCTCATAGAGAGCCAACGCTTCAGCCTCACCCCTTCCAAGCCCCATGGCTCTCAAGTTCTCCACTCTTTCAGTTCGCTCGACATGGAAGACTCTCAACCATGTTCTTGTAGCGACGACGATCTCAACAGCATCCGGAAGGTTCTCGTAGAATCGAACTTCGTTGAGAACCGAGATTGGGATGATGGGTTCATAGAGTCTCGGCAGAAGCCACAGGTATCCGGCTAGGGTGATCTGGATGAGGGGACTCGCGTCGCTTACGACGATCTTTCGCATAAACCCTCAAAGATTATCGCAACCTAATAGAACAAGTGGTTCAGAAGCGTTCGGCAACGCCGTTCGAACGTGATCTTCGAAGAATTCTGTATGTCCCGCCAAGATCAAGATCGAGAAAACATTCTGTCTGAACAAATCAATTGATTCGGGAAAGCATTCATTCTCGCCATTACGAAGATCGTCGTTACTTCCGATACATTTGTATCGCGGTGTACCAAGTCAGTCCGAGTGAAACCGTCACAGACTCGCATAAACTTCTAGGCGAGTACTTCGGGATCCGCCGTCGTTCAGGTTCAAACCAGTCAAAAGCAAGAAGATTGAAACCGGAAGAAACCGGATCCAATTCTGCACCCTTTCGCTTATTGACAGTATTAAGTCAACTTTGATCTGGCATTGGGTTATGCTTTGATTGGGCGGATCTTCGCCATCTTTGCCAACCCGTCATAAACTTGGTCGGCTGCGTCCAAATACTCCTTTCTTTGTCTTGGGCTCATCTCATTCAGTTCTCTGGATAACTCGGACCGGATCCTCTGCAAGTCGTCCCGTGTAACATGTCTTTCCCTATTCAACTCCGAGGTCCCTCGTGAAACGGGCGAGGAATCGGCATTCGCTGCGTTCACGCCACAATTAGCTCACGCATCTCTGCAGGCTGTGTTGGAACGGGTTCCCCTCGTTCCCGCATCATGTCTAGAATCGTGAGAATTGCTTCCTTGATATTGGCCAACGCCTTTTCCTTGGTTTCTCCCTGACATGGCGCTCCAGATAGTTCTAGGCAGCGGACCACGTAGCCGTCTTCTGGTTCCTGCTGAAGGGTTACGTGAAACTTCATCTGCAACTCATATCTAACATGATCGAATAACACGCCATTCAAATATATGCCTGAGGCTAACGCGTAACGCGAGATGCGCGTGTTGCAGAAGGCTAAGCTGAGCCACCCCTACATTGGAACAGACCGGAGGATCTGCGGGGGGTCGCCGGTCATAAAGGGAACGAGGGTAAGAGTGGTTGACATTGCATTTGAGTATGAGTACTTGTGTCGCACACCCGACGAGATAGTTGGTGCCCATCCGCATCTCAAACTAAAGCAAGTACACGACGCCCTATCATATTACTACGAAAACAGAAGCGAGCTCGACGAAAAGATAAGAAAAGACCGGCAATTCGTCGAGGACCTTTCAAAGAGGCTGGGAGTAGGATAAAGATTACCGGGGCGTATGAGAATCTACGTCGACGAGAGCGTTAACACCGCTATCGTTGAAGGCCTGAAGAGACGTGGTGTGGATGCTTTCTCAGCGAAAGACATGGGCAAACTCGGCTTGACCGACGAACAACAGATCAAAGTCGCCGCTGCGAACCGAGCGGCAATATTCACACACGATGTAGATTTTCTTCGAATGGCAAGCGAAAAGCGCCACCCAGGCATAATCTACGTCCACCAGCAGAAGCTAACTGTTGGAGAGTGCATAAAGCGATTGAAAGCGATAGCTGAAACAAAATCTCCCGCACAAATGCGCGGTCGAATCATTTTCCTATGATGATTGGAGTATTGATTCTCTGTGGGAGGCTTCTATTCCGTCCCTGCTGATCGCAGCTTCTGAGATGATTACCACACAACGTAATCAGGCTTATGCTTCTTCTTGACTTTTCGGGCAAGAAAGCTGAAGACCAATTAGTGATGCCGATAGTCGAACTGCATCAAAAAGCCAATTTAACAGCGAACCGTGTGCATTTCTGAGACAGAGACGGCCGGTAGAACAAATACGACGCCAGAAGCAGGGATTACGACATTTAAATACGAACTACAAGTATGCTTTTAGGACATTTATAAGTGAACTTTCAGTCACCTTGCGGCTAGAGCGGGGACGGGCATGTGCTTCCTCGACTGAAGTTCTCAAGCCGATAGAAATCGGAACGTCGAAATCAATAATCATGCTCTGCTCTTTGTCGAAAATACATGGCAGGGAAATTCAAACTAATGTGCGCTATCCGAAATCAACTTCCAAACGATGGTTACGCAAGCAAGGACGCAGGCACTCGTTACAGCGATCAATTGACCTGGATCGGGCATCAGAAAATCGCTTATGGGTACCCTACTCGGATAAAATTCTAGTCGAGTACCTCCGGGTCACAAACAAGGCTTCGGATTGTTTCGATCGACGAATAGGCAATCTGCTGTAGGCCTGCCATCTTGAATGTGGCCCTAAATCAAAAGCAAGTGATCGGCAAATGAGGGTTCTCGTGACCATCTCCTTTGACTGAATCCGAACCGATTCGTTCAACTGTTTAGGATAGCAACTTATGATTGGAATTATACTGCGTGGTTTCAAGTGAAACTCCTGACGCCTCCCCTTTGCTGAGTCTAAGGCAGTCATAGACCCAGAACCGCTTCCAACGAGGTTGTGTAACGGAATGGAAGTTAGAGCGCACTCAGGCTAGCTGCGCTTGCTGGAAGCATGATTCAAATGGTCGAACGGATCTTAGATATTCTCCTTAGACCCTCTTCGGTGTCGCTTGCATCCGAATAGTAGGGGAGCCTGTACCTCTGCATGAACTCCATCACAGCACGTAGAGGCATGTTGACTGTTTCTGCCACATGACCTAGAGAATAGTCGCCTCGGTAATAATCCGCTAAACTGTCTAAGACCTCTGCTTCCTTCTTTGAAGCAGCCCTGGCGTACCTCTGCAATTTCTCTAAGGCCATGTTTTCGCCTCCCAAAGCAGTTGCCTTAGGTGGTTTGTGTTTAATATGCTTTGATTGATCAGAGTCTCCAAGAGAATAATAGCTTCATGTGCAGTCAAGACCTTCGCGGCGTAAGCTTCCTTGATGACATCGCCTATCGTAATCGTCTTCAAACCGAGACTCGCTGCTTTCGAGGCTGCATACTTGTCACTTGTCAAGAGAGAATCAGCTCCGACTTCCTTGCAGAGCACTATCGCTTCAGCCTCTCCTTCGCCCAATCTTTGGGCGACTAGGTAATTCACTTGCTTCCTGTTCTTGACCGTTCTGACCACAAGCCATTTTCCTACAGCTTTGGCAATCTCCATGGCGTCTGGCAGTTCACGATAGTGTTGTGTTTCATCAAAGACTTCTTCCGGTATAATCACATCGTACAGGCGCGGTAGCAGGTCCAAATGATGCGACAATGCCAACTGAATTAGTGGAGCTGCATCGCTCACAACAATCTTCTTTTTGCCATTCAATTACGCACCACCTGCTTGTTAAGTCAATTGTTCACTCCTATCGTAAGTCGTGAGTCATTTCAATTTTGGAAATGAAAGCTGTCCTTTTGCCTGATCTGAGTCAGTCATAGGCCCAGAACCGCCTCCAACACTGCCGACCCTAATAGGACGAGGAGAGAGGCAAGCATCAATTTCAAGTCAGCTCGCAAGTCCGACAGAACCTGCTCATTTGAACTACTAATTCCCAAGCGGGCAGACTCGGACACGCACAGCAGCACTACAGCTATCTCGATTGGTCCGTGCAGCCACGCCTGACCGAGAAGCGTTAACAGTTCGCTGGAACCGCGAATCAGCCAGAAGAGGGTCAGAGGCATTCCAACTGAGAAGAACCCGGTTAGGAAAGCCACGAGAACCGTAAACGCGTCTAGCAGAATTCTACGTCTCCGATTGGAAAGGGGCGGGGACCAATCAAGTTTGGCTATCAGGGCAGGGTAGGCGAATGAGAGCGCTACGGGAACAGAGTTGTTCAGAAAAATCAGAAGCAACAACGCCAAGCTTCCAAAAGCGCTCACCGCACGCACCGGCTCCAACATCCTGAACTCCATGAGTGCAACCGCCATCTCGCGAAAGACCGGTATCGCTATTGTAACCAATACTCCTGCCACTACGCCGATTGCGAAGAATTCCACCGTCACAGCGAACGCGCGATCAAGGTACCTCATCACACTCACCACCAAATGGCATTAGTTTGGAATCGTGTCCAGCTCTAGGTAGATTCTTTCATTCTCCGCCTTAAATACATGTAAGCATATCTTACTGGTATGGAAGAATTAGAAATTCCTGAGTTGACGAAGGCCAGTTCCAAAGGGCAGATAGTGATACCCAGCGTAGTTAGGAGGAAGCTTGGGATCAAGAGAGGAAGTGTGTTTGCAGTCAGCGCCAGGAAGGACATGATCGTGTTGAAGAAGTTGGAAACCGGAATCAAGCCAGAAGACTTGAAGACGCTCAAGCGGATCGAGGAAGCCTGGCGGGATATAGAAGAAGGAAGGTACAAAATCCATTCTAAGAAAGCATTCTTCAAAGAGTTCACGAAATGGTAGAAATAAAATCCATCGTAACGACCGACAGCTTCAGGGCCGATGTGAAGAAGATCAGGGACAAGAGCCTGAAAGAAAGACTGCAAAAGCAGATAGAGAAGGTTGCGGAAGATCCGAATTTCGGAAGACCTCTTCGGTACCATCTGAGAGGGGAATGGTCCGTTCGAGTGAAGCCGTACAGGCTCATTTACAAAGTCGAGGGCGATAAGCTAATCCTATTGAGATTTGAGCACCGGAAAGAGGCCTACGAAGGATAATTCAGTCTACCCCTGACCCTCTCTTTTGCTAAGACAGTCATAGGCCCAGAACCGCCTCCAACACCGCAGAGCCGAGGAGGACAAAGAAGGAGGCAAGCACCTAGTCGCCAAACGGGCCGATTCAGACACACACAGCAGCACCACCGTGATCTCGATTGAAGTGTGTAACCAACCGTTGGTAAGCGGTGTCACCAATTCCTCAGAACCGCGGATCGAACCAAGAAACGGTCAGAGGCATTCCAACCGAGAAGAACCCTAACAGAAATGCTGTGAGAACCATGAACGTGTCGAAAAGTGTTCCTCGTCCTCGGACCGAAAGCGTGGTGCTCAGTCGACCTTCACTGATGGTGTTTGGCGCAAGGGTGCTTCTTGTAGTTACCAAGACTCATAAGACTAGAGTTTGGACCACTGGGAGATTGAATAGAATCTGAGTAGCTCGTGACTTCAATTGCCTAGTCCGGTAAGTTTCCTGTTAGTAGTGGCTGAGTTCCTTCTGCCGGGTTACGCTTGGATCCTTATCTCTGGATTATCAAACCGCCTGAACTTCTCGGAGAGGTTTGTTTTGGCGTTCGTGCTGAGTTTTTCCTTCGCGAGTCTGCTCACCGCAGCTCTCGCATTCTTCACTCCGAATTATCTGGGACTCTCACCCGCGATCTCATTGTTGATCGCTGCTGTGGTCTTGATAGGATACGTTCTGAAACGGAGGCCACCAATTCACCAAACCATACCGAAAACAAAACTGCCAAGCCTGCAGATTCTATTCGCAGTATGTGCTTACGTGTTGCTGCTGATCGCGCTCTTCTGGTCCACGCCACACTATCCGACCGTTGACGCCCCTGACTTGCTTACTCACGCCCGGCTAGCGGAGCAGATCCTTCAAGGTGGCGGAAAGGAAGTTCTACTTGTCGACAAGTTCCCCACGGGTCTGCACTTCGCAAGCGCATTGCTGGCCAACACGTTTCAGCTGAACGCGCTTGATGCCCTTCGAACCCTGACGGCGCTGATCGTTCTGGCAATAATCCCACTCATTTTCTCAACCGCTCGCGTCCTATTTCAGGACGAGCGGGCCGCAGGATTGACGGTTATGATCGGTGCGTTCGCGCTTCCCGTCGATGCCTTCCATCTTGCGCGCATTGGGACCTTTCCGAACACTGCGGGCGACGTGCTAATTCTGACTGTCTTGTGGTTGTTCTTGAGCTACGTTCGCCAGCCGAATCGCGCCTTAGGAATCAGCCTAGCGTTCCTTAATGTTGCAGGAATGTTCATGCACTCCAGCTTCCTCATCTTCTTCGCTGTCCTATGGGTTGCTGCCGTTCTCGTACTCATTTTCTCCAAAAAAGTGCGCCGCAATTATTCGCGTGGACTGCTGTACTCGAGCGTTGGGCTCGCTGTGTTTTCTCCTGCCCTATTCTATTTCGTGCAGGGAAATGTGGGACGGGTCTTGTCATCTTACGTTGACTTTGGTCAAATGACGGACCCTGGGTTGCTTCGAGTCGGGTACTTCAATTTCCTCTACAACATCGGATACTTGGTGGGGTGGCCAAGCTTCGCCCTAGTCGCGTTGGGTGTTGTTCTAATTCTGAAAAGGAAACATAGCGACGCGGGTATGGTTCTTATGCTCGTTTGGACTGGTTTCCTTGTCGTGGCTCCGCTTCTGTCAGGACACTCAGACCGATTTGTTCTTTTTGTGATGCTTCCGGCAACCTTCCTGGTAGGGAGCTCATTTGCTACGTTTTCAGAGCGGCTCGGTCGAGCCCGCGCCCACATGAATCACGGAACGAAAAAACTTGTACGCTTGGTCATTCCAATAATGCTAGTCGTCTTGGTTTTGACGGGTAGCTTCCCAACGCTCGTTCCTTACGTGTACAATCCGTACGGCAGAACACGTCAGAACGCCATATTCGACTCCATGATCTGGCTCAAAGGAAGTCCATGCGCGAGCGGTGTCGCAAGCTCGGGACTCTGGCCCGATTACCAATACCTCCCAGCATTAACCGGGATACCTTACGCGGGCGACTTCCTCAAGCCACCCGAAATTGTTCTTCAAAAGTCGAACCAATTGAATTTCAAATGTGTTGTGGTCGCAACGAACAGCCTCTACTTTCCGTCGTTTCAAGCAACCGCGAGGCTCAAACAAGAATACCAAAACGAAATGCTAGCAGTCTTCTTGATACGCACCACATCATGAGACTGATCTCAGGTCAACGTCCGCGAAACTCCGAATGCGCGATCAATGACTCTCGCAGGCACAGCCCGAACTTGTCGATGGGTAGGGTCCGATTGACGCTTTTACTTTCCGCGAGGCAACCGTTCGGAGCTGAGCAGACAAGCTTCTGAGTATAATGGCCTGACGCGTTATCTTTTGCACTTCTTCGAACTGTTTTTGACAAGCTTACGCGGGGTCTGTTGCTATGTGTCTTCGTGACTGGGAAAACTATTTTATCACTAGAGACCCTGTCTTTTAAGAGAAGAACATGTCCACTGATTTTTCAGAAACCGGAATACCAGGTCTTGATTCGCTCCTGGGTGGGGGAATTCCGTCTGGACGGGTTGTGATAGTTCTCGGAGAACCGGGCGCAGGGAAGACGACGCTCTGTTCTCTCTTCCTCGCAAATGGCTATACTAAGTATAATGAGAGCGGTGTTTACGTGAGTTTGGAGGAAAGTAGAGACCACCTTTTTAGAGAGATGACCCGTTTCGGAATCAACTTCGCCCAAGCTGAAAAAGATTTACACTTTGCCTTTGTTGATGCTTCCCCGATCAGGCACATTCCCAACGTTGTAAAGGCTGGCAGTATGACAATAGGTAAGAAGGAATTTTCACTCGTATCCGTCATAGATAGTATCAAACGATCGATAGCTACTGTCAAGGCGAAAAGAGTGGTTGTCGATCCAATATCCTATCTCATCTTCCAATATTCCAACCCTGCGGAATTGCGAGGCGCGCTCCTGGATTTGGTGGAAGCATTGAACGAAACGAAAGCAACTGTACTTCTCGCCTCGGAACTTCGCCAGTCTGGTTCACTTGTGCGTCGTGAGATTCAGATGGAAGAGTACGTCGGACATGGGACTATGATCATGCAATCCATTCCAGTTGGGAAAAGCCTAGTCCGAAGTATCCAAGTCTCAAAAATGCGCGAATGCGAAATTGATCGTCAGCCTAGACCATACAGGATAACCAGAGACGGTATTGAAGTGTTTCCTAAAGAAACAGTCTTCTGATCTAATGGTTGGCTAGCCGCTAGGAACTTCACATCGACGAAATACTGTAACTTCGCAAAGCGGCTCTATAGGAGTTCAATGTACCTGTCTTGTTACGGTGACTCCTTGCGTGTCGTAGGCTATTTGATCGTTGAATATGCCTCTAATGCTCGCTACGCTCTGAGGGTCATGTGCTGCTGGATTCAGGAGAAAGAGCCCTGTTATTCTGCTGTCAGCCAGAACTTGGAGTGAATTCTGTGTGAATTTGTATACCCAGCTCTGTGATGCTTCCCCGTCTTCTACCATGAGAACTAGGTCTGTGAGGCTGTCGAATACGATGTTCATGGGGCCGTCGGGGTGCTCGTTGAGAAATGGGGAGAACTTTATTCGAGGGTCCAAATCGACCAGTTCGACATTTTCATTGTCAGGTAAGCACTGCCTGACCGCGCTTCCTTTCTGTGTGACGACTACAAGAGCCTCTTCGTGAGAGACACACTCAGTCACAAAATCCACTACTGCCTTCTCGTAATCCGACCTTGGATCGATCTCGAGAAGTATCTTCTTTCCTCTCAGCTTTCCATGCTCAATCCCCAGAAGGCTCGAGAATTTTGTGAACCTTGCTTCCTTCAGCCATTTCTTAACCTCGCTGAGGAGCTGGTCTTTGGCGAAGGGTTTAGTGAAGTGCGAGTCGGCCCCTGCCCAGCTGCTCAATTTCCTATCGACGTCTCGGCCGAGCGCCGTGAACATGATAACTGGAATGTTCTTCGTTCTTGGTTGTGTCTTGATAATCTTGCAGACTTCCAAACCGCTTTTTCCAGGCATGACGAGGTCGAGCAGTACGAGATCAGGTTCTTCTTTTTCGAGGACTTGAAGTCCATCCTCGCCATTAGTAGCTGAAGACACCCAATAACCCTCTTTCTCCAAGATCATTCTGGTCAGGTTGATTATGTCAGCTTCGTCGTCCACGACGAGAATTCTATCCATGAAGCTCCACAATCCTCTTCCTTAGTAACGTGAAGGTGAACGTGGTTCCTAGACCTTTGCCGGGAGAAAATGCTGAAATCGTACCGCCGTGAGCCTCAACCAGCTTCTTGGTCAGGCTGAGACCGAGACCTGTTCCCTTGTAATACGTGGCCTTCTCTATGGCGGCAAAGGGCTCGAAGACTCGAGCAATGTCGGACTTATTGATTCCTATTCCCGTGTCTTTTACGCTGATCCTTAGATCTCCCGTTTCAATCTCCTCTTCGGCTCTGACAGTGATGTCTCCCCCCGTGGGTGTGAACTTGGTCGCATTGTTGAGAAGATTCATCATCACCTGACTTAATCTAAGATGATCTCCCTGAATTGTCAACGGCCCTGCCGGAATCTCCAAGTGGAGATGCTGATTCTTCTGCCTGATAAGCGGTTGAATTTCTTCGACACATTCCTTTATCAGGTCTCGGAAATTGACATTCTGAATCTTAAGCTCAAGTTTTCCGGATTCCATTCTCTGAACGTCTAACAAGTCATTTGTTAGTTCTAGGAGGCGATCGGTGTTGCGTTTCACGACCTCGATTGATGTCTTGACACTTTCAAGGGTCGCTTTTGGATCTTCAGCGAGGACGTAATCCACGTAGCCCTTTATCGACACCAGAGGAGTCCTGAGTTCGTGGGTTACCGATGAAATGAACTGGTCTTTCATGATTTCCAACCTCCTATGCTCAGTGATGTCTCGGACTATTGCCTCGATTCCGTGAGTTTGCACGATGACACCATCCTGGTAGTCCACGTTTCCGGTTGGAGCCAATGTTGCTTTGGGATAATCTCGAACCCAAACCGTTTCACCGTCTTTCCGGCGCAGTTGGAATTCCGCGAACACAGTCGAGTCCCGCAGTTTCTCAAGTTGGCCTACGCGATCCGATTTCCTTACGAAAACGTCGTTGAGATCGACTTTCTTCAGTTCATCTGTGTTCTCGTAGCCTAGCATGCGAGCAAATGTTCGATTTGCCTCGAGTATTCTTCCATCGGATGCGGATCGGTAGACTCCAACAGGAAGATTGTCTAGCATGGAACGATAACGGTCGAGGGCGGCCTTCGACTCTCCATTCTGTATTTTGGGAGGCGAAATGCCAACGCTCAGAAGCACTATACTCAGAAGCACAAGAATGGCTGGAACGCCAAACCTCAATGCCGCGTTCGAGAGCGCGCCTTGACTAGAAGTGAAGTATGCCGTGATTAGCATCCAGATGGAGAGTCCGCAGACTCCCAACTCAATCGGGATTTCCCTTTTCACCAAGGACATCCCTCTTGTGAATATCGGACAGTGAACTGATCCCTCTGCCCGTACCGGCGTAATGCTCGATCAATCTCCGAATTACTGCGTCGTACGTGTCGCCTTTCCTTCCCAGTAAGTCGAGTCTGCGTTTGGTATCGTTCCTGATCTGTATCGTTTTCACTCGGCTCAATGTTGGTCTTACAGCCACAACAGTCACTGTATCAGTCACTAATCCCTAGTGTCACTTGACCGATGCAAGATGAGTAACGGCTTCAAGCGTATTTTTCAAAGAGACTGAAGCGATTGCGGTAATGCTAAAAGCGCAATTCTACTCAAAAACGTGAATTCCGGCTGAAACTTCCAAAGACCGGACCCAGAGTATGTCGTAGGTCATGCGACTTCACAGTTAATCAATCCCCTAGTACCAGAATATCATCGTCCCCCTCGCTCTCTGCCTTGCTATGGTGCTAGTCATCCGACGCACAACGATTGGCGTTCAGCACCTTATCCCGAGAAGCTAGCAAGGATCCTCCGTAGTCAACATGCGAACGCGCTTTTATGGCAACGTTGCCGATACTCAAACCGGGGATCATGACAGACTGGTCGACGTTCGTAGCAATCTTAGGCCTAAGCACAACCGCATTCTTAGCCACATACATCGTTATGCCCTGGCTAATCAAGGCACTCGAACGAGCCAAAATAACGGGCAAAGATCTTCACAAAAAAGGAACGCCTCAGATAGCCACCATGGGTGGGATTGGAATTTTCGTCGGATTCGCCGTCGCAATGACGTTGTCGGCATTACTGCAACTTGATTATCGATTGTTGTTCGCAATCTTCCTGTCCGGCACGTTGGCTGTCTTGGCGGGAATCGTCGACGACTTGTTCAAACTAGGCAAACCGACTCTAGTCGCCTTAACATTCCTTGTAAGCACGCCTGTAATCACATTCCGTGCCGGTTCAACACTTGTTTACTTGACTCCATTCGGTCCCGCGGACTTTGGATGGTTCTTTTGGCTACTGGTTCCCTTCGCATTCGCTTTCCTGATGAACGGCGTAAACATCTACGCCGGTTTCAATGGGCTCGAAGCAGGCTTAGGGATCGTATCATCATTATCATTAGGTATTTGCGCAATGCTGTACGGGTCCGTTGAATCAGCCGTGGCCCTCCTCTCACTAGCGGGAGGCTTGTTGGCTTTCATGAAATGGAACTGGGTTCCGGCGAAAGTGTTCATCGGCGGCTCCGGAACATTTCTCCTAGGCGCAGTGCTGGCTAGCAGCATCATAGCGGGGTCGATCAAAGTGGTCGGAATCATCGCGCTTTTCCCTTACTTGATCAATTTCATTCTACGCGCGACGGATCGGTTCGCCTGGTCGGTAGGAGATACACTCCGCGACGGCAAAGTCCGGAGCGCCAAAAGGAACGCTCTATGGGCGGCTTTCATGTATGGAAGTCAACGAACTGAGCGCTATGTAGTTCTGCGTTGCATTGCGATCCAAATCATCTTCGGTGTCGCGGCAGTCATATTCGCATACTTCCACGCAAACTTTATCCAAACATAATACGTGAAATCATCTCTACGCGGGAGATGCAACCACACACTCTCGGTGATGGTGACCAGGTAGATGTTTTTCGAGTGTGTGTGCGCACCACTAGCCCCACATACAAGAATCACCATTCAGATTTCACTATCCGCACCATTATTACCAGAAGCATGATCCTAATTTCCGATGTCGATAATTCATTTCTTGACCGCGAATATTCGTCAAAGAAATGTCTAGTCGTGTGATGGCTCCCCGCTGCGGTGCGTACAATGGAGGGATTCTCAAGAATAGCGCCATTACGGAAAATCCTATGATTGGACTGCCATCTATGTGAGGGTTGGAGATTCAAGAATGCAAGTAGTGCGGACGGGGCGCTTTATGGAGGATTGAAGCGCGGGTAAGCTCGGGAAAGTCCGGGTTACGTTTACATAATGTTGCGCAGACTTCGCGCGCCGATTCGTTCTTCACGCGTGTTACTGTTACCAAAAAACTGCAGCCTACTGATCTGTATGAGATTTTGATCCCCTCAAGAAACATCTTGGCGTAGAACTATTCGTAATATCCGTGCTAACTGATCCTGGTGTTGTTCGCCCCGTTCAGAATTCTATGCACATCAATTGGAGTGGTTGTACCCGTAGCGTGGGCAGTGGTCAGCCCCGCGCATTTTCTACGCATCGTAATTCTTTGTTCCATTAGTCTTCGACAACAATTTATGCAAGGCGAGAGCAATTTACTCCAAGAAGGCTGACGTCACTTGGGCAATTTGGGGCAGCTCCTCGCAAAATGCGCCGGGTGCGGGGCACTGTACCCCACAGGGATCATTACGGACCTTGAGATGGTCGAAAGAAACCTAGACGACTCACAGGACGTGAAAACGCGCTGCCCGTTCTGCCGCAAAGAGAACCTGGGCAGACTCAAAGAGATGGCCTTCACCACCGAAATCTTCGCCGTCTGACAGATCTGCGCAGCTTGCATTTACATGATATTGCGCGCCGACGTTACTAATGTTTCAAAACGTGGCTGGCGGTAGTTCGCGCTTGTGAGTAATACTTAACTGTATACACTCAGGTATTACGACATTGGTCGGTTGAAATGGAAGTCCTGTCCCTGCGTGTTCCGAAGGAGTTGAAGAAAGAGATGAGTAAGTTGGACGTTGACTGGGCGGAATACGTTAGGCAGGCCATAGAGCAGAAAATCAGGGCCGCGAGGAAGAAGCGAGCGAGTAGAGGGATTGATGAACTACGGCGGAAGACAAAGGGCGTCGAGTTTGACAGTGTGAAGCTAATCCGGGAAGCAAGGGATTCCCGCTGAAGGAAGTAGTCGTAGATGCTTCAGTGATCGCAAAGTGGTTTGTAGAGGAGGAAGACACTGAGAAGGCCCTTGAGATCAAGGATTTGCATGTGAAGGGCGGCGTTGCCCTGTTGTCACCCGTCCTCGCCTTGTTTGAACTAGGAAACGTCCTTGCTAGGCACCCGTCTATAACTGCAATCGACTCGGAGAGGGCTTTTGGGTTTCTTCTTGATCTTGGCTTAGAGTTGAGAAGTTTCGCGGAACCGACGCTTCTACGGGAAAGCTTTGAGACATCTAGGAGGCTACGGATCTCCTTCTACGACGCATGTTACGTCGCTCTCGCACGACGACAAAGGTGCCCGTTTGTTACAGCAGATAAGGAACTGCATAGACGGGTGAAGCGGCACTGCGACAGTCACCTCCTGAGAGAGGGCCTGAGCTGAAAACTCCGCAGTCATGTTACTGATAAGTACGGTCGCAAGCAACCCGAGAAAGTAGAACGGATCCTCTACCACGCATCAAAGCAAATCGAGGATGAAGCTAAGCGAAAGCAGTTCGCTATTGTGATGGAGAATCTGACAGGCATTCGCGCGTTGTACCAACGTGGCAACGGGCAAGGTCAATGGGTTCAAGGCCGAATGAATTCTTGATCATATGGGGAGTTGCAGCGCCAGATCGAGTACAAGGCCCGCTAGGAACGTCTGCCAGTCTGTTCTATTCACGGTTCTGTTAACCTGTCGGCTCACGTTAACTCGCTGATTTCGTTAACTCGTCTGCATCGACTTTCAGGATTGCCCTACTCTGGGGTTCCTGTACCATCGCTTCAAGTGCAGACGCGACGGGCACGAACCTCATGCCTCTCGCCAGAATGTTTCTGGCGGCGTTTACGTCTCGGTCTACGGTGAATCCGCAGGAACGGCACTTCAGGGTTCGGTTCTCTTCGGGTTTCATTCTT
>Ga0209002_10002506_pt1 | contig 14775 bp, 15 predicted proteins | sample Rifsed16ft2_FD_184010 | JGI IMG/M metagenome (GOLD analysis project Ga0209002, IMG submission 184010) | Soil microbial communities from Rifle, Colorado, USA - sediment 16ft 2 (version 2) | ecosystem: Environmental > Terrestrial > Deep subsurface > Rock core/Sediment | place: Rifle, Colorado...
GGAGGAGTTCGGGATCATGAGGAAGTTCCGCTCGCTGGCCGTACCATTTCTGCTCGCCGCGGCGCTCACGCTCGCCCCTCGGGCGTACGCTGCCCCATCGCGAAGCTCGGAGGGCACCATGCTCGTCGCGAGCCTGGTCGTCGAGACGCTGCCCGGCAAGGCCACCACCGTCGTCGAGCGCATGGGCCGCATCAGCGGCATGGGGCCCATCGCCGGGGACGGCGATCACCGCATCACTGCAGAATGGAAGGTGCCCGAGAGCGACAACCCCGAGGGGCTCTCGGAGGTGCTGCGGGCCATGAACCCGGAAATCCTGGAGGTCTTCGCGACCTTCGAGGGCGAAGGGGAATAGGGGCCGCGGCAGGCCCCGAGTCGGCTGGCGCCTGCCGGATGTCCCTGTGTCCCTGTGTCCCTTGACGCACGCGCGCCCGCCGGCGTAAGGTTCCGTCACCAAACCCGCGCCCGACGCTGAAGTCCATCCTTGAGCCGCCCTTCGTGTCCATCAGGAAAGGGAGGAGACACGGTGGCTACTGAGATAACGGTGGGAATCGCCGGCGCCGCCGGCGACGGCCTGGACCGCACGGGAGACACGCTGGCCCGGACCGCCGCCCGGCTCGGGCTCCACCTCTTCACCTACAACAGCTACCAGTCTCTCATCCGGGGGGGACACACCTGGCTGCGGCTGCGGCTCTCCGAAGAGGAGGTCGACAACCACGGCGATCCCGTGCACGTGCTGATGGCGCTGAACCAGGACAGCATCGAGCGCCACGCGCGAGAAGTCGAGCCGGGGGGCGCGATCCTCTTCAACAGCGCCCGCTTCACCTGCGACCCCTCGCTCGTCCCGGACGGCGTCACCCTCGTCCCCCTGCCGGTGCCCGAGCTCACCAACCCCCTGGGCAAGCTCCCCCCGGTCATGCAGAACACGGCGGCGCTCGGGGCGCTGCTGCACCTCACCGGCTTCGACCTCGAGGTGGCGGCGGACATCCTCACCGAGACCTTCAAGAAGAAGGGCGACGAGGTCATCCAACAGAACGTGGGCGTGCTGCGCGCCGGTCACGAGTACGCGGCGCGGAGGTTCCCGTCCCTCGGCTACCGGTGGACCTTCAGCCGCAAGCGGCGCCCGGTCGTCACCGGGAACCTGATGACCGCGCTCGGGGCGGTGGCGGCCGGCTGCCGGTTCTACTCCGCCTACCCCATGAGCCCGGCCTCCTTCATCCTGCACTGGCTCGCCGCCCACAGCGAGAGGCTCGGGGTTCTCGTCAAGCAGGCGGAGGACGAGCTCGCGGTGGTCAATCTCGCCATCGGGGCCGGGCACGCCGGGGTGCGGGCGATGTGCGCCACCTCCGGCGGCGGCTTCGCCCTCATGAGCGAGGCGATCGGGATGGCGGGGATGATCGAGACGCCGGTGGTCGTGGTCAACGTCCAGCGCGGCGGCCCTTCGACCGGTCTTCCCACCAAGAGCGAGCAGGGCGATCTCAATCAGGCCATCGGGGCCTCGCAGGGCGACTATCCGCGCGTGATCATCGCCCCTCGCAACGCGATCGACTGCTTCCACTCCGCGGTCGAGGCCTTCAATCTCGCGGAGACGTTCCAGCTCCCGGTCATCATCCTCTCCGACCTGCTGCTCGGGGAGCACCGCTCGACGGTCGACCCCGAGGCCGTTCCCCACGACGTCCGGATCGAGCGCGGGGAGTGGGTGACCGCGCTCGAGGAGAGCATGCGGAACGGGGGCTACAAGCGCTACGCCCTCACGCCCTCGGGAGTCTCTCCGCGAGCCCGGCCCGGGCTTCCGGGCTTGATCCACGTGTCCGGCACGGACGACCACGACGAGCAGGGCGTCCTCATCAGCGACGAGCACACCAACGCCGCGATCCGCCGGAAGATGCACGAGAAGCGGATGCGGAAGGTGGACGGAGTCCTCGCCCGGCTAAGGGCCCCCGCGCTCGAGGGACCGGCCGCGGCGGAGGTGACGCTCATCGGGTGGGGCTCGACGGGCGGCGTCATCGCGGAGGCCGCACGGCAGCTCACGCGCGACGGCCTGGCCACCAACCAGCTCCACTTCAAGTACCTTCATCCCTTCCACGCGACCGAGGCCCTGCGCATCCTGAAGGGGTGCAAGCGGCCGATCGTCGTCGAGAACAACTTCAGCGGCCAGTTCGCGCGCCACCTGCGCGCGGAGACGGGCTTCGGCGTCGACCATGTGCTCACCCGCTACGACGGCGAGCCCTTCGAGCCCGCTTACATCGCGCGGCGGGTCAAGGCCTTCGCCGGGGGCCGGCCGCTCGACCTCCGGGTCGAGGAGAGCGAGGCCCGGGAGACGGCCTACCACTACATCCGTGTGCACATGGACGACAAGACGCGACCGCGGCGCCTGACCCCGGACGGGCGCGGGTACGCGGAGCCGGTCTGGGAGGTGGAGCTCGTGAGCCGCGAGAACGGCTCCCCGGCCGGACTGCTCATCATCGGCATGGACACGGGGTCGATCTACGAGTGCCGCGAACCGGTGGCGAGCGCCGCCGGAGCGGGGCGGACCGCGGAAAGGAGCGGGTGATGGCGACGGCGACGCTGACGCTCAAAGACCTCGAGGGCGCGGTCCATCCCGACTGGTGTCCGGGCTGCGGCGACTTCGGCGTCCTCAAGTCGCTCAAGGAGGCCATCCTCGAGCTGGGCATCGCCCCCCACGAGGTGCTCGTCGTCTCCGGCATCGGCTGCTCCTCGAACCTGCCGGGCTTCATCCGCGCTTACGGCGTCCACAGCCTGCACGGGCGGGCGGTGCCGGTGGCGAGCGGCGCCGCCCTCGCCAACCACGCCCTCCACGTCGTCGCGGTGGGCGGGGACGGCGACGGGTTCGGGATCGGGATGGGGCACTTCATCCACGCCATGCGCCGAAACCTGAACCTGACCTACATCGTGATGGACAACGAGATCTACGGCCTGACGACGGGCCAGGCCTCGCCGACGACGAGCGAGGGCCACAAGACCAAGAGCACGCCCCGTGGGAACGTCGAGAAGCCGGTCCAGCCGCTGACCCTGGCCCTCGCCGCGGGAGCGACCTACGTGGCGAGGGGCTTCTCCGGCGAGCAGAAGCACCTCACGCGCCTGGTCTCGGCGGCGATCGCGCACAAGGGCTTCTCCCTCGTCGACGTCTTCAGCCCCTGCGTCACCTTCAACAAGCTCAATACCTACCCCTGGTTCAAGGAGCGGGTCTACAAGCTCGAGGACGAGCCGGGCTACGACTCGACGGACCTCCTGAGCGCTCTCGGTCGGTCCCTCGAGTTCGAGCCGCGCATCCCGATCGGGCTCCTGTACCGGACGGAGAGGCCCACCTACGAGGACACGGAGCCGGTCTTGCGCCGAGGCCCGCTCGTCGACCATCCCCTGGGACTCGATCGGGCCACACTGGACGAGATCCTGGCGGAGACGATGTAGGGGGCTCGGCGACCCCCGAGCTGAGTCTCGTGGGGCTCCGCACTCGCGTCCGCCGCACCCTTCCCTGTCACGCCGCGGGGTTGAGTGGGGTTGACAGATCTTCTCTCCCCCTCGACCGCCCCCTCCGTCGCCGTCGCCGTGGATGAAGACGCCCATCGATCCGGAACGCACCCTCGCGGCGGCGTTGCCGATGAAGGTGCAGGCCGCGGTCAGCTCCGCGGCGAGGTCGCGACAGGTGCGTGAGGGGCTCGATGTGCCCGAGCGCCGGCTACCAGTGGGAGACGAGCACGTGCTCGGCGAAGAGCCCCGGCAACGCCGTCCGCGACACGAGCTTGACGCCCGGCACCAGCTCGCCGCGCTCGATCCCGCGCTCGGCGAGGTCCTCCTCGACAATGTACACGGGGATCTTGCGCTTCTCGATCAGATCCACGAGGTCGCGATCCATCTTCGGCGCCTGGGTCTGCTTCCACCCACCGACCGTGAGGCCCGGCGCGCCCTGGCCCGCGACGGCGTAGTTCACCGCGTTTCCGCGCAGCACCACGGTGTGCTCGGCCCCCGCGCCCTGCATCGCGGCCAGCAGCCACATGATGGTGTCGTCCTGCTCCTCCATCACCGCCCGATAGGCCGACTCGATGATGTTCAGCGTCTTCTTGGCCACAAGCTCACCTCACTTGGTCGGGATGACGAGGACGTTGTCCGACGCCTCGGTGGAGGCATGGAAGTCGGCCGGCGACCCGCGCCGCGTGCCGGGGACGAACTCGTTGACGCCGCGCTCGTCGACGCACATGCCGCAGTTGACCCAGTCCACCTTGCCGCCGTTCTTCTGGGCCTCCACGAGCAGCGCCGCGACCTGGTCCTTCGTGGTCGGGTGGTTCTCCTCGGCCACGTCCTTGCCGTGGACGGGGTTCGGGTGCGGCGCCTGGCGCGTGAACGCGAGGCCTGCGGCACCCTCGTAGGCGAAGACGTTGAGGTTGTAGCCGCGCCGGGCGGCGACATCGAGCAGTCGAAACGCGGTGGTCAGGTTCTCCGACTCGTACGGCGGATCCATGAGCGCGAAGGTCAGGGTCTTCCTGGACATCGTCGTCTCCTCAGTGCCAGAGCGTCTTGTGGCCAGCGGCGAGATGATCGACGACGACGTCGATCGGGGAAGCCGCGATCCCTTCGGCGAGCTTCGAGATCCCGCGTTCCCTCAGCGAGAAGTCGTCCGCGAGCACCGTCACGCCGCTTCGCGCCAGCGCGCTGAGCGGCGCGGAGCGCGCCGACGGGCGCGCCGCCAGCACCCCGTTCTGCACGAGGAATAGCGTCACCTCGTTCCCGCCGTCCACCAGCCCCTTGGTCAGCTCGTAGTAGTACGCGACGTCGTTCGACTCGAAGGGATCACGCGATTCGATGAGTAGGTACTGAGCCATCTGCCCACCTCGTAGTGCGCCATCATTGTGGAACCTGCGCCAAAGGGCAAGGGGGCTCCCGCTCAAGATCGTGGCCTACATCACCGGGGTGGTGTTTCCCTCACCCGAGGCAGTGCACTAGGACGCGGGCCGCCGCCCCGATCGCGGGAACGACAGTCGCCTTACCGCGCCGTGACGGGGCGCCGGATCGGCCGGCCCGGCTGGGCGTCGCGGACGAGCGCCCCGTCGCGGATGACGGGCGTCCCGTTGACGATCACGTAGCGCATCCCCGTGGCGGTTTGATTCGGCTGCGTGTACGTCCCGCGATCCGACACAGTCGCGAGGTCGAACGCCACCAGGTCGGCGTCGGCGCCCACCTGCACGCGCCCCTTCCGCGTCATCTGCGGCACGCTCTCTTCGAGGATCTGCGCCGGAATGAGGGTCATCCGCCGCAACCCCTCGCGCAGCGTCACCTCTTGCCGCTCCCGCACATAGTCGCGCAGGAAGCGGCTGAACGTCCCCGCGCTGCGCGGATGGGCGAACGCATCGGCCGGGAGCGGCCACACGTCGCCGGTGATGCGCTGCCCCTGCGACGTCCACGGCATCGCGTCCGACGCGATGGCGCCGCCGGGCATAAGCACCGATTGGTCGAGATACCCCTGATCCGCGGCATTGCGGTCGGGGCGCATGTAGTGGACGACGATCCAAGAACCCGGCGACTTCGCCTGCGCCTCGGCGAGCGTGGAGTCGGTGAGTGGGACGCCCGCAAGCTCGATGTCGCCCGCGGTGGCACCCCCCAGACGCTCGCGCCAGTTGCCGCGGAAGAGCTCCGCTCCGACGACGGTGGAGCCCGCACCGTACGGGTACGCCTCGGTCGTGATCCGCAGACCGCGCCCCTGCGCACCGCGCAAGAGCTCGGCGATACGCGGGATGTCGCGCGTGCTGCTGCTGTTGAGGTGGTTGATGTGCATGCGCGCGCCGGTCGCCGCCGCGAGCGACACGATCTCCTCGATCGCCTCGAATGACGACTGCGGCTCGATCACGCTCTGGTAGCGCACATGCGTGAAGGTCGGCACGCCGATACGGGCGGCGAGCTGCGCCACGGCAAAGGCCTCCCTGCGCCCGTACCCGGGCGCGTAGCCGGCGAGGACGCCGATCCCGAGCGCGCCCTCCTGAAGCCCCCGCTCCACGCGGGCGATGATGCGCGCGGTCTCGTCGGGCGACGCGAGGGTGTACTGCCACCCCTTCCGGCGCTGGGCCTCTTGGAAGAAGGTCAGAGCGCCGTCGGGCTCCATCCCTTCCTTCTCGGCGACGCGTGCGAAGAGCCACGAGGCGGAGAACCCGTAGTTGATCGGGCGCCCCTCCCGACCGACGCGCTCATATGCCACGGCGACCGGCAGCGTCCCTGCTTCGAGCTCGAGCGCGGTGGTGACGCCGTCGAACGCCTGCATGCGCGCCGCCGGCAGATCCTGACCGTGCGCGTGCAGGTCGATGAACCCTGGGGCAACCACGAGCCCACTCGCGTCGAGCACCGTGCGCCCGCGGAGCGGCGTGCGCGAGATGGCGGCGATGCGGCCGTCGCGGATGCCGACCGACCGGACGCCGTCGAGCCCCGTCTCCGGGTCGATCACGCGCCCGTTCGCTAGCACGAGGTCGAAGTCGACCCGGTCGGTGGCGCGTGTGGCGCGCGATGACTGCGCTGCCGCGACCGGCGCGACGACGAGCGAGCCAAAGAGGATCCATACCGCACCCGCTGCCCAGGAAACGCTTGGCGGGCTGAGGGTTTGGGGGGTACGTCCCGCGCGACCTGGCACGTTTGCTCCTGCGATCGAAGAGGACGTCTATGGCGGCGTCGGCGCGGTGCCGAGCACTCGTCCGTGAAGTTATACCACTGGCGCGGACCGACAAAGTCCCCTTCGAAACCAACCGACGAAGCCGGCCATCAGCGACCGCAGGGACTGCGAGATTCGCCGTCCAGCGCCGCGCAGGTATGCTACGACGCGACCGCGCGGGAACGTGTGTCCGGCTGCCAGCCTAACGTGGCGTTGCAGCAGCCGGGGCGAGACATTGTGGGTGGCGCCTGCGGCGCCACATTATTGGATCGGCCCGCAGCTGAACGCTGGCGTTGAGCGGACCGCGGGAAGCAGTGCCAAGCGCCGTAGAATGCCGGGAGGTGGGCACATGAACGGAACACACCCGCTATCGCCGCAGGGGTCTGGTGGGGCTCGATCGAGTGAATGGCGGGACGTCCTGCGCGACGCGATCCGCTATTGGGAGCCACGCCGGCTTATCTACAACATCGTCCTGGCGGCGATCGCCCTGGCCTGGCTCATCTGGACGTGGCCTCACTTCCGGGCGGCGCTAACTCTGCGGTCGCTCTACCTCCTCTCGATTCTGGCGATACTCGCCAATCTGTGCTACTCCGCCGCTTACCTCGCGGACATTCCGGTGCAGTATTCCTCCCTTCGGGCCGTGTGGCGTCGTCGCCGATGGGGCCTGTGGCTCGCAGGAATGCTTTTCGCAGCGGTGTTGGCAAACTACTGGATTGCGGATGAGATCTATCCCTCCGTCCGGTAGGGGCCGCCCAACAACGGCTTGGCGAGTCGAGGGATAGCGATGGGACTCTTCCAACGCGGATCTCCAGAAGAGCGGTTCTGGGAGTGGTTCGAAGAACTCGGGCCACTCCAAGACGGTCGACGCGAGTTTGTGATCAGCGCAGACGGCATTCGGGACCACTTCCCGGCCGTTCGTCGGCTTGTCGCTGCAGCGCCTGCGCTCCCGGACTGGATCATCATTCCCTTCCGTCCTCCGAAGAGCCTTGATTGCGTTCTCGACTTTGGGGGGCACCGACTTGGCTCCGAGGACATCTGGTTCACGGCGGAGCCCGACGGTGGTCGTGTTGGGCTCAGCCTGTTCATACGAGGCTTGACCGAGGACAACCGGCAGACCCTAGGTGGGGCGGGATTCATCCTCCTCGACAACGCACTTGGCGGGTTCGCGGCTGAAACGCAGGTTGGTTTCATTCAATGGAGGCCACTGCCTGAGGACCCCGCCGGCCAAGGTCTTAGGCCACTCAAGGAGATTCGCGACGTATTCGATCTGGTGAAGCATTGAGGGGCGCCGTCCGACAAGGGGAGGAGGTGTGCTCCAGTGGCGATACGGGTCGTCCAACTCGGAACTCCGAGGGCACCGGGCGAAGGATTGCGCCTCGGCACCGTTCGGCGCCCCCCACGAGGGGTTCCGAAGAAGGACTACGCCTTACGGAACTTCTACGACATCTGGCTGCCTGACGTTGCCCCGAGCGAGCAACTTGTCAAGGTTGCGCTGCGCGCCACTGACGAGCGAGCGTGGCAGTCCTTCGCGAAGCGCTACCGGAGTGAGATGAAGCGCCCCGAGGCAGCCCGGCTGCTGGATCTCCTTGCGGCCTTGTCACGGACCACGGATTTCTCGGTCGGCTGCTACTGCGCGGACGAGAGCCGCTGTCACCGCTCCGTGCTGAAGGCGCTCCTGGCGGAACGCGGTGCAAGGCTTGCCTGACCGGCGGGAGGGAATCCGGCTTGGCTGCCCATCTCAACGGAGGGAGGATCCATGACGGCAGTCGTCGGCCTTTCGCGAATCGGCCAGATCTCGATGACGGCGCGCGACCTCGACCGGGCCGTGCGGTTCTATCGGGATGCGCTCGGTCTGCCGTTTCTCTTCACGGCGCCGCCTCAGCTGGCGTTCTTCGACTGCGGAGGCGTGCGGCTGCTGTTGGACGTCCCCGAGGACAAGGAGTTCGATCACCCGGGTTCCATCCTGTACTTCACCGTCGACGACATCCGGCAGATGCATCAGGTGTTGGTGTCCCGCGGTGTCACGTTCCGCAAGGACCCACACCTGATAGCACGACTGCCCGATCGAGAGGTCTGGATGGCGTTCTTCGACGACACCGAGGGCAACACCCTGGCGCTCATGTCGGAACCGCGGACTTGAGGGCGGGCGGCCGAAAGTGGCACGCCCAGCGCCCTTAGAGGGCTTCGATCCGCTCTTTCAGCGCCTCGAGGCCGTTGTGCAGGGCCGCGAGCTCGTCGTGCTGGCCCCGGAGCTTCTCGCCCTCCGATCGCACGAAGCGGCTGTAGGGGCCCATGGCCTCGAGGATCCGCTGGCGGCTCTGCTCGAGCTCGCGGTTGAAGCTGGCGGTGAGGGCGCTCACCAGCTTCTCGCGCACGACCGCCACCTTGGTCTCGAGCTCGGCCCGGGCGCGCCGCCGGCGCGCGGGGAGCAGCAGCAGGCCCACGACCGACAGCGCGCCCGCGGCCAGGATGCCGGTCACGTCGGCGAGGGTGGTGGTCGCGAGCGCGGCCACGGCGGCGCCGAGGCCGAGCGCGCCCACCTGGAGCAGGGCGGTGCCCGCCACCGCATCGCGCACCGCCTGGGCCAGGCGCTGGGCCTCCGCCCGGTGGTCGTAGTTCTCCACCGCCCGCTGGGCGTCGCGCCGAATGTCCTTGAGCAGCTGCGCTCGGTCGTACTCGAACGTCCCCGTCACGTGCCCGACCATGCGGTCGGCGTGAACGGCCTGTCGCCGCTGCAGCTTCTCGGCGACGGCCTGCCACTCCTTGAGATGGCTCGCCACCATCCAGTCGACGATCTTCTCCACGCGCTTCTCTACGTGCCGCGGGAGGTCGGCCACGACCTCGTGCTCGAACTCGCCGCGGATGCGCTCCCGGTTCAGGAGGTCGAGGATCCGGCTCAGGCGGAGCGTCCGATCGAAGAAGACGCCACCGCGCTTCTCGAAGTCGAGGAGGACCTTCTCCACGTCGGAGAGCCGGAAGCGGAAGTCGCGCGCGAGGTCCTCGCGATGGAGGGCGAGCTGCCGGTCGACGTCTTCCAGGGTGGTGAAGTCCTCCTTGAGCAGGGCGAGGCGGCCGCCGACGACCCCCTGCGCCTGGCCGAGCACGTGGAGGCCCACGCCCAGCGGGTTCAGGAGCTTCAGGCGCACGCGCACGGTCTCGTGGAGCGTGCGCGTCACGAAGTCCTCGAGGGCGAAGAAGCCGCTCGCGCGCAGCAGGGCCTCGTTGGCCTCCGCCTTGGCACGCTGCGCCTGTCGCGCGGAGACCGCGAACACCTGGGGGCGGAAGCCGAGGAGCGCGAGCATCTTCTCCTTGACGAAGCCCATGACCGCGTCCACGTCCTCGGGCGTCTGGAGGATGTCGACCTTGTTGAGCGTCACCACCACCTTCTTGCCCCAGGTGCGGATGACCTCCAGGAACGCGCGCTCGCTCTCCGTGAAGGGGCGATCGGCGGAGGTCACGAAGAGCACGAGGTCCGAGCGGGGGACGAACTCGCGGGTGAGCTCCTCGTGGCCCCGGATGACGGCGTTCGTCCCCGGGGTGTCCACGATGTTGATCTCGTTCAAGAGATCGAGGGGCACCGTGATCACCTCGTACCCGGACCCCGCGGCAGCCCGGCCCCGCGTGCGGCCGTGCCTCAAGAGACCGACGCGGGAGGTCGTGGGCGTCACCCCCTCCTCGAGGACCCGCTCGCCGAGGAGCGCGTTGATGACCGCGCTCTTGCCGGCGTTGAACTCACCCACCACCACCAGCAGGAACAGCTCGTCGAGCTGGGCGATCGAGCGCGCGAGGGCCTTCTGCTCGTCCGCGGGGGCGTCGAGGCGCACGAGCACCACCCGCAGCTCGCCCAGCTGCCGCCGCTCCTCCCGCAGCAGCTCCTGGTGCGCCGGGCTGAGGACCCGCCTGAGCACGGGGGGCATTGTATCCGGCGCCGGGCGGTCGCCCGCACTTCAAGCCCGGGACCATCGGCTAGAATCCCTCCGTGGCGCTCCAGCCCCCCGTCATCCTGATCCACGGGATCACGGGCTCCGTCCTCCGCGACGAGTACCCGCTGCCGCCGGAAGCGGTGTGGGACCCGGGCGTCTTCGGGGTCGAGGCGTTCGAGAGGATCGCGGTCCACCCCGAGAGCCCCGCGCCAACGCCGGAGAAACGTCTCTACGAGGCGCAGGGTCCCTCCCGCGTGACCGTGTCCCACGGGGTCCGCGTCATCTACGGTGAGCTGATCGACCTCCTGCGCCACGATCTGTCCGAGAAGGGAGAGCCGCCGGTCCCCGCCCACATCCTCGCCTACGACTGGCGCCAGGACAACCGGGTCAATGCCGCGCAGCTCGGCGAGTTCATCGCCGAGGTCATCGAGCGCACGAACCTCCTGCCCCACTACGCGGGGCAGTGCCGCGCGGTCGACCTCGTGGGTCACTCCATGGGCGGCCTCGTGATCGCGACGTGCCTCGCTGCGGGCAGGCACATGACGCGGGCGGGAACGTCTCGGGTCCGGCGCGTGGTCACGCTCGGCACGCCGTTCCTCGGGGCCGTCGACGCGCTCGCGAAGCTCGCGACGGGAGAGAGCGAGATCGTGGGCCAGAGCCGTCACACCGAGCGGGAGATCGTGCGGCTCACCCCTGCCGTCTACCAGCTCCTGCCCGTCTACGAGCGCGCGTTCTTCGACACGGCGACACAGCAGCCTGTAAACGTCTACAACGTCGCCAACTGGCAGGAGAGCATCGTCGATTCCATCGCGGAGTCGATGCGCCGGCACGCGACGCGCGCCGAGCTGCGCCGGGTGGGCCCGGCCGGGGAGGCCGTCCGGCAGGGCGCGGCATCGAAGCTACTCGAGACCCGCCTCCGGTCCTGCCGAGAGCTGCACACGCTCATCGACGGCATGGACCCCGACCGCGTGCTCCTGGAGCCGGGCGGCTGGCTGCCCATCGTCGGGATCGACGAGAAGACGCGCTTCGCCGCGGGCCTGTCCACCCGCACGGACCCGACGACCCGGAGGACGCGGAAGGAGTGGGACTTCCTCATCGCGGACTCCGACTACGGCGGCAGCAACAACCCCTGGTCCTTCCGCGAGGCGCGTCTGCGTCTCGGCGACGGCGTCGTGCCGCTGCGGGGCGCTGTCCCGAAATGGATGGCGAAGAGCCGGGAGCGGGTCGTGTGCGTCGCCGAGCGGGACTTCGGGGGTCTGCTCGGTCTCGAGGACGCCCTGGTCCGCAAGTGCACGAGCCTGCACGCGACGCTACCGCTGATGAGCCTCACCCAGCGGTGGGTCGTGAGCTTCCTCAAGGGGCGACGCTGGGGCGAGGTGTGGGGACGGCCCCTGCCCGACGTCAGGGCCACGGACTGGCGCCCGCCCGTCCAGGGTGTTGGCATCAAGGCCGACTGAGACTCCTCACTCGAGGACGTGGATCCCCCGCTTCCCGCACATCTCCTTGAGCACCTTCGGCCAGACGGTCACGCTGACCTCGCCCAGGTGCGCCTTGCGGAGCAGGAGCATGAGCGTCCGCGATTGGCCGATGCCGCCCCCGATGCTGAGCGGCAGCTCGCCACGAATGATGCCCTGATGATAGGGGTACTTGAGGAAATCGAGCTGCCCCGTGAGCTCGAGCTGCTTTCGGAGCGAGGCAGCGTCGACGCGGATGCCCATCGAGCTCAGCTCGTGCCGCCGGCGGGTCACCGGGTTCCAGACCAGGATGTCCCCGTTGAGCCCGTGCATCCGCCGCCCGTCCTTGGACCGCGTCTCGGTCACCCAGTCGTCGTAGTCGGCCGCCCGCATCTCGTGCGGGTAGCCATCGGCTAGGGTCCAGCCGATCCCGTAGATGAAGATCGCCGGGTATTCCTGGAGGATCGCCGTCTCGCGCGCCTTGCGCGGCAGGTCGGGGTAGCGCTCCAGGATCTCCTCGGCGTGCAGGAACGTGAGCCGCTCGGGAAGGGGCGGATACTTCTTCGTCCGGAGCCGCGGGAACTCCCGGAGGGCGAACCCCTCGGCTTCCACGATCACCTTCCAGATTCTCTTGACGATGCGGGTGAGGAAGTCGAGGCTGCGCTTTTCGGGAGTGATCACGCGCTCCCAATCCCACTGGTCGACGTAGGCGCTGTGGTCGTGGTCGAGGAAGTAGTCCTTGCGGACCGCGCGCATGTCGGTGATGAGGCCCTCGCCGACCCGCATTCCGAACTGCTTGAGGGCGAACCGCTTCCACTTGGTGGCCGCCTGGACGACCTGAGCGTCGATCGGATGAGTGTCGCGGTCGTTGGAGATGTGGAACTGGATCGGGCCGCGCGAGCCGTCCCGATCCAGGAGATCGTTGATCCCGCTCTCGGCGTCCACGATCAGCGGGACCTCGACCCGCATCAGGTTGAGCTCCTGGCAAAGCCGGTCCTCGATGAAGCGCTTGACGGCGGTGATGGCCTTCTGTGTGTCCTTGGGATTGAGGAGCGACTCGTAGTCGTCCGGCAGGACCTTCTCCAAGTCCTCGTAGGTTCCGATGCCCGGTCCGGCCAGGTCCGCTCTCTTGTCCAAACCGGTTGTCGCCATGGCTCCACGTCCTTGGGGGACGGCTCCTCGAGGCGGGGAATCGCCACGCGGGTCGCCCCCTTGAGATCTAAAAGGGCTCGCCGCAGCCTGACAATGAGTTCTTTGATCCACCTCGCGGGGGAGGACACCACGCGGCTGGCCTTTGCGCCGTCCGCGGCGGGCACGCGGCTACAATGCCCCCGGAGCCAGAGAACGGCGGCATGGAGGAGGTTCGGCTCTCCGACTACGGGCTCACCGAGGCCATCGTCACCGACATCCGCGCCCGGGAGCAGCGGCAGTTTCAGTTCTTCGTGAAGCTCACCGCCGGGGGCTGTGGCCTTCTGTGGCTGGTGCTCACCGCCCTCATCTACGCGAACTCCGCTCGCCGCGCCCCTCTTCTGGGCCTCGTCGTGTCCCCCTTGCTCGGCCTGCTGGGGGCGGGAATCGGGGCGCTGCCCGTCATGATCGTGAGCGCCCTCCTTTCGCCCGTGCTCTGCCCACGACACGCGCAGGCAAAGGCCTTGGAGCGGTACGAAGCCGCGGCGTCACGAATACGCGCCTGCGACGTGTGCGTCCTCGCTCGTGGCGATCACAGCCCGAAGCGGGAGGTCGCATACTGCGCGATCTGCGATGCCTGGCTCTGCCCCGAATGCCGCCAGCGGTACGACCTCCGCGCGGTCGCCGTGCTCAAGCGCGCGGTGCGGAGCCCCGCCGAGGGGAAGGACCAGCACGCGGCCGGCAGCGGCGGCAGCTAGGGGCTAGGCCGTGCCTTCGCCGAAGGCCGGCCCTTCGGACCCGGAGGGCGGGGTCCGGTCGCTCGAACGCCGACCGCCAGGGCCAGACCCGCCACCAGCCGCCGTGGCGCCACCGCCGTCCCGCACCCCTCCGCCCTTTCGCGCTCGACCACGACGGCCGTGCCGTAGCAGAGCACCTCGGTGGCCGACCCGCTGCTCACGACCTCCGAGGCGTATAGTTAACCCCTACGATCGCGTTGGCCCCGCGCTCGCGCGCGTGCTGGAGCATGCAGTCGAGGCCTGCTGCCAGGCCTGTTCGCACATCTGGGTGCTGAGTTACGGGTGGGAGCAGGTCCAAGCTAACCGCGGATCGGGCGGGCATCGACCACGAAACCATCGAGGACATCGAGGCGTACGGGGTGAACCGCCTGCTCGAGGAACTCCGCGACGAACTCCGGGCGCGGCGGTATCGGCCACGTCCGGTGCGCCTAGTGTTCATCCCTAAGCCCGATGGGCCGCAAAGGCCGTCAGGGATCCTCGTGTTCGGGATCGAATCGTACAGGCGGCGGTGAGGGCCGTGATCGAGCCGCTGTTTGAGGCGAGCTTTCGTCCCGGGTCGTCCTGGGCCCCTCGTGATGGGGCCACCCTCAGGACATCGGCGATGATCGCATCGAGGGTGTCGTCGAGGCTGTGGGAACGGGTGGGCCGAACGGAGGCGCGCTCGACAACGGCGCTGTACACTCGGCTCAGCTCTCAACAGCCACAGTAGCGTGGGCTCATCCAGCATGTTGAATACTCTCAGCGCGCGGGCCGAGTGGAAGTTCTTCGCCGTCCTGCCGAGGGCGGACGCTGGGCTGGCGTTTGCGTGGTGGGCCGTGCTCCTC
>Ga0209002_10002512_pt1 | contig 14762 bp, 14 predicted proteins | sample Rifsed16ft2_FD_184010 | JGI IMG/M metagenome (GOLD analysis project Ga0209002, IMG submission 184010) | Soil microbial communities from Rifle, Colorado, USA - sediment 16ft 2 (version 2) | ecosystem: Environmental > Terrestrial > Deep subsurface > Rock core/Sediment | place: Rifle, Colorado...
CCCATCCATGGCCATCGCCTCCCGAAGTACATTAAAGTAAGACCTCTGGGGCAGTCCTTTGGAGCTCTTATGCCAGCTCTTGCCGCTGTCCTCACTAACCCAAAGTTGAAACTCGCCATTAGGAGGATAGCGTGTTTCGCCCTTTACAGGTACAACATAGACTTTGCCCTGCTCGTGAGGGTGCGCTCCAATCGGGAAACCGAAGTCGCTCGGCAACGATCCGCCAATTTCCTGCCAACCTTCCCCGAAGTCTCTGCTAAGATATACTCCGCCGTGGTTTTGAAGAAACAGTGTCTCAGGCCTTGAGGGATTAAAGTCGATCTTATGGACACATTGCCCGTATACAGGATACTTCTCCGGTAGGAAATCAGCTCGAATGTTCTTATTCATGAATCGCCACTTCTTTCCTCCATCATCACTCCCTAGAACGCCTACAGCTGAAATTCCTACGCGTAGTTTCTTACGTTGATTTGGATGTACCAAAATCGTATGCAGACAAAGCCCACCGTTTCCAGGTTGCCATTCTTTGCGCGTCTGATGGAAGTTCAGAGAATCAAATCCCTCCCATGAGTTGGAACCATCTTCACTCACGAATAAGGCAGCGGGCTCTACTCCCGCATAAAGACGGCCATCTCGATCGAACTGCAAGTTCCATATCCTTTTGACGCTCAATTGATTAGGATTTTTCTTGGGGAACCGAGGATGGCTCTTCGCCTTCGTCCAGGTGCGTCCGAAGTCTTTACTTTTGTAGATCACTGGTCCCCATGTCCAGGTGTTAACCCCGGCATAAAGACTCGGACGACCATTACCCTCTTCTCCAATCATGTCGTAAGTGTCGAAACCCTCGAAGAAGGGCCCATGCATTTTCCAGGTTCTTCTTGATGGGGAACCTTCGAAGATAAAACCACCTTTGGCCGTACCTACTAGAACCAAAACAGTCAACTAGACCGCCCCAAACTCCATGGTTATCCTCCAGCTACAGAGGGGAATATATGCACTAGGTCTCCGTCCTTAAGCAGAGTGTCCAGTGCGTCTTCTCTGGACCTTATGTTCGTACCATTCACAAACAAATTCACATACGGACGAATCCTCCCAGTTTCGTCGTAGATGCTATCCCTGAAGCCAGAAGCCATCTTCTCGATATTTGACACAAGATCTTTTACTGTTCTTACCTCCAGTGTAAGTCTTGGGCTCAACTTGAACTCCCTAGCGAAAACAGATGCAACGAATACCTCAACTCCCAATTTGCCATCCTCCCATTAACCCAGCTATCCTGATATGTTCCTTTGTCCATATATTTGTGTTAAGCTAGGCAGCATCGCGTGCTTAGCCTTCACCAACCGATTTAAAGAACTCCCAATTGCCCTTTGGCCTTCCCTTTCAACGCCTTGAGAGAGTTCATGGAGTTTGTTCTGTTTACTACCTTCCCAAGAGCTGCTCGGTATCCTCTACCCCAAGTCTAGTGAATTTGCGCGCAGTGAAATTCCCTAGTGCTGAACCTGAAATTAGCCACCAATTGAGTGCATAGGTCTAATATGCCTAATAGAAAGCACTTGGTCTAATTTTGTTTCCACACCCGCATCCTTATTCCAGAAACATCCCTTTATGAAATCTGCAATCTGCATATCTGAAGCACCTTCCTTCAATAGTGGTCGTAGGTCATATTCACTAGAACTGAAAAGGCAAGGAACCAGTTTGCCGTTAGCTTTTAGCCTTACCCTGTCACAATCTCCACAAAAGGGAGAAGTGATTGATGTTATGAGTCCTATCTTGCCTTGACCATCGGAAAACTCAAAGAGCGTAGATGTGCTTCCTGGTTCCCTTGGCATAGGCTGGAGTTCGTATGACTCCCTTATTCTTTCAATTATTTCTCTCCCAGAGAAGACTTTTTCTGGGTTCCACAGTTTCTTCCCGTCAAAAGGCATGTATTCGATAAATCTGATCGTCAACCCGGTTTTGTGAGCCAATGAAGCAAAGTCACCAACCTCATCGTCGTTGAACCCCTTTATTACAACACAGTTTATCTTAACTTTCAGCCCCATATCCATGGCCGCCGTAATACCATTAAGGACTCTTTCGTATGCGAACTTTCCTGTAATATTTTCAAATCTTTCCTTCCGTAAGCTGTGCAAGCTAACTGTTACGCCTTTCAGGCCTGCCTCTTTCAGTGCTTTCGCTTTTTCTTCAAGGAAGAACCCATTGGTGGTCATATTGATGTTAGATATTTCTTGAATATCTCTCAGCATTGCTACAAGTTCATGCATGCAATTTCTGGCTAGAGGCTCGCCACCACTCAACCTAATCGTATCTACACCAAGTGAAGCAAAGATTTTCGCGAGGCGTTCAATCTCTTCAAATGAAAGAATCTCCTCTTTAGGGAGCCATGATGGATGTTCAGGCATGCAAAAGGAGCATCTGAAGTTGCATTTGTCAGTGACAGAAATTCGTAGTTTTCGAGCTACACGTCCATAGGAATCCATCAGCACATCAGATTTCTTACTGGCCTGACCATCTAGGCTTAGGGCTTGAGCCATCTTTACTCTTTTCTACCGCTAATGGTGTATAATAGGCTTCCCCGAGGCCAATCTTGATATTGTTGCTTGAGTATTCTCCTTCGTATACGCTAACATTGGGTATTATCGGAGCCGAGATTAGAGGTGCAACCTTTACTGAATATGTCCATGTCAAAATTCCTGTCTTGAGAAGGGCTACGCCGAGCATTGAACCAAGACTAAAAAGCCCAAACCCAAACCCGTACGAACCTGCTAGATCTCTTACAGTACCGAGGGTCAAGGGAAGCATAAAACCTCCAAGACCACCTACTGCACCAACTAAGCCCGTAGCAAGGCCTATCTGTTTAGGAAACCTTAGCGGCACCAGCTGGAAAATTGAGCCGTTCCCCATTCCCAAGAAAAGCATCGTGGTGAAGAGCAGCACGATCGCAATATACAAAGAAGGCAACTGAGCTACCCCGATCGTTGTCACAGAAGCTGACGAAAGTAGTAGCAACAACATCTTTACGCCACCTATTCTATCCGCTAAGTACCCTCCTATAGGTCGGAAGAAGCTTCCTGCAAGTATACAGACTGTAGTGAAAGTCCCTGCATCAATAGCGTTTAGGCCGTAATGATCATGAAAGAATATACCAAGATAGCTGCTGAAACCGACAAATCCACCAAAGGTTACGCTGTAGAGAAAGGCAAGCGCTAAGACATCTTTAGATCTGAGGAGTCGAGCATATTCAGAAACCCTCTTGATTTCTTTATTACTGCTCTCCTTTGTAAAAAAGGTGAATGCGCCTAGAGTTAAAGCAAGTGGAATCATGTATAACGCAAAGACATTTTGCCATCCATAAATTGAGGCTAGCCTAGGCGCGAAGAGCGTTGAAATGAGGGTTCCGCTGTTCCCAGCCCCAGCTATTCCCATCACTAACCCTTGATACTCCTTTGGATACCATCTGCTGGCCATTGGCAAAGCAACGGCGAAACTTGCACCTGCTGTCCCGAGCAGAAGTCCGAGGGCAATGAAATCCGACACGCTATTGGCAAAGAGCCATCCCCAAAACAGTGGTACAAAGGTAAGCATCATTCCAATGATGCCCGTCCTTTTGCATCCTATCTTGTCTGCGATTATCCCAAAGGGAATTCTAAGTAGTGCCCCACCCAGAACTGGGAAAGCGGTTACTAGGCCCTTCTGAGTAGGAGTCAGCCCTAAATCCTGAGATATGTACACGCCCAGAGCTCCCACCATCACCCAGACCATGAAGCTGATATCAAAGTAGAGGAAGGAGCCAAGGAGCGTTGGGAAGTGGCCTACCTTAAGAAATTTCCTCTCCAATGAGTCACCTTCTTACCGAGGTTCCCCTACTCTTCCAATAGGAGGTGTAATGTTGTACCTCTGTAACCACTGATGTCCTAATCTTCCAGTGTTGCTCTGGCTCAGAAGGCGTTTAATGCCAATCGGATCACGTTTGAAAGCTCTGATAGAGGACAACCACTTTACACTTTTGTATCCTTGAAGGAAGGGTACCACAAGTCGCAAGGGGCCTCCGTGAACCTCTGGAAGTGGAGCTCCATTCAGACCTGTTGCCAGCAGAACCCGTGGATCTCGCGCATTGTCCCTAGAGAGTTTCTCAAAATACCCTCCGTCACGAGAGTAAAAGGCATAAAAACCATCATAGGGCGTCTCTAACAACTTAACGTGGTCTAGAAAATCTACGAGGCGTATTCCCTCCCATTCAACCTCCTCTGACCAATTGAATATCTGGCAGATGAGCGGTACTCGCATCCTTACGCGAGGAATATGCTCCAGTTCAGCCCAAGGTATGGATTTTTTCCTAGAGTCTATACCGCATATCTCTATCTTCAGCTCTGAAAGCAAGATAGGTTCGGGGATCGGGTAGAGGCACAAGACGGGCATCGGGTTCGCCTCGAAATCTATCTTGGCGAACTGTTCAGCAAATTTCGGGTAGTTAATACCCTCACGCTCACGTCGTACCGGGGTATTCTCAAGAACCGTTGTTGGAGAATCGATCTCAACAGAATTGGTAAGTTGAGTTTCAGTCATACTACGTCACCTAATTTGAATCCCTGCTTCTCCAGCATGTGATTGTGTAGCCGCTGCGCCGGAAACTATTGGCTGGATAGTTTTCTCGTCAATTTCTTTTACCAAAAAACCATTATCTTGTGGAACCAGCTTGAAGGTTCTGGCACAAAGTGTACGTTCGGTGGAGCAAGCACCGGTGCCAATATCGAATCTATAGCCATGACGGGGGCATACCACTTCGTTACCTTCTACGCTTCCCTCTGCTAGCGAAGCTCCCTCATGAGGACAGTGATTCTGGATTGCGATAAAGCGTCCCTGATGCTTGAAAACGGCAACCTCAGTGCCGTTCACAAATACCACCTTACTAGCACCCTCAGCTAATTCATCCTGCCTGATGAAAACCTTCGAATCGACGATCTCCTTGGTAGTTACACGGGGCTGCAATGACGTTTGTTGAGGTGCCCTCAGGTTCTTCCTTATCTTATCAAAGGCTCCAAATCGAATTAGCCCTTCCAAAACTTGCGGCAGCTGATCGCATGGTACATTCTCCATGATTTGGATGCCCCGATTTGCATCCGGTCCTGACGAGCCCCCCACGAAGATGTCCACTCCATCAACCATCTTGTCATCTAACTTGACCATCCTACCCAGAAGTCCAATATCAGCCACCGTGTGATTACCGCAGCCTGCGGGGCATCCAGACCAGTGGATTGTAATGGGTTGCTTCCGGTCCACTTTCCTCTCAATTTCTCGGGCTATTTGCAATGCGCGATTCTTGGTTTCTATGACAGCAAGGTTGCAGTACTCTATCCCCGTACAACTTACAAGGCCTCTCATGATTTGAGTCGGGTTGTACCCAAAGACCTTAAGCAAGGGCTCATCAAGCAAGGTGGAGAGTTTCTCGTCTGATACGTGAGGAATTATGAGGTTCTGATTCGTCGTCAGCCTAATTTCACCCTTGCCATAAGTTTCGGCGAGCCGAGCAACGTCTTCAAGCTGATCACCAGTTATTCGGCCAACAGGAACCTTAAGGCCAACATAGTTCGTATGGGCTTGCTTCTGGCGAAATACACCAATATGATCTGTTACCTTCGGAAGCCTAGCGTCGAGCCCAGCTCGTAATAGAGTATAAGCAAGCCTAGACTCTAGTGCTTCTCTGAACTTCTCAATTCCCCATGCATCTATCAGGAAAGAGAGGCGAGCCGAGTTTCTGCCTTCCCTGAATCCATGATCCCTAAACAAGAGGGTTATAGCGCTTGCAACTTCTGCAGCCTCTTCAGGCCTGACAAACGCATCCAATGCAGAAGCAACTCTATAGCCACCCGAACCGTTTTTGCCTCCAACCAATACATTAAATCCCTTTATTCTCTCGCCCTCGACTTCTTTTGTTGCAGGTACAAATGCGATGTCTTGGGTTCCGGCGTGAGTGCAGTTCTCCAAACAACCTGTGATAGTAACATTAAATTTTCGCGGAAGGTTAGTGTATGCTTTGTTCATTACGAACATTGCAGTAAAAGCTTGGGCTATAGGAGAGGCGTCTAGAAGCTCATTTGTTGTTAGACCAGCAACTGGGCAACCAACTACGTTTCTGATGTTGTCCATACCAGTCTGAAGAGTCACAAGCCCAACATTGCGAAGTTGATTAAGCATCTCCGGAACACTTTCGATCCTGACAGAGCGGAGCTCTATCTGCTGCCTAGTAGTGATATCAGCTATACCATTTCCAACCCTGTTTGCAATGGACCCTATTGCTCTAAGCTGGGATGACGTCGTTATTCCATTAGTAATTCTAATTCGAATCATAAAGTATCCCGGAGTGCGTTTCCTGAAGTAGACGCCCCACCACTTCAGCCTGTGATCTCTATCACCTGCAGGAATTGACTCCCATCCTAGCTCCGCGTAGCGAGAAATGTCTTGGCCGACATCAAGGCCGTCCTTCTCAGCCTTCAATTGTTCGATTTGGTTATTTGCGGCAGCCTGCACAGATGGCGATTTTTGAAGATCAAATTAAAAGCTATTTATGAACTGTTCATAAAAGTTAGGAATAATAGAATGAACGTCCATAATTCTAGCAATCCAATTGACATATAGATAGACATAAAAATGGATATTGCCAAAGCGTACAAAATGACATCTGTACCAAGCAGAATTACATTTGCTTTTGATAAGGATGAAGAAACACTCCTCAGGAAGACTAGCAAAGAAGCTAATGTGTCTGTAAGTGAACTGATAAGGAGGGCTGTCAAGTTCTATTGCAAGTACAGAGACGTCATTGAAGGAGATATGGAAAGGAAGATCAGGACCTATCTAGATTTACTTCCAAATGGCGAACACCAGATAATAGATATCGAGCGGTGGATTTTGTTCATGAGAATGGTGGAAGCGTTACCCAGTGATCACGAATTCTGGGATTCGTGTATACGTATCGCAAGGGATCAAGCCGAGGAATTCAAGGGCAAGATTGGGAGTCCCCAAGCTGCCCTAGAGAGGCTAGAGGATTGTAATTGGTTTCGATTGCAGAAGAACACAGAGAAGGAGTTTACGTTGGTGCTGAATTCGGAAATGTCTAGGAGATTTGTGGAGTTTGCGGTAGCTCAACTTCTATCAGCGATGGGATACAAAGCCGACCTAAAAACGAATCTGGGGAAAATACGAATTAGGCTACATTGATGGATTAATCTCAGCTTTTGTAAACTTCCGTATCTTGCAGAGGGATAAAAAAAAGCCCGCTCCCAACCTGCTTGGGCTAGAGTACGTTTTCTTAGTAACCATATTGTTGCTGCATATGGCAACCCCTCCCTATCTTTTGCACAGGGGCGGGCGTAACAACTAGACTCCTAGGCGCAGGAAGAACTATTTTCTAATCTCGTCCAGAATTTCCTTGGCTCTGGTAAACTTTACAGCCTTCTCCTTCACCATAGTGGCAGCGACCTTGTCGATTTCTCCGCCCTTGGCCCCAGCAGATACAGCTATGTTTCTTGCGTGCAGCCGCATGTGCCCCTTCTGAATCCCTTCAGCGACGAGTGCCCTTAGAGCTGCCAAGTTCTGAGCGAGCCCAACAGATGCCATGACTCTAGCAAGCTCGCCAGCACTTTTTACACCGAGTATCTTTAGTGCAATTTTTGCAGAGGGATTTACAGATGATGATCCTCCAACAATGCCAACGGCTATTGGAAGTTCTATACTGCCCACAAGGTCTCCTCTTCTGTCCTTCTTCCAAGAAGTTAACGATCTATACCGTCCGGTAATGCTTGCGTAAGAATGCGCGCCAGCTTCTATTGCCCTAGTGTCCTGTCCAGTCGCCATTGCAACAGCTATAATTCCATTCATTACGCCCTTGTTGTGAGTAGTTGCCCTATACTGATCGAAATCGGCAAAATGGTAGGCTTTGATGATGCCTTCAATGACATACTCTCCTCCAAGCTCTTCCTTGTCGAATGTTGCAGATGCGAATGCTATCCTTTCTGTTGCTAAGTTTGATAAAATTCTCAGCAGAACGTTGCCTTTAGTGGCTTTTTCAATTATAGGAGCAATAGCTTCAGCCATTGTGTTTACAGCATTGGCACCCATAGCGTCCTTGCAGTCAACGTATAACTCAACAATAAGCATTGAACCAGAAGGCGTCTTGATGGCTCTGGTCTTCAGGTCTTTTGGCCCTCCACCAATTGATAGCAATGTGGGGCTCTGCTCTGCTGCCTTTTTCATGATGCTTTTCTTCTCCTTCATAACGGCTTTAGCAGCCTTCTTTACGTCAACATCAACGACCTGAATCTGGGCACGCATTATTGAACCCGAATATTTTGTCCTAAAACCGCCTTTCTTTCTGGCGATAGCGGCGGCCTTGCTCGCAGCAGCAACTACCGAAGGCTCTTCGATGGCCATAGGTACAAGATAATCCTTGCCATCTATCAGAAAATTTACAGCTATCCCAAGAGGATGCGAAATTCCTCCAACAACATTCTCTATCATCTTATCCGCCTTATCAAGGCTCAAAGTGCGCATAGAATGCAGGGTTGCAGCTTCTTCATCAGTTAGATCGGCAAACTCTTTTACGAATCGAAGCCTTTCTTCGGGCGAAAGCTTGTAGAAGCCCGAAACTGCAGAGCTCTTTTGCACAAGTCAAGCAGTTCAAGGGTTTCTATTTATTTAGATCGGCGAATCTGCAAGCGTTGCATGAAAGTCTGGGTTGACATCCTTACTCCAAAGCAGGCTCTATTCTTTGAGCCGTTAATCAAGGAACTCCGCTCGAAAAATGTTGTTTTGGTAACATCAAGGAAATACAGGGAAGTTGAACTTATTATGAAGAAGAGGAGCATTGATGGTCATTTCATTGGTGAGCACGGAGGCAAAGACCTCTATGGGAAACTCGTAGCTTCTGCAGAAAGAATCCATATGCTTGCAGATTTAGTAAGCAAAGAGGAGCCTGATATTGCCATATCGTTCAGCTCCCCTGAATGCTGTAGAGTTGCCTTTGGACTAGGCATCAAGAACTATTGCATCAATGATTCTCCTCATGCTGCAGCAGTTGCAAAGCTCACGATACCTTTGTGCCAGAGGCTCTTCACTCCTTGGGTAATTTCGACCAGAGCTTGGACAAGGTATGGAATAGATGCAAAGAACATTACGAAATACAGAGCATTAGATCCAGCTGCATGGCTCAAGAGGGCCGATCTTTCGAAAGCAAAGTCAGAACTTGATCTTGAAAAAGGTAAGAAGACGATAGCGGTAAGGCTTGAAGAGAGCTTTGCAGCATATCTGCTTGAAAATAGCAACAAAAAACCCTCGCAGGGCTACCGTCTTCTAGCTAAACTCGTCAAGGAATTCTCCAATTGCAATATCATAACCTTGGGAAGGTATTCAGAGCAAATAGAAATCCTACAGAAGAACTTTGGCAATAAGATCATAGTGCCTGACAATATAGTAGATGGCATCCCGTTGCTTCTGAACTGTGACCTGTTCATAGGTATGGGAGGAACCATGACTGCTGAAGCGGCTCTGCTGGGGGTTCCTACAATATCGTTTTTCAGGGGCAGCTATGATGTTGAAAGCTTTCTTATCAAGAAAGGGCTTGTTCTGAAACCCAAGAATGTAGATGACATAGTAAAAGTTTCGAAGAAGTTGCTTTCAGATGAGCGTAGAAGGAGAGCCATCAAGGACAAGGCCGTTAAGCTTCTTGACTGGATGGAGGACCCTATCCAGATAATATCCGACAAGATTGAGATTGCTAACTCTATTTGAGTTATGGGCTTACCTTTATGGTGCCTGACATTTCGTGAAATGCTATCACGCAGTCGAAGTAATAGGTGCCAGGCTTGTCAAACTTGAACTCGAACTTGTCTCCGGGATTTAACTGCCGGTGAAACAGAAGAATACCGTCGGCTGTAAAGTTCTTACTAGTTGCAGTGTGAATCTCTTTGTCGACATTCTCCCATATTACTGTAGAGCCTACTGGAACGTTTACGAAGGACGGCGTGAAGGCACTTTTACTTACAGCTTTTATCACAACTGTTGTAGGAGGCAGCATGTCTGCAGGGTCGGCTCCTATTGGAGGGGCATTGTTGAAGACTTGCTTTGGAAGCTCTAACTTTGGCTGTCCTGCTTGCTGCGTTTGAATTGATGTGAAAAAGACTATTCCGCCTGCAATCACCAAAAATACAACCCCTAAAACACCGATAAGTATCTTGGAGATCACCTTAGATTCACTTGACGCAATAACATTTAGAAACAAGACATAGATAAGTTAGTTCCCTCTCCAATGCACGAGCTTGGAATACGCTGTCATAATTGGAAGACTCAATGCAATGAAGAATCTCAGGAACGTAGAAGGGATGGCAAGGTTCGGCATCAACCCGAAGAACACTCTAGGTATTTCAGTTCCAGATATTAGGACAATGGCCAAGCAAATAGGTAAGGATCACTTTTTGGCGCAGAAGCTATGGTCTTCGGGGATACATGAAGCTAGAATCCTTGCAACCATCATAGACGATCCGAAACTGATTACCGAGGAGCAGATGGAGAGCTGGGTCAAAGAGATTGACAGCTGGGATATTTGCGATCAATGCTGCGGTAATCTTTTTGATAAAACGAAATTTGCCTACCAGAAGGCAATAGAATGGAGCAATAACGATAAGGAATTTATCAAGAGAGCAGGATTTAGCCTTATGGCCTACCTAGTAGTTCACGACAAGAAAGCTCCAGATAAAGAATTTGCAAAATTCCTTTCTGACATAAAGGCCGCTGCTACTGACGAAAGAAACTTCGTCAAAAAAGCTGTAAACTGGGCTTTGCGGCAGATAGGCAAGCGCAGTCTTGAACTCAACAGGGAAGCCATAAAAACCGCAAAAGAAATTCAAAAGATGGATCCTAAGAGCGCTAAATGGATAGCGTCCGATGCGCTTAGGGAGTTGACGGGCAAAACCGTGCAGGAAAGGCTGAAGGCTAAAGCCTCTAAATAGAGGCAAGTAAATGCACATATAGTAAAATGGTATCCTTTCGTGTAAGGACTCTCGGAATTGATTCGGGGAAGCCTATCGTCGTTCTTACCGAAGACGATGCCGCAGATTTGGGCGTCAAGAGTTCGTCGAGAGTGAGGGTAAAATCCAGTAGAGGAGAGATTACTGCAATAGTAAACATCGCAACCAAGACATTGTCTAATGGAACGATTGGAGTGTTTGATGAAGTTCGCAGGATACTGAAACTAAGGGATAATGATAGGGTCGATGTTGAGGTTGCACCTTTTCCGTCATCGCTCCAGTTTATCAGGAATAGGCTGTTAGGAAGGAAACTAAACTATGATGAGATTCATGAAATAGTGAAGGATGTCGTTGAAGGGAACCTTAGAGAGACAGAGATAGCATCCTTTGTGACCTCCCTGCACATGCAGAGCGTTGACCTTGACGAGGCTACTAGTCTGACTAATGCTATGGTGGAAACCGGGCACTTTCTGAAAATCAAAAAGCGGCCTGTAGTAGACAAGCATTCCATTGGAGGAGTGCCTGGGGACAAGACAAGCCTTTTACTAGTGCCAGTTCTGGCCGCCGCCGGCTGCACCATACCAAAGTCTTCTTCGAGGGCCATAACCTCTGCTGCAGGTACTGCCGACAAAGCCGAGGTCCTGATGCCCGTCAACCTTGGAATTGAAGAGATTACCAAAGTGGTTCAAAAGACCAATGGATGCCTTGTCTGGGGAGGCTCTCTAGAACTTGCACCTGCAGACGACATCTTCGTCCAGATAGAATTTCCCCTTTCGATAGACCCTCTTTTGTTACCGTCGATCATGAGCAAGAAACGCGCCGCAAATGTGGACAATCTTGTTATCGACATACCTACTGGGACAAGGACGAAAATCAAGACAATAGAGGAAGCGAACCTACTTGCAAAGGATTTCATAGAGCTTGGAAGGCGTGTTAATATCAAAACGCAATGCACCATTACAAGCGGCGAGCAACCGATAGGCTATGCCGTGGGGCCTGCATTGGAGGCCAGAGAAGCCCTTGAAATTTTGATGAGGAGAAGGGTTGTGCCCGAACAGATAGACAAGGTCTGCCATATTGCTGGAGCCCTGCTCGAAATGGTGGGAAGAAATAACGGCTATGATATTGCTTTTCAAATTTTGAAGAGTGGTAAGGCTGAAAAGAAGATGCGGGAAATCATTTCCCAGCAGGGAGGAAATCCGAATGTTACGCCTGAGGACATAGAGGTTGGAGAATACACGTTCGATGCAAAGTCAGAGAATGCTGGGAATTTGCTTTGGATAGATAACAACGGTCTGGTGGAGGTTGCAAGGGCTGCAGGTGCGCCAAAGGACAGGGAAGCAGGAGTACTGCTGCATAAAAAGCTTGGAGAGCGCGTCAGAAAAGGTGAGTCATTATTCACTATATACAGTGCTAAATCAAGAAAGATGGAAATGGCAAGGAAACTTCTTGAAGAGGTTAGAGTCTGCGGCGTCGCAGAAAAAGGAGAGATGCTCATTCAAAGGGTTAGGGAGATTCCCGTTCCAAAGAAGGCGTTCATACTTGAGCGCTAGCGCCTGAAACGCATGCTGAAGTCTATGCTCTTTGCAGAATGGGTGAGCATCCCCATTGAAATTATGTCGGCACCAGATTTTGCATAATCAGCAAGGTTATCAAAATTAACTCCTCCAGAGGCTTCCACTTCTATTTTGTCCCTAAGCTCCTGTTTCTTAAGCTCGCTTACGGCGTTCCTGATTTCAGCAGGGCGCATATTGTCCAGCATGATGATGTCGGCGCCAGCCTTTACAGCTTTAATGGCATCTTCAATGCTTGAAACTTCGACCTCTATTTTTTTAGAGAAACTTACCTTCTTTTTAGCGAGCTGGACGGCTTTCTTGACGCTCCCTACAAGTGCTATATGGTTGTTCTTTATCAGAACCATGTCCTGAAGGTCTGCCCTGTGCGGGTCTCCTCCTCCGAGCTCGACAGCCTTCTTCTCCAGCGACCGCAGGCCTGGAGTCGTCTTCCTTGTCGCTGCAATTCTTACTCCCTTCCTAGCTCTTTCTGCAATTGAGACGGCCTTTGCTGTGGTCGTTGCTATCCCGCTTAGATGGCTAATTATGTTTAGGGAGACCCTTTCCAGAGCGAGCATCTTCTTTGCATCTCCTGACACTTTTGCAACTATGGTGCCATTGGAAACTCTCTGGCCGTCAGAAACTTTCTGCTCAACCTCAAGCCCCTTCTGCTTTACGAAAAAGAGCACTTCTGCGAGCCCCGCAACGACGCAATCTTCCTTGGCTATTATCTCCGCTGTAGCGGTCTGACCTTCTGCAATCACAGCATCAGTTGTAACATCCCCTCTTCCATAATCCTCCTGCAAGAAGGTTTCAAGCATGAGCATGACGCGGCTATCCATTATTATTATTGATGAGGTCTTGGTTGATTAGTCTTTAGCCCGCCCCTGTGTGCAAAAAGATGCCGGGGGGATTGTAAGCATGAAGCAAGCTGTTAATGTTATCTTTGATGAAGTGGTGTTAATTTTGCCTTTCATGTTTAGAGTAGGCAATATAAGACAAGCCATTTCTACAATGCTAGATGAAACGACGGGTTCTTCTCTTTCTTGCTACAATGGCCGTAGTTGCTGCAGCAACAGCAATCTACTGGTCTCCATCGCAGACAGTCCAAAAAGAAAAAGGCATACTTGAGGGGCAGGTTACAATAGGCCCCATCTGCCCTGTAGAGAGACCTGACATGCCGTGCAAGCCTTCGCCAGAAACTTACGCTGCGAGGAAGATACTCGTCTTTAAGCAGGGGAGCAAAGTTGCCGCTGTGGACATCAATTCGGATGGCTCCTATAGCATCGAGCTTGAGGTGGGAACGTATACCATCGACATAAACAAAACAGGGATAGACAGGAGCCCTGAACTTCCAAAACAGATCGAGATCAAAGCAGGCCAAACTACGAAACTGAACATAAGCATAGAAACAGGGATAAGGACAGGATATTCTTAATAGGAATTAGAGTGTTATTGGAATTAAATAGGTGTCGAGTTGGAGAAAAAGCGGGTACTCGTATTTGTTGCAGCGTTATTTGCAGTGTCTGGCACTATATTCGTGCTGGAGAACCCCTTTAGATCTGCAATCAACGATTCTCCAGCAACAGGCCCTCCGATAGGGACAGAAATAGGCTGGCAGGCTCCTAACTTCAAACTTCAGAGCATCTCGGGCGAGCAGGTAGAGCTCAAGCAGTTTAAAGGCAAAGTGGTTGTGATAAACTTCTGGGCTAGTTGGTGCCCGTACTGCGTCGATGAAATGCCAGAATTTGAGAAGCTGAGCAAGGAGATGGGCGACAAAATAGTAATTATTGGAGTAAATAGAGCCGAGTCCTTGGAGAAGCAAAACGAATTTCTAAACTCGTTAGTTGTAAAGATCACTTATAGATTGCTTTTAGACACTAATGATGAGTCTTCCAAGTCTTACGATGTTCGCGTAATGCCTACAACATTCTTCCTTAACGAGAATGGCGTCATAGCTCAGAAGAACCTTGGTCCTCTAACAGTCGATCAAATGAAGCATCTTGTTGCAAAGTCGTACATTGCGGCCGGCGGTGGAGAAAATGCTCCTTTGGAACCTCCGAAAGGGCAGAATATCAAGCATCTTGATAATTTATTAACCGACCGGCGTGAACCCGAACATGTTAGGTCAAACTCCTATTTAGCTATCAAACGATATTCTATTTTATGCTAGGCCCTTCTGCCGCTCAAA
>Ga0209002_10002513_pt1 | contig 14759 bp, 14 predicted proteins | sample Rifsed16ft2_FD_184010 | JGI IMG/M metagenome (GOLD analysis project Ga0209002, IMG submission 184010) | Soil microbial communities from Rifle, Colorado, USA - sediment 16ft 2 (version 2) | ecosystem: Environmental > Terrestrial > Deep subsurface > Rock core/Sediment | place: Rifle, Colorado...
GGCCAAATCTGTAGGTTTGTGATTCAAGAGTGACACTTCCTGTTTGTGTTTTTATTTCAGTTGTTGCTGATATTCCAATAGTAACACCGACGTTGGCAAGATCAGAATATGCCAAATTAATTGCATCTTCGTCATGTAGCGAGTCATTTACCAAAAATTTTATTTCATTACTAATTGTGCGCAGATTTTTAATCAAATTTGGATCGTTTTGATTCAATTGATTCACTACGACGTATTCTATCGTTCCAGTAAATGTACTAGAGTTTGCAGTGGTTTCTTCTAGCTCAGCTCTGTAAATGCCATTGTTAATACGTTGACCATCTTTCTCTCCAAAAGAGAGAAGATCAATAACAATGGGTTGAGTATCGGTTTCATTTGATATATTTCCAGTGTTTGTTGTATCAGATGATTGATCAAAGTTTATTTCTAGATACACTTGGGATGAGCCAGATATTCCATTTATCGTGACAATGTCTGCATCATCGATCATAACCATTCCTTTTCCTGAAGAGATGTCACCAGTATCTAATATCTGAACAGTCTGTGTTCCTGGCAATCCACCAAAGTGTAATGTCATTGTTGTGTCTGAAAATGAGTTTATACCGAATTGTTGCTCGAATGAACGTAAATCAAGGTTTAACCAGCTGGTTCCCTCTGGTGAATCCAAGAAAAGGTCTTGCAGAGTTTTTGCTGTAATTCCAAGATTTATTGAGATTTTTTCAACAGAACCGTTTGAAGTAGATCTTGTATCTATAATCAATCTATCAGAATTTTTATCCGGTACACTAGACGGAACGGATGTTCCGCCAGTAAGTGATGTAGTTGAGGAAGAATAGAAATTTACGCTTGATGCACTTTCCAAAGTCACTGGATTTCCAATCTTTAATGTAGGAATAATCGCAGTGCTTCTAAAAACATCTAGATCTTCGTCTGACCCTGGATTTACATTTTGATCAGTATCTACTAGAGTGATTGTTGCCTTTTGGCCTGGATTAAACTGAGTAGCGGAGATAACAAGTGATATTGATGCGGTGGAATCACCTGTTACAATTGATGTAGTCTTTGAGTTGTATTCGATCGAAGCTGATTGACCGCGAGGAGTACTATTTGAAATTCCGATTACGGAATTATCATCATAATCAAAACTGTAAAAGATGCCAGAATTTGGTTCTGACTCTACTAGTGTTACTATGTTGTTATAGCTTGTTGTTCCTGTGGAAACAGAACTAGAGGGTTGATATTGGTTTGTTTTCAGAATGACCACCGACCCCGACCCCAAATTCATCCCTAGGTTTCCATTTTTTTCAAACCCCAAGCTTCCAAGATATGGATTCAGATTTACTAGTCCTAGTCCTCCATTTCCAGAATTTGAACCTGATTCTGTAAAGGCTTGATAAAATGTGGTTCTTGGAGAATCGATTTTAAATGTCCAAGAATCCACATCAGTAGGATCTTGATTTAACTGCATGTCATTTACTGTTACAAAGACTTCGGCGCCCTTTGGATATCCATTTCTATCAATGTTTAAAGAAATGTTAGGAATATCAGAATAATTTAGATCAACTCTTTGAGCACCTCCACCCTTATTGTAAATAATTGTGACATCATTGCTAAAAGAGAAAAGTTGGATTAATGGCCATGCATCTTCATCTAATCCTATTTGGCCTACAGGTATTCCTCCATTTCTGTTAGGACTTTTGGCATTCCTTAAAACATTATTTTGGTTAGGTGACGGTGGAGTTGGTGAGCCATTGCAAGCGTTGAAGGAGGAGGTACCATCAGTTGAACCTGTAATTCCATCCGAGCTTGGAATAGAAACACCCTCAGTTTCTGAAATATCTATACCAAGTACAGAGACATCGGTAGAAGCAGCGCAAAATACACCAAAGTCTAGGCTCTCACCCGCTACGCCCCCAAATGCAATTTGATCAGCTTGTTTTGCTTTTTCTATATTAGCAAAATAAGCATACCAATTACCATCAGAACCTTGCACCATTCGAAGGTTTTTTCCATTTATTGTAACATTTGGTTCGCCTTTACCTTCATCAGTGTCTGAAATGTCACTATCTCTTATTACAACTTCAACTAACATAGACCCGGAAAAATGATTTTGAAAGGAGCTATTTTCTGCAGATACAAAGAGGTTTGGATGAGAAGATTCTGCACCTGCATCAATATTGAGGAATAAAGGTAGTATAAGAAGCAAACCTAATGAAAGAGCCAGAAATTTGTACATTTTAACGATAAAAGATTTATCAAACCTCCAAATATTGTTGTCGTATAACTTGTACTTGTTTTGTATGCGTGATAACAATTCTTTATCCTATACAAAGATGCTTGTAAGATACATGATTAACATTCCTACCGAGAATCCTGAAACTACAGACATGGTTGAAAATGTTTTTTCTTCATCTTGTCTTATCCAGTTTAAAATAGAAACAACTACTTGAAATATTGCTCCTGCTCCTATTGAAAGAAATACTACAGCTGCAAATGGAGAATAAATAAATCCTCCAATCCATGCGCCAAAAATTGCAGGAGTTCCTGCAATCATTCCCATCATGACAAGTTTTCCTATCAATGGCTTGCCTTTTGCCATTGGTGCTGCAATTGCAAGACCCTCCGTTGTATTATGTATAGCAAATCCTACTATTAGGAAAGTGCTAAGAGCGATTTCTCCAAGACCAACTGCTGCTCCAATTGCAAGTCCCTCACCTAGATTATGCAAGCCTATACCTATAGCAATCATCAAACCAATGGTAACAGGTTTTGTAAGATTTGATGTAGTTCTACTAATTAGTTTCTCTGATGAATAGTATAATCCAAGAAATGATATCACAACAACTGTGGCAACAAGCAGTTGTCCGTTAAAAGCTCCTGAAAGGCTTGTTGTGGATATTTCTAGACCTTCTTGTATTGCGTCTATTCCAAGAAACATCAGCAAGCCGGCAGTGAGGGCAAGGAAAAATTTGTACTTGCTTTTACTCATCTTTGCTATAAATGGAAACCAAAGTAATCCTATCAATACTGGAATTACTCCAACATATGTACCAATTATTGCAAAATATGAGACAAGCTCGAAATTTGGTTCTGGTGTCTGTATTGCTGCAATTACTGACTTTGAGAATCTTGTTCCATCATTTAGTGTTAGTCCTACTTCATATGGTTCACTTTCATTCCACGCAAATGGAATAATTACTTTGGCAGTTTCAAATCGATTTAGGAATTTATCTGGTTCTATTCCGGCAGGTTGGATTCTATCATTTACGTCAGCCTGTACTACTTCTACATCTATGTGTCCTGTGTTTCTTACTGTTGCAATAATTTTCGAGTCAAGAAACTCTATTTTTTCTATTGTAATTTCAGGAAGCGCTACGCCAAGACCAAGAAAGTTAGAGCCTGGACCAAAAATATATGCAATCATTAAGCCTAACATTACAATAGGAATTAAGGCACTTGCGATAAGTTTGGCTTTTGAAGTTTTTTTGATTTCTTCCATTTATTTAACACCATATTGCGATGTGTCTGACTCTTTAACTAGAAAGAGGCCAGTCCACCCCTTTTCAGCAAATTCAGTTTTATGTGCATGAAATAAGTATTTTCCAGGATAAGTGTAATTAAATTCCATAATTCCTCTTTCTCCTTGCGAAAATGTGATTACATCTGTGTATGTGGAAGGTATGCTATATGTTCCTGTAGGATAGTAATCAAACAAGTTTCCGTGTAGATGAAGATTGTTTATTTGATCAAACTCTAATATGTTTACAACATATACTCTGATTAATTCATTTGTGTTAATTTGGATTGGATGATGTTGATAGTAAAATGGTATGGTATTTGCGGCGTAAAAGTTGTTTTCAGTATCAAAATCTGTGTCAAATCCATTTAGAACCATTACCATCTCATCTGCTGGCTGTCTGCCTTCTTTTGGATCTACTATGTATACGCCATACAATCCGCGAGAGATGTGTTCTTCAAGTGGCATTACATGACAATGATATGGATGGACCCCTACAGGTCCAGCTGTAAATTCGTAAGTGAATTGTCCTCCACCTTGCCCTACAGATTCAAAGACACCGTCCATCTCTGCCTTATGTATTCCATGAAAATGCATTGTATGTGGTTTTTGTCCGTTGTTGATGAAATGTACACGGATAAGATCTCCTTCAGTAGCTCTAATTGTCGGACCTGGGACAGTTCCATTAAAAGTCCACACATTATAAAATACCCCGGGAGAAATTTCCATTATTTTGTTATCTTCTGCAATAATGGTAAACTCGCGAAGTGTAGTTCCATCTGAAAGTTTTGAAATTCTGCCATAGCTAAATTCACGTAAGTATTTCTCAGGATCAAATTCCAATGGTTTGCCAGAATAACCAACAGGATCAAGTACATCACCTGTTGTTTGTATAACAGCACCAGAATGGGTTAGGAAAGTCTTTGGTTCCTTTGTTGCATCTATGTTCAAAATTGGTAAGGAAAAATAGATAACAGTAACAAAGAATCCTGCAATTATAGCTAATAGCATCTTTCCTTTCATTGTTTTCACTAGGTGCATTTGATAAAAATAACAAGAGTAGCATATTTATAATTTAGCCTAGGCTAACTTTTTTACCTTAGGCTAAATTATTGGATCAATTTCAAATCCCAAATTTTAATAGTGGTCTTATATCACTCACGCCTGTGAAAAAACCAGCAATGCTCTTTGTAATAGGAGGTTTTTTGATAATAGTTGGTATAGGACTTTCTGTTTATGGTTCACAGTTGATAGTTGAGAATCTTGTTACAGAGGAAAAACGACTAGGAATGGGCACGTCTATGGAACTATCAAAAGAGCTAGATCCCACAATAAATGAGAATGGTGTGTATGTGTTACAGATCCCAGATTTTAAAGAAGAGAGTAGTTTACAGACATATGTTTATGATCCATCGGATCAAGTTGTTGTTTCAAAATCAATAGAACGCAATCCGTTTCAAGATAACTTTACAATTTCAACTGCAGGAACTTATAAGATTCTGATAGAAAACACGGGAGAAAGAGAACTTGAAGTAACAGCCGTATTAGGATACTTGCCACAAGGTCAATCTATGACTATAAGCATTTTTGGATTTATTATAATAATAATTGGATTGATAGGCCTAGCTGTTGGAACAATCTATTTCATTAAATCACGTAATAGAACTGGTACTAATTAAGAAATGAATCTAATTCTGTAAGACCGTCTACAACTCCAGAAAAATTCTCGTCACTTTCCATTATTTTATTTAGTTTTTCTTTATCTACAGCAAAAATAGTTTTATTTCCGTCTTTTTTTATTTTAACAAAACCATGCTCTATAACATAGGATAATTTTTTGTATATAATTATCACTAATCCTTAATTTTTCTGTAAGATATGATGATTCTTTACTTCCATTTTCAAGTTCTAACAGTATTGAAGAGACGTCAGGATCAACTAGAACTTCAAGCATTTTTTGTCTATCGTAGTTTTTTTCTAATTCATTTCACCATCTATTTGTTGAGTTTAAAATTTTCTTCTTATTTGATATAAAATCATTAATCAAGATCTTGTCAATGTTTGCAGGATTGATATAATATGCTCTTCCTTTTAGTTGCATCTCAAGGCTTTCTACGTAACTCAAAAGTTCATCTTCCTCACTTACCATAATTGTGTCCACTTCCATCCCCTCACGTTTGCATTTTTTTGCCTCTGCGAGTGTTCGTGACTCTATAAATGGGTCAACCTGTCTGTACCTATAACAGAGATAGACCATCTCTCCGCCGGTATCCAGTTTTATTTCACGTTCATTTTTCAGTTTTGATAAAGTAGCATCATCTGGAATGTAAAAATGTGAATACGGTTTATCAGCAAGAATGTTGTTTTTCTGACTTTCATTATCAATAAAGCAAGCACTTGGTTGGCCATCAGTTATCATCACTATCCTTTTGTTTTGGGCCTCTTCATGTTTTAGAATCTTAAGTGCTAACCTGAAAGCAGCTTGATAATTGGTGTAGTGTAAAAAGTTATCATTTGCATCATATGTTTTCAAGTATGGTATATCACGCGGATCTATTTTAGATGCAAAAGATCCAAATCCAATGATGTAAATAGAGTCATTTGGAAAAAATTTTTTATTTAAAACATATAAGCCCCAAAGTGCTTTTTTTGCAGCTTCTATTCTACTGCTTTCTCCTGCACCAATGGAATATTTCATAGTAGAGCTTAGGTCTATGCAATATACTACAGCAACTTTTACTTCTTCGGTTGTTTCAAATTCTTCCAGATCATCAAATTCCATAGAAAGTGGAAATTTTATTTTAGAATCTTTTTTTGCAATTCTTTGTATTAAGTTTAGCACGGTTTGTGGAACATTAAGAAATTTTATATCGTCACCTAGTTCAAATTTTTTTGTTGTATCTTGTATCATACTTCCTGCGCCGATTTTTTTTGTTTCATGAAATCCGAATCCTCCTTCATTGATGGCTTTCATAACATCTTGTAGAAGTTTTTCACCAATCTCAAAGAATCCTTTGTTAGTAAACCATTTTTTTTCGTCTTTAAGATATCCCTGTTTCTGGAGGTATTTTGTGATAGGTTCGCCTGACGCGTGAATATCGGTTTCTGTCCCTTCAGAGTTTTCTTCAAGATTTTGCTGATTGGCAGATGGCCTAATTACTCCTTGTAGAATGTGTTCTAGATCTTGCATGCTTGGAGTTTTTTCCTTCAATATTTGTTTTGATAAGGTTTGAAGGATTTTTTGTAATGTTTCATTTGACATCTCGTTGCTAGGCTCTGTAGTTTTACTTTCATGATTTAAGAAATACAAAACGTTTCTAGTATCAGGCTGCGACATAACCAATCTCTTTTTTGTTAAGGATTTTAGGTTCAACCCAACATAATCCTTCTAGTATAATTTCAATAATCGCAGCTCTTAATTCATTTTGTGCATTTTCTGAAAGAGTGATGAATTCAGATTTTATATTATAGGTGAGGGTTTTTTTCTCAAATTCTTGTTGTTCTAAAGAGACCTTGTTATATATTTGACCAATAAGATTTCGGAGAGTTTCAAAGCTTTGTAATTGATTTTCATATGACAGTTGCATGCTGTTTTTATCTACAATCTTTTGTGAGACCTGAAAAGTTTTCCCTACAAACTCTTGTTTTATTTTATCTAGTAATGCCTGATCCATTTCTTTTATGTATTCAAGTGAGGTTTCCTTGATTGATTGATCTATAAGCTCGCGAAGCACTTTCTCCCTATTTGCAAGTGTATCCTCCATTTCTGCAAGTTCAAATTTTGTAGCTTGCCCTATACAGAACATATCAGAAGGTCTTGGTATTACTAATATTTTGTGTGATAATGATCTAGTTCTTTCTGCTTCGCCTACAAGAAGTTCAAGACAGTGAATTCCCATTCGCACACTCACACCCTTGTCTTGGTTTATTTCCTGACTTGCTCGTGCGTTCTGAATCACTCTTGCTAAAGTCTTCAATATAAAAATAGGTATAAACGATTTTGAAATTTTTGCTTCTTGTATTATTACCAGCATTTCTTCTTCAACAGATTTTGGATAATGAGTATGGATGTGACTTTTTAGACGGTCATATAGAGGTTCGATTATTTTTCCAGAATGAGTATAATCTATTGGATTTGCAGTTGCAAAAAAGGCAGTCTTTGGCTCAAAGATGACAGGATATGCACCAGTTGTGAATCTTCCTTCCTGAAGTACTGATAAGAGTGCGACTTGTTTTCTTGTATCAAGTACTGGCAATTCATCTATACAAAAAAGTCCATGTTTTGCTTGCATTAATTGACCAGGAGAATATGATTCGATTTGATACATTTCAACTCCTTTTTTTGTAATTTTTACAGCATCTATCTGTCCCACTAGATCTTTGACAGAAATATCAGGGGTTGCAAGAACATACTTGAATCTACGTTCTCCATCTAACCATTCTATTTTTGTGTCAAGTTTATTGTTACGAATTTTATCCATGCTGTTTGAATCAATGTAGAATTTTGGTGAGGCCATATTGTCATCTTGATCTTCTAATAAGGTGATCATCTCATTTTGTGGCAGATCCATGGGTGAATCATTTGTTATACTGCCTTTAATGATAGGCATAGGAGACAAGAGATGTTTTGCTATTGTTTGTGCAATCTTTGTTTTTGCCTGACCTATTTGTCCAACTAACATAATATCATGACATGCAAGAATTGCTCTATCTAATGATGGGATAACATCTTCTTCAAAGCCTATAATTTCGGGATATTTTACTTCATCTCTTTGCATTTTTGAAATCAGGTTTTGTCGAAGTTGAACTTTCGCTTCTACAATCTTGTAGTTAATTTCAAAAAGATCTCTGAGTGTTTTGACTTGGGTATAGTCCTCTGGAAGGCCAGCCATTATTTCTGTATATTTAGGATCAGAGGAATAGCTTCGTTTTACAAGTTCGGAAATCTCTTGCGCCACTTTGATAAATTATGCCAGAATGCGATTTAAAGTATTGTCTGTTTTAGCATGGTTTTTATCGGGGAGGAATGAAATTTTTGTTCACTTGACTACGCAAGAATATAGACACATTGTTAGGATTGCAGGAAAAGATGTTCCTGGAGCAAAGAAAATGATCATTGGAGTCAGTCAAGTTAGAGGAATAGGCTACAACTTTGCCAAAGCAATTTTAGATCTTCTTAAGATAGAGCATAATAGTAATGTTGGTTTTTTGTCAGAATCACAAGTAGACTCTATTGAAAAGGCCATAAGAAACCCAGCTTCACTTAACATGCCAGCATGGTTTCTTAACAGAAGAAAAGATATTGATTCCGGAAATGATTTGCATCTAATTACTTCAGATATAGAGTTTAACGTTAGAAATGATATTGAGCGAGAGAAAAATACTAACAGTTGGAGAGGTTTTCGTCACACTTATGGGTTAAAGGTTAGAGGCCAGCGAACTCGTACAACAGGACGCAAAGGTGGTGCTGTTGGAGTACGTAAAGGAGGCAAGGTGCTTCCACCAGGAGCAGTACCAGCTGAAGGTGCACCAGCTGTACCAGGAGCAGCTCCAGCTGAAGGTACCAAACCTGCAGCAGGTGCAGCAGCTCCAGCTGCGAGTGCAAAACCAGCTGCAGGAGCAGCTCCAGCAGCTGCAAAGCCAGCAGCAGGTGCAGCAAAACCAGCTGAGAAAAAACCAACAAAATAGGTGAAGTGAATGGGAGATCCTAAGAATCCTCGCAAAAATTGGAGAAAGCCAAAGCGTCCTCTAAACTTTGATTTATTAAATGAGGAACTTCATGTGCTTGGAACTTTTGGTTTGAAAAACAAACGTGAGCTTTGGAAGGCACATACAGAACTTTCAAGAGTAAGAAATCAAGCAAGATCACTTTTAGCTTTAACACAAGAAGTAAGAGAAAAAAAAGAACAGGTTCTTATGAAATCTCTTATTAGAATAGGGTTGGTAAATACAAATTCCACACTTGATGACGTTTTGAATTTAAAAGTAACAGATTTGCTTTCACGTAGATTGCAGACAATTGTTCAGAAAAAAGGATTGATAAAAAGTCCCTATCAAGCAAGGCAAGTAGTAGTTCATGGTCACGTCATGATTGGAGAAAGAGTGGTTACTGTTCCATCATATACAGTTAAGGTAGAAGAAGAAAACCAAATACATCTAGTTCCAGGTATCAATTTTGGTCAACCAAAACAGCAGGTAGTAGAAGCAGTTGCACCTGAACAAGTACAAGAATAAGACATACACAATTATTTAGAGAAAAAAGATTAAGATTAGATTATGTGTTCAATCATAGGTTACCGAGGCGGTGAGCCAGCTGCGCCACTTCTAGTCAAGGGACTAAAACGTATGGAATATAGAGGATATGATAGCGTTGGTGTTGCTACGTTCTCTGGGAATCAAATTTCTGTAAGAAAAGGAGTGGGCAAAGTTATGGAGGTAAACGACAGAGTCAAACTAGACACACTATCTGGAACAGTTGGGATAGGACATACAAGATGGGCGACACATGGAAGAGTAACTGACATAAATGCACACCCCCATCCATCAAGTTCTGGAAATATTGCCATAGTACATAATGGAATAATAGAAAATTATGAGGAATTAAAAAAAGAATTACAAGAAAAAGAATACACGTTCAAAAGCGAAACAGACAGCGAAGTCATTGCAAATCTTCTACAATATAATTTCGATCAAACAAAAGAAATTAAAAAATCTATGATAGAAACTGTTTCTAGGTTAAAAGGAAATTTTGCATTTGTTGCAGTGTTTGAAAATGGAACCCTTGCAGCAGCTAGATTCCATGAACCATTGATAGTAGGAATTGGAAAAGAAGGGTATTTTGTTTCAAGTGATGTGCTAGGATTTGTAGAGTATACAGATGAAGTAATTTATCCTGATAACCGAGAATGTCTTATAATTAATTCATCTGGAATACAAATGTTTGATTTTGATGGAAATCAAGTACAACTTCAGATTACAAAAGTTTCAAAAGAACTTGCTGACGCTTACAAGGGCGATTATGCCCACTTTACATTAAAAGAAATTTCAGAACAGCCAGTTACCATAATGAAAGCAGGCGAAAACACTAAACTTGAACTTGATTTACTGACTGAATTTGTAAAACATGCAAAGAATCTTTACGTAACTGGAAGTGGTACAAGCTATAATGCAGCTCTAGTAGCAAAACACCTCCTTTCAAAATATGCAAAAATAAAGATAGAACCAGTCATCTCAAGCGAGGTACAATTCTCTTCAAACTTTTTTGATCATCAATCTATTTTAATTGCACTTTCGCAGAGTGGTGAAAGCGCAGATGTACTTGAGGCAGTAAACATTGCTAAAAAAAATGGAGCCAAGATTGTTTCTATTACTAATATAATGACTTCATCTCTGGTTCATGCTTCATCTATCGCAGTAGGTTTGAATTGTGGTCCAGAAATTGGTGTTGCTGCAACAAAGAGTTTCACATCACAACTTGCCATACTTTACAAAATGACAGACAAGTTGTGTGAAGGTAGCATGGGATTAGATTTCAATAAAGTTTCAGACGCAATGAAGACGCTACTTTCTGATCATTCAAAGATTAAAGAAATTGCAAAAAAACTCAAGAACATATCAGACATCTATGTTCTTGGTAGAGGTATTCATTATCCAATTGCCTCTGAAGCTTCACTAAAGTTAAAAGAACTCACATATGTTCATGCAGAGGGACTTCCAGGTGGAGAATTAAAACATGGATCATTAGCTCTTATGGATTCTAGTGTTTATGTTATAATAATAAATCCAAACGATTCTACTTATGTTGATACTTTGTCAAGCGCACATGAGATCAAAGCTCGTGGTGCAAAAATAATTGGAATATCAGACAAACCAAGTGATGTTTATGACTATTGGATTGAAATTCCTTCAATTAACGAGTCATCATATCCATTAATTGAGATAGTCCCACTACAATTATTGGCATATTATTCAGCCTTAGAAAAGGACACCGATCCTGACTATCCTAGAAATCTTGCCAAATCTGTCACTGTGAAGTAATTCTACGGTATTCATTTTCTGTAAGTGAGAGAAGTTTTTCAGCATCTATACCTGTCTTTAATAAGCAACCTATAGAGGCGCCCCCAGCACCTGCGCCTTCCTTAACAAATCCTTCCGCATAAGAACACAATCCAGTGATTTTTGATTCCCCAAGTTTTAGTTTTATAGATAATACTGGGATATCAGAAATTTGTCTTACTGTATCAATAAGATTTGCAGTTTTATCATCGATAATGTATGATGTAGTTCCTATGGCTACATTGTTTTCATTAAAACCAACGTGCTTTGCAAAAGCCAGAACTGCTGCCATTTGCGTTCCGCCTGCCAATATCACCTTTGTTGATTCTGATGCACTACTTAGTATTCCAGCAACTGATGGGATCATTGGGTCACCAAGTTGTGTCACAATATCATATGGATCTCTTGATTGTAATCGTTTTAATGCAGTTTCTACTATTTGATTTTTCAAATCAATCGGATTTTGTGGCATACTACTACTAACAGAAGCTTGTAGTCCGAATCCTCTTAACACTCCAAGTGCAGTTGTGGTTCCACCGGGAATACTTTCTCCTATTACAAGACAATCAGTAGAAGAACCAAGAGATCGTCCTATTATTCTTCCATGTTCAACTGCTTTTCGCGTAAGATCTTGGTCAAGTGCTGGTTCCTGCAAAATATTTTTTCCTGGTTCCAAACCAAGCTCTAAGTATGGAAGTTTTGGAGCAATTTTGCTTCCTGCATTGATTACAAAACAAGGTATGCTTGATGCTTCAAGTGCAACTTTTGTGAGAATAGCCGGAGTAGGCTTGCCATCAGGAGTCATCGGAATGGCGTCAATACTTTTACAGTATCCATAATGAAGAAATTCGGCGTCTGCTGCAGAGGTGAACTTTAGTAGATCGGGTTTAGCTCCAGCCACTGTGATTCCGGGAATCTCACAAGTATGAGTATAAGATGTGACAAATGAAAATACAAATTTTTTATTTTGAGTTTTTTTGATAAAATCGTTACCTTTTTCCACATTTCCAAAAATTTCTATGTCTTTCACAAATCACTCACTATTCATAAATTCTGCAAATTCATCTTCAGTTCTTGGCTGTAGTACAAAGTTAGTCTTTTTTTCTTTACCTATAGTTGATGAAACAGACGAACCATAATTATGACCAGGATAAAGCACATAGTTTTCATTCATCTTGCTGATTACATCAAAAAGACTATGATAGAGCTCTCTTGCGTTACCGCCAGGAAGATCAACTCTTCCACAGTTTCCTACAAAAATGGTATCACCAGAAAAGATTTTGTCGTCACCGACTAGACAGATGCTATCTTTTGAATGTCCTGGTGTATGAAAAACTGTAATCTCGGAATTTCCAAACTTGATCTTGTCCCCATCAGATACCTTCATGTCATTCTTTATTGCAGATTCTTTGTGTTGAATTATTTTTGCTCCTGTTGATTTTACCATAAAGTCATTTCCTATGGTGTGATCAAAATGATAGTGTGTGTTTACAATGTACTTTACTTTCATGTTGTTTCTCTCTATGGTCTGTATTACATCTGGGAGATCCCATGAAGGATCGATTACTATGGCTTCCCCCGTATCTTCATCCTCAAGCAAGTATGTAAAATTCTGCATCTCGCCAACTTCAAATTGATAAACTTTCATAACACACCAACCTCAGCCTCTGTAGGAATGCCAATCTTTTCCACAAGAATAATTCCGCACACATCCATTCTTTTTGGCATACCAACTTTCATCTTATGAAATGTTATAGTTACATCTGCTTTGACACATTTATCGCTAACGTTTCCCGTATCAGGATCAAGTCCCGACGGTACATCTAAAGCAAGTTTGAATGCCTTTGATTTGTTTATCATATCTATTGCAGATGCATGAGGTTCTTTTATTTTGCCAGAGATTCCTGTTCCTAAAATCCCATCTACTATGATATCCGCTTCCAAGTCCAATTCATGAACATCAGAGGCGACAATCAAATCTAGTGAATTCATTTTTTCAAGAAGTTTCCAGTTTGTTCTTCCTTCTTCTGTCTTTATTTTTTTTGGGTTTCCAAGCAATATTACTTTAACAACAGAGCCATATCCTGCAAGATGTCTTGCTACAACAAATGCATCTCCACCGTTATTACCAAGTCCTGCAAATACCAATATTTTTTTTGATGAAATGTTGGAAAATTTTTCTACAATATACCGCGTTGCTGCTGCACCAGCATTTTCCATCATCATCTTTCTTGGAAATCCCATTTGGTGACCGTTCTCTTCAATCTGCATCATCTGTTTTACAGTGATTTCCATGTAATAATTCAAAAACTGGTCAAATAAGGGCTTTACCAAACGGCTTTATCTTAGTTTTTTATTCATGGTTGCATGTCATTAAAAAATGTCAAGTCGTCCTTATCAAAAATTTCAAAATCATTGAATGACTTGCAAGATTCTCGAGAATATTTAATAAAAAACACTCGTGAAGTCATACTTCTTTGCGGCCAATCCATAATTTCGATTCATAAATCAGATTTTGAAACAGGTAGAAAAAAAGCTGAACACGCAAAGAAACTACTAGATGAGATAAGAAAGAGATCAAGAAGCGAACTGTATAGATACATCGTTACAGCAGAACAAGAACTTGTTGAGGCGTTTGCGTTTATATCCATAGTTGAAAAATCAGACATTCCATCAGCAGCATCACTTGGAGTAAGAGGAGAATCATACATTCTTGGTCTCCTTGACTGTGTTGGTGAACTAAAGAGACTGGTTTATGACAGTATTAGAGTGGGAAAGGCAAATGAAGCTAGGAAATTTTTTGAAATAATGGAAAATCTGTATCTCTTTTTGTATCCTTTTGCCATATATGATAAAATAATAAATGAAACTCGTAGAAAGCTTGATGTAAATAGAATCCTTATCGAAGATGCAAGAGCAGCTGTAACAGAAGAAATACGACGTTCTGCCCTTATTGATGCAATAAATAAGAACAGGAACTGATTTTAAAAAAATTAGTTTGGCAAATCATGATTTTCTTACTTTTGTTATTTTGATTTTTTTAGATTTAGATTTGATATCTGTGTTTTTATCATTTGGAACAAATCTAAATTCGTTTTATGTATTTGACAAAAGTGGTGCGGGAGAAGGGATTTGAACCCTCGAAATCCTAAGATACTAGCCCCTCAAGCTAGCGCCTTTGGCCAGG
>Ga0209002_10002514_pt1 | contig 14752 bp, 15 predicted proteins | sample Rifsed16ft2_FD_184010 | JGI IMG/M metagenome (GOLD analysis project Ga0209002, IMG submission 184010) | Soil microbial communities from Rifle, Colorado, USA - sediment 16ft 2 (version 2) | ecosystem: Environmental > Terrestrial > Deep subsurface > Rock core/Sediment | place: Rifle, Colorado...
CCGCGGCTGGCGCGGCATCGACGAGAGGCGGCGAGGGCGTGTGAGGCACTTCAACCGCAGGCGACGGGCCGGGGGGCATTGGCGCCGGGATTTCGGCCGGCGCCTTGCGCGGTACGGCCTCGATAGATGACGCGGCTCCGGAGGCTTCGCTATCGATGGCGGAGGACGCCGGCGCTGGCGGTACGTCGGATTCCGTCACGAACGCCGGCGCGCCGCTGTCCTCGAGCTGCCATTGCACGAGCAGCACGGCGAGCAACAGGCTTGCCGCCAGTGATGCGGGCAGCCACCAGCGGCCAGTGTGCGGAGTGAGCGCGCGACGCGCCTCGGCCAGGATCAAGCGATCGGTGTCCTTCGAAGGCGCGCCGGCATCGGCGGCCAGCAGCCGGCGCCAGGGTTCGCGATCAATTGGCTCGTCGTTTTTCGGATCCATGTCCTCAGTCCGCCGGCGCATCGGCGCCGAGCATCTCCTTCAGGTGCGTAACCGCATAGCGCAACCGGCTCTTGGCCGTCTCGGCGCCGGTGCCTGTCTCCTGCGCGATCTCAGCCACCGTTAGCCCGCCCTCGACATACAGCAGGAACGCGAGGCGCTGTTCATCCGGCAGTCGCAGCAAGGCCGCGTTGAGTCTCCCGCTCTTTTCGCTGGCGACGGCGATCTCAAGCGGATTGCTCGATTCTGAGTCAGCGGCCGCGGTGATCGCATCATCATCCATCGTCTCATGCCCCGCGCGACGGCCGCTCCGCCGCCAATGATCCATGCAGCAGTTGTAGGCAATGCGGTACAGCCAGGTTCTGAAACGGGCCGTCGGCCGATAGCGTGCGCGACCGCCAATGACGCGCGACCAGCATTCCTGGAATACGTCGTCGGTTGCCGCCGCATCGCCCGCCAGGCGCTTGATGAATCGCCAGAGCGGACGGCGATTCCGCTCGTAAAGCTCCTCGAACGCGCGCACATCGCCTGCGGCATAGCGCAGCATCAATTGCGCGTCGGCCTGCTCCTCCATCGCCGGCACTCTAACCCGGATGGCCCGACCGACCCCTCCTTGAACGTGTCGGAAGCGTCTGCAGTGTTCGGAATCTGCGCAATTTCGGGTCCAAGAGAGGCTCCGGAGGCCGGAAAACCACTGAGATCAAGTAATTGTTCTCGTATAACTCGTTGTTTTTATTGACTATCACGCCAGACCTAAAAAAGATCCAGAAAAGGGCTTGCATTGGATTCAGTGTTATAGTGAACTACAACACCAGATGAGCACATCAGTAGATCGGAACCCGGCCAGATGGCCGACCGAAGCAAAGCGAAAGGAAGGAGAGAGTCATGTTGAACAGGTATGCAAACAGCACCCGGATGGCGGTCAGCGCCGTGGCGGCGGTCGCGATCGTGTCGTTCAACGCCGTGGCACTGGACCAGGCTTATATTGCCTCAGCCCCCAACGGAATCGTGGAAGTCGGTGAGCTGACGCTCGTCGAGGCGGCCCCGCTTGCGGCGGTGAGGCTGCCCGAGGTGATTGTTGTTGCCAAGCGCGAAGCCCCGGCCGAAGCGTCATTCGCAGCAACGACACAGTTGCCCGAGGTCTTTGTAGTCGCCAAGCGGGTCGCCTACATGGTTGCCCGTTCAGAGGCTCACGATGAGGCCCGCTCGGCAAGTGCGAGGGGCTCCGCCGAAGGTGCTCTGCTAAAGTAGTCTGGTAGCGAGCCAAATCACTTACGGCGTAGCGCAATGGACACGAACTGGAACGAAAGCCTGCCGATTTACCGCCAGCTGCGCGACCGCGTGGTGGCGATGATCCTGGAAGGCGTGCTGAACGACGGCGATCCGCTGCCGTCGGTCCGCAGCGTTGCGGCCGAGTACCGGCTCAATCCACTCACGGTCCTGAAGGGATACCAGCAACTCGTCGACGAACAGCTGGTCGAGAAACGCCGCGGTCGCGGCATGTTCGTGACTGAAGGTGCGCGCCGCGCGCTGATGAAGGACGAGCGCCAGCATTTCCTGGAGGAAGAGTGGCCGAAGGTCGCCGCCCGAATCCAGCGTCTGGGCTTCGAGCCCGGCGAATTGCTGACGGCGCTGGCCAAGGCGCCGCCAGCGGCTGCGTCGACGTTAACGCCGGGGCGTGATGCGAAAGTCGATGAGGGAGGCAAACGTGACTGACCTGATCGTGGCGCAGGGGCTCAGCAAGCGCTATGGCGCGACCCTGGCCCTGGATGATGCGTCATTTCGCGTCGGTGCCGGGCGCATCGTCGGCCTGATCGGGCCGAACGGCGCCGGCAAGACCACCGCGCTGAAGGCGGTGCTCGGCCTCACACGCTTTTCCGGCGAGCTGTCGGTGCTGGGCCTCGACCCGTACCGGAGGCGCCACCAATTGATGCAGGACGTGTGTTTCATCGCCGATGTCGCCGTCCTGCCGCGCTGGATCCGCGTCCGCCAGCTGATCGACCTGGTCGCGGCGACGCACCCGAAATTCCGCCGCGATGTCTGCGAACAGTTTCTGGCGCGCAGCGATGTCAAGCGTGACCGGCGCGTCAGGGAATTGTCGAAGGGCATGGTGACGCAGCTGCACCTGGCGCTGGTCATGGCGATCGACGCGAAACTGCTCGTGCTCGACGAGCCGACGCTCGGCCTCGACATCCTGATGCGCAAGCAGTTCTATGAGACGCTGCTGAACGAATACTTCGACGAGCAGCGCACGATCCTGGTCACGACCCACCAGGTCGAGGAGGTCGAGCACATCCTGACGGATCTCCTGTTCATCGACCGCGGCCGCATCGTGCTCGACGCCGCGATGGACGAGGTGCAGGAGAACTACGCGCAGGTCGCGGTGAGACCCGAGCAGGTGGCTGCCGCGAAGGCCCACAAGCCGCTGGCTGAACGCCAGGGCCTGGGCCGCACGCACATGCTGTTCCGCGGGGTGGATCGGTCGGAGCTCGAACGTCTGGGCGATGTCGGCGTGCCATCGGTGGCAGATCTCTTCGTCGCGGTGATTCAGGGAGCACGTGCATGAGCCGCTTCATCTGGCTGATCCGCCGCGAGATCTGGGAGCACAAGGCGATCTGGGTGGCGCCGGCCATCGTGCTCGCCTGCTTGGTGCTTGCTTTCATGACGGGTAATGTCCACCTCGGCCCGATCGGGACCATCGATGCCGCCACGCCGTTCGGCGCACTGCCGCTGGAAAAGCAGACGCAACTGTTGCTGCTCGTCTACGGCGGACTCGCGCTCGTCGTTTTCTTGGTCATGGGCATCGTCGGGTTCTTCTATTCGCTCGATTCGCTGTACGCGGATCGTCGTGACCGCAGCGTCTTGTTCTGGAAATCACTGCCGCTGTCGGATGCCGAGACCGTGTTGTCGAAATTCGCCGTCGCGGTCGTGGTGATACCCCTGGTTGCCACGGTTGGTGCACTGCTGGCGCAGCTCATGGTCGCGGGCGGTGGTGCTGCGATGCTCGAGTTCGCCGGCGTGTCCGGACGCATCATGTGGCAGCCCGAAGCGCTGCTGGGCGGAATGGCCGTGGCGGTGCTGTGGTGCATCACTGCCGTCATGTGGTACTCGCCAGTCGTCGCCTACCTGATGCTGGCCTCGGCTTGGGCGCCGAAGGGCCCGTTCCTGTGGGCGGTGCTGCCCCCGGCGGCAATCGGCGTGTTCGAGCGCGTGGTGCTGGGCTCGGAATATGCCGGCAATTTCATCACGGACCGGCTGTTCGGTTTGTACCGGCTGTTGAGCCCAGACAGGCAAGTGAGCCCGGACGCAGAATCCGCGACGATCCGTCTGTCCGACATCGACCTGGCGGCCAGCCTGAGGGAGTTCTATACCTCGGCCGACTTGTGGCTCGGGGTTGTCGCCGCCGGCCTGATCCTGGCCGCCGCCATATGGGTGCGCCGCTACCGTGACGAGACGAACTGAGGAGAGATGCAAATGATGATCCGCACGGCGGCAATGCTCGCATTGCTCGTGGCCAGTTGGCCGGCGACGGCGGCGACTTCCACGCTGACCCGTGCCTGGCAATTCAAGAGGGATGCCGCGGCCGGCCTCGAAGTCCGGAACTTGATCGGCGACATCCGCATCGAGCGCGGCAGTGACGCTTCATTCCATGTCACCGCGCGCGCAACGATCGAGGCCGGTTCACAGGCCGAGGCCGATCGGCTCGTGCGGGCGATTGAATTCCATACGCGCGATGTGGACACTGGTTCGCGATTCGACGTCGCGTTTCCGAAGCAGCACTTTCCGAAGATCTACCATCCCGAAGGCCCCGGTCAGTGGTGGGGCATGAAGATGTATGTCGAGTACCTGAACGAGCGAATCCGCATGACCGGTGCCCGTGACGAGGCGCCCGGGGTCCGCGTGGACCTCGTGATCCGGGCCCCTGCAGGAGCGAAGCTCGAGGTCAGCAATGTGTTCGGCGACTCGGTTGCGCAGGGCTTCTCGGGTGAGTTGCGCCTCGATGGCACGAGGGGCCTGCAGCGCTCCGCGGACGGCGCGGGCCGCGTCGAACTGGACACCGGCAGCGGCGCGGTGGAAATTGCGGGTCACCAGGGCCGCGTGACCGCGGATACGGGCAGCGGCGCCGTCAGCATCCGGGGCTGCAATTGCGAGATCGACGCCGATACCGGGTCGGGCACCGTCGAGATTCGCGGTGGCTCCGGCGCGCTGCGCGCGGATACCGGCTCGGGCGGCGTCACGATTGAGGGTTTCAGCGGCACGATTGCCGCAAATACCGGCTCAGGCACGGTGCGTGCGAAAGACATCTCCAATGTGACGGAACTCGACGTCGACACCGGTTCCGGCGGCGTCACGATCGAAGGCGACCTTGCGGCCCTTCGCAGGCTGCGTGTCGACACCGGCTCCGGCAGCGTGCGCCTGCGCTCGACGGCGATGCCGTCGATCGAGATCGTGATCGATAGCGGCAGCGGCGACGTGGACGTGGATGCGCCGGGCGCGCTCGTCAAGGAGCTGGCCAGTGGCGCCTGGACTGTCCGCCTGCAGGATGGCGCCGGAAGCGGTGTCATCGACACCGGCTCCGGCAGCGTCGACATCACCATTGCCGACTGACTTAGCCAGCCAGCAGCACGGCCTCGGCGTGCTCGTTGGCCTCCGGTGTCCCGAAGAGGATGACGACGTCGCCCTCACGCAGCGTCATGTCGTGCCCGGGGTCGCGACCGACGATGCCGCCGCGGCGCACCGCGGTGAACGACACCTCTGCGCCGCGCTCATGAACCTCGCGGATCGCGCGGCCGACCGACCAGGCGCCCGGCGGCAGCACGACAGTGTGCAATTCCTCGCGCAGCGCGTGCGATTCGTCGATGAGCTCGGCGCCCTCGCGGCGAAACACGGTGCGCAGCATCCGGTAGCGCTGCCGGCGTATGTCGCCGACCGTGCGGAGGACGCGCGACATCGGCACATTCAGCGCAAGCAATGCATGCGAGACCAGCGTCAGCGCGGCTTCCAGTGTTTCCGGCACCACCTCGGTGGCCCTGGCCGCATATAACTCCTCGAGTTGCGCGTCGTCGGCGGTGCGCACCAGCAGCGGAACGTCGGCGCGGACACGGCGCACGGCCTCGACGATCCTGATCGACCGGTCTGGGTCTGAAAACGATACAACCACGGCACTCGCGTGCGTGAGGCCGACTGACTGCAGCACGCCTTCATCGGCGGCGTCGCCGTAGATGACCGGATCGCCGGCCGCGCGCGCGGTGCGCACCCGGTATGGATCGAGATCCATCGCGAGGAACTCGAATCCCTCGTTTTCCAGGACACGCGCGACGTTCTGGCCGACGCGGCCGTAGCCGCAGAGGATGACATGCTCGCGCGCGGCGAGTGCGCGATTCGCGGCGTCGACGCGGGCAAGCTCCGACTGCGCCGGGCCGGACTCGTGCAGCAGGAGCCGCGCGATCCGCTTGTTGTGGCGGATCAGGAGTGGCGACAGCACCATGCTGAGCGTGATGGCTGCAAGCAGGGGTTGCGTCACGTCAGTGCCGATCAGGCGGTTCTGCAGCAGCAGTGTCAGCAGCGCGAAGCCGAATTCACCGCCCTCCGACAGCACGATGCCGGTTCGCAGCGCCTTGAACCACTGGCCCGCAAACCAGCGCGCGGCCAGGGTCACGATCGCGACCTTGAGCAGCAGCATGCTGGCCAGCAACAGGGTCACCACCGGCAGTTGCCGGAACAGCGCCGGCACGTCGAGCTGCATGCCGACCGTGACGAAGAATAGGCCGAGCAGCGTGTCCCGGAAGGGCCGGATACCGGCCTCGACCTGGTACCGGTACTCGGTTTCCGCCAGCATCATACCCGCGAGAAACGAGCCCAGCGCGAAGCTGAGCCCGACGCCGTGCGTGGCCCAGGCGGCCCCCATCGCGACGAACAGCACCGCAAATGTGAAGAGTTCGGGTGCGCCGGTCGCGGCGATTTCGTGAAACAACGGGCGCAGCAGCCAGCGGCCGGCGGCGAGCACGATGACCAGCGCAACGGCGGCCTTGGCGATCGCAAGGGTTATCTCCGGCGTCGAGTATCCGGCTTCGGCCGACGCGATGACGCCGGCCAGCGCGAGGAACGGCACGACCGCGAGGTCCTGGAACAGCAGCGTGCCGAAGGCGAGCCGTCCGTGCGTGCGATTCAGCTCACCCTGTTCGGTCAGTTGCTGGAGAACGATGGCCGTCGAGGACATCGCAACCGCGCCGCCCAGCAGTACCGCAACCGCGAGCGGCACCTCGAAGGCCAGCGCGATGGCTGCGACCACTGCGGCGGTCGCGCTGACCTGGAGGCCGCCGAGCAGGAACACTTCACTGCGCATCGCGATCAGGCGCGGCAGCGAGAATTCGAGCCCCAGCGTGAACAGCAGGAACACGATGCCGAACTCGGCCAGCGTGCTGGTCGTCTGCGTGTTCTCGACCCACGCGAGCGCGAATGGCCCGACGGCCATGCCGACGGCGAGGAAACCGATGATCGGCGGCAGGCGCAGGCGGCGCAGGCCGACCACGACGACCAGCGTCGCGGCGAGCAACAGCAGGACGTCTTCGAGTACGCTTTTTTCCACGCGCCTGCCTCCGTCCCGATGATGAAGCAAGGACCGCCCATCCGCCACGGCGTCTGTGTCCGGCCCGGGGCCGTTTGTGTCAACCCGGGACCGGGCCGCTGCGTTGGGATTCGTGGAGAGACCGCTTCCCGCGGTCGCTGGAGCGTCCTATGCGCATTCATGTTGCGGCAGTCCTGTTCCTGGCCATCGCCGGGCTCGCAGCCACGGGTTGCGCGCCACCGGCCAGTGGCCGAGTTTATTCACGCCAGGAAGCACGCCTGGCCTGGGATGTGCGCTACGGCAAGGTGCTGGCCGTGGAGGAGGCCGTCATCGAGGGCCGACGTGCGGCACTCGGGCGCATCGGTGGCGGGCTAATCGGCTACCAGGCGGGCCGCACCGTGGGAGGCGGATCCGGCCGTGACGTCGCAGGCGCGGTCGGTGCCGTCGCGGGTGCAGTGGCGGGGCAGGCGATCGAAGAACACGCGACGCGCGAGGATGCCTGGCAAGTTACGGTGGAACTTGACGGCGGCCGCACGATCGCCGTCGTGCAGGCGCAGGATCAGTCGTTCCAGCCGGGCGAGCAGGTCAGGGTTTACATGCGGCGCGACGGCGCGGCGCGCGTCGCAAAGATCTAATTGCCCCCCGGCACGAGCACCAGGGCGCCCTGCGCCGCGCCGCGGCGCAGTCGTGCAAGCGCCTCGTTGGCGGACGCGAGCGGCAGCGTCTCCACGCTGGTGTGCAGCCGTACCTGGCCGGCCAGAGCCATGAAATCCGTGCCGTGCTGCCTGCTCAGATTCGCGACCGAACACAGGCTGCGCTCGCCCCACAGCAAGGCGTAGGGGAACGCGGGGATATCGCTCATGTGGATTCCCGCGCAAACGACCCGGCCACCCTTGCGAATATTTGCAAGTGCCGCGGGCACCAGGGCGCCAACCGGCGCGAACAGGATGGCCGCGTCGAGCGCAACCGGCGCTGCGCGATCACTGGGACCGGCCCAGGCGCAACCGAGCCCGCGTGCGAAATCCGCCGCCGCTTCGTCGCCCGGCCGCACGAAGGCGTAAGTCTCGCGCCCTTCGTGGTGCGCAAGCTGTGCCACGATGTGGGCGGCGGCGCCGAAGCCATAAAGGCCGAGTCGCCGGGCCTCGCCGGCAGCGGCGAGCGCGCGGTATCCGATCAGCCCGGCGCAGAGCAGGGGAGCAGCCTCGTAATCGCCATAGCCCGCCGGAATCGGCAGGCAATAGCGATGATCCGCGAGCACGTATTCGGCATAGCCGCCATCGATGTGACAGCCGGTGAATCGCGCCGAGTCGCAGAGATTCTCGCGGCCGGCGCGACAATATTCACAGTGTCCACAAGTCCACCCCAGCCACGGCACGCCAAGCCGGGTGCCTTGCGCGAGCGCAACGCCCGCGCCGGTCGCGATGACCTCGCCGACAATCTCGTGTCCGGGAATGCGCGGCGTGCGCAGTTGCGGCAACTCGCCATCCACGAGGTGCAGATCGGTGCGGCAGACCGCGCAGGCGCGGACCCTGAGCAGAACCTCGCCGGGACCGGGTGTCGGCACCGGCAGGTTCGCGGCCTCGAGCGGCGCGCCCGGGCGCGAGAGCAGCATGGCGCGCATGATCCGGGGGCTCAGCCGAACATGCCCCCGTAGCGCACCTCGCCGTGACTCTGCGCGAGCAGGAGTTGCAGGAAATCAGCAGCCGTCATCGGCTCACCGAACAGCCGGCCCTGCCCGCAGTGGCAATTGAGGCTGCGCAGGAACTGGAGCTGCTCCATGGTCTCGATACCTTCGGCGACGACTTCGAGGTCGAGGTTCTTGCCCATCTCGATGATCGTCCGGACCAGCGTCGCATCTTCGCGCGACACCGCCGCATGGCGGACGAAGGACTGGTCGATTTTCAGGGTACCGACCGGGAACTGCTGCAACGCCGACAGCGACGAATAGCCAGTGCCGAAATCGTCAATCGACAGGTGCAGTCCCATCGCGTAAAGCTCGTCGAGCAGGCGCACCATGCGGCGCGCGTCGGTCATCAGGGTCGTCTCGGTGATCTCGAGCTCGAAGTTCGATGGCGAAACCCCCGTGTCGTCGAATACCGAGCGATAGCGGGTCAGGAATTCCGCCTGGCGCAGCTGCTTCAGGGACAGGTTGATGGAGATGCGGCCCGGATGCGGCACCTGGTCCTGCCAGGACCGGTAATCGTTGCAAACCCGCTTCAGCACCCACTCGCCGATCTCCTGGATCAGGCTGGACTCTTCCGCGAGCGGGATGAACTGAGCCGGCGAGATGTCGCCGTGGCCCGGCAGGCGCCAGCGAAGCAGCGCTTCGCCACCGACGACGCGACCGTCGCGCAGGGCCACCTTCGGCTGGTATAGCATCACAAGTTCGTCGCGTTCGACCGCGCGGCGCAGCTTGCTCTTCAGCATCAGCCGCTCGACTGCGATCGCGCTCATCTCCGGCGTGAAGAAACTGTGGCTGTTGCCGCCGTTCTGCTTGGAGTGGTACATCGCCGCGTCGGCGTCACGGATCAGGTCCACGACATTGTCCGCGTCGCGCGGGCACATCGCGATGCCGACGCTGCTCGTGACGTAGAGCTCATGCTGGCCCAGCTGGAATGGCCGGCCGAGCTCGTCCAGCAGTTCACGCGCAAGCGCCGTAAGCGCCGGCCGGTTATCCTGGTCGAGCGGCAGGTTCTCCACGAACAGCGCGAATTCATCGCCGGCCAGCCGGCCGAGCATCGAGTCGCGCGGCAACTTGCCGATCATCCGCTCGCTCAGGATCTCCAGCGCCCGGTCGCCGGCGGCGTGGCCGAATGTGTCGTTGACATCCTTGAAATGATCGAGGTCCACGTACATCAGCGCGAGCGCGCGACCGGCACGCCGCGCGCGGGCGATGGCTTGCTGCAGGGAGTGCTGGAACTGCAGCCGGTTCGGGATCTTGGTCAGCGTGTCATAACGTGCGAGATAGCGGATGCGCCGCTCGGCGCGCTTGCGCTCGGTGATGTTGCGCGCGACGAAGATGCAGCCCTGGAAGCGCGGATCATCGGCGGCGATGACCGAGCCGGACAACGATACCGGGATCGTCTGGCCGCTGTGCGTCCGGACCGTGAGTTCCAGTGTTTCGTTGGCGGCTTGCTCGATGTTGAAGTTCGTGCGGTCCTGGTCGGATATAACGTAGGCGAATTCGCGCCCGAGCAACTCCATCTGTGACCAGCCGAGCAATTGTGTCGCCGCCAGGTTGACGCGCTTGATGAAGCCGTCGGGGGAGGTCACGAACACCGCGTCGTTCATGCTGTCGAGCATGATGTCGAGCGCGCGTCCAGTTGCTGCCTGGTCGCTCAGGTTGAGGCGCAATTTGTCGAGCGCGCGCGCGAGCTCGATTCCGAATCCGCCGGGTGGAGTCTCAATTCGTGTCGCCCAGTTGCCGCTGGTGAGGCGCTCCACTGCGCCCTGCAGTTCTTCCAGCGGCGCCTCGACGCGCCGCACCAGACGCCAGGCGATCGCCAGGGCGATGACGAGCAGGAACAGTCCGCTTCCGGCCAGCACGACCAGCCGACCCCCGAATTCCTCGTTTCGCAGTTGCGTCAACCCGGTCGCAAGCTTTCCAGTCTGCGCAGGGTCGCCGGCGGCGACGGAGGGGCCTCCGCGACCATCCCCGAGCCGGTCTCCCTGGCCACGATCGACGTGTCCTTCATCTCGCTCGAGAAAGTCCTCGCCCCGGTGGCCGCCACGTTCGCGCCGGTCAAGGGCGGCCGCATCATCGCCCTCGTGAAGCCCCAGTTCGAGGCGGGACGTGCCGAGACGCGGCGGGGCGTGGTGCGGGACCCGGCGATCCACCGGCGCGTCGTCGACCACATCCGGCAGCACGCCGAGGAGGAGAACGGCCTGGTGGTACGCGGCGAGCTCGCGTCCCCGCTTCTCGGCCCGGCCGGCAACCGCGAGTTCTTCCTCGACCTCGAAGTCCCGCCGCGGCCCGCATGAGCGACCGCGTCGCGCGCCTCGGCCTCGCCTTCAACCCGACGAGCCAGGCCGCGCTCGCCCTCCGCGACCGGGCCATGGCTTGGTCCGCGAAGAACGCCGTGACGGCATGGGCCGAGGCGGCGGCCGACACGCGAGCCCTGGGGGCGTCGATGACCGGGACGCACGCGCTGGTCGTGCTCGGTGGGGACGGCACGTTCCTGCGCGCGGTGCAAGCCGTGGCCCTGGCCGCCGACGACGTGCCGATCCTCGGCGTGAACGTGGGCAAGGTGGGCTTTCTCTCGCAGGTCGAGGCGGACGCGCTGGAGTCGACCCTCGACCGGCTGCGCGACGGGACCTATAGCCTGGAGTCGCGGATGGCCCTCGAGGCGACCGTCCGGCGCGCCATCGGCGGCTCCGTCCCGCCCGGCGCGCCGCTCGTGGCCCTCAACGAGGCGGCCGTGGTGCGCGGCGCGAAGCCGAGCGTCGTGCGCCTGGACGTGGCGATCGGGGCCAGCCACCTCGCCACGTACATCGCCGACGGCCTCCTCGTGGCCAGCCCGACGGGATCGACGGCCTACTCCTTCTCCGCCGGCGGCCCGATCCTCGACCCGGTGAGCCGCAACCTCGTGGTCACCACCGTGGCCGCGTACCTCGCCGCGATCCGCTCCGTGGTGGTGAGTCCGAGCCAGACGGTCGCCGTCCGCGTTCTCGACGGCCGGGACGTGCTCCTCAGCATCGACGGCCACATCGACGTCCCGCTCGCCGTCGGGGACACGATCGAGGTGGCGGCCCGCGCCCGACCGATCCACTTCCTGGTGCCCGAGGGCGCCGTGCCGTTCTGGGACCTCCTCCGCCGCAAGGCGGAGCTGCTCCCATCGTGACGGTGAACCTGACGGGGGACAGTCCCGGTGGATGATCCACGGGCCGAGCCACGGGACGCGATCGCGCAGTACCTGCTCCACCTGCGCGTGGAGCGCGGGTTATCGCCGCGGACCCTTTCGGCGTACGGCTCGGATCTTGCCGGCTTCTCCGCGTCCCTGCGCCGCCCGAGGGCATGGGCGCGCTCTCCCGAGCCGGCGAACGACTACCTGCGCGCCCTGCGCACGCGCTGGCACCGCGCCCCGTCGACCGTACGGCGGCGTGCCGCCGCGCTCCGGGCGTTCTATCGCTTCGCCTTCGCCGAGGGCCTCATCGGCCTCGACGTGGCCAGCCTCCTCGAGCTACCCCGCCAGGCTCGCCGGCTTCCCGACACGCTCGACCACGAGGCGGTCGAGCGGCTGATCACGGCGCCCGATCCGGCCACCGGCCCCGGGGCACGCGACCGCGCCCTCCTCGAGCTGCTGTACGCCTGCGGCCTGCGCATCAGCGAGGCGGTCGGCCTCGATATCGAGGACCTCTCGTTCGAGGGCGCCTACGTGCGCGTCATCGGGAAGGGCGACCGGGAGCGACTCGTGCCCGTCGGCGAGCCGGCGCTCGATGCGCTGCGCGCGTACCTGAACGAGGCGCGCCCGGCCCTCGTCCGCGAGGGTCGAACGCCGACCGCGCGCGGCGGCCCGCTGTTCCTCTCGGCCCGCGGGCGGCGCCTCAGCCGCCAGGCGGCCTGGGAGCTCGTGCGCGGCGCGGCCCGCCGGGCCGGTCTCGCGGCGCACGTCAGCCCTCACACCCTGCGCCACTCCTTCGCCACCCATCTCCTCGAGGGGGGCGCCGACCTGCGCGTCGTCCAGGAGTTGCTCGGGCATGCGAGTATCAGCACGACCCAGCTGTACACGCACCTCACCGGGTCGCGGATCAAGGAGGTCTATGCGCGCGCTCACCCGCGCGCCTGAGCGCGACGAGGAGGCTCATGAGTTACGCCGATAGCCTGCTCGCCGATGGCGAGCGCATCGTCCTGCGGCGGCGCCAGCACTGGCTGGCCCCCCTGCTCGAGGGTCGGGCGGCCGTCGGTCTGGTCGTGTTCGGGGTTCTGCTCGGCCTCGTCCGCGAGTGGTTCCGCGGTTCGCTCGCGCCGACCATCTACGACCTCGTCGGCTGGGTGACGCTCATCTTCGTCGGGCTCGGCCTTGCGTGGCTCGGCTGGCGCGTGTGGAGCTGGCTGGCCCAGGAGTACGTCGTGACGACGCGCCGGGTGATGAAGGTCGAGGGCATCTTCAACAAGACCGCCGCCGACTCGAGTCTCGAGAAGATCAACGACGCCGTCCTCGTCCAGGGCGTCGTCGCCCGACTCCTGGGCTACGGCGACCTCAGGATCATGACCGCGGCCGAGATGGAGGTCGACGTCTTCACCATGCTCGCGGGCCCCAAGGAATTCAAGCGCGAGATGCTCAACCAGAAGTTCGCCCTGGAGAGCCAGATGGCGCGGCCGCCGATCTCCAGCCCGCCCCTCCGGGCAGCCGAGCTGACGCGCGAGGCGGCGACCGACCTGATCGAACGGCTGGCCCAGTTGCGCGACAGTGGCGCCATCACGGCCGAGGAGTACGAGGCCAAGAAGCGCGACCTCCTCGAGCGGATCTAGGGCCGCCGTGTTCAACCTCGATCCGGAGCGGCTCCTGCCGGTCCTCCTGGTGGCCGGGATCCTGCTCCTCGTGGCGTTCCCGATCCACGAGTTCTCGCACGCCCTGGCGGCCTACCGGCTGGGTGACTCGACGGCTCGCTGGATGGGCCGCCTGACCCTCAACCCGATCGCCCACTTCGATCCCCTCGGGGGCCTCTTCCTCGTGCTCACGGCGCTGAGCGGATTCGCCATCGGGTGGGCCAAGCCGACGCCGGTGAACCCGGCCAACCTGGCCGGCGGACGGCAGGGCGAGGCCCTCGTCGCCTTCGCCGGGCCGTTCTCGAACCTGGTGATGGCCTCGATCGTGGCCGTTCCGCTGCGTGCGATCGTGACCCTCGACATCGATGCCCCACCGCTCGTTGTGACGGTGCTGGCCTACCTGGTCCTCTTCAACCTGCTGCTGTTCGTGTTCAACCTGCTGCCCATCCCGCCGCTCGACGGGTGGAAGGTCCTGCTCAGCTTCCTCAGCCCGGCCACGGCATGGCAGCTGCGCCCCTACGAGCAGTACGGCTTCCTCGTCCTGATCCTGCTGCTCGTGACCGGGATCTTCGGTAGGGTCGTCAGCGCGATCCTCTTCCCGATCTTCGAGCTGCTCGTGGGCAGCCCGGCCTTCCTGTAGCTGGTCGGTGGCTTCTAGCCCGGCCCGGCGCTGGTGGGCGGAGAAGATCGGCCGGTTCGTGGGCTACGTCCGGGCGAACGTGACCGGGGCCGAGCGCGCCGAACTGGCGACCCTGCTCACGCCCGATCAGATGGCCCTCTTCGAGGCGATGCCCCGGGCAGACCGGCGCCACGGGCTCGACGTCGCCGGTGCGCTTCGCCGGGCGGGGTATGGTGACGACCGCGAGCTCATCCTGGCCGGGCTCCTCCACGACGCGGGGAAGGGGAGGACCGTGCGCCTGTGGCACCGCGTGGCCTGGTCGCTCGGGCAGCGCTACGGGCGCTGGCTCCTCGATGCCGCTGGCGTGGTCCCCGGTGCGCGCCCGGTCTTCGAGCGGCTCGAGCGACACCCCCGCATTTCGGCCGATCTGGTCAAGGCGACCGGTGCGCCCGCGCGCACGGTCGAGCTGATCGCGGCGCAGGCCGATCCGAGGGAGCCCGTTGCGCGCGCGCTGCACCTGGCCGACGAGGGCGAGCTGGACGAGGGGACGCCGTGATCACGGCGAGTGGACGGGGAAAGGCGAGCGATGCGTCGGCGGCCGAAGAGGCGTTGGCGGCCGAAGAGGCGCTGGCGGCCGGCCTTGGCCGC
>Ga0209002_10002518_pt1 | contig 14736 bp, 9 predicted proteins | sample Rifsed16ft2_FD_184010 | JGI IMG/M metagenome (GOLD analysis project Ga0209002, IMG submission 184010) | Soil microbial communities from Rifle, Colorado, USA - sediment 16ft 2 (version 2) | ecosystem: Environmental > Terrestrial > Deep subsurface > Rock core/Sediment | place: Rifle, Colorado...
GCGGTCAGGCTCGTCTTGCCGTGGTCGATGTGGCCGATCGTGCCCACGTTGACGTGGGGCTTGGTGCGCTCGAACTTCTTCTTCGCCATCGCGTGCGCTATCGACTCCTCAAGTGCGGCGTGGCCGCGGGTCGGGGACTGGAGCCCACAATGGGACTTGAACCCATGACCTCTTCCTTACCAAGGAAGTGCTCTGCCAGCTGAGCTATGTGGGCCCGGTGCGGGGCTAGGGTCTCACACCAGGGTGGATATTGGTGGGCAGGGAGGGAATCGAACCCCCACAGTCGAAGACGGCTGATCTACAGTCAGCGGAGCTCACCACCTGCTCAACCTACCCACGGGGGTCACCGCGTTCCCCGGGAACGAGCCCGGATGGTGAAGAGGGGACGAAACGCGGCGAGCTCTTCACTTGGAGCCGACGACGGGACTCGAACCCGGAACCGGCGGTTTACAAAACCGCTGCTCTACCAATTGAGCTACGTCGGCGCGACTGGGGAGTTTACAGCACGCGGCCGCGGACGCGCAATCCGGCGTGCCGGACGGGGGCTCAGGGCAGGGTATCGTCGCTCCCGACGGGGGCCTCGCCGGTCTTCCTGCGACGCACGGGGCGCCTCGGCTTCTCCGGGCCGGCGGCGTCGGCGGCCGCTGCCTCCGTCGGCGGCGCGTCCCGGGCTGCCCCGAGCTCGACCTCGGCGGTGCCGTCCGGCGGCTCCGGCGCGCGCTGGCCGGCGGCCTCCAGGAGCATGACGGAACCGGCTACAGCAGCGTTGAGCGAGGCGATTCGGCCGCGCATCGGGATCCGCACGGCCAGGTCGAGGCGTCGGCGCACGGGACCCGACAGTCCGCGTCCCTCGCTGCCGACGACGAGCGCCAGCGGTCCGCGCAGGTCGGCCTCCCGGTAGGTCAGCGTCGCGTCGGCGTCGGCGCCGACGAGCCTGAGACCGCGCACGTGCAGATCGGCCAGGGCGGCCGGCAGGTCGTCCACGGGCACCATAAGCAGGTGCTCCACGGCGCCCGCGGAGGCCTTCACGGCAGACGGCGTCAGCGGTGCCGCGTGGCGCGTGGGGAACATGACGCCGTGAACGCCGGCAGCCTCGGCCGTGCGCAGCAGGCTGCCCACGTTGTGGGGATCCTCGAGCGAGTCGAGGACCAGGATCAGGGGCCGCTCACCGCGCTCGAGCGCGCGAACGAGCACCTCGTCGAGGGTGGCCCAGCGCCGGGGTGCGACGACAAGCGCCACGCCCTGGTGTCCGTCGAAACCGGCCACGGCGGTGAGGGTCCCGCCCTCGACCTCGACGACCGGGATGCGCAGGGTCGTGGCATGGAGGACCAACGCCTCGAGCGCGGCCCTGCGGTTGGGCACCACGAGCAGGCGGTGCGCCGTGCGACGGGCGGCGAACGCCTCCTCGACCGGGCGCCGCCCGGCGACGAGCTCCTCGTCAGGGCCCAGGAGTCCCTCCAGCGGAACCTCCGGCTCCGGCGCCACGGCCCCGGCCTCGGGCCGGTACCCCGGGCGAAACGGCGGCCCGTAGGGAGGCCGGTAGGCAGGTCGCGCCGGCGGCCGGTCCGGGCGCTGGTCGGCCGACGGAGGTCCGCCGTGCCCCCGATCCGGTCGCGGGCCGCGACCGCCCGGCCCCTGACCGGCCGCCGGTTCGTGGCGCTGGGGCGGGCGAGGTGCCGGTCCGGCGCCGAAGCCGGTGCCGCTGCCCGGACGACGCCAGGGCGCCTGGCCCGGCCGACCGCCCTCGGGCGGTCGCGTGGGACGCTCCCACGGTGGGCGCCGCTCATGATCGGCGGGGAGCCGGTCCGGGCCGCGGTGAGGCCGGCCCCCGGTCGGTCGCGCCCCGTACGGACGCTCCTCCCCGTGACGTGCGTCCCGCGGCCGGTCGCCCGGCGGTCGGTCGTCGGGCGGTCGGTCGCCGGCTGGACGGGCCCGGAAGGATCCGGGCCGGCCCCCGGCCGGACGTCCCTGACCCGCGCGCGGCCCCGGGGCTCCCCCGCGCCGTGGGCCGGCCCCGCCGGGGGGATGGCGCCGCCGCTCATCGGGGCGATCGGGCCGCGGCTTACCGCCCGGCATGCTCGACCTCCGCCGCGCGCCGCCAGCGCTGACCGTCACGGGTGTCCTCGACGGCGATACCGCGTGCCGCCAGCTCGTCGCGGAGCCGGTCCGCGGTCGCCCAGTCGCGGGCCGCACGAGCCGCCGCGCGCTCCTCGAGGAGTGTCGACAGGTCGGTGGGCAGCTCCGCGGCATCCTCCTCGGCGACCGCGAGGACCCGGTCCAGGTCGCGCACGAAGGCCGCCACCCGGACCGCATCGGCGGTCGAGAGTGCCCGCGCGTCCAACCGCCGGTTCACCTCGCGGGCGAAGTCGAACAGGGCCGCCAGGGCCGGCGAGATGCTGAGATCGTCGTCGAGCGCGGCACTGAAGGCGGCGCGTGTCGCATCGAGCAGCGCGGGCATGGTGGGGTCGTCGGGGCGGCCCTCGCGGTAGGCGTCGAGGGCGGCGAGGAAGGTGGAGAGCCGCTCGACCGCCGCCGCGGCCGCCACGAGCGTCTCGTCGCTGAACTCGAGCGGGGCGCGGTAGTGAGCGGCAAGGAGCGCGTAGCGCAGCGCCCGGGGAGAGAAGCCGCGCTCATAGACCTCGGCGGGTCGTTCGATGTTGCCCTCGCGCTTGGCCATCTTCTGGCCACCCATCTGCAGGTGGGCGCAGTGCAGCCAGGTGCGCACGAAGGGCCGGCCGGTGGCCGCCTCCGACTGGGCCATCTCGTCCTCATGGTGGGGGAAGACCAGGTCGATGCCGCCGGTGTGCAGGTCGAACGAGGGACCGAGCTCCTTCATGCTCATGGCCGAGCACTCGATGTGCCAGCCCGGCCTGCCCTCGCCGATGCGGGTGCGCCAGCTCGGCTCGCCGGGCTTCGGCCCCTTCCAGAGAGCGAAGTCGCGCACGTCGTCCTTGCCGTAGTCGTCGGCCTCGACCCGCTCGCCCACGCGCAGCTGGCTCGGGTCGAGGCGCGCCAGCCTGCCATAGGCGGGCCAGCTCGCGATGCGGAAGAAGATCGAGCCGTCGTCGGTACGATAGGCGTGGCCCTTCTCGAGCAGCGTCTCGATCAGGGCGACCATCTCCTCGATGTGCGCGGTGGCTCGCGGCAGGACGTCCGGTGTCATCATGCGCAGCCGGCGCAGGTCCTCGAGGAAGGCGGCCTCGTGGCTAGCCGTCAGCTCGCCGATGGGCATGCCCTGCCTGACCGCGTCCCGGATGATCTTGTCGTCCACGTCGGTGATGTTCATGACCCACTTCACCGGGTAGCCGTGCCAGGCCAGGTAGCGGCGCAGCAGGTCGGCGAAGAGGAAGCTGCGGAAGTTGCCGACGTGCGCGGGCGCGTACACGGTGGGGCCGCAGCTGTAGATGCGCACGAGTGCCGGGTCGAGCGGCACGAACTCCTCGAGCGCGCCGCCGAGCGTGTTGCGGAAACGGAGCGTCATCGCCGCATCACCGTGGCGAGTGCCTGCGCGGCGATCGATCGTCCAGCACCCTCTGGCCCATCGAGGTTGCCGGACGAGGCGCGCACGGAGACGGCCTCCGGCGCCAGGTCGAGCAGGCGGGCGATGACGTCGCGCATGGCATCGAGGCGCTCCGCGCCGAGGCGGGGCCGGGCGCCGACGATCAGCAGGTCGAGCCCGGCCGGCCGCCAACCCAGCGCGCCGATCCGGCGCACGATCTCGGCCAGCAGCTCGCGCGAGTCGACACCGCGCGTGGACGGGTCGCCCGCCGGGAAGATCCGGCCCAAGTCGCCCTGACCGGTCGCTCCGAGCAGCGCGTCGGCCACCGCGTGCAGCGCGACGTCTCCGTCGGAATGGCCGTGCAGCCGTGGGGCGGCGGGGATGACGATGCCGCCGAGGGCGAGCCCGTCCTGCGGCCCGAACGGGTGGCTGTCCCTGCCCTGCCCCACGCGGGGTGGCCCGAGGCGGTGCGCGAGGATCGCGCCGGCTCGCTCGAGGTCCTCGGGTGTCGTCACCTTCAGGTTGTCCGCGTCGCCGAGAACCGTCACGACGCGAGCGCCGCTCGCCTCGAGCAGCGCGGCCTCGTCGGTGAACTCCTCCGGGCCGTCCGGTGCGTGAGCGGCGAAAGCGGCGACAAGCAGCTCGCGGCGGGCGCCCTGGGGAGTCTGCGCGGTCACGAGATCGGCTCGATCCACGGTGCCCGCGACGACGCCGGCCTCGAGGCGCTTGAGGGTCTCGGCCAGCGGACGGACCGGGATGGCCGCGCCGTGCTCCGCGGTGGCGGCGGCGACCCGGTCCACGAGCCCGGGGCTGACCAGGGGGCGGGCGCCGTCGTGGACCAGCACGACCGGCGCGTCGGTCGCGGCCAGGCCCGCGGCCACCGACGCCTGGCGGCGCGACCCCCCGGCGACGACCACCACCCCGTGGGCCCGGAGCCAGGGCTCGGCGCCCAACGTTTCCACGCCATCGCGTGGTGCGACGACCACCACCCGCCGCACCGACCGGGCCGCCGCCACCGCGTCGATGGTCCAGGCCAGCAGCGCTCGCCCGAGGAGCGGAGCGTGCAGCTTGTCGATGCCGCCCATGCGACGGCTGGCGCCGGCGGCGACGATGATGGCGTCGGCGACGCCCGCGAGCTCCGTCATCGATCGGGGCGCGGGTGCGCGAAGACCATTCGGCCGGCCACGGTCTGCAGCACGCGGGTGACGGTGACGTCGAGCTCGCGATCGAGGTAGCGCCCGCCGCCCTCGACCACGATCATCGTGCCGTCGTCGAGGAAGGCGACGCCCTGACCGGCTTCCTTGCCCTCCTGGATGACCTTCACGTGGAGCTCCTCGCCGGGCAGGAAGGCGGGCTTCACCGCGTTCGCGAGATGGTTCACATTGAGGACCCGCAGGCCTTGCAGGTCGGCCACCCGGTTGAGGTTGAAGTCGTTGGTGAGGATCGCCGCGCCGCGCGCTTTGGCCAGCGCCACGAGCTTGAGGTCCACTTCGGCGATCTCCGGGAAGTCCTGCTCGACGATCTCGACCGGGACGCGTTCCTCCTTCTGGAGCGAGGAGAGGATCTCCAGGCCGCGCCGTCCGCGGTTGCGCTTGTGGGCGTCGGGGTGATCGGCGATGTGTTGCAGTTCGGCCAGCACGAAGCGCGGGACGACCAGCGTCCCGAAGAGGAAGCCCGACGCGGCGATGTCGGCGATGCGGCCGTCGATGATGGCGCTGGTGTCGGCAACGATGACCGGGCCCGAAGAGGGCGGGGGCTCGTCGGAACGGTGCGCCGGCAGCAGCCCCAGGGCTTCGATCGCCTCCAGCAGATCGTGACGCTTCACGACCGTCACGCCCAGCATGCCCAGCCCGAGCACCGCGGAGACGCCGAGCGGCAGGAAATCGCCGTACGGCGAGGGCAGGCTCGACAGCGGCAGGCCCATGAGGAGACCCATCAGCAGGCCCACGAGCAGGCCGGCGACGGCCGTCACGAACTCGCCGGTGGAGAGCCGCTGCACCGCCCGGATGACGGCGCCGGCGGGCACTACGGTCAGGTAGGGCAGGATCATGAAGCCCACCACGCCCCAGGCGATGACCCAGGCGGCAAGCATGAAGCCACCGTATGGGGAGTCGGCGAAGAGGCCGCCCGCCGGTCCGCCGGCTGCTGCGATCTGCAGCGCGACGAGCGTGCCGATGAGCGCCCCGAGGACCCGAACCAACCTAGACATGCGGCCGCGGAGCGTAGCATACGAACCGCTCGCGACGGCCGGGCGGCCCTCCGGCGATCCGCTCAGCTGCCGCTCCGTCGGCGTCCGTCGCCGCTGCCGTCCGTGCCGAGCCCGACGGCCAGCGCCTCGCGCAGCGTCGACACTCCGACGACCTCGAATCCCGGCACCACGGGGCGAGTCGCGCCGTCGCCGGCGGGCACGATGGCCCGCGCGAAACCGAGGCGGGCCGCTTCTCGCAGGCGGCGTTCGAGCCCGACGACCGGCCGCAGCTCGCCCAGCAGTCCCACCTCGCCGCAGACCACCGTCGCCGGATCGAGGGCGCGGTCCCGATGCGACGAGGCCAGCGCGAGGGCGAGCGGCAGGTCGAGCGCCGGTTCCGCCACGGAGAGGCCGCCGGCGAGGCTGGCGTAGAGATCCTGACCACCGATCGCGATCCCCGCTCGCCGGCCGAGCACGGCGACGAGGAGTGCCAGACGGTTGGGGTCGCAGCCGCTCACCGTACGCCGTGGCATGCCGGCCGTCGCGGGCGCCACCAGCGCCTGCACCTCGACGAGGAGCGGCCGGCTGCCCTCGAGCGTGGCCGCCACCACGCTGCCGGCGGCCCCGGACGGGCGCTCGGTGAGGAAGGCGCGCGCCGGATCGGAGACCTCGACCAGCCCGGAGCCGACCATCTCGAAGACGCCGATCTCCTCGGTCGAGCCGAAGCGGTTCTTGGCCGCGCGAAGAAGCCGGAAGGCGCCGTAGCGGTCGCCCTCGAGGGCCAGCACGGCGTCGACGAGGTGCTCGAGCGTCTTCGGACCGGCCAGGCTGCCGTCCTTCGTGACGTGGCCCACGAGGATGACCGCGGTGGTGCTCGTCTTGGCGAACTCGGCCAACCGGGCCGCGGACTCGCGCACCTGGCCCACCGACCCCGCCGGGCCTTCCATGGCCTCGACGGTCACGGTCTGGATGGAGTCCACGACGAGGAGCCGTGGCGCCTCTCGGCGCGCGGCCTCGACGATGCGCTCGACATCCGTCTCGGCGACGACCCGCACCGCGTCGCCAGCCGGTCCGTCCAGGAGGCCGAGACGCTGGGCCCGCAGGCGCAGCTGTCCTGCCGACTCCTCCCCGGAGGCATACAGCACGCTCGCCGTCGCCTCGCCGGAAGCGGCCGCGATGCCGGCCGCGGCCTCGAGGACGAGCGTCGACTTGCCGATGCCGGGCTCGCCGCCCAGCAGGACGATGGACCCGGGGACGAGCCCGCCGCCGAGCACGCGGTCGAGTTCGCCGATGCCGGTCGGCCGTCGCTCCACGTCGAGAGCGGCCAGGGCACGAAGGGGCTGGACGACGCCCGGCTCACGTGGCACTGCCGGCCGTCGGGCGCTGCGCGCGGGCGCATCGCGCACGAGCGTCTCGACCAGCGTGTCCCAGGCACCGCAGCCGCGGCACTGGCCCTCCCAGCGGAGGTGAGCGGTGCCGCAGGCCTGGCAGACGTAGCGGCTCTGCGGCCGCGCCACGCCTAGCGCGCCTCGACGGCGGTCTTCTCGGCGAGCGGCTCGATCGTCAGACCGGCCTCCTCGGAGCGGTCCACGACGATCGTCTGTCCGATGGCGAAGCGGCCCACGAGAAGCGCTTCGGCGAGCGGGTCCTCGACCATGTTCTGGATCACCCGCCGCAGGGGACGTGCGCCGTAGTCGGCGTCGTACCCGATCTTGATGATGTGGTCCTTCGCCGCCTGGGAGACCTCGAGCCCGATGCCCTGGGCCTTGAGCTGCTCGCGCACGCGCGCGAGCATGAGGTCCACGATCTGCCGGATCTCTTCGACGGTCAGCGAGCGGAAGACGACGAGCGAATCGACGCGGTTGAGGAACTCGGGACGGAACTGCGACTTCAGCTGGTCGAGGACCTTCTCGCGCATCCGGTCGTACTGCTGGTCGGCCCGCTGCGCCTCGGTCACGCTGACGGCATGGAAGCCGAGGCTGGTGTCCTTCAGCAGCGACTTCGCGCCGACGTTGCTGGTCATGATGATGACCGTGTTGCGGAAGTCCACCCGGCGGCCCTTGGCATCCGAGAGATGCCCGTCCTCGAGGATCTGCAGGAGGATGTTGAAGACCTCGGGGTGGGCCTTTTCGATCTCATCGAGCAGCACGACCGAGTAGCTCTTGCGGCGCACGGCCTCGGTCAGCTGACCGCCCTCCTCGAAGCCCACGTAGCCGGGGGGCGCACCCACCAGGCGGCTGACGTTGTGGCGCTCCATGAACTCGCTCATGTCGATCTTGATGAGCGCGTCCTCGGAGCCGAACATGAACTCGGCGAGGCTCTTGGCCAACTCCGTCTTGCCGACGCCGGTGGGGCCGAGGAAGATGAACGATCCGATCGGCCGCTTGGGATCCTTGAGGCCGGCCCGGGCGCGGCGGACGGCCTTGCTGATCGTCTCGATGGCCTCCTGCTGGCCGATCACGCGTGCGTGGAGGGCCTCCTCCATGTGCAGCAGCCGGTCCGACTCCTCCTGCGCGATCCGCGTCACGGGGATGCCGGTCCACATCGCCACGACCTGGGCGATGTCCTCGTCGGTCACCACCGGCTGGTCCGCGGACTGGCGCTCTCGCCAGTCGCTGCGCAACTGGTCGAGCGCCGACTTGGCCACCGCCTCCGCGTCGCGCAGGGCGGCCGCGCCCTCGTAGTCCTGGCTGTTGATGGCCGCGTCCTTCTCCTTCGTGACGCGCTCCAGCTCCTTCTGCGCCGCCTTGAGCTCGGTCGGCGTGGTGCTGGAGCGAAGGCGCACGCGGCTGGCCGCCTCGTCGATGAGGTCGATGGCCTTGTCGGGCAGGTGGCGGTCCGTGATGTAGCGGACCGAGAGGTCCGCCGCCGCCTTCACCGCCTCGTCGCTGATGCGGACCTTGTGGTGTTCCTCGTAGCGCGAGCGAATACCGAGGAGGATGTCGATCGTCTGCTCGAGCGTGGGCTCCTCGACCATCACCGGCTGGAAACGACGCTCGAGCGCGGCATCGCGCTCGATGTACTTGCGGTACTCGTCGAGCGTGGTGGCCCCGATGCACTGGAGCTCGCCGCGGGCGAGCGGCGGCTTCAGGATGTTGGCGGCGTCGATCGCGCCCTCCGCAGCGCCGGCGCCCACGAGCGTGTGCAGCTCGTCGATGAAGAGGACCGCGTCGTTCGTGCTGCGAAGCTCCTCGATGATCTTCTTGAGGCGCTCCTCGAACTCGCCGCGGTACTTCGTGCCGGCCACGAGGGATCCGATGTCGAGCGTCAGCACGCGCTTGTTGAGGAGGGTTTCGGGCACGTCGCCGGAGACGATCCGCTGTGCCAGCCCCTCGGCGATGGCCGTCTTGCCGACGCCGGGTTCACCGATGAGGGCCGGGTTGTTCTTGGTGCGCCGGGAGAGGATCTGGATGACCCGCTCGATCTCCTTCTCGCGCCCGATGACGGGGTCGATCTTGCCGGCCCGGACCGCGTCGGTGAGGTTGATGCCGAGCTGGTCCACCGTGGGCGTCTTGCTGGCCCGCTTCGTCTCGGCCGCGGGACCGACGCTGCTCGACTGGGACAGGACGCGGATGACCTCGTGGCGGACCTTGTCGAGGTTCACGCCGAGCGATTCCAGGACGCCGGCGGCGATGCCTTCGCCCTCGCGCACGAGTCCCAGCAGCAGGTGCTCCGTACCGATGTAGTTGTGACCCAGACGCCGGGCCTCGTCGATGGCCAGCTCGATGACGCGCTTGGCACGGGGCGTGAGGCCCACCTCGCCCACGACCGGCCGATCGCCGCGCCCGATGATGAACTCGACGGCGGTGCGCACCTTGGCCAGCTCGACGTTCATGTTCTCGAGGACCCGCGCCGCGACGCCCTCGCCCTCGCGCACGAGCCCGAGCAGCAGGTGTTCCGTCCCGATGTAGTTGTGGTTGAACCGCTGCGCTTCGTCCTGGGCCAGGGTCAGGACCTTGCGCGCGCGATCCGTGAACTTGTCGAAACGGTCCATCCGGTCGAACGCCTGTTCTGCTTGGAGACGGGAGTCCGCCGCCTGCGGGCTATCCTAGCATGCGCTACCGGGCGATCCGCCGCCCGGAAAGGGGGGACGCCCCGCCCCATCCAGCGCGGGAGGGATGCGACGAGACCAGCCGGCGGGCCGACGGGTCTCGGGCGCGTCCGGTCAGAGAGCGAAGGTCAGGCCTCGACGGCCGGCTCCTGCTCGGCGACGACGGGAGCCTCGGCCACCTCGGCGACGATCGGGGCCTCGGCGACCGCCTCGACGGCCGGCGTCTCGACGGCCGGCTCCTCCTTGGCGACGACCGACGTCTCGGCGACCGGCTCGGCCTCGGTGACGAGCGGGGTCTCGGCGACCGCCTCGACGGCCACCTCGGCGACAAGCGGGGCCTCGGCCTCCGCGGCGGGGGTCCCGGCGACGGCCTCGACGGCCGGCTCCGGCTCGGCGACGAGCGGGGTCTCGGCGACCGGCTCGGCCTCGGCGACGAGCGGGGTCTCGGCCACCTCGGCGATGATCGGGGCCTCGGTCTCCGCGGCAGGGGTCTCGGCGACCGCCTCGGCGGCCGGTTCCTCCTCCGCGACGCCCGGCGTCTCGGCGACCGGCTCGGCCGCGGCGACGACCAGAGCCTCGGCCACCTCGGCGACAACCTCGGCCGGCTCGTCCTCGGCCGCGGCCATCTGCTGGCGGACCTGGGCGAACGCGGCGGCGAGCGTGTTGTCGATGCCGCCTTCGGGCTCCTGGACCGCCTGCGACGAGTCATACGACCGTTCGGGTCGTGCCCGACGCGGCTCCCGCGGCTCGGGCGCGGCAGGGCGCGCCGGCGGCTCCTCGGCCTGCTTGAGGCTGAGGCCCAGGCGGTGCCGCTCGGAGTCGAGCGAGATGATCTTCAGCTTCAGGCTCTGCCCCTCGTGGACGACGTCGCCCGGGTGAGCCACGCGCTGGTGGGAGAGCTCGCTGATGTGGATGAGCCCCTCGAGCCCCTCGCGGACGCGCACAAAGGCGCCGAAGTTGACGATCTTCGTGACCGTGCCGTCGATGATGTCCCCGACCTTGAAGTCGGCCACGGTGGAATGCCACGGATCGGGCTGGAGACGGCGGATCGAGAGGCTGATCCGGCCGCGCTCATGGTTGATGTCGATGACCTCGGCCTCGACCTCCTCACCGACCTTGTAGCCGGCCTCGGGGTTGTTGACCTTGTTCCAGGACAGCTCGCTCTTGTGGACCAGACCGTCGATGCCGCCGAGGTCGATGAAGACGCCGAACGGCGCGATCGAGCGGACCGTGCCGGTGACCTTCTGGCCGACCTGGAGACTGCTGAACAGCTCGTCGCGCTTCTCGCGGCGCTCCTCATACAGGGCGACCTTCTCGGAGAGGATCAGCCGATTGGCCTTGCGGTTGACCTCGAGGATCTTCAGGCGGAGCTTGCGACCGACGAACGGCTGCAGCTTCTCGGCGATCTCCTGGGCCGCGTCGCGCGGCTGGTCGTTCTGGGGTCGCCGCGGGAAGTCCACGATCTGGCTGATGGGCACGAACCCGCGGATGCCGCAGTCGACGATGAGGCCGCCCTTGTTGTGGTCGATGACCGGGGCCTCGATGACCACGCCCGCATCGAACTGCTCCTGCATCGAGCGCCACTTGCGCTCCAGGCCGGCGCGACGGAGCGACAGGACCGCGTGGCCCTCGTTGGACTCCGGCTGCAGCACGTAGACCAGGACCGTGTCGCCGATGTGGAGCTGGGGCTGGGACTCGGTGCTCCGACCGAAGAGCTCGCGGTTGCTGACCACGCCTTCCGACTTGGCGCCGATGTCGACGAGGATCTCGTCCTTGTCGATGCGGACCACCGTGCCCTCGACGACATCACCGTGCTTGAAGCTGCGGATATCGCCGCTCTGCTCGCTGAGCAGCTCCTCCATCGTCGTCGGCTCGGGGCCGAGGTCGCGGGGCGCGGGCGGGGGCTCGGCGGCGGGAGCTGCAGCGATCTCCTCAGCGGCGACCACCTCCGCGACGGCCTCGACGGCTTCCACGGCCTCGACGGCCTCCACGTCGGAGACGGCGGGGGGGGCCTCGGCGGGGGCGTCGTCGACGACGGGCTGCACGACGGCCTCGGCGGCCTCGATTGCCTCGACGGCCTCGATTGCCTCGACGGCCTCGACGGCCTCGACGGCCTCGACGGCCTCGGCGGCCTCGACGGCCTCGACGGCCTCGACGGCGCCGGTGGACGCAACCTCGGCGGTCGGGTCTTCGAGAAGCGCCTCCACGACGGCGGTGTCGATGATCTCGGTGGTGGTGGCGGGCTCGTCGGCGACGGCAGTCGCGACGCTCTCATCGCCAGCTGGCATCTCGGCGGCGTTCACCTCCGGCTCCGGCTGGGGCCCGTCCTGCTGCTCTACGGTCAAGCTCATGGTCTCCTTCGGTCGAACTCCATCCGGGAAACGATCAAGGCCCGAGCGGACGCCCGGGCCTTCGCACGTCGAGGGGTGGTCGTCCGTGTCCCGTCGGGCTCGTCAGACTCCTTCGTCGCGGTCGGCACGCGCATGCGCCGTGGCGCTCGTCCCCGGAAGGGCCCGCGCATACTACCATGTGCCCGCATCCGCAAACAACGGAAGCGAGGGACGCGCCCCTGCCCGAGTTGCCCGACCTCGCCGTCCTGGCCGACGCCTTCCAGGCCGCTCTCGCCGGGCGCCCCGTCACGTCGGCCACCGTACCCGAGGGCCTCGTCGTCCGGGGCACGCCGGCAGAGCTTGACGCGATCGTCGGCCAGCAGCTCCGTGCAGTCGGCCGCCGCGGCAAGTTCCTCATCCTCGAGCTCGATCGGGATCGGATCGTGGTGAACCCGATGCTGACGGGACGCCTGGGTATGGCCCCACCGGGCGCCAAGGCCTTCGCCTCGACGGCGTTCGTGCTCGGCCTGGGCCCACGGGAGGAGCGGGTCGGGGACGCCCCCGCCTGGACCCGCGACGCGGCGTGGCTGCCCGCGCACCGTGACGCCGTCGAGCTGCGCTATCGCGATCCGACGCGGATGGGCAAGGTCTACGTGTTGCCGGCCGGCACGGCGCGGCCGGTCGCCGGTTGGTCAGAGCAGGGCCCCGACGCCGACGACCCGGCACTCGACCTTGCCACCTGGCGAGGGGGGATCGCACGGCATCGCGGTGAGCTGAAGAACCTGCTTCGCGACCAGACCTTCGTCGCGGGCATCGGCAACGGCTACAGCGACGAGATCCTGTGGGCCGCCCGCCTGGCGCCCTTCCGCAAGCGCACCACCCTCGCCGCCGAGGAGGTGGACGGGCTCTTCGCCGCCACGCGCGAGACGCTGGCCTGGGCGATCGAGGAGCTGCGGCAGCGCGTGCCGCCAACGTTCGAGGTCGAGGTGCGGGACTTCCTGCGCGTTCATCGCCGCGGCGGCGATCCCTGCCCGCGCTGCGGGACCAGGATCACCGAGATCGCGCCGGGCGGTTTCGTCACCAGCTATTGCCGGAGCTGCCAGCGCTGACTGTCGGTGGGACGGCCGGTTTCAGGGGATCTTCAGGACCTGCCCGGTGCGGATGAACCGCGCATCGTCGATCCCGTTGAGCGCCTGCAGGATGGCCACGGTCGTGTCGAACCTCGCCGCGATGCCGATGAGCGTGTCACCCGCCTGCACGGTGTAGGTGCGGGTCGGGGCGGGCAGGCTCGGCGAGGGCGAGGCGCTCGGCTTCGTCGCGGGGCTCGGGCTCGGGCTCGGGCTCGGGATGGGACTGGAGCTCGGTGACGGGCTCGGTGACGGGCTGGCCGTCGGCGAGGGGGAGGGGCTGGGTGATGCCACAGCGGTCGCGCTCGGCACCGGGCTCGACGCCGCGGGCGACGCCGTCGGCGTAGCCCCCACAGATCCGGCGGGGCCGCCACCCACGAAACGAGCCGCCAGGAGCACGCCCCCGGCCGCGAGCATGACCGCGGCCAGCCCGATGCGCGTGGCCTGTCTCGTCCCGCCGACGATGGCCAGGGGTCCGGTGATCGCACTGGGCCGATCCAGTGCGACCGGCACGCTGCGTGGAACGCGCGACGCCAGGCGCTCCTCGAACGCTTCAAGGTCCTCCACGGAGACGCCGCGGTCCCGCGCCAGCGCCTCGCGCGCGCTCAGATAAGCAGGGCAACGGACGTGATCATCGATGAGGCACAGGCGGCGCTGCTTCTCCAGGCTGGGCGCGACGACCGGCGAGGCCGCTGTGCAGCGATGCTCGCGCAGCGGACGGGCGGCACGCCAGGCGCCGTCCTCGGCAAGCAGGTACATGCAGATCGCGGCCACGGTCCGCGGCGCGTCGGAGGCGGCAAGCTCGGCGCCGTCCGCGTCGGCCCCGTGAGGCGTGGTCACACGGGAATCATACGGGCCCGGCTCCAGGATGCGAAAAACCCCGGCGACGACCTATTTTCCCGAAAGGCTGCCCTCTCAGTATCTTCGGCGCTGGAGAGCTTAACTGCCGTGTTCGGGATGGGAACGGGTGTGGCCTCTCCGCTGGAGTCACCGGGGTTCTTCTGCTGTGACGATGTGACCGGCTGCGACGCCACGGGGACCATTCGTCCGCGTGCGGCGCTCGAGTCGATGGGAATCTTCGCGTTCTGTCCACGCCGGCCCGTGCCGGCGACAAGGTGGGATCCGAGATCCCTGGCAGCTGCCCATTGGTCAGCTGCTGAAGTGGTCAAGCCCTCGACCATTAGTACGGCTCAGCTTCGCCGGTCACCCGACTTCCACATGCCGCCTATCAAACAGGTGGTCTACCTGCGGTCTTACCCGGTTGACCCGGTGGGGAACCTCATCTTGAGGCGAGCTTCGCACTTAGATGCTTTCAGTGCTTATCCCGACCGAACATAGCTACCCAGCGATGCCCTTGGCAGGACAACTGGCACACCAGCGGTTCGTCCACTCCGGTCCTCTCGTACTAGGAGCAGCTCCTCTCAAGTTCCCTACGCCCACGCTGGATAGAGACCGAACTGTCTCACGACGTTCTGAACCCAGCTCACGTACCGCTTTAATTGGCGAACAGCCAAACCCTTGGGACGTACTTCCGCCCCAGG